>Ga0272442_10002492_pt1 | contig 26657 bp, 23 predicted proteins | sample SSMForm2O_FD_200262 | JGI IMG/M metagenome (GOLD analysis project Ga0272442, IMG submission 200262) | Marine sediment archaeal communities from Little Sippewissett salt marsh, Falmouth, MA, United States - SSM-Form-2O | ecosystem: Environmental > Aquatic > Marine > Wetlands > Sediment ... | reverse complement strand
TGGACGTATCGAGCGTCTTTCCCGCATGGCGACGGTGATCCGTGCCGCCCGCCGGGAAACCGAAAATGTCTACTTCTTCTGCGCCGGGGACAATTTTTCCGGGAATCCCGCGGTGGATCAGGCCGACCCCCGGGGCGAACCGGTGCTGAAGCTCTTGAATGAAGTGGGACTGCAGGCCATGGCCCTGGGGAATCATGAGTTTGATTATGGACAGGAGACTCTCCGGGCGTTTATCCGCCGGGCCCGATTCCCCATTCTATGTGCCAATGTTGACGCGCCGGGGGAAGCCCTGGCCGGACTGAAGTCCCACGTTCGTCTGGGACAGAAGCAGGGTCCCTTTATTACTTTGCTTGGGTTGGTGCAGGTGGAACCGGATTCCGGAATCCCCAGTGCCCATCCCTCGCGTCTAGAGGGGCTGGTCTTTCACGATTCCCTGAAAATCACCGGGCGCCTGGGTAAGGTTTTTAATAACGGCGGGGTCCGGGTCGTCCTTTCCCACCTGGGATACGCCAGTGACCGCCTGTTGGCGGAGGCCTTGCCGGGAATTGACGTGATCGTGGGGGGACATTCCCATACCGTGCTGGATGCCGGGGTGGAGCATAATGGTGTCCTTATCGTCCAGGCGGGAGCCCATGGAGATTATCTGGGCAGGGTTGACCTTTTCCTGAGAGGCGGAAAAGTGGAAAAGCGCACGGCACGCCTGATCCGCCTGGATCGCGTGCCACCCGCGGCGGACATCCTGGCCATGGTTCGTAAGTTTGAGGATAATCCGGTGTTGAAACGATCGATCGCCCGGCTGCCCCGGCCCCTGGAAGGAAAGACCCGGTTGGGAAACTGGATATGTGATCTTTTGCGGGGCTACCTGGATCTCGACGTGACCTTTCAGAATTCCGGCGGCGTTCGGGTAAACCGGCTGGAAGGCGACATAACGCTGAAGGATGTGTATAAAATGCTGCCCTTCGCCAATGTCATTGTGCGCATGGATCTGTATCCCAGGGAAATTCGCAACCTGATCGCGACGGATGTGGCCAAGCATGGGAAAATCGATCTCCTCATGTCCGGAATTCACTTGAAAATCTCTCGAACCGCTGATGGAAATGTGCGTACGGTTGATCTTCTGGATGCCAATGGAAAACCCTTTTGTGAAAACCGGCGTTATGCCGTGGGCATGAACAGCTATATCGCCTCTTCGTATCGCTTTGACCGGGAGGATCCGGGAAAATCCATGGAAATTACCACAGCCGCCGCGGTTATCGCTTACCTGGAATCGGATGCAGCGGTGGTTCCCGCGGATCCCGGGCCCCGGGCCGAGGAAGAAATTGTGGGGGATGATCCCGGTTCGGTAGTCGCGCGCAGCGAAGACGCCATGGAAACCGGAAAGAATCCCTATGGATCGTCTACTCCGGCGGGGAACCTGATGGCCGACGCCATGCGGGCGGGCAGCGGAAGCGAAGTGGCGGTGTTCCCGAGCCGGCTGCTGGTGCCGGGGATCCGGATCGCCGCGGGATCCCCCATCGGTGTTCCTCAGATAAAGGCCATGTACCGCCATGTTTCCCGCAACCGGGTCAAAGTGGCGCGCATGAGCGGCGCCGCCCTGCAGGCGTTTCTGCTGGCCAGGGCGCGGTATCGGAAAGGTGTGGATGTACAATTGTCCGGCCTTGGTTGCCGCATCTATCGACGGGACGGTGCGACCATCGACCGGGTGGAATGCCTGCGACCGGACGGGACTCCCCTGCCACCGGAAATGCAACTGCGGGTGGCTTTCTGTGATTATGACTTTGATCGATATTACAAATTGGATGTTCCGGTCGCCGAATCACCCGGGGAGTCCGATTCTCTGGAGGCGATGCTTCTGCGTTTCCTGAAAAGTCATCCCCGCCTGGATTCGGACATCGGTTCCCCCCGGGTGGTTATCCTGGAATCCGGAGAGGGAGAATAGCGCCATGGCCCAATTGTATTTCCGTTACTCTACAATGAATGCCGGGAAATCCACGGAAATATTGAAAATTGCCCACAATTACGAAGAGCAGAACAAGCGGGTGCTGTTGTTTACTCCCGCGCTGGATGATCGCTTCGGCAAAGGCGTGATTACATCCAGGATGGGTTTCCAGAGGGAAGCCCTGATCATAAGCGACAGGATGGACCTGATTGAGGAAGTGCGCCGGCAGGAACCCGCATGCGTTCTGGTGGACGAAGGCCAGTTCCTGTCCCGCGGCCAGGTGATCGCCCTGACCCGGGTGGTGGATGAGATTGACGTACCGGTAATCGTGTATGGATTGAAGAACGATTTTCGCAATCGGCTTTTCCCGGGCAGTGAGAGTCTGCTCCTCTTCGCAGACAAAATCGAGGAAGTGAAAACCGTTTGCTGGTATTGCCACAAGAAGGCGACCATGCTGATCCGCATGCGGGACGGGAAACCGGTAAATACCGGCGCCCAAGTTGAAATCGGGGGCAACGACAAATACGTTTCCGTGTGCCGGCGCTGTTATGCCCGGCGCCTGCCCCTGGAATAGGTCCCCGTTAATCCCGGTGCTGCGTCGCCGGGCCGGTAATCTGGTATCGTTCTTTTTTGCGGGGCTCCATCAGGGTCAGGTCCATAACCAGCAGGCCGTCCACGGTATTGAAATCCAGGTCTACGCAGAAATCCATGAAGCGTACCCCGCCGGGCAGGCATTGCTTGATATACTGGCGAAACAGAACCGGCACGGCGTAGCCCAGAGTTTTCAGGGTTTCCTTGAGGGCGGGGAAGTCCGCCGCCGTGTTTTCGCCGCCGAAGGTGCTTTTCATCTCCTCCAATTGTTCACGGCTGATGATATAAGGAGATTTTGCCTTGACCAGTCCGTCATTGTCGCCGTACCATTTCTTGTAGTAATAGACGATCAGGTTCTTGGCGGTGGATGAAAAGGAATGGCTGATGCTGACAGCCCCCAGGAGGTATCGGATATCCTTGAATTGGGAAATATACAGGCCGATGCCCCGCCAGAGATAATCCAGGGCCCGGGTATTCCAGTATCGGTATTGAATGAAACTCCTGCCCAGTTCGGCCGACTGGTTCAGGGTTGGATTGAAACGGCTCGAGTACTTGAACAGAGAGGCCGTGTAGATACGGTTGCGCTGGAATCGTTCCAGGACATCGGCTACCCGGACCAGCCGATATGATCCCACAATCTCCAGAGCCTGTTCGTTCCACAAAACCAGGTGAATATAAAAGCGGTCGTACTCGTCCATGTCCAGGCGCTGGCCGGTACCTTCATCCACCCTGCGGAAGGTCAGCTCCCGCAGACGGGCGATTTCCCGGACCACATTGGGAGCACCGTCATATTCCACCTGATACAGACGCAGGTGTTTTTCCGGAGAATCCAGCAACTTTGACTTTTCCAATTCCTTTTTGAGCAAAGGTTTGCTGACGGGGTGGAGAATGGTCTTCTCCGTCTTGAACATGCGGGGCCGGGATTTCCTGGCCAGTTTGTAGACATGCTTCTTGAGCATCTTGGTCAGGAGGTTGGGATGCACCGGGCTTTGTTTGAGGTAGCGGCCGGGGATGGGATCGCCGATTTTCAGCCGCAGGTTCTTGCCGCGCTTCTTGAAGACTTCCCGGGGCAGCAGGAACATGGAAAAGCTCTTGTGCAAAAGGGAAATCAGGTAGAACCAGATGGTATTGCGGGATTTTACGAAGATCGGCAGGATGGGGACCTCATATTTCTGGGCGAAGTAGATGGGGCCGTTGTACCAGTATCCATCCACCACCCGTCCGGCTTTCAGCCGGGAAACCTCGGCGGATGGGAAAAAGAGGACGGCTTCCTCGTTGGAAAAAGCGCGCATGATCTCTCCCACCCGCTGGCGCTGTGCCCGGGGGGAAAAAATATTATACGGCAGGAAGAGGTCCGACAACTGGGGTATGCCGGCCAGGACATCGTTGACCACGACCTTGACGTCCGGGCGGATTTCGCCGATGGCTTTCAGGATGGCCAGGCCGTCCAGCGCACCCAGGGCGTGGTTGGCCACGATGACCAGCTTGCCTTCCGAGGGAATCCGCTGGCGGTCGCGGCTGGTCAACAGATAGGAAAAATCGAGGAATTCAAAGATTTCATCGATGAAGGCGAGGTTTTTTTTGTCGCTGTGCTTGGTGAGGAACTCGTTCGCCTCATCGATATGAAGCAGCCATGTAAGAAAACGCAGAATTAAGTTGCTGACAAACCTGGGGAACTTGTTGAAGAACCCCGGATTTTTGGCTTCGATCATTTCCCGGACATTCAGGGGTTTCATAATGCGGCTTCAGTCTCCTTGCCGGGGATATCTCCAGGGAGGTCGGCGTATCATGAAATCCCGGAAGACAATCCCATGACGATAAGAGATTATAACCGATAGCCTGAAATAGTGTCAATTTTCCGGTTTTTCCCCGGATTGAAACGGCCGCCGACCCGCATTGACAGCCCGCGGCGGCGGTGCTACCATGGCTCTGAAAATGCAGCTGAAGCCATTAACCATTGGAATCTGCGGCGGGAGCGGAGCGGGCAAGACGACTCTGGCCGACGAATTGTGCGGACGTTTTCATGATGAGCGGATCCTGAGGCTTCCGCATGACGCGTACTATCGGGACCAGGATCATCTCAGCCCCGACCGGAAAAAGGAGATCAACTTCGATCATCCCGACTCCCTGGATACGGCGGATCTGATTCGGGATCTTGAAGCTTTGTTCCGGGGGGAATCGGTGGTGATACCGGTTTATGATTTTTCCCAACACCGCCGTACCGGGGGTATGACGGTGAAGCCCGCGCCGGTGATTCTGCTGGAAGGCATCCTGATTCTCGAAAACCCCCGTCTGCGCAAGCTGCTGGATATCAAAGTGTTTGTGAATGTGGACGAGGATATCCGGCTTTCCCGAAGGCTGGCCCGGGATATCCGGGAACGGGGACGGGATCTGGAGTCGGTGTTGGCGCAGTATTCCTCTACGGTCCGCCCCATGCACCGGCGTTTCGTGCAACCCAGCAGTGAATTCGCGGACCTGGTGGTACGGGACGGACGCAACCGGGTGGTGGTGGATGTACTGGCGGCCAGGATCGAGAAACACTTGCGTGAGACACCTTTTTCGGGAGACGAAAGAGATGAGTGAAAAATTGTATGTTGATGCCGGGACTTTGTTGGAGGATTCCATGCGTCTCGGGATCCAGGTACTGGAGAGTGGATTCCGTCCATCCTTCATTGTCGGGATCTGGCGGGGAGGCACTCCCGTGGGAATCGCGGTTCAGGAACTGCTGGACTATCACGGCATCAAAACCGACCACATCGCCATCAGGACTTCCGCGTATACCGGTATCGCCCGTCGCAGCCGGGAGATCCGGGTACATGGTCTGGATTATATCGTTGAGCAGATCAATGCGGAAGACGGCCTGCTGGTGGTGGATGATGTTTTTGATACCGGACTGAGCATTCAGGCCGTCAGAGATAAATTGAAAAGCAAGTGCCGGCGCAACACCCCGGAGGATATCCGGGTGGCGGTGGTGTATTATAAACCGGACAACAACCTGACCAATCTGCAGCCGGACTACTATATCCACACAACGGACAAGTGGCTGATCTTTCCCCATGAATTGGACGGCCTTACCCGGGAAGAAGTCCGTCGCCACAAGCCCGGGATCGCCCGCCTATTGCAAGAGGTAAAAAAATGAAAATCAACAGAGATTTTATCACCATGATTCCCAAGACCGACCTTCATCTTCATCTTGACGGGTCGATGCGACTGGGAACTTTGATTGACCTGGCGGCGGAAGCGGGTGTTGAGCTGCCGGGGAATACCGAGTCGGAGTTAAAGCGGCTGGTGTTTAAAGATCAATACGCCGACCTGGGGGAATACCTGGCGGGCTTCGCTTACCTGACCGCGGTGATGCAGACTTCCGCCGCCCTGGAGCGGGTGTCCCGGGAACTGGCCGAGGACAACCAGGCCGAAGGAGTGCGGTATATTGAAGTTCGTTTCGCCCCCCAATTGCACCAGCATGCGGGACTGGGAATCCTGGACGTGTTTCAAGCGGTGAACCGTGGATTGAATGCCGCGAAAGAGGCCTTCAACCGGCGGCCCGAAGTTCAGGACGGCAAGGAACCTCCCTTTGACTACGGCATTATCGCCTGCGCCATGCGTATGTTCGATCGCGGTTTTTCCGAGTATTTCGATCGGCTTCTGGATGTGCATCGCCATTCCGATCGCAAATGGATTTTTTCCCTGGCTTCCCAGGAGCTTGTCCGAGCGGCCATCCATGCCAGGGATTCGCTGGGCGTTCCGGTCGCCGGGTTTGACCTGGCCGGACAGGAGAAGGGATTCCCCGCCGTGGACCATGCCCCGGCCTATGCCCTGGCGCACCGGAACTTTCTCAAGAAGACGGTACATGCCGGGGAGGCCTTCGGGCCGGAAAGCATCTTTCAGGCCATCACCGAACTGCACGCCGACCGACTCGGACACGCATTGCACCTGTTCGACGAAAAATCCATTGAAGATCCGTCGATTACCGATCGAAAAGGCTATGTGCGCAACCTGGTCCAGTATATCGGTGACCGTCGCATAACCATTGAAGTCTGCCTGACCTCCAACCTCCAGACCCACCCCGAACTTCACCGGCTCGAGGATCATTCATTCGGGAGAATGATGGCCAACCAATTGTCCGCCACGATCTGTACGGACAACCGTACCGTGTCGGCCACCACCGTATCGGATGAAATCGTCCGGGCGGTGGAAGCGTTCGATCTCGATCATAAAGCATTGAAAGATTTGATGATCCACGGTTTCAAGCGTAGTTTCCATCCCGGAACCTATGTCGAGAAGCGGCGATACGTCCGGCGTATGATCGATTATTATGAAACCGTGGCCCGGCGCTTCTAGCCGCAGGGAGGAAGGTTCATGGAATTCTGGTCGATTTTGAGGGGAATTCTGGGGATAGGACTGATTCTGACCATTGCCGTGGTTTTTTCCAACAACCGGCGCCGCATCAATTGGAGACTGGTCGCTACCGGCCTGACCATCCAGGTGGTGCTGGCGGTTTTCGTGATCCACGGCAAATCCATGGGCGACTGGTTCGCGCCTCTGGGCTGGCCCAAGTTGCTGGTCAACTGGATCGGCGCCGCCGTGATTACGGTGCTGGGGTTCATTACCGAAGGCTCCAGGTTCGTGTTCGGCAATCTCGCCATCAGTGCCGGAGACGAAAGCCTGGGGTTCTTTTTCGCGTTTCAGGTGTTGCCCACCATTGTGTTTTTCGCGTCCCTGACCGCGGTCTTGTATCACCTGGGGGTATTGCAGGCGGTTGTCCGCGGCATGGCCACGGTCATGGCCCGCCTGATGGGAACCAGCGGCGCCGAGTCTCTCTCCAACAGCGCGAACATTTTTATCGGCCAGACCGAAGCGCCCATCCTGATTCGCCCCTACATAACCCATATGACCCGTTCGGAGTTGCTTACCATCATGGTGGGGGGCATGGCCACGGTCGCCGGCGGAGTCATGGCCAGTTATATTCAGTTGCTGGGCCGCGCCATGGCGGCAGCCCAGGGTATACCTCTGGAGCAGGCGCAATTGACCTTCGCGGTACACCTGATCACCGCCAGCGTCATGGCGGCTCCGGCGTCACTGGTGATATCGAAAATTCTGGTGCCCGAAACCGGAGAGCCCCGCACCCGGGGGAAAGTGACCTTGCGGGTGGAAAAAGAGTCCGCCAACCTGGTGGACGCCGCTTCTTCCGGAGCGGCGGATGGCTTGAAGCTGGCGTTGAATGTCGGTGCCATGCTGATCGTGTTCATCGCCTTCGTGTATCTGATCAATTACCTGTTGACCGCCGCGGGAGACCTGGTGGGGTTGAACGCCTGGATGAGTGCCCGGTTCGGGCATCCCCTGTCGCTGGAGTTGCTGCTGGGGCTGCTCTTGAAATATGTCGCCATCGGCATCGGTGTGCCGGCTGCCGACGCCATGACTTTCGGCAGCCTTTTCGGCACCAAGGTGGTGTTGAATGAATTCGTGGCCTACGTCAACCTGGTGGAATTGATCAAACAGGGGGCGTTGTCGCAAAAGGCGTTGATCATGGCCACCTATGCCTTGTGCGGATTTGCCAATTTCTCATCCATAGGGATCCAGATCGGGGGCATCGGCCCCATGGCGCCAACCCGCAAGGCGGAAATCGCGGCCTTGGGAATGCGGGCCGTTCTGGGGGGCAGCCTGGTTACCCTGCTGACCGCATCACTGGCGGGGGTTCTGCTGGGATAGGGAGTCACAAGGCGCGAACGCCCCGGGAATCAACCCGATACAATACGACCGGTGTCTTCCCGGGCGGAACGTCGGTGATCTCCAACGCCGGTTGCAGCAGCCGCATCGCCTCATCCAGGCGGTTGGAATCCCCAGCGTATACCGTAGCCAGGATTTCTCCCTCCTGTACGGAATCTCCCGCTTTATAATGGAGAACCAGGCCGGCCCCGGGATCAACCGGTTCTCCCGGCCGATTGCGGCCGGCTCCGGAGGCGTGAACCGCCAATCCGATCCGCCGGGCATCCAGAGTGGAGATATACCCCGTTCGCGGCGCGGTCCAAGACGCGCTCCTGGGTGCCAGGGGCAGAAGCCGGGGGTCATCGCAGCAGCGGTGATCGCCGCCCTGTTCGGTTACCCAATGGAGGAATGTCTCCATGGCTTTGCCGGACGCAATGGCGTCCTTCAGCCGGCGCAGTCGTGAAGCGTCATCGTTGCCCATACCGGCCATTCTCATGGCTGCGACCCCAAGGTTCAGGGTGACTTCCATCAGGTCCGCCGGGCCGCGACCCTGCAATGCATCAATGGTTTCCCGCACTTCCAGGGCATTGCCGATCCGCATCCCCAGCGGCTGCTCCATCCGGGTGATGAATCCGGTTACCGGACGCCCCGCCGCCCGGCCCATCTCCACCATGGTCCGGCACAGTCTCAGAGCATTCTCCTGGTCCCCGAGAAAAGCGCCGGAACCGGTTTTGACGTCAAGGATCAGTCCCTCGGCGGATACGGCCAGCTTTTTGCTCATTATGCTGCTGGCGATCAGCGGCAGGTGCCCGACCGTGGCGGTGGCGTCCCGCAGGGCGTACAGACGCCGGTCCGCCGGAACCAGGCCGGAAGCGGCCCCGGCAATCGCCATGCCGGTTTTATTCAACACCCGGCTGAAGTGTTCATGAGAAAGGGAAGTTTCCAGGCCGGGGATCGATTCAAGCTTGTCCAGGGTTCCCCCGGTGTGACCGAGAGAGCGGCCGGACAACATGGGCACCCGGATTCCGAGGGAAGCCGCCAGGGGAGCGAAAACCAGGCTGACTTTATCGCCCACCCCGCCGGTACTGTGCTTATCGATCCGGGGAGGCGCCACGTCATCCAGGGCCAGGTGTTCCCCGGATGCCACCATGGCCTGGGTCAGGGCGGCCATCTCGTCGGCATCCATGTCCCGGAGATAAATGGCCATCAGCATGGCGCCGACCTGAGCGTCGGTCCAGCGCCCGGAAGTCACGCCTTCGATGAAATCGAAAATTTCATCCCGGGTCAAGGCGAGTCCGTCCCGCTTGCGGGCGATCAGCCGGGAAGGGGGGATTTCCATGGATTCAGCCCCGGGTCTCGGTGATGATGTCCAGGCCCGAACTGGTGCCGATTCGATCGGCGCCGGCGGCGATCATGGCCAGTGTTTTCTCCAGGGTCCTGATGCCGCCGGAAGCCTTGACCCCCATATGGTTTTTAACTGCGTCCTTCATGATTCGGACCGCTTCGACCGTAGCGCCTCCCGGCCCGAACCCGGTGGAGGTTTTGACGAAATGGGCTCCGGCTTCCCGGCTCAGGTTGCAGGCGGAGCGGATCTCCGATTCGGTAAGCAGCGCGGTTTCAAGGATCACTTTAACCAGAATTCCCGATGGGGCGGAGCGAACCACTGAGCGAATATCCTGCTTCACCGCGGACAGGTCGCCGGAACGAAAAGCCGCCAGGTTCATCACCATGTCCAATTCGTCGGCGCCTTCGGTAACCGCCAGTTCCGCTTCCGCCGCTTTGATGGAGCTGCGGTGAGCTCCCAGGGGGAAGCCGATTACCGTGCATACCCGGACCTTGGAGTTTCTCAAAACTTCATGGGCCAGGGAAACGAAATGGGGCAGGATACAGACCGTGGCGAAATGATGACGATGGGCTTCATTGCACAGTCTGCGAATCTCTCTTTCACTGCTGTCGGGTTTCAACAGCGTATGGTCGATGCGGGGCGCGATTTCCGCGGCGCGGATCATGTTTCACCTCCCTCCAGGGGCGGAGTGAATGCCAGAGGGATCAGCTCCGCCAGGGGCTTTTCTTCCATGTGATTCCCTCGACCCGCCATAATCACCCGGCTTCCCGGAGAGGCGAATTCCACCATTACCTGGAGACAGGCGCCGCAGGGTCTTACCGGCCGCTCGGTGTCCGCGGTTACAAGCAGGGTCCGGAACCTACGGTCTCCGGAGGCAACCATCTGAAACAAGGCGTTGCGTTCCGCGCAGATCGTGAGTCCGAATGAAGCGTTTTCCACATTGGATCCGGTGTATATGCGGCCGGAATCAGCTTCCACCGCGCACCCCACAAGGAAATTCGAGTATGGTGCATACGCCTTGCGGCGTACGTCAAGGGCGGCCTGTAGCAATTTTCGGGTCAAGGGTTCCACTAGAGTTCCGGATATCCAGTGAAATTTTAGGGAATGGCGGATTCGATGTCAACCGTGGGCCCGGTTTCATTTCTCGCCGGTATATGGCATGATGAACCCCGGATTCAGAGGAGGCGGCATGAATGCAGTGGAGCGTTTGGACGCAGCGGTCGAAAAGGTGCTTCGCCGGAAGGGTGAGCCGCCACGGATCGGGGTGGTGCTGGGTTCCGGACTGGGGGCCTTCGCCGATGGTTTTCCGGCGGACAACGAGATTGCCTATACCGATATTCCGGGATTTCCGCCGGTTGCGGTAAAGGGGCACGCCGGACGTCTGCTGACCGGACGTTTCGGCGACAGGCGGATCGCGGTTCTGCAGGGCCGGGCACACTTTTACGAAGGCCATTCCATGGCCGATGTGGTGTTCCCGGTACGGACTTTGTGTCGGATGGGCATCGAGGTCCTGGTGTTAACCAATGCCGCCGGGGGCATCAAGCCGGGGTTTTCCCCGGGTGACCTCATGATTATCCGGGATCATATCAACCTCATGGGGGACAATCCCCTGAAAGGCGATGATGCGGCTCCCCTGGGGCCGCGTTTCCCCGACATGAGCGCCGCTTACGATCCGGCGCTACGCCACCTGGCCACACGGATCCTGGAAGAGATGGGAGGGGCGGTCCATGAAGGCGTGTACGCGGCCATGAGCGGTCCGTCGTATGAAACCCCCGCGGAAATACGGATGCTCGCAGGGATGGGCGCCGATGCCGTGGGCATGTCCACGGTACCCGAAACCCTTGCCGCCAGGCATATGGGTGTGCGTGTGGCGGGGATTTCCTGTATCACCAACCTGGCCGCGGGCATAGGGGATCAGGCTCTCTCTCACGAGGAAGTCGCCGCTACGGCCGCTCTCGCTTCGGAACGTTTCCGGGGGTTGTTGACGAAAATGCTGAAGCGCATTCCCCTGGAGCCGCCGGTCAGGACTTGACGCGCCAACCTTTCTGCTGAAACACTCGCTCGATTTCCCGGCGGCGGAAATCTTCCCGGCGGCGGTTCCATTCATCGGCCAGGGATTCCATATGTTTCAAGGCGCTTTCCTTGTCGGCAAAGTTGATCAGCAGGATTTCTTCATCCTGGAAGAAAGGGACGGAATAAAAGGTCAGGGGTTGGTTTTCCTTGCCTTTGCCGCCTTCAAAGGCAATGGGGAATTCGATGTCCACGATATCTTCCATCCGCGCGCCGCGGCGTCGGTCCCGCCAGCGTTGATGAAAAACCTCGGCATGCTTCCACTGGTTGAATGCTTCCACCGCACTTTCCCATCCCCGGCATTCCCGGCCGTTCAGATCCAGGATCAGGGCCTGCCCGGTGGCGATGTACATTTCTTCCGGAACGGCGTTTTCCAGATCCCGAACGTGCATATGGACCTTCGGTCCCTGGGGAGAGTATTCGATCGGTAATTGTCTGCCGGCGACGGTGGTGTGTTCGGGCCAGCGGGCACGATGGAGTTTGCGGATCAGGTCGGGAGGGAGCAGGCTGTTCAATTGGAGGCGACCACTGAAGCGATCAAAATGGAAGAACAGGTCCAGACGGTCGGTGCGCAGCCTGGACGCGATTTCCCGGCGCAGAAACCGGAGCCAGTACTCCCGGAAGAATTTCCCGGTGGTTCCGGCGGATTTCGGAAGCGCGGCGAATGATTTTTCAAGTCGTTTCCCATGCCGGTTGAGCGGAAGATCGTCCCCTTTTTTCTGTATCCAGTTCAAAACCGCGGGCATGGCGGCTTCCCGGTCGGCCTTGTGGGCCCATTGCGGCGCGGCGGTGTATTCGGTAATCAGCTGCCCTCCAAAATAAACCCGGTGCGTGATGGTGGCCGTGTCTTCCCGGATTCGAACCGACCGTTCATGGCGGTAACTGAAAGGAGCGAGGTCTTCCAGCATGTCCAGGGAAATCCGGGACACAAAAGAGATCAATGCCAGCTGGAATGATTCAATTTCTCCGGTATGGGGGTTTTCCCGGGACAATTGCAGGTCAAAGGGCTGGCCGGTTATCCATTCCGGCGGATCCGCGGCGAGAATGGACTGGCGGTCCAGCCGCCGCGCTTCCTCTTCGTCCCGGCTGTAGATTTCCCCGTAGCGCCGGAACACCCACTCGGTAAAACCCGAAAGCACCGCCCGGAAGATGCCCGCCTCCTCCTCGGTGGTCCAATCTCCGGTGGCCGGCGGGATTTTCAGGCGGGAGCGCAATTCCCGCAGGATCTCCCCGGCCATGGCGAGCTTCTTGAAATGGATATAGGCGCGGAACTGGCGTTTCCCGTTCCAGATTACAATCTGGTTGATAATGTCGGATTGATACCGTCCCTCATATACCGGAGCTCCCGGGAAATCGCGGTTTACGATTCCCCCGGCTTCCATCACGGCGATGGCCTTGAGTACCGTGTCCAGGACCCGGGGGGTTGTGTCCATGGCTTCCAGCAGCATGCGCCCGCTGCGAATGGATACGGGTAACCCGGCCATGCGGGTGCCGTCCGGGGTGATTTCCCCGGCACCGGAAATGGCGCCGTACGTTTCCAGTCGCTGCAGCGCCCGGCTGACCAGTCCGGATCTGGGGGGATGGAAAAACGGAAATTCCCGGGGGGATATCCCCCATTTGATCATACGCAACACCACGGATTCCAGGTTCAGGCGCCGGATTTCCGGATCGGGGAAGTCCGGGCGTTCATCCATCTCTCTCTCCGCGCACAGGATATACTGGCCGCTGCGCACGCGTCCCGCCCGCCCGGCTCTCTGCAGGCATTCCGCCCGGGAGATGTCCACCGGGTACAGGCCTTCAATGCCTTTCCTTGTCTGAATCTCTTTTTTGAGTCCCGAATCGACCACCGCGTCGATATCATCGATGGTCAGGCTGGTCTGGGCGATATCGGTGGAGAGGATCACCTTGGGTTGCGGGTAATGCCGGAAAACCCGGGCCTGTTCACGGATACCCAGTTCGCCGTGAAGAGGCAGGATCCGCGCCTTCAGGCCGTCTTCCTTCAGGGAACTCTCCAGGAGTTCCTTGAACTGCTGGATTTCACGCTTTCCCGGCAGAAACACCAGGGTGTTGCGGCCGGCCTCCACCATCTGGGCTACATCGGCCAGCATGAATTCCGCCTGATGGCGGTGCATGGTTACCGGGAATCCGCGTCCGGGAACCGAAATGACGGGAGCGCCTCCCAGAAATTTTGACAGGCGTTCCGCCTGCAAGGTGGCGCTCATGATTACGATTTTCCTTTTTTCCCGCCGGAAAACGCCGCGCTCCAGGTTTTGTCGCACCGTTCCCACCAGGGTTTCCTGGTTGAGGTTCCATTCGTGGACTTCATCCAGCACCAGAGCGTCGTAGTTGCGGTTCCCCTGGATTTCCCGCAGCATCTGAACCCCGTCGGTCAGGTACAGCAACCGGGTTCCCCGGGAGAAGCGGCGGTCGAGACCGGTTTGAAATCCCACGTCCTCGCCCCACTTGACACCGCAGATTCCGGCCAGGTAATGGGACAGGGAGCGGGCGGCGATCCGGCGCGGCTGGGTGACGCGAACCCGCATGCCCTTCTTCCACAGCCACATGGGCACCCGGGTGGATTTGCCCGCTCCGGTTTCCGCGGTAAGGATGACGATGGGGTTACGCTCCACACTTTGAAGAATGGATTCACGGAACGAATCAATGGGCAGGTTGCCCGCGGGAGCGGGATCGGTCATAGGGGATACTCTATCAAATCACCGCCGGGCTGACAAGACGCAAAGCTGGCATATGCTATAATCGGGGCGGAAGGAATCTGAATTGACTCCCATCGCGCATACCATGGTTGGACTGGGGGGGTGGATAGGTTTTTCCAAACGCCCCGGCATCAAGGAGATGGTTGCCTTCGTCCTGGCGGCCAACCTGCCGGATGGAGACTTTCTGCTCCGCCTGATCCCGGCGGTACGCCGGGCAATGCCGCACCAGTACTTTACCCATAACCTGTTGTTCGCCCTGCTGTCGGCGGTGATTCTTTTCGGGTTGGTTCGGGGCATAAGACTCCGGTTGGCCCTGGCCGGAGTGGCCCTGTCCCACCTGGCTCTGGACCTGGTGGTTACCGACACGGCGGCACCCATCGGCTTCCCCTTGTTGTGGCCGTTCTCTGAGCGGCTTTTTCATGTCGGGGGGTTCCCGTCCCTGCGGCGGGGAGATCCGGCGGTGGTGTTTTCCCGGGGAAACCTGGTCGTGGTGATTCTGGAGTTGCTTTTGTTCGCTCTTCCCCTCTGGCTCCTGGCAGGCAGGCGCCTGGCAAAAATGATTGGGAGCGAAGGATTCCGGAGAAAGAAATGATGGTGGGAAACCTGGTTGCCGGTTCCGTTTCGGGACTGCTTATCCTGATGATGATTACGGCCTCTATCCGGGAACGGGAATGGCGGGCGGCGGCGCTTTCCCTGGCGGCCTTCGCGGCCAACCTGGCGCTTTGGGGAGGACTGGCCCTTTTCAGCCCCTCATCCTTGGCGGAAACGGTCAGCATTGTTTTGTGGGCGGGGATGATTCCGGCCGCGGTTCTGGTCTGGATACCCTGGTTTCCCAAACGTGATCATACGGAACTGCCCGGGCCGGATGCCCGGGCGATGGACGAGCGGGAGCATATGTTTTCCCGCAACGAGTTGCGTTCCCATCCCCGACTGGCACGGGAATACTACGCATCCCACCCGGATCACCTGGAACCGGACCGGGCCATTCACCGGGGGCCTGAACTGGGGGAACCCGGGAGTACCTTTTTCGACCGTTGTTTCACGCCCATGGCATCCGCTGCCTTCGATGTGCTGGACCGAACCCGCGGGTGCATGCCCTCGGAGCCCCTGGAAGAGAAGGCGGCGGCGGGATTGCGTTCCGCAGGGGATCTGGCCGCGGGGATCCGCGCTCTCGGCAAGTACTATGGAGCCGTTGACGTGGGCTTCACGGAGTTGAAACCTTATCATTGGTACAGCCATTCCGGACGGCACGCCGACCAGTGGGGGGAAGTCATCCGTCCCGTTCACCCGCGTGGAGTCGTCATCGTTGTGGCCATGGATATCTCCATGATGCGGCGATCTCCCTCTCTTCCGGTATTGCTGGAATCTTCGCGTCAATATGTGGAAAGCGCCAAGATCGCGAATGTCGTAACCCAATATCTGAGAATTCTGGGCCATGACGCCCGGGCCCACACCGACGCCAACTACCAGTTGATGTGCGTGCCCGCCGCGGTTTCGGCGGGCCTGGGGGAGTTGGGGCGCATGGGAATATTCATGCACCGGGTTCACGGCCCATGCGTGCGGCTGGCGGTGGTATCCACCAATGCGCCCCTGCCCGCCGCGGGACCGCGCAATTTTCACATGGCGGATTTCTGCCGGATATGCAAAAAATGCGCCGAGAACTGCCCGTCCCGGGCGATTCCCATGGATAAAGAACCGGTCAGTCGTGGGTTCCGGCACTGGTCGATCCGCCAGGAACGCTGCTACGCTTTGTGGAAAAAGATCGGCACCGACTGCGGCTTCTGCATTCGGGTCTGTCCCTATACCAAGCCGGATACCACGGTACATCGTTTGGTGCGTTGGTTCATATCCCGAAATCCCTGGAACCAGCGGGTGGCGCTTTTTTTTGATGACCTGCTCTATCGTCGGCGCCCGCCCATGAGCGGAAAGAATCCCGAACGTGTCCTGCCCGCCTGATTTTTCCGCTCCGGTCGCGGGACCCGGGATTTTGACTTTGGAGGGGGTTGCGGTTAGAATGGCTCATTGCACGGAGCGGTTCCCATTGGAGGAGAAATGGCCAGCGACAAGTATTCCGAAGCCGGAGTGAATATCGATAAAGGCAACCAGGCGGTGGAAAAAATCCGGGAAATGGTCCGCCGCTTGGGCGTCAATGAAATCGGCAAGTTCAGTGGATTTTTTCCACTGGAGAAAAAGTTGGAGAATCCCGTTCTGGTTTCTTCCGCCGACGGCGTGGGAACGAAACTGAAGGTGGCATTCATGGCCGGGCGCCACGACACCATCGGCCGGGACCTGGTGAACCATTGCGTTGACGATATTCTTGTCTATGGGGCGGATCCCCTTTTCTTCCTCGACTATATCGCCACGGGAAAAGTGGAACCCGACACCATATCCGCCATTGTTTCCGGAATGCTCGAAGGGTGCGTGGACAATGAATTCGTTTTGCTGGGCGGGGAAACGGCGGAGATGCCGGGCTTCTATCAGGACAATGAATACGATGTGGCCGGGTTTATCGTCGGCCTCGTGGATCGCGGCAATATCCTGGACGGGAAAAACATCCGCAAGGGGGACCTGCTGCTCGGGCTGCCTTCCACCGGTCTGCACACCAACGGGTATTCCCTGGCGCGGTATATCCTTTTTGAACAGGAAGGCCTTTCGGTGGACAGCCCCGTGCCCGGCGCCGAGGGGAATGTGGGGGATGAACTCCTCCGGGTCCACCGCTCTTACCTCAAGCCCGTAAAGCCGTTGATCCGGGAAGGATGGATCAAGGGGATGGCCCATATAACCGGTGGCGGATTTATTGAGAACATTCCCCGTATTCTGCCGGATTCCCTGGGAGCCCGGGTGGAACGGGTATGGCCGGTCCCGCCGATTTTCCGTTTCCTGGTCGAAAAGGGAGGCGTAAGCCTGGAAGAACAATACCGGGTCTTCAATATGGGGATCGGCATGGTGCTGATCATCGAACCCGCCTTTTTGAGCCGGGTGGAAGCTTCTCTCAAGGCGGCGGGTGAACCCTTCTACCTGATCGGCCAGGTGGTTCCGCATGAAGGCGGAGCCAGAATTCATATTCAATGAGCCGACCCTTCTCCTTTCTGAAATCCTGTACCGTGGGCATCGCCGGTGCCGGTGGCTTGGGCTCCAACTGCGCGGTCGCCCTGGCCCGCAGCGGCGTGGGACGGATCGTTGTGGCGGATTTTGACCGGGTCAGCCTGGACAACCTGAACCGCCAGGCGTTTTTTCGCGATCAGGTGGGCATGAAAAAGGTCACGGCTCTCGCGGAGAACATCCGGCGCATGAATCCGGAGACGGAAGTCTCGGCGGTGGATGTTTTCCTTGAACCTGGCAATGTCCTGTCTGTGTTCGCCGACTGCCCGGTCGTGGTGGAGGCGGTGGACCTGGCGGAAACCAAGCGGATGATCGTGGAAACATTCATGGCGGAACGACCCCGGACATGGTTGGTCGCGGCTTCGGGTCTGGGGGGCTTCGGTCGCAACGAAGCCCTGAAAACCTATCGGAGCGGGCGGCTCATCGTCTGCGGCGATCAGAGCAGTGAGGTGTCCATTGAGATGCCCCCCATGGCTCCCCGGGTGGGCATCGTGGCTCACATGCAGGCCAACGTCGTTCTGGAGTTGTTGCTGGATGAATCCCTAATCCCCGCGCCTGCCGGAGATCAAGACAAATGAATATCATTCTGAACAACCGGGAAACCGAAATCGCCGGAAAAGAAGAAATGACGGTGCGCCAGCTGCTGGACCACATGCGCTACGTATTCCCCAATATCGTGGTCAAAGTCAATGAAAAACTGGTCCGCAAGCCGGAGTATGAAGCGGCTGTGGTCCGGGACGGCGACAAGGTCGACGCCATTCACATGATCAGCGGCGGCTAAAGGTATCCCAGGGACTCCAACAACCGCCGGGTTTTTTCGATCTCCGCCGCGGAATCGAGGTTTTCCCGCAGCAACCGGGCATGTTCCCGAACCAGTTCCCGATTCTTTTTGCGGATCTCCTGGATCTGCTTGAACAGGCGGCTGACCGTGCCGGGCCGTGATGAGGACATTTCGACATTCCTCTCGGGATCCACGTTGCGGTCATACAACCGGAATTGAGGCCGTCCCTGACGACGGTCCACGATCAGAAGGCACCCGCCGCCGAGGTATGCGTCCACTCCGGTCCATTCCGCCAGCACATTAGAGAAATATCCGAAATACACATCCCGGTCCCGGAGCCTATCTCCCCGGAAAACCCCGGCATAGCTTTGTCCCTGCATGGGGGAGGTTCCCTGGACCTTGAAGATTTCCGCCAGAGTCGGTGTCAGATCCAGATGGGATATTACCGAAGGAATACGGCGCCCCCGGGGGATTCCCGGCCCGGAAAATATCAGGGGAACCTGGATGAGCGGGGGATGCACCGCGCGTCCATGTCCATACATGCCGTAGTCGCCCAGGCATTCCCCGTGATCCGCCGTGAAAATCACCAGGGTGTCGCGGCGGGAGCCATTCGCCTCCAGGGCTTTCAGGATCGCCCCGACGCGTTGATCCACGGATTCCGCTTCCGCCCGGTACAGAGCGGCGATATATTCTCTTTCCACCCGGTTCATACGGTTGTTATCCAGTTTGGCGCGCAAATCGGGATTCCTGAAATCGGAATAAAACGGCCCCGGCCTGGGGAGGTCTCCGGCGGCGGCGTCCACTCCGGCGCGGAAACGGGGTGGAGGATCATAGGGTGAGTGGGGGTCGAAAATCCATTTAAACAAGAAGAAAGGCTTTTCCCGGTCGGTATGCAGCAAAAAGTCCAGGGTACCGTACATGGCTCTCTCGGACAGGTTTTCGCCATGAAAACCCAGTTCCTCCTCGATTTTCCGTTTCCGTTCCAAAGATAGGTCACCGCCCCGGGGAAGCAGGGAAAATCCCTGGAGCAGGTTACATGCGCGGACCAGGCCGTTCTCAATGGAGGCCCGGGGGTCGAATCCCGTCTCCGCCATCACCTCCGCCAGCATCCGCACGCCGTCGCCGACCCGGAAAAACGCACTGGGCACCTTTTTGTCCAGGTAATCCAGGAAAACCATGCGGTGATCAAAGGTGAATGTGCGGGCATGGCATCCGGTCAACATGGACACCGCCGAAGGCATGGTGGTGGGAGACGTGCTGTATGCTTGATCGAACACGGTCCCTTCCCGGGCCAATGCGTCGATGTAAGGCGTCCGGGCCGGGCCGCCGTAGCATCCGAGAATGTCGCGACGCAGGGCGTCGGAAACAATGACGACCAGGTTTCGGGGTCGCCTGGGCCGGCCGCAGCCCGCCGCCAGAACGGCGGTTGCCAGCAACAGAAAGGGCAACCATTTTTTCCATGAACCGGGCATGATCGGGTACCCCGGACCCGCAGGTGGATGGCGGCGGTGGCGAACCGCCGCGAATCCCCGGAAAATCAGTGGAAAACAAAGAAATTGTATGGCGGTTTCGTGAAAAAAACAATCCTGAATCGGGGTGGACGCACGATTTGACACTTTGCCGGGGAACCTTTGGGCCGGTTCCGGCGTTGTCTTTATTGATACCACTTCTGGAGGTTTAGATGAAAAAATCATTGGCGATACTGGCTCTGCTTATCATGGCCCTCTGTTTTCAGGGATGTTTCGCGTCCATTCAGGGCTCGGGACGCATCATTCGGGATGAACGGGCGATCACCGCGGATTTCGACGGGGTCCGCGTATCCAATCATGGCGATCTGAAGGTCGCCCTGGGAGACAAAGTGGAGTTGATCGTGGAAGGGGACGACAACATCGTCCCCCGGATCGTCACCCGGGTTTCCGGCAATACCCTGGAGATCGAGAATGAAAGGGATTTTCGGTATGGATGGTCCTCTCGCAAGGGGATCCGTTACCTGCTGACCGTGCGAAAGGATCAGCTCAACCGCCTGGTCCTGACCAGTCACGGCGATGCGGAAGTTCCGGAAATCACCGGCTCCGGGGCGGAAGTCCGCCTGACCAGTCACGGCGACATCCGCATCGGCCGGGTCGAGACCGATGATTTCGCCCTGGAGGTCACCAGCCACGGCGATGTAAAAATAGAGCAGGTCAAGGCGGATTCCCTGAAGGTCCGGATGACCAGTCACGGCGATATCCGCCTGGCAGCGGGAGAGGTCGGTGAACAGGATATCTCCCTGACCAGCCATGGCGATTACCTGGCCGCGGGGGTTCGTTCCCGGGACTGCCGGGTGCGCAACAGCAGTCATGGCACGATCCGCGTCTGGGCGGAAAAATCCCTTGAAGCCCGGCTTTCCAGCCATGGCCGGCTCTACTACAAGGGCGATCCCGAGATCGACGCGTCTCGGGAATCACGCAAGAAAATGCGCCGTCAGTAAAGGTCCCGGCGCTCCCGGAAGATCAGTCAGCGCACGACAAAGCGGTTGAGCGCCGAGTGGCGCAAGCTGACCCGGGAGCTTTTGTCCAGGGTGATTCCCGGCATGCTGCCGATCTTGCTCAGGACGAAATTCCCCATATTACAGCTTACTACAGCTGAGTAGGTGTTGCCCGGGGCCATAAGGGTACCGGGAACCGGGCAGGAGCGCATCAACAGCCCGTTCCGTGAGAAGAGTTCCAGGGGGGATCCCCCGGTGGTTTTCACCAGGGCCGCGCTGAACACCGGCTTCCCGCCGGTCCAGGTAATGGCCAGGCTTTTCCCGATGGTTTTCGACGTCCACTCGCTTTTTTCAGCGGGATTCGTGATCGTGATCAGGGAGCCGATAACCGCGGTACCCTGGATACGGGCGGGTTTCAGTCCGACCGTGCCGGGGGTAAGCTTCTTTTTCTTCTCCACCGTAAAGGTCAATGTCCCGCCCGGCGCCGGCGTAATGGATGTGATGCTGATGCCCGCGTACTGGCCGGGCATGGTTTCCCGCAGCCGGTGACCGTTCAGCATGACGATCAGGTCCCGCGCCGGTTTGGTTCCAATCCGAATATTGAAGTAGGGTGAGATTATCGGGCCGTGGCTTCCCAGGATCACGGACACCTCGCCGTTGACGAACAAGGGCTTGACCAATACGGGTTTTTTTACGGTCAGGACCTGGCCCATGGCATTGCCGACCAGAAGAGTGGCCGCCAGGAAAACGACGATCACCGGAACTATCGATCTTTTCATCTTGTCTCCTCTTCAAGAACCGCGGTGAAACACGGGCCTTCACCTTATGAGTGGCGGAATCCCCCCTTCCATCTCACTCCACCGCAGATATGCGTCCGGTCGACATCAGGGCAGGAGGATGACCCCCAGGTCCATGACGTTGGTGCCGGTGGGCCCCGTCTCGATCAGGCCGTTGTTTTTGCGGAAAAAGCGGTAGGAGTCGTTTTTTCGCAGCGCGGTCTCCATTTCCTTTTCCCGGCCCCGCAGGCGGGCCGCCGCGTGATGGCTGATCCATGCCCCCGCCGCCGGGGAGTTGCCGTCCACCCCGTCGGAGCCCAGGCAAGCCGCCAGCCATGGCCCGGGCAGATCGCGCAGTTCTCCGAGGAGGCGCAGCATGAGTTCCTGGTTGCGTCCCCCCCGGCCGCGGCCGGTTATCCGCACCGTGGTTTCCCCGCCGAACAGCAGGGCCTGTTTCCCGGATGCCGGCCGTTGCCTGCGCATGACCCGGCCCAGGCGCCGGGCCGCCACGTCCACCGGACCCTGGAGCCGCCGGGTAAGGATACGCGCCGGGAAGTCGAGATCCGCGGCGGCGTCGCGACCCGCTTCCAGGGCGGTCCGGTTGTCACCGATCACCAGGTATCCCCCGGGGGGATATTCCGGTGATTCCCGGCGGGGAGGGATGTTGTCGAGCAGGGGGATAAACACCGCCAGCCCGTGGTTTTCCAGAATACGCCGGACTTTTTCCCGTTCCGGCGGAGATATCCGGGTGGTCGGTCCGGAGCCGATGGTTTCCGGCGCCGATCCGATCACATCGGAAATGGCCAGGGTCCATAAGGACGCGGGATAAATCCTTGCCGCCAGGCCGCCGGCTTTGACCAGGGAAAAGGCCGATCGCACCAGGTTGATTTCCCGGATGGGGAGGCCCCGGGTGACCAGAGCCGCCTGCAAACGCCGCCATTTCCTTTGGTTGACTCCCGGGAGCGGGGCGGTCAGAAGCGACGATGCGCCGCCGCTGATCAGGAAAAGGACCAGGTCATCCGGGCCGATCTGCGTGTCAACGTAACCGAGAAGCTCCCGGGTGGCGGCCAGGCTGCGGCGTCCCGGGACCGGGTGGTCCCCGGTCCCGTGATCAACCGGTCCGGCTGGTCCCGGGGAAGCTCCGGTGGAGATGATCACTCCGCCGGTCAGGCGGTTCCCGAGGATTCTGCGGATTCCCGCGGACATGGGCGCCGCGGCCTTGCCGGCCCCGAGAATATGAACCCGGGTGCAACCTCCAAGGTGTAACCGGTTATTATGGAGAAACAGGTCGTCCCCTTCCAGACGGACGCCGCGGCGTACCAGTTGTTCCGGATCCACCGCGGCGATCATGGCTCTCAGGATCGGCCGGAGGATTTGTGGCGGAGACTGACTGGAGCGGAAATCAATGGGATCGCCGCCGGTGTACGCTCTAGTCAATGGGGTAGTTGGACACCTTCAGGTGAAGCAGGGTGGAGAGCTTGCGGAGATACTGGATGCCGTCATTCAGGTCCTTGGTGAATTTGGTGAGGTATCTGACGAAATTGGATTCGTCCCGGGTGCGCAGGTGCGCGTCGAATTCCCGGGAAAAATCACGCAGTTCCAGCATCAGGTTCTGAATGTACAGAATCTGGTCAAGGGTGTCCACGGCTTTCACCTTGGTGATTTCCTTCAGGCTGGCCTCGGGAATCAGCTTCATCCGTTCCATGGAATCGTTAACGGTCTCCCTGGTCAGGTAGTCGATTTCATCCAGGTAGGGTTTTTTGTATTCCTGGAAGTAACGGAGCTTGGTTTTTGCCCGGGCCTGCATTTTCTGGTTCTGCTCCACCAGGGAAAGGAAATACTTTTTCAATCCAAGGAACCGGCGGTCGAACTTCTCCAGGTTGATGAAATCCCGGCCCAGGTAAATTTTGTCGTTGTACGCGGTCAGGAGTTCGTTTTGATAGTGACTGTAGAACTTGATTTCGAATCGTTGATCCCGCTGGTGCTGCATGCGGCAGATCATGATGCTCTGGGGGTTGCTCAGGATATAGGCGTTCTCTTCGACCAGGGCGGAATAAACGAAAAGGGAACTGAGAATGAAACAACGCAGGGAGTTGAAATAATCCGGGTTGCGGGAAACGAAATCATCGAGTTCGGGGTCGGCTTCTCCGCGGAGCCGGCTGTAGAGTGGGGAATACAGGTGGTTGTCGCCTTTGAATCGGAATTCGAAATACCACGAAGAAAGGACGCGTTTGTAAAGATTGGAAAAAACCGGTTGGCAAAAATTCTCCAACTCTTTCTGGTTGAACGCCTTGAATGCCTCCAGGATCTGCACTTTTTCCTCCTCGGGAATTATAGGCAAGGGAGGATGAAAAGTCAAAATCCAATCTCTCCCGCAACGACTTGATTTGGGGGCCGAAAAACCGTACACTGGGGACTGCTGGACGCGGGGAAAAACCGTATCAAAGGGGGAAACGTGAGCCAGATGGTGCGCAAACACAGAGTGCCGCCGCCGTTGATTTCTCTGGGGGTGTATACATTATTGATCCTGGTCGTCATCCTGGCCTTGAAGCATGTTACCCTGCTGGCGGTACCCCTGTTTTTTTCTCTGGTGATCGCCTACCTGTTCAATCCTCTTGTCCGGTTCATGGAAAAGCGCACTCCTCTCGGACGGCCGCTCATCGCGGCCATCCTCATGATCATGCTGGTGTTTATCCTGGTCTTCCTGATCATCAACCTCCTGCCCTACGTGATCGATCAGGTGAAATACGCGGCCGACCGGGTACCTCAGTTCCTGGACACCTTTTCAAGAAAGGCCCAGGTGCTGAACAATTACCTGACCAAGAATTTTCCCGATTTCCTGGGGACCATCGACATCATGGGGCAGATCGAGAACAAGGTCAACCTCATGCTGACGGATCTCACCAAGATCCTGGGCGGAATATTCACCAGCATCTACAATTTCCTGACCATGCTGGTATACCTGGTGTTTATCCCCCTGTTTTCGTATTACATTATCAAGGACTACAACCAGATTCGTAACGGCATCATCAGCCTGATCCCCATGGATTCCCGTGACCGGGCAACGTTGAAGATGCGGCAGATGAACCGCATCCTCTCGTCCTTTATCCGGGGGCAGGCCATCGTGGTCCTGATCCTGGCGGTGTTGTATTCCACCGGGCTCAGCCTTGTGGGACTGCCCTTCGCCATCCTCATCGGTATCTTTGCCGGTATCGGCGACATCATTCCCTATGTGGGTACCATCCTGGGTCTGCTGGTATCGATCATTATCGGCTTCGCCCACTTCCAGGACGTGGAAAAGCTGCTCTTGGTCATCCTGGTGTTCGCTTTGGTCAAGGGCCTGGAAAACTGGTATTTTTATCCGAAAATCGTGGGTCACGAAGTGGGGCTGCATTTTGTTTTCGTGCTCATGTCCATTATCATTTTCGGCCAGTTGTTCGGTTTCTGGGGCCTTCTGGTTTCCATTCCCGCCGCCGCGGGCTTCAAGGTTTTTATCTCGGACCTGGCGGCCTACTACAAATCTTCTTCCTACTACCGTCGATGCAGAGAATAAGCTCGTTTTTGTTGCCGTTTGTTTTGATGCTCGCCTGGACCTCCGGGACCGTTTCCGGCGCGGATGCCGATGTCATCGAAGTCAGGGTTTCGCTCCCCGCGGATGTCGTGGGCCCGCCGACCCTGACCGGATTACAGGAGGCATGCCGCCATCTCAGCGAAAAAGATCCGCCCGCGGCGGCCGCCGCGTTACGCCGGGCCGCGGAAGGGATCCAGGCCACCGTTCTTGGTAAAAATCTCATTGCCGCCGCGAACGCCGTTACCCGGCCCGCCGGGAGGTTCACTCCCGTTTCGGAGCGGGGAGAGATCGGTTCGGATCCTTTCTTCGTGCTGCGTTCCCCGGGGAAAAAGCAACCGCCGGAGGGATTCTTCTGCCGCCCCCTGCCCCGGGAAGAGAACTGGATGATCCAATACCTCGAGGATCCATCCAGGTTACGTGAAGACCTGCCGGAGCGTATGTCCGGAGTCACCGCCGACATGTCCGCCCTGCCCCGGGTCCATATGGTGGATCTTGTCGTCGCCGAGGCCCCCGGGAGATTGAGCGCCTGGGTCAACCACCCCGCCGATCCCGGCATGGTGGTGGTTTTCCGCAACCTGGTTTCCGCGTATTGTGACCAGCGGCTGAAAAAGCTGGGGGAGCTGGTTCTGGCCGAACCATGGTCGAAAAAGGTGGACGCAAAGGCACTTGAATGGCTGGTGGCAATCACCCGGGTTGCGCATGGGTTGGGGCCGGTGGCCCTGGAACAGGAGACCGGAAAGGGAATGGTCTCCGTGGCGAGCCGGCTGGAGGATAAGGCCCTGCCGGTTGAAGCCGTAAAAGCCGAGGGGCTGGCATTGATTGCGGGCCTGCGGCTGGCGGAAGCCGAAAAGGATCTCGGCGTATCCGCCGCGGGATTTACCGCGACGTTTGTCATCTACCTCCTGGATCGGGTCCGCGGATTTTCCGGAGATGCATCCAATCCTTTCGCCGTAATTGAGCGTCAGCTCATTAAAGAAGGGGGAATCCGGTTGGACCTTCAGAGCGGCCGGGTAATCCCGGACCGGCGGAAACTCAAGGCGGCCATGACGAAAATGTTGAAAAGAATGGTGCGCAGCCAGGGAAGCGGTTCCGATGCGGACGCCCAGGACTTTTTTGCCCCGAAAGAGAAAGCCGACGGGGATGAGGATCCGTTTATCCGCTCAATCCCCGCCCCCATTGCCGGATTCAAACTGGTTACAAAGAATCCGGACCCTGTCGTGGGAAAATGAACGCCCGGGAGGATCCGGTACTTCCCCGGCGCTGGATTTACGATCTCGAACCCGAATCCCTGGACCAAAGCCTGGCGTCCATGGGCATGCCGGCGTACGCGGCAAACCAGGTGCGGGGGTGGTTGTACCGCAACCGGGAAGCCGATATCGACAAATGGACCAATATCAGCCTGGATTTCCGGCGCCGCCTGGCAGCGGAATTCTCTACCGCCCTGCCTGAAGTCCGCCGGGAGTCCCAAGATGAGTCCGGAACCCGCAAGGTCCTGCTGGAACTGCATGACGGGGAGAAAGTGGAGGCGGTATGGATTCCCGTGCCGGGTCGCACCACTCTCTGCGTGTCAACCCAGGTGGGGTGCCCGGTGGGCT
>Ga0272442_10002491_pt1 | contig 26657 bp, 25 predicted proteins | sample SSMForm2O_FD_200262 | JGI IMG/M metagenome (GOLD analysis project Ga0272442, IMG submission 200262) | Marine sediment archaeal communities from Little Sippewissett salt marsh, Falmouth, MA, United States - SSM-Form-2O | ecosystem: Environmental > Aquatic > Marine > Wetlands > Sediment ... | reverse complement strand
CGATGGGATTATAGGACCCCGTAAACATGGCGAACCATTTAGCATGGAAAAATTGCTGGGAAAAACTCCAGGTTATTTCACATGCATGGCTGTCGCCTCTGCGATGGCCGCGGCCTTTACGAATGACTAGGTCACGGTCAAAGTCAAATATCTCTTCAAAAAAGAAGGATACGCTGGCAACCAGCTTTTTATCGTCAAACCAGTGGTGGGTAATATAGGGGATCCGGTAGTAGTCGCGGCCCTCCAGGCCGAAACCAAACGTATTTTTGCGGGTTTCATCATAAAACATGGCACTGCCGTCAGTAGCCCTGTTTAACGGTTCTCCGATATAGTAAAACATTTCAAGCCGCCACTCACTTACCGGAAAATTTTCAAGCCGGGTCTGAAAAGTGGCACCAAGCACCTCATAGCGTTTATAACTGAACACCTTAAAACCCGGCAGCTTCGGAGCGAATGGTCCTCCACCCCCGGCAATAGTTGCATTGCCGATATATTCCAACAAGAACCGAGTATACTTCGAACCAAGACCGCCTTTTAGACGTCCGTCACTTACTGTTGCAGCGTCATTAATGGTGTTGAAGTAGAAGAAAGACCAGTCCACATTCCAGGTATACCCGCGGACTTTAAGGCCGAGTTCCCAGTTGGAGAGATCCCATCCCGGCTCATCATCCCGCATCTTTTCAAAACCCCATTCAGCAATCCCAAAGTCACAACCCTTGTTAAATCTGGCATCAGTAAGGCCTTCCCCCTGATAGGTTCCCTCGATCGGCAGACGGGTCATTCCATAGTCACCGGGAATAAAAAGCACTTCAAAATTCAGCTGGCCCGGAAGATCCGTCTGATAGAACGCTCTGACCATCCAGAGTCCAAGCTTTATATCTTCCCAGGCTTCGGTTCCCGGAGAGCCATAACGCAGATCAAGCGGATTGATAACATCTGCCGTCTGTTTGAGGTTCATCTCACCCCAGACCACGATCTGTTTTCCGATCTTTACCTGGAGAGGGCCGTATTGAAAATCCGCATACAGTTCAGTGATTAAATCAGTACCACTGGGTTTGATATAATCGTCGTATGCATGCCTGGGTATAGCGTCCTTCATTCTGTCATTAAGATGGGGGGCCTTTTCATAATAATATTTAAAGCCGCCGAACAGGTTGATCTTCAGGTCACCGTCTCGTTTAAGCTTGTAAAGCCCCTCAACAACCATATTACTGCGCCAGAAATCTATATCATTACTACGATATGGATCCTGTGAACTCGGCGCCTGTGTCCGGATAAACATCTGTTCCTTATAGAAACCATTAATCTCCAGGTCCCCATCGTAAAACGACATAAATGCCTGTGACCTTTCTACATATGTAAACAGGCATACTACTAACGTCAGAACAACAATTGGTAGTCGTAATTCCCTCATAAACCACTCTCCTTGTAAGAAATTATGGTTTGTGTTTCGTTATGAATTTTGGTTTAAAAATCAAAACAAGACTTGGAATTACAATCAAAGCACCAAGCATATTGAGAGTTAGAATAATAGCAAGCAGCAGTCCCATCAGTGCCTGAAACATCATTTTTGAAAGAAACCAGAATATAATTCCGCAAATCAGTGTTGTCGCAATATAGATAATTGCCTTACCCGTTGTTCTCATTGAAAGAGAGATAATTTCAGAAAGCTCTTTGCCGGTATTACGATATTCCTCGATAATACGGCTTACAAGATAAATCCCGTAATCCACACCCAGTCCGATACCAACGGAGGAAACCGGAAGCGTAGCAGTTGTCAGAGGCAATGGCGGATTATTCAGCACCATAAAGGTAAAAGCCAGAACATTTGAAAGCAGCAAAGGTGCAAGGATAATTATACCGGCAACAAAAGACTTAAACAACACTGAACAAAATATGAATACCACCAGAAGGGACAGACCAAGGGTTAAAAGCTGGTATTCGGTAAGCGTTTCATTTACACCGGCCTGCACCCCCACAGCACCGCCTGCCAGTTTATATTTCATATCCGTTCCCTTGATCCCGGTCTCATTCTCAATATAATATTTAATCCGGCTGATAACCTCCTTAATGGTCTGGGCTGTCTTATCCCGGCAGAACAGAATTATATTGATATTTCTATCACCCAGGTCCACGAACTTGTCAAAAGCGCCGGGGCCTCCCATTTGCTGGGCAGAACGGTAGAGAAATTCCGTCTGACTGTCTTCTACCGGCAGGAACCGCCAGCGGGGGTCCCGCTGCCGCATACCGGCATGAATGCCGGGTATGCGGCCTTGAAGGGTCTGAACAAACATAACTTTTTTATTGGGAGTTTGCTTCATATATCTCGAAAATTTTAAAACCTCGCGCGTTGCAGCAGCCTTTGCCGCCCCCTGAGAACTCCCGGTATCCAAAATTACATACAACGGATTTAAAAGCGGCATTGAAAAGGTTATCCTGAAACTGTCCACATTATAGCGGTGAAACGGCCACAATATCTCAGATCCCGGAACAGCATTACCAATGGTTATCTTGTTCAGATAGGTACAGCCCCAGATAAAAAGAACGGCAGACAACCCAACAACCACGTATTTACCGCTCCGGTTGAGCCAGCGGGAGATCACCAATAGCAGTTTATCAAGAAGACTTACATCATCGTGACTGTTCTTTAAAAAATAGGTGCACACGATCAATGCGTCAAAAAGAATGATCATCAGCCAGTCCACATAAGGAATTCCCCATACATAGTGACAGATGGGCAGGCCAATAACAATCAGGGGTGAAGTGACCCTGGCCACCCGGCTTTTCTTCTTATCCGGGTTTTCAAGAGGCATATATGCCAGCAAAATAGGGACCAGAACCATGGCAATGATCACGGTAGCAATCGCCCAGAAAGCACAGGAAAGTGTTATTTTCTGTAGAATGGCAATAGGGGTGATCGCAATAATTATTATTCCGGACGCATCCGTTAAGATTCCGCCCAATCCCGGTTTAAACAAACCTTTAACAACATTTTTGCAGGCAGTTAAATTACATGTATTTTTTGCAGCCTCTTCCTTATAACGCTTGCCCACCTGGGTCGTATGAGAAGCTGCCATTGCGGCAATCAGAAAAGGAAAAACAAGAACCAGAGGGTCAAGCTGGTAACCCAGCATACTGAGAAAACCCAGCCCCCAGACTGCACTCACAAGAGCCGCAATAATAGGCAATAGGGTTCCGCGCCTGGACCTGAAATAGATATTAAAAATAACCATCATGGCCAGGATGGTGTAGATCAGGATCTTAATCACATCACCAACATAGCTGTCGATATAGCCCAGATGCATGGGCTCTCCCGCAATTGCAATGCTATGATTTTCATCCTCCATGTTCTTTCTGAGCTCACGGAATTCCCGGAAGCAGGTGGCATAGTCAATTTGTTCCTCGAAAAAATCAACCATGATCAAGGCGCTCTTGCTATCCAGAGAAACCAGGCCGGGATAGGCCATGGGATTACCGTAAACAGTCAGGCGCAGCTTCTCGAGTTCCTCATCCGTTTGCGGAACTTCAGGCCACATAAGCGGCTTGGAAATATAGCCCTGACTGGTCATCTTCATATCCCGGACCTTTCGGTGGGCTATGGAGAGAATTTTATAGCGGTCAACCGCATTAAATTTTCTAAGCTCATCTGTAATAAACTTAACACGGCTCAGAGTATCAGGATTAAATACATCCTTATACTTCCCGCCTTTTTCAATGTCCTTTACCTGAACCATTACCAGGACCTGGTTCGCCCCTCCAAAAACATTGCGGACCTCATTATGCACATCAATATATTCGTGATTCTGCGGCAAAAGATCACTGTAGATGGTTCCAACCTTCATGTTGGAAGCATGATAGCCGAAGAAAAGAGTAATAATAAGAATAACGGTTAAGAGAAGATGCCTTTTATCAACTATAAAGTCAGCAATACGTTCCATGATATCCGTCGTTTCTATCTGTTATTATTCAATAATTCTCTTTTCAAGTCCTTCCGGCATCTTCATACCTTCAAACTCGTATGACAACCCTGAAATAAACTTCCATGACTCGCCGCCGTCCGTGGTGCGGACCATAGTACCGCTTGCGCCAACAACCCAGCCGTTCTGCGGATTGCTGAAAAAAACATTCGCAAACAATAGTTTTGACTTAATGGATTCTTCCTGTTTCTCCCAGCTTAACCCGCTGTCAGTTGACAGAAGGAATGTACCCTGTGTACCAACAGCCCAGCCCCTGTCTCCACGCACAATAATGTTAAACAGAATATCATTTCCCGAATTAACGAGCTCCCAGCTGGCACCGCCATCCGCAGTGTACATGATGGTGGAATCGAGTCCGCATATCCAGCCATGATCCTTATCCGTAAAATGCACCCCGAAAAGTCCGGGCCTCGGATTTGTGTATTCTTCTTCAAGGGTAGCTCGTTCAAAATGCTTCGGCATAACAGCTTCCCAGGTAATTCCGCCATCAATTGTATGAAGGATAGTGCCGTTCTCACCGACGACCCAGCCGTTGCTGCGGTCCGTAAAATGAATGTTGCTGTAAATCACATCATTTTCTTCAGATTGAGATACCCAGGTCGTACCTCCGTCACGCGTATGAAGGATGGTTGAAAAATCACCCACGGCCCAGCCGTATTCAGTATCAACAAAGCACAGTGCAAGTAAATGCCTGTCGGTTCCGGTCGTCTGGCGGACCCAGTTATAACCGCCGTCACTTGTATGAAGCATGGTTCCCTTTATTCCCGAAACCCAGCCGTTTTTACTGTCTAAAAAATCAACATCACAAAGCATATCCTGAACACCGGAATTCTGTTCTTCCCAGGTTTCTCCGCCATCAAAGGAATTAAAAATCACACCGTAATTTCCGACGAGCCAGACATTCCCCTCTTCAGGCTCATCAATGCTGAGAATATATTCAGGTGTAACCATTTTTATCTTAGGCGCTTTAAACTTGCTCTTCGCTTTAGAACAGCCGGATATCAAAAAACAGAACAGCGCTGCAATTGACAAGAGTAAAATTATTTTTTTTGATTTTTCAGACATACAGTATCCTACATTTTAAACGATTATTCTGGCACGGAACATAGTAAGCCTAGTCTTCTTCCTTAATTATTGTAATCGCATCTTCCGGGCACGCATCCCTGCAGCACAAGCAGGCATGACAGATCTCACCCGCCTCTTCGATGACATATGCTCGTTTCTTTCCATCCGGCGTATCCTCCAGTTCCCAGAGTTCCAGAGTGCAGATATCAACACACTTTCCGCATCCGCGGCACTTTTCATAATCGACTATATGTTTCACCATGTGTCTGTCTCCCGCCTAACAGCCCGCTTTTATCTCATCCACCGACTTCTGAAAGCCGGCGTCTTCCTGGTACAAACGCACCATTGCGTCAAAAAACGGAAATGTCGCCATAAAATGCACTGCGATGCCAGGATCTTTGGGATCTCCCTTAAGGATCTCGCCCTTGTCCTTTATTTCCATCAGGTCGTAACTGTCGTCAATTGCACCACACATATCCAGCGTGCTGAGCGCCATGACCGCATCACAGTCTTCACGGATCCCCTGATCCAAAGACACCACACTATCCTTAACCACCAAGGTGACCTCATCTTCACCGATCTTCATCCCGACCTTGTGGTCTGTAAAATCGGCCAGCATTTCCTGTGCGGATTCATCTGAATTTGTAAATTCGACCGCCTTGTTGAGAATATCGACAATACTCATTGTCTTCTCCTGTTTTAAGTTAACGCATTGCAGAACAGGTCACACATCTCTTTGCCCAGCTTTTGTTCTACTGTTTTACTCAATACATCTTTCAAGTTATTACCAAGCAGTGTCCGGACAGCAGCAATCCTCCGGGTAATTTCTTTCTGTTTTGCTGCATTGACCGCCGGAGTATCATCAGTCATATACGCGATATATTTTTTAAGATAATCCAGGTGCGGCGCCAGCGCGGCCATGCGCATCCCTTCCTTTTCAATGGGCACGCAGGCGCCTGTATAGATGATCGAGCAGGCAGCACGCAGGTCATTATCATCTTCAGGCTGGATCCCGGAAAGATTTGAAAAACGATCCCAGGTCTCATTCAGAGGTTCCAGATATTTGACCCTGTACGCCTCATCAACAATCATATCCACTGTGGGCATCATATCCACCAGAAGTGTGATCGCCTCCTGCCGCTCCTCCCACCGTGAAACATAGATCGGTATGGAAATATCATTTTTAGGAATGATTGTGCAGACACCGATACTCACTTCATTGTCAACAGCAATACTGCCGATAGCGATCTTTTCCGCGATTTCAGCCTGATAAGCATTCAGTCTTATCCTGGCACCGTCTTTCTCATATGCAGCCAACTGACGTATGTCTTGTCCTCCGCACTCATGTATTTGTGTCAAAGCAAGCTGATTCAGCTGTTCCGACATTTTTTCAATATACGGTGTATGCATTATCCTGTTCTCCTTTTTCATATAAAGATAAAAAGCTGTTTGTCCGGTAACCGTCCCTGCCCGCATCCATTAAAAGATCAGGCTGACGATCAACTTTTCACCTTCATCACCGAATATCTTTTTCAGGACCTCACCGCCTGGATCAAGGTCACGGTAATATTTCTGAATAGCTTTCCTCCGGATATCAACCTCTTTTTGATATTCAGGGTCCTGGATCGGTTCCGCCTTTTCAAGCAGTTCCAGATACACCTTTACATAATCAATAACCGCCGGCACGAGCTGTTTTCTGTCTTCAACTTCGTTTACACGTCCGTCGATCGGAAAATGGGACATGCTGGCCCGGGCCCATGGCCACGGTCCGTAACGGCGTTCAACCAGACAGCGGTTGCCGTCTGTCAGACCGTCAAGCTGACGGTATTTACGCCAGAGGCTGTCCAGCGGATCCAGGTATTTTTTGCGGTATTCAGGATACACGCCGATATCAACGATCGGGATAAAATCTATGGTTATTGAAGTTCTTTTAGGAGTTTCATCAAATTCGCAGGCAAAAATTGGCACATCATAGCTGTCTCCGGCCGTGATATTCAAGGAATTGTATTTAGCGCGTTTCATATAGGTCAATTCGCCGTAACCTATTTTTTCGACCTTATCACTGCCCTTGACCTTGTAGCCCTGATAGGTTCCAAAGGCCATTGGTTTTTTAAACTCCCGATAGGGTATCGCGTCCCGGCCAAGATATGAATCCAGTGGTTCCAGGTCAAAGCAGTCAAACAGGCCCGGCTGGGTGATCACCTCATCAATAAATTTACACATATCATCATAAGCTACCCTGGCCATCCGAATCTCCTTTAAATTATGTATGTCGCTATAGATATAATAAATCAATCCGGGTGGAGCACCAAACTGTCAAACCGAATTGGTTTACTCCGGCAAAAGTTCCTTCAGTTTAGCTGTAAACGCTGGCAGAACTTTTTTCCAGTCACCCACAACACCAAAATCAGCGTACTTAAAGATACTTGCCTCAGGATCCTTATTAATGGCAATGATGCTCTTGGCCTGGCCGCACCCGCTCAAATGCTGGATGGAACCGGACAGGCCGATGGCAATATACACTTCGGGGCTGACAATTTTGCCGGTAATCCCGACCTGACGGCTGGGAGCTATCCAGCGGTTATCACAGGGTGGCCTCGAAGCACCCACCGCACCTTTAACCACTGCTGCCAGTTCCTGCAGCTGCCCAAACCCTTCAGCGCCGCCGATACCTCTGCCGCCGCTGACGATTACCTGCGCTTCTTCAAGCCGTATCCCTTCTCCCTCATCCTTCACCTTATTTAATAATTTGGTACGTATGGCTGACGGATCCAATCCGGCATCAATGGCTATGATCTCCCCCTGTTTTGAGGAATCCGGCCCTGAAGGAGACATCACCTTGTCTCTAACCGTGGCTATCTGAGGATACGAGTCACACGTGTACGTTGCCAGGGCATTGCCTCCATAAACAGGTTTCGTTTGCAGTAACAGTTTTGTATCGGAATCAATTGCCAGTTCAACACAATCCAGGGTTGCCATTGTGTCCAATCTGAAAGCCAGCATGGGCGCCATGTCGCGGCCCACAGATGTCTGACCCAAAATAAGGATCTGCGGCATTACCTGTTTGACCAGTTTTTCCATCACAGACACGTATGCATCCGTCTGATAAGCCTTTAAGAGCTGATCATCAATAACATATACTTTATCAGCACCGCAGGAGATCACCTCCTGTGCCAGATCTCCAACCTCACTTCCCACAAGGACAGCATATAGTTCCTGACCCAGACCATCTGCCAGTTTTCTGCCGCAACCCAGCACCTCATATGTTATAGAAGGCAGACTGCCTTCTATGATCTCACAATATGTTAAAACGCCTTTATACTCAGCCATGCGATTAACCTTTTCAAATGTGCTCGTTTTATTATTGTAAACACCTGCCGTATTACAACAGTTGTGCTTTTCTTACTTTTATAGCCAGGTCAGTTCCTGCCTCTTCAGGTGTTTCACACTCTATATACTGACACTCTGCTGTACGCCCCAAAGGAGCGGCCAGATTGACCAGACTAGGTTTTTTCAGCTGTGAAATGTCGATCTCAAGATCCTGAGCCTTACGAACCGTGATCGGCACCCTCTGTGCTGCCATAATTTCCTTCACACCGGGATACCGTAACTCGCCAATCTCACTGCTCACTGTAATCACTGCCGGTATCGGTGCCTCGACCTCTTCAATACCGTCTGAGACCACCCTTTCAATAGCTAACTTTCCGTCCACAGGTTCTACCTTGCAGGCAGCCGTAACACCTGGTAACTTCAGTATTTCAGCAATACCGGAACCCACCTGTCCGGCATCGGTATCTGCAGCCTGTCTTCCGCATAAGATAAGGTCATATTCACCGACCTGTTGTATGGCAGCAGCTAAAAGATGCGCGGTTGCATAACTGTCAAGCTTATCAAAAGCAGGGTCGTCCAGCAGGATCAGGTCATCCGCGCCTGATGCTATCGCTTTTCTCAGTACCGGCTTTGCCAGATTTTTACCGGCGCTGATAACCGTTACTGTAGCCCCTTGCAAATCCTTTATCTTCAGGGCGGCTTCCAGAGCATTCTCGTCATAGGGATTCATAACAGGCGGGGTACCCTGCGGCATAATTACTTTCTTCGCCTCACTGTCAACCGTCGTACCCGTGGACGATGCCTGCGGATCCGGTACCTGTTTTATACAGACAATTATTTTCATGTTACCTGACTCCCTTATTTCTTCTATAGTAACCCTCTAAAGAAAGGGATATTTCACCTATTTTATCCTTTTGAAAAATCGGCACCCCAAAAATAATTACCGCTTCCAACATTGTTGGGATCCAGTTGTTCCTTGATCTTACGCTGCCAATTATATTCCGGTGACTTTGCAAGCTTCTTTGCACGGGCATCTGTGTCAGCATGGGTAGCCTTGGCCAGCCCGTACAGCATTCCACCGGGAGGCCTTCCCTGCTCAGCCTTCAACCTGTCTCCTTCATCAGAGCAGTCCGCCGCGGCTTTTGAGGACTCGGGATCCTGAGGATCGTAGAAAACAAAATCCTCCCATCCGGTCAAACCTCCGCCGGCTTGTCCGCCAATGGGCCCCATGGCCTGATCACCTGCATCAGCAATTTTTGGAACATATTTTTTCAGAAGCGCTTTTCCTGCTTCGATTTCACCGGAGGCCCACACGTCCGGCGTGGCAACCGAATTATAGGTGTCGACAAAACCGCCGGTTGCGGCAAAGTTGACACTCTTAAAGCACAGCTTAAGCATGAACAGCAGTACGTACTGCTGCATGTCCGGTTCCTCAACAGCTGCAATGTTCCATCCGTCTGTCTCCTTCAGTATCTGGTCCAGGACCTTCTGCTGATACTCAAGATCTCTGGGAGTCATGCCGGCCATGATAAACTGAAAATTGCGCTGCATTTCTTTGGTCAGCTGCTGTATCTCCGGTGTCTCCAGCATCTCGGGAATATCACACAGCTGTTTGGTGGGATCCGTCACGATCCTTAGAAAAGCGGCCTGCAGTTCATCTCCCCACATCACAAACTGCCTGTGAGCAATATAGCCTATTTCCGAATCATAGATCCTATAGATCGCGTCAGCAAACTTCTGCAGACTGGGAAAAGCCGGAAAAGCGGCCTTAAAATTCTTACTGGGAAGCTGCGCCCTGTAGGACGGCTGTGTTCCCACAACAGGTATCTGTTTAGGACCGGGCCAATGAACAAGCCTGATCGCGATCTTGGTCACGACTCCCCAGCCGCCGGCTCCGCCCAGGGACCCTCTGATGATTCCCTGTGTGCTGGGTCCGGGCCCTTCTGCACAAAACCATCCCAAATCAGATCCCTTTGAACCTGTCCTGAGTATTTCACCTGTGGGCATTACCCACTCAATTGACAGGATACTGTCCTGGGGAGAAGAAAAATACATAACATCCGGTCCGCCGCCCTGAAACGTACAGGCATTTGAAAGCACAGATGTTCCCGCGCCGGCACCGCTGATATGGTTGTTTAAGCCCACCTTCATGGCTTCTGCCTGAAGCTGCGCGGCCACACAGTACGGCTCGACCACCGCGAACATATTCTGTTCATCTATTTCTATTATTTTATCCATTCTCCGCAGGTCCATAAGGATTTGTCCCGGAGCCGGCGCTGCCGCCCAGGGTCCCCATCCTGTACTGAAGCAATGATATTTAATTTTGTGCTGATTACAGGTTTTAATTATCGCCTGAACATCCTCAGTACTTCCAGGCATAAGTACAGCTTCCGGCCGGTCAAAAAACTTACTCCCGCCGGTAACATCCGTTACCAGCTCAGCCATCCATTGATAAGCATATGAATCCAGGGTCGCCGGCTCTTCGGTTATATTCTCCGGCCCGACAATATTTTCCAATGCCTCATATACTTCACTGGGTAGTGCCATTATGTATTCCTTCCCGTTATATTGCTTGTCTAACAAGGTCTAAGATGTCATATACCTTAATGGTTTCATTTTTTTCATCAACAGCATCCATGAAATTCCTTTCACACCAGCCGCAGGCAGTTACGATTGCCTCGGCTCCCGTGGCCTTTGCCTCCTCTATCCTCTCCGATGCAGTCCACGCGGAAAACTCCGGATACCTCTCTCTTACGCCGCCACCGGCGCCGCAGCACCAGGCGTATTCCCTGTTTCTTTCCATTTCAACAAGCTCAACACCCGGAATACTTTTAAGTATATTCCTCGGTGTGTCATAGACACCCAGGGCACCGTTATATCTGGGTTTTCGCGGCTCGTATACCAGAACCTGACCGCGTATTTTTTTCTGTTCACCCTGCCACGGTACATATGCTTCTCCCCGCCGTCCCAAATGACAGGGATCATGATAGGTAACTTTCATCGGAACTTCTTTAGTGAATTTCAATTTTCCTTCACTGATGAGCCGTTCAAGATATTGGGTAATATGCAGAACCTCAAAGTTGAATTCAAACTCCTCAGGATAGAGACGATTGAATGCGTGATAACCGTCAGAGCAGGCCGTCACTATGGTTTTTACACCGGCATTCTTCCAGGCATCAATATTATTTTCAGCATATTTAAGGAATTCTCCCCGGTAGCCCATGTCACAAAGCCGGCCGCCGCAGCAATTTTCATCTTTACCCATGATGCCGAGATCAACACCCGCGCCCCTGAGAATGGAAACCACTGCCCGGGGTATTCTCCACAGGTCCTTATCAAAGCTCATTTTGCATCCCACATGGAAAGCAACCTCCGCTTTCTCTTGGGTCAGGTCCTTCACATCCAGTCCCTCTGCCCAATTGCCGCGGTCAGCCTTGGACTCCAACATCATATTATCTTCCTTACGGAGATGATCTATGTATGGAACATCCATGGCAGGGAAACAGCCATTGTCTATCATTTTAAACCGCAACTGACGCATGACCTCAACCGGCTCCAAGTCATACCGGTTAACCTTACAGGCAACATCACAGCAGCCGTCAAGCATGCATTTGAAAACAATGTCAACCAGTCCTTCATCAAAGTAACTGCTCCGGTCCTCAAGCAAAGACAAAGAAGTACTTAACCTTCCACTGGCCGAGTAACTCTGAAACTTGTTGTATTCTATGCTGGGACAGCCTTTTGCAAAGCGCCAGCTCTTCACATGAGCAAGCGGGATCCATTTGCAATATGAGCATTTACTACATCTGCTTACGAGTGCTCTCAGATCTTCCAGTGCCACTTTATACTTCCTCCTTTATTTAGCTTCTACCTAGAAGCAAAGCTTGCCAGGGTTCAATATATTATTGGGATCAAATATTCCTTTTAACTTCCTGGATACGTTTGTATGCTCAGCATTTCTGCCATAAGCCAAGTCTGCCCAGATCCCGTAGGGGCGTGTATAGAAAGCGCCCTGCCTTGACAGTTCTTCACTGGCCCTGGTAAATAATTCCTGAACCTTTGCCGTTGCATTCTGATCAGCAGGATCATAGTTTAAACTGAATTCAACATGACAGCTTGTGCCCAGATGTGTGGGCTGAATATAAACGCCCAAATCTGACAATGGATAGTCCGATGTTTCAGCCAGGGAATTCATCGTTGCTATAAATTCCGGCACTCTGTTCAGTGTGGTTAAGAAGAAGATGTCCTGGCATCCGCCCTTGCTGCGAAGTTTCCAGGGAAGTTCAGTTGAGGGATCAAGCACTGCTTCTCCAATCTGGCCTGCCGTTGCCCCCGCAACCGCTGATTCCAGCTGCACGTTACATTGCTGAGCGATATCAGTAATATCCTTTTCCATAAATTCAACCCTTTCCTCTGCCAGTATGTCGCGACCGGTCAGACCTAAGACCAGGGTATAGGCGGGAAGCTCGTTTTTCAGGTGAGAGATCTGTTCAGTATCCTGCCCAAGGATAGCTGCCAGGCTGTTACGGTTCAGTATCAGCAGCTCATCATGAAATCGTATCCTTAAAAGTTTATAGGCAAACCCGATAATAGTATCCAGTCCTTCAGACTGCACCAGAAAGAACTTCTGGACCTTGGGCAGCACTTCACACCTCAGCGATGCCCAGGTAATAATTCCCATGGTTCCCTGGGCAGCAGATACAAGCTTGTAGTAATTGAACTGACCCGGACCATACTGATAGAGCGCGGATTCCTGGGTTTTCTTCCGGTTTTCCATTAATTCTTCTATTGGAATGAGCTTTGCCTCTTCCCTGGTGGACGTGCTCACGCCGGCACCGGCAAGCTCACCGGTCCTGAACATTTCACCGTTACCCATGACCGATTCGATACACCGCAAAGGCTCAGTCAAAGACCAGGCATACCTGGGATTTGTTATCGGCTCTCTCTCGAGCAAACCGCCAATAACTGACTTTGAAGCACGCGGCATAAGCGGCATGGAAAGTCTCAAGCCTTCTTTAGCCAGTGCAGGCTGCAGTTCACTGTAGGTCACTCCGGGTTCTACTATAGCCACCCGGTTCCTGCGGTCCATCATGATGATCCGTTTCATCCTGCTGAGGTCGACAATTATCGCGCCTTCAACGGAAGGAATACTGTCACCGCGGAAATGGGGCGGGCCTGAGCTTACAGGAACCAGCGGCGTTTTAGTCTGATTGGCCCACTTAACGATACCCTGAACTTCATCAGCATTACCGGGCTTCACCACCATCATGGGCAGCACATGGGGAGCGAAACTCTGGTCTTTGGAGTAGTCATCCAGTACAGACGGATCGTCAAGCACATTCTCCGGACCGGCTATTTTTATCAGATCATCTTTATTGTTGGCCATAATTCAGTTTTTCCCATTAATTATTTTGTTAAACGTAGTCTGACAGACTTATTTATTCAGCATTTTATTTGTTGTTTTTCGGCAAGTCAAGGAAAAAAAATTTGTACGCATAATTTTTAAAAAACTTTAGTTTTCAGCAGCCGCCTTTTTATGAGAATCCAGTTCTGCATTGATCTTCTTGCTGACAAGGAACAGCCAGAGCGCCAGGAGAATATCCGCACAGCCCTTGAGCCCGAATGCCCAGCCCGGCCCCAAAACATCAAAGAGGTATCCGCCGACCTGCAGGAATAAGAGCATGCCTATAGGCTGAGCAGTGTTGAGCCAGCCGAGAACAGCACCGACCATGGCTTTGGGCGAAACATCCGTGGCCAGTGTATTGGCACCGGCAATGGAACCGGAAATACAAAAACCGATCGGGATAACAGCAAAATATACAATACCGGAAAAAGGGCTGGAGGCCAAAGCAACCATCAAAAATCCGATGCCTCCGCAAAACAGGGTCAGAATAATTGTTTTCAGCCGTCCCAGTTTATTAAGCAATATGGCAACGACCGGGAATGCCAGAAAAGTGACCACACTCATGATGATCATTGGAATGGCGCCTTTTTTTGTTGCGGCCTCTGATGTTATCTCAAGAACATCCGCCTGTAGAACAGACCAGGCAATAATGAATGTGGCCATGACAGCGATATCCGCGCGGCTGATCAGGGAACACAGGCAGCTGGAAGAGATGGATGGGCTTTTTATGACCACGTTGAAGGTCTCGCGAAAACTCTTTTTGTCTTCTTCTTTCTGGGCCTCGGGCAACCGTTCCTTAAGAAACAGCAAAGTGCCGATCATGCCAAAAAATGCCATGATAGTAGCAAAAACAAACAGGCCGCCGACCCCGGTATTTTTACCAATCGGAGCAACAGCCGCAAAAATGATAATGCTGGCAAGGCCCATCATCATGCCGTTGAAGGCCATTCCCTTAGCCCGGTCTTTTTCATTAGTGGTATAGTCGGCAACCATGGTAATGAACTGGGGATAGACAAGGATCATGCCAATCCCGAGAATAAGACGCAAGATATAGCCCACTAATAATTCGGGGCCAAAATCAAGAAAATCAGCGTATTTGGCGGGTGCAAAATTAAGGATCGCGCAGACCTTTGCCGCAAATTCCTCCGAAATGTTCAATACTTCAGCAATTGCAACAGACTGGCCGAACAGGTAATAAAAAACTCCAACCACGATAAAACCGATAACGGCCAGGATCTTGCGGCCGGTCTTGTCAGACAAAGCACCAACAATACCGACAAAGGCAAGGGTCGCGATCTGGCTCATATTCTGCAGGAAACCATTAATAAAACCAAAATACTTAGGTGAGACCTGGATAACATCCTGAAGAAAAGCCGGCTGCACAATGGCCGGCATGACCATGAGCATTCCCATGATCAGAGTGTTTAAATAAAGGAACAAATAATTACTTTTCTTTAAATCCGGCGCAACCGTGATTCCAGCAAATTTTTGCACTTTTTGTTCTTCATTCATAACCACGCCCTCACATGTAGTTAGTTACTGAACTTTTTATGCATTATGTCAAATGGCAAAAACTGATATTTAACTGGCACGCATATTATTCGGGAAACCGGCGCGTTTACAGCCTTTAAAAATATCCTCCAGGGGATCGGTTTTCATCCTCTTGAGTTTTTCAAACACATCCGGACGTTCCTCAGATACGATCGGCATGATCTCAGCCATGGCAGCGCCGACAATTTTAGGTGTTTCATAAGGATCCAGGATACTGCGCAGTGTTTTTGTGATCTTACTGAGCAGATAATCAATATCATCAACAGTTAAACAGTACGGCATAACAGCATTGCGGATCATGTCACGATGGTCAAGCTTGTCGATGATCTCCTTTTTCCACCAGTCAAGGTACACAAATACACCCTCGCGGGAGATAGTTCCTTCAGTTAAGGCATACTTCACAGCGTTGGCTGCTTTCCAACCGCTGATGATCGCTCCGGTCATTTCAGCTTCCTGGCACCACACGGCATCGGAAACCAAAAGAACCTGATCTTTATACGGATCAACGATATGGGAATACATATTGCCTTCAATACATAAAGGCCTGATTGCCTCAGCGTTTTTAAACCAGGGGGCAAAATAACCCTGTTGGGTAAAACGTTCAAAAGCCCCCTGCACATCAGCGCCCGGATGGGTACAGCTGATGAACGGAAAGTAGGTCTCACCGTCAGCACGCGGGGTCATCCAGATACGCATGGGTGTCTTTTCTCCCAGGAAGATCTGGAACAGAGCGTATTTTTCTGAGGGTTCCACACCCCTCATCTCAAAGCCGTAACTGGTGCTGGTTCCGTAATAAATACGGTCCTTGTTCTTGCCCAGGGTTTTTGCCAGGCGCGAGGCCCTGCCGTCGGCACCGATCACAAACATTCCATTAAACTTTGTCCCTTCGCGGGTAAAAACAGTCACCTGCCCGTTTCGGGTCTGGGTACCGATCACATTGTATCCGGGAAAGACATCGACGCCGAACGTAATGCATTCTTTCATCAGGCTTTTAAGCAGGGCGCCTTTATCATAGGTCGCACTGATCCGGCCTTCATCACCCAGGCTTTCATTCTTTACATAATCACCCAGCTGGATTTTATTGCCCTTGTAAGAATATATTGACCAGGAATAAAAATTCTGGTGATCACCTTCATAAGGAATTGTAAAACCATATCCCGGAAAACAAAGCCGCTGATCACGGGTGTTAATTGAAATACGGTCGGTTAAGTATCTACCGGTCAGGGTAACGATCATCATGCTGCAGGCACGATTAATATCGGTTATATTTTTTTTCCTTTCAAGCAGCGCAACCTTCAGCCCGTGTTCTCCGGCGGTTTTTGCCGCCATCAGGCCCGCGGGACCGGCTCCAACAACGATCAGGTCATAAGCATTTGCCATTATTCCTCCTCGGTTGTATCTTAACACCCACCATAACGAACCACCGCTCTCTCCCTGATCAAACCTCCTGAGGAGCCTTCATCGGACACACGTTGACACAGGTTTTGCACTCAAAGCATAAACTGCTGTTAATCAGCGCAAAGTCTTCAAAAAAACTGATCGCAGCCTGCGGACAAAGGTCAACACATCCGCCGCAGCCGACACATTTCTGTCTGTCGATCCTGATCATATGACAACCTCTCCTTACATCTCATTTCCTTACCCGGAACGCCGGCCCGCATCCGGTTCGTAGCGTTGATTATACAAATCAACTGCCGACAATGTCGTCAGCAGAAGCGCTCCAATGCTTTTCAATAACTGCTGCGATCTCAGGACGTTCTTTTCGGATCTGGTCAATGTGGCCCATGATGGCCTTTTCCATCACATAACCTGCCGTGTTTTCGCTGACGTATCCGGCATATTCCTCATCATTGGTCAAACTGAAAATATAATCCAGCTGATCATCCTGAAGTGATCCGAGACCGAATGCCTGCAAGGCCTTTTCAATTTCACCGGGCCAGCAGTATTCAAAGCTTTCGCGCCAAAAATTGGTGTAGTCATCATATCCCTTTCCAGTACTCTGGACTTTTAAAGCAGCCCGGGCAGCCAGATAGCCGTACATAAGTGCTGACTGACAGTACGTTTCAATAAACGCCGCGGCGTCTCCGACCACAACGACATTTCCCTCTACCGGGTTCATAATACAGGTATAGAAATTAAGCATACATGCTGCCTTATGTACGATCCTGGCATTATAAAACCATTCCTTGAAAGGTCCTTCTGTCAGAAACCAGTCCAGGCCCATCTTCGCAGGCATACCGACGGGTGTCCCGCAGAACACATCCAGAATGGGTTTATCCCCTGTTTTCGCATCCGGAAGATACTTGGGTACCATATAGATCTGTCCCTTGCCCCAGGGCGTGTGGCCTTTACCCAGACAGGTGACCCAGGAATCCCAGTTCGGATAGTCCACCTCATCCAGGAAATAGGAAGCCACCCGGTACGAACCGAAATACTTTCGGGTCCTGAACAGATCAAGACCGGTAACGATCTGTGAGTTGCAGCCGTCTGCGGCAAAACAGCACCGGCACCAGACTTCTTTCATTGTCCGGGTATGATTATCACGGATCGTGACTTTTACCTTCCCGTCAATATTCTCCGCCCGAAGGCCCGCTGTTTCAGTCAGGACATCAACACCATTGGTCAGGGATTCTTCCAGAAGATTCCTCAGGATGATCTCTTTGGTATACGGCAGTGCCACCCCGTTCTCATGGTTCACCATGGTCAGCTTGTTGCCGCCTGTCGAGAGCCTCGAACTTTTCACCAGTTTCACATACGGGTGTCCGTATTTTACGGTAATGCCGGTTTTTTCAAAATACAGGTCATTGTCGACGAAACGAACCGTTTCTCCGTGGGTGTTGGGTTCATTGATCAGCATGGTGCAGCAGGAACGATGAACCTTGGATATTTCTTTTTTGATGTCGATCAGCAGAACATCCTGTCTGGCCGCTGATAACTCCTTAGCGATCATCAGCCCTGCAGGCCCTGCGCCTACTACAATAAAATCATATATCTGTTTCATGAACGCTCCCCTTTTCCGTACGTATCGCTGGTAAGGTTAAGCAGCAAAATTTCCGGGAAACGACAGTCGCAAAAAATCGCATCCACACCGCAGGCAGCCCTGCAGGTACCGCACTCTATACAGGAAACCTGGTCAATAAAAGACTTGTCCTCGATGAACCGTATGGCCAGTCTCGGGCAGAGATTGACACAGGCTCCGCAGCCTACGCATTTTTCACGGTCTACTTTCATAATCTATCCACATTCCTTGATAGTTAAATCACTTACCTTCATGTACGGCAATGACGGCAAATATCGTAAAAGTCTTTTGGCAGCCCGGCTTCTTTGGAAAAATAATCCAGCTGATTTTCCGGTGCGAACGGCTCTCCGCATTCCTTACAGGTTCTGAGCTTGAGATCCACTTTCCAGTTCTCAATAATTCGTGCAGGCCCCTGTATTGTGCGGCCGTCAGCTGCAACAGCTGTTTCACCTTCCGCAATATCAATGAGTTTTATGGCGCCGGTCGGGCAGATCTCAACGCATGTTCCGCAGCCGATACAGTCTTCTGCTCGTTCATAGAACGGAGGAACTGCCAGTTTTTCATAACCACGGTTGGCAAGGCCGATGGCGCTCACGCCGACCAGTTCGCTGCAGGCGCGCACACATCTGCCGCAGGCAATACAAAGCTCATCTCTCGGAGCAAACCGCTTGACCGGTTTCACACCCAGATCACGGGCCAGGTCCTGAAGAACTTTTGCGCCGGGTGCTTCAGCCAGCAAAAGTTCAAGGATTGTGGCCCGAATTTCCCGAATCTTCTCTGTGGCTGTCTGTACCTCAAGGCCCTCTTCAGCCTTGTACACGCAGGAACTGACAATCTGAGACGTAGTGCCCTTTTGTATTTCCACCACGCAAAGCCTGCAGCCGCCGGTAGGGGTAAGGGCTTCATGGTGACATAACGTCGGGATCCAGATACCGAGCTTTTGCGCTGCCTGCAGGATCGTCGCTCCTTCAGGAACCTGCACCGGCATTCCATCAATTTTCAGTGTTACCATGGTAACTCCTTAAAAAAGTAAGGAAGCTGTTTTAACGTTTCACATGCTTCCTGTTGTATAACGTTACGTCAATACTGCGCCAACAGGACAAATTTCCGAGCAAGCGCCGCACTTGATGCATTTTTTCTTATTGATCGTATGCGCTTTTTTCTTTTCACCGCTTATTGCGGAAACCGGGCATGCCTTGACACAGGCGCCGCAACCGATACATGTCTTCTTATCGATCGCATACTGTACCAGCTCCCGGCATACACCTGCCGGGCACTTTTTATCTTTGATATGCGCCTGGTACTCGTTCTTGAAATATTTTATAGTGGACAAAACAGGGTTAGGCGCTGTACGCCCAAGTCCGCACAAAGCTGAATCCTTGATCGTATTGGCCAGTTTTTCAAGCAGTGAAAGGTCCTTTGCTGTACCGCGGCCTTCACAGATATCTTCGAGTATTTCCCTCATTCGTTTCAGGCCGACACGGCAGGGAGTGCACTTTCCGCAGGATTCATCTTCGAGGAACCTGAGAAAATACAGGGCCACATCAACCATGCAGGTTTTTTCGTCCATAACGATCAGGCCGCCGGAGCCCATGATTGATCCGGTTTTGGCCAGCTCGTCGTAGCCTACGGGCATATCGATCAAATGTGCAGGTATGCAGCCGCCGGACGGACCGCCGGTCTGAACCGCTTTGAAAGCCTTGCCACCGGGAATGCCTCCGCCGATATCAAAGATAATGTCGCGCAATGTAATTCCCATGGGCACTTCAACCAGCCCGACATTGTTGACTTTGCCGACCAGAGAAAAGACTTTCGTTCCTTTGCTGGTATCGGTTCCAACTGCCGAAAATCGCGCGGCGCCCCCTGCCATCACAGCAGATACATTTGCCAGCGTTTCAACATTGTTGATGACCGTCGGACAGCCGTATAACCCTTCAACCGCAGGATACGGCGGTTTTTGGCGGGGCTCGCCGCACTCGCCTTCAACGGATTTTATCAGGGCCGTTTCTTCACCGCAGACAAACGCCCCGGCACCGCGGCTGATTCGGATATCAAAGCTGAAATCTGTTCCTAAAACCTTAGTGCCCAGTATTATGTTCTTACGGGCCTGATCAAGTGCAATTTTCAAACGCTCGATCGCAAGCGGGTATTCATCTCTAACGTAAATCACACCCTGGGAGGCACCGACAGCATAGCCTGCGATCACCATTCCTTCGATAACCGCATGGGGATCACCTTCGAGGATACTTCTGTCCATGTATGCGCCGGGATCGCCTTCATCCGCATTGCAGATGATATATTTCTGTTTCCCCCGGGCGCTGCGGCAGGTCTTCCATTTCAGGCCGGTCGGAAACCCACCGCCGCCCCGCCCGCGCAAGCCGGATTTTTCCACTTCTTTGATCACCTTGGCGGGTGTTTTTTCAGTGAGCGCGAGGGCCAGTCCCTGATAGCCATCACGTGCGATATATTCTTTAATATTTTCCGGATCGATCACGCCGCAGTTGCGAAGCGCTACCCGGTTCTGCTTACTGTAAAAGGAATGGCTGCTGCTGTCCGGTACATCCTCACAGCAAATACCGGCTGCTGCGCCTAACGGTGTTTTAAGCAGCGCACCTTCAGGTACGGCATCCTTCTGTATCGCTGTCAGTATCGTCTGAACCATTTCCTTGTCAACCCTACCATATGTCAGCCGGACCTTCCCCGGGATCCAGACCTCAACCAATGGTTCCTGGTGACACATGCCGCCGCAACCGGTCTTTTGCAGCTGAATATCAAGCGTATGTTTCTTGATTCCTTTTGCAAAAGCCTCCAGGACGGCCTGCGCACCTGCGGCGATGCCACAGGAAGCGCATCCCACCGTAATCTTGATCCGGTTCGGAAAGAGCGAAGCCTGCCCGGATTTTTCCAGCTTTTCAAGATGCGTTAAGGGGCTGCTTTTCATCATTTGCTGTCTTTTCTGTAGTGGTGAAGTAGTTTTCCGGCTTTGACCTGTGTCATGCCGCCGTGGATATCCCCGTCGATCTTTACCACCGGTGCCATGCTGCAGCACCCGAGGCAGCGGACTTTTTTCAAGGTGAATATACCGTCGGCACTGGTGCCTTCATCCTTGTCAAGGCCGAGTTCACGGGAAATGCTCTCTGCCAGGTTGCCCGCATTTTTTACGTGACATGCCGTGCCGGTGCAGACGCTGACCGTGTGTTTGCCCCGGGGCTCCAGGCTGAATGAATGATAAAAAGAAGAAACGGCAAAAATTTTACTGAGCGGAATATCCGCTGACTGTCCTGCATACGACAGGACGTCCTTGGGCAGATACCCGAACTCGGACTGGATGTCCTGAAGCAGGGAAATCAGTGTTCCGCTGTCTTTTTTGTACTGCGCAATTATGGTGTCGACCTTATTTTTTCGTGGCAATTTCATGTAGTGTTCCTATTTTTTTAATATCCTCATAGAATTCATCAACTGCTGGCTGAAATACCGCCACAAGATTTGACGGAAAAGTAAAAAAACGCCTTTGCATCGCCAGGTATTCCTGAACAGGTTTACGTTTTTTGAGGTCCACAGTAAGCCGGGTCTTGTTGTTAGCCACTTCAAAAAGCGGGAAATAACCGCTCAAGACCGCCCGGCGGCCCATATCAAGTGTTTTGCCGGAATTAAATATCCATCCGGTGGGACAGGGTGTCATCACCAGGATGAACGCGTTACCCGAACACGCTACAGCCGTTTTCACCTTTTCGATCAGGTCAAACGGATAGCTGGGACAGGCTGTTGCACTATATGAAAAATCCTCTTTTACCATTACCTCAGGTAAATTTTTTCGGCGTACGGCATCCCGGACATCTTTTTCAGTCACCGGATGAACCCTTTCGTTTTGAACAAAGGGGCGGGGGATAGCCTTGTTGATCAGCGTGTCCATTGCCGGCTCATTATCAAGGCATACGATCAGGACATTTTGTTTTTTCAAAGCACGCTGTAACGCAACATAATCGGTATCCAGGATTTTCCGATCAACAGCAATTACCGGTTTTTTAATTGCCACATGATTGGTACGGGACTGTTCCCTGGATCTCGCGTTAAAGCTGTCAAGTATTGCAATAAACTTTTCAAGCGTATCTGCTGTGTTTACGCGATCATGCGCAAACGTATTCGCGCTCAGTCCGTTGTTCTGCCCCTCTACTCCGCCAAGAGCGGGATCTGCGGAATCAGATACTTTAGCAATAAGGCGCGCAGCCAGGGACTTGCCACAGCCCTTGCAGGACCGTCTTCCGCTAAGGAAACGTTCCTGTTTTGGTAAAATTTTCGGAACAAATACTGAGAGCTTATCCATTAATACGTTGCCTCCCGGACATGTTATTTTGCCAGCCACGGTGCGCGTTCTTCAACAGTTTCCAGTGATATACAGCCGGTAACGCACTGCTGAATACACATACCGCAGCCTTTGCAGTACTGTAGATCCGCCTCATAGTATCCATCTTTGTTTTGGAAAATAGCGCCGTCAGGACAGACCAGATAACACATGCCGCAGCGGACACATTTTTGCGTGTCCCATACAGGCTGTTCAAAACGCCAGTCATCATTCTTCGTAAAATCTTCTGTAATTGGAATAACTGATCCGAATGCTATAGGGGCGTGTTTTTTCATTTTCATATGCTTGACCACTCGGTTAAATATTTTTTTAAACGTACTCCTTACGTCTCAGGCACCTGGTTTTAGTAACAGGGAAAACCCGCACGGCTCGCCTTACTCATCAATAAAGCCGCCCGGTCCGGGGTGAACATCTCAATTTTTTTAGCAATTACCGGACGCTCTTTGCGGATGGTTTCCAGATGCGGTTTAAGCCCCTGACTGAGCCCGCGATACATCAGGAACGGATTCATGGTCCAGGGAAGCTTGGCATCTACGATCTGGTGCAGATAGTTATGTTCATCCTCACTGAACAGCCGGTTGAATACCGGATACATGACAAACTCTTTATAATCATGGGTCTCGGCCCAGTTCTTCTGCCACCAGTCAATATAGTCTTTCACGCCTTCACGGTTCACCTGGCCGGTATGCAGTGCTTTGCACACAGCATGTGCCGCTTTATGACCTGAGAGCAGCGCTCCGGTATTTTCCGCCTCAGCAAACCAGCAGCTGTCGCCGACAAACAGAATATTATCTTTAAACGGCTCTTTAGCCGGGCTCCAGTTGCTTATTACGGCGCAGCGTTCATGTGTGATTTCCACATTGTTGAACCAGTGTTTGTAATTGCTTTGCCGGGTCAGATATTCAAATTTTTCCTTTCCCTGGATATACAGCCAGTATTCATCTTCCCTGTAAACACTTGGAAGCATGGAAAACATAATAGGCCCGAGTTCTTTCGGGCCGTAGCACAGCCCCAGGGCGATCATTTCCGAACGGTCAAAATTGACCCCTGTAATATAATAGCTGTTGGCGCGTCCGGTATTAATAAAAACCCGGTCACGGTTCAGACCGGAGATCCTCGCGATCCTGGAATTCACACCATCGGCGGCAATACAGAAAGTACCCGTGAATGAATCCCCTTCAGCTGTTTTAACACGCACGCCTTCAGGGGTATTTCTGGCAGAGATTACATTTCTTCCCAGATAAAAATCAACACCCGCCCGGATTCCCTCTTCATAGATCCCGCCCAGGAGGGCTCCTTTATCAAAAACAACCGCGGGCACGCCCGCGCCTGATGCATTTTTTTCATAATCACCAATCTCAATTCGGTCGATCCCGTTCGGTGCGGTAAAATGAAGCGCGTAAAACTCGCGGTAATCCCCGGCATAGTTGACTGAAAAATTATTTACCGGAAACACCCAGCGTTTTTGCTCGCGGGAAAAATACATATGCTCATTGTAAAACGAATCCATGTTCATCAGGAACATCTGGGCGCATGAACGCTGGATCTTTGCAGGATGTGTTTTACGTTCGATCAAAGCCACTCTCAGGCCGTTCTGGGCCGCTGTTTTTGACGCTTCGAGTCCGGATGTCCCGCCACCAACTACGATAAGATCATATTTTTGAGCCATGGATGTTTTCCCGATTTCTTATCCTTCAATATTTATTCCAAATAACAATGGTTTAGTTGTAATTTAATGGGATATATTTATTTACATATAGTATTTTAGATGTATTCTATTGCACTACTTGTAGTTATAATTAACAGCCCTTACAATGTCAAGCAAAACAAGCAAAGCTTCAGGGATTTATTGTCGCCTATTTCAGTGAAGCGATATTTTCATAGAATGAATCAATTACCGGCACCATGAGCGCCGATATTTCCTTAAGAAAGGATCTCCCAAAGTGGGTGAGTGAATAATATTTTCTATTTGCCCCTTGCGCAGAGGGCTCTTTCACGCTTTTCAGGATCCCTTCGTTCTCCAGGGTCCTTAATTTTTTGTAGAGGTTATTACGGTCAATATCAAAAGCGCCTTCCGTGACCGCATATATTTCATCCTTTATTTCATAGGCGTATTTAGGACCCCTGCTGATAAGAGACAGCACCGTAAATTGAAGGAACCCGCGCTTGATATCAAACTGAAGCTGCTCAAGGTGCTTACTCAGTATTTGTTGCTCTTTGTTCCTTAATTTTGTCATAATATACACCTTAAGAAATATTTCTACGGATATAGTTCGTTGGGATACATTTGTACAAACTAGTAGCAAAAAATCAAAAAGTCAAGAATTAAATTTATTAAAATAGAATTTTTTATGCTTAACCCGGGAATAAAGATACTTGAGGGCAGTCAAAAGCGGGATCAGATATAGTAATTTGGTTTGTTTAAACTCAACAAGCTGCGTATAAATAATATACCGGATTAAAATTTTCTTGAATTCATGTGATAAATCAGGTATATGTTCTTGCAAAAGTATAACAACAAACAACTCTTGCCGAACCTGATCAAATCAATGAAATCGCTAAAAAATAAAGCACTTGAAAAAGATATCATCAAACAGCACCATGATCAGATCGTGTTTGACCTGAAACGGGCTTTCCTTCAATTTATAACTCTTTTTTTGATCAGACAGGGGCCAAAATACTCCTATGAGATAAAGGCTGAAATCTTAAAACTCTCAAAGGGCGGTTTTGACATTGACCGCAATAATCTTTATAAGAAGCTGAGATCACTTGAAAAAGACGGCCTCCTAAAAAGTCAGCTGGAACCTTCTATTAAGGGAGCGCAGCGCAAATATTATAAAATTACGCCTCAGGGAAAAACACTGCTTAACAAAAGCAGAGATACCTTATATCCCCTTCTTTCTTCACTGCGAAAAAACATCGTAAAGAGATAAAACACAGGAATTAATCTTAGGGGCATCGTGTAATCTGGAATGGTCCCAACTTATCCTGATCATAAACAATAAAATCAGAATAAGTATTTTTTTCGAGAAACCGATGATCCCTTCCTTGAGATGTGCTTATCAAATCCGCTTAGGATCAATGACAATGATTTTTTGATTGTACTCAGAGGAGAGTTTTTTAACTCCATTTGACTCTTAAAAAAACTTTCATAACCCCAAAGGCTTTCTCAAACATTCGGGGGCTCTTTTCTGCCAAAAACTACCACTTTGCTTGGCCTGCCCCCAGTGATGGTGCCACATCTTAAATGAGTACCGGCGCAAGAGCCTTGACAATCAGGAAAATCAATCTCTGGAGCATTGCGGATATTTTTGCTGACGGTTATCCTGAGTTTGAAAAAGGACATGGGACTTTTTAAGACGATTTTTAAAGAAATGGCACCGGCAATGGGGATGATATTCGAGTGCCCCCCGAGGGATCTTTTGTGGCTGATCCTGGCGCCGCTTACCAAAATGGACTATCATTATGCAATGAAAGGCATCAAACACACACGCTGACAAGCTCTGTAAAAAATTGCGTTCTGGCAGTGCTGGTTAGCGCCTCTTATGAACAGGCACTGATGGAAGTGTGGCCGGATAAATGGGTCGAATCATCCCAGCCCTGCCAATGACAGTGAGGGCAAAAATGATCTGGATAATGTAAAGCAGGCAAGTCATTAAATCTACAGATCCTGTAAAAAAATGGTAAGCGCGTTTAAGACTTCTTCCCGCTGTTGGCTCACTGAAATACTTGCCGTGATCTCTACACTGGCAAAATCCCCGAACTGATAATGATCACCGCCTTCTATCGTAACGAAGGTGCTGCCCTGTGGCAGGCGTTCGGGCGCGGCGGCAACTTCTGAGGCGCGGGTAATATCATCCTTAGAGCCGCTGACCATTAATACGGGAAGGTCTGCCTCGGTAATGGCAAAGGATTTTGCCGGGTAGGAGCCTAAAAAGAATAAGCCTT
>Ga0272442_10002490_pt1 | contig 26673 bp, 19 predicted proteins | sample SSMForm2O_FD_200262 | JGI IMG/M metagenome (GOLD analysis project Ga0272442, IMG submission 200262) | Marine sediment archaeal communities from Little Sippewissett salt marsh, Falmouth, MA, United States - SSM-Form-2O | ecosystem: Environmental > Aquatic > Marine > Wetlands > Sediment ... | reverse complement strand
GGGATTATGGCACAGGGGCCGAATCCCGCCGCTTCCATCATCACGGACTGCCTGTTCGACCGGCTCCAGTCCGGTATCGAGGTTTATGGCGGCATACCGGCTATCCGGCGCTGTCTGTTTACGAATATCAGCGGCAACGCCATCGTCCTGCACGCCGTTGCGGGCAAAGATGGCGACGGCGGCTCTCTGGGCGATACCACCGACGCCAACTCCGGCTGGAACGCGTTCCGGAACATCGACGGCTACGTCATTGTGAATGACCGGCCCGAGCCCCTCAAGATGGAGAACAACAGTTGGCCCGGCCCCGACGGCACGGATACGGACGACCCGCTGGTCATCGAGTCGAAAATCTCCGGAGGGAGCGGCGGCGTGGACTACGACCCCCCGCTGGCCAAGGGCTCGTCCATCGTCCCGGCCAGCATCATCTGCACCGTTTGGGACAAGGAGAGCCTCGCGCCCATCACGAACGGGGCCGTTCAATTGGGCACCTTTGCGCCGGTCACGGAGAACACGGACGGCGTGTATACGTTTGTGTGCGTGCCGGGCGGCACCTACAACGTCACGGCCTCTGCGACCAACTACGACAGCAAATCCAAGAGCGTGACCGTGAGCGAAGGCGACGCGGCGGCCCCGTCGTTCCCGCTCGGCGTCGACTCGGGCAACAACGGCAACGGCGGCCTGTGCGGCGGCTCGAAGCTGCTCGACACCAAGGTGGCGGAGTCGGCCTTGCCGCTCAGTGTACCGGCCGCGCCGGGCAAGACCGTCTCCCCAATCGGCGCCTTGGCTTTGCGCCTCATGGCGGATGCGCCCATCGACGCCGGGTCGGTCTGGGCGGATGTATCCGGCGCGCCTGGGGCGCCCGTGTCCGTGACGTGGCGTCCGACGGCGGCCGAGGACGGCCGTGACGGCTGGGTCGTAGTCGCTCCCCTGGAGCCGCTGCCGGCCTATTCGGCGCTCCGCGTTGTCGCCGGTGCCCTGACCGTCCACGGCGAACGCGTCGGGCCGGCGTCCCACAGCTACCGCGTCGGCGCGCCGGGCAAGGCGACCAAGAACGCCGATCCGCGCTTGGTAATGGCCGACGGCCTGCCGCTGCTGCCGGCCATCCTGGGCCGGGGCGTCTCGCCCGCCTACCGCATCGACCCCGAGGGCGTGTTCCTCGAGCCTGTGGCGCTGCAGATTCCTGTGCCGCAAGGCGTGGATCCCGGCAGTTTGGACCTGTACTACTTCAGTGAATCGCTGCGCCACCACGGCTGGCATGCCGCGGACAACGTCAAAGGCTGGCTGGTCGCCGGCAGCCGGCGAACGGTCACCGTGAACGCGCAGACCTTCATCGAGGTCGAGGTCAACCACTCGGGGATCGTCCAACTCGGACAGGGCCCGCTGGTGCAGTTGGGCGGCGTAGGGTGGATGGCTACCGGTTCGCGCTGGCGGTGGCTGGGATTGGCGGGCACGGCGGTGATGCTGGCCCTGTTGCTGGGCGATCTGCGACGGCGAGAGACTTGAACTAGGGCAGGGGCCGCGGCGCTACCGGCGTTGGAGCCTCTGCTCGTCCGTCAGCATGTCCTTGAGCTCTCGCATGAACTCGTTGAGGTCCTTGAACTGGCGGTAGACCGACGCGAAGCGTACGTACGCTACCTCGTCCATCTTCTTGAGGCGGTTCATGATGGCCTCGCCAATGGCTCGGCTGGGCACCTCATGCTCCGAGCCCCCGAACAGCTCCCGCTCGATCTCGTCGACCATGGAGTCGACCTCGTCCATGCCGATAGGTCGCTTCTGGATCGCCTTGAGGATGCCGCTCTTCATCTTCCAGCGGTCGAAGGGCTCCCGGCGGCCATCCTTCTTGATGACCATCTGTGCGACCTCTTCGATGCGCTCGTAGGTCGTGAACCGTTTGCCGCAGTTCAGGCATTCGCGACGCCGCCGAATAGCCTGGCCCTCTTTGGACGTCCGTGAATCTACGACCCGGTCGTCCTCTTCAGCACAAAATGGACACCGCATCGCTGGCTCCTATGCGTTATCCCTCGCGTTTCACCACAAGAATCCATCGACCACGACGGACATATAACAACATCTTGTGTCAGCGTTACCTTATCAGATACTATATGCGGTGTCAAGAGAAAAATGACAGGGCCGTGTCCCCATATGTGCGATAACGGCCGCGCACGAATCCGCCCAAATCCGCCCCCAAATCGACTCGCGTGGCGTGCTCAACCACGAGGATCCCGTCCACGGCCAGCAGCGCCTCGCCCCGAATGCTGCCCAAGAGATGGGCGTACTGGCTGAAATCATAGGGCGGGTCGGCGAACACGATGTCAAAGGGCTGCTCGCGTGCGGCGAGGGTCGATAGGCCCTTGGGCAGGGCGAGTCGGACCACCCGCGCCTGGGCACCCAGGCGGGTGGCCTCGAGGTTGCGCCGAACGGCCTTGAGGGAACGGCCATCACTGTCGGCGAACACGGCGGTTGCCGCGCCGCGGCTCAGGGCCTCGACGCCATGGGCGCCCGTCCCAGCGAACAGGTCCAGAAACCGTGCCCCCTCGAGCCGGGGCGCCAGGATGTTGAAAAGGGCCTCGCGCACGCGGTCCAGCGTGGGGCGCACATCGCGCCCCTTCGGGGCGACGAGCCGCGTGCCTCCTGCTATGCCGGCGATGACGCGCACTCAGTTATCCACAAATTTCATAGATTCACACCGATCCGGAAAAGGGCCGGAGGACTCAATCTAGAAACGGCACTTGAGGTCGTGGCGCCACTGTAACCTATGGACGAGGTGGACCTTATGGACGGAATGGACACCAGGAAGACTCACCTGAAAAGGTGATTTCCACACTGTCCATAAGGTCCACACTGTCCATGGCTTGCGATGCCATAAAATGCCCAGACTGCCGTTTCTGGGTTCAAGAACACTCCACAAGAAGGTACCGGAGAAACGATGCCGTTGGAACCGGCCCACTCGACGTTCGATCCTCCTCTGGCTTCGCAGACAGAGGTCGCCCTGCTGCGGCGCACTTACGTCCATCCGCAATCTGTGTTTGTCTGTGCAATGTGTGGATTTCTTCAAAGCGCCATGAAGTTGCGTATAATCTGTTTGCCGCAGTCAGTGAGGATGCTCTCGGGATGGAACTGGACGCCCCAGATGGGATGTTCCTTATGCGCCACGCCCATAATCTCGCCCTCTTCGGTCTCAGCGGTGATTTCGAGCACCTCGGGGCAGGTCTCGCGTTTGAGGATGAGCGAATGGTAGCGCGTGGCCTTGAAGGGCGAGTCGATCCCGGCGAACAGCGGATTGCCGTGGTGGTCGATCCGGCTGACCTTGCCGTGCATGATGCGTTCTGCGCGCACGACGTCGCCGCCAAACACGTCGCCGATGCACTGGTGGCCCAGGCACACACCGAGAAGCGGGATCTCGGGCCCGAGTTCTCGGATGACGTCGCGCGAGATGCCCGCTTCGTTGGGCGTGCACGGGCCCGGCGACACGACGATGCGGTCCGGCCCGAGTTCGCGAATGCCGGCGGGGTCGATGGCGTCGTTGCGCAATACGCGCACGTCCGTATCGATTTCGCCGAAGTACTGCACCAGGTTGTAGGTGAACGAATCGTAGTTGTCGACCATTACGATCATGATTCGAGTCCTTTCTCGGCGAAGTCCACGGCGCGGAACAGGGCCTTGGCCTTACTGACCGTCTCGTCGAACTCCCGGTCCGGGTCGCTGTCGTACACGATGCCGGCGCCGGCCTGCAAGTAGGCGACGTTGTCCTTGACGACCATGGTGCGGATGATGATGCAGGTGTCCATGTCGCCCGAGAAGCTGATGTAGCCGGCCCCGCCGGCGTAGGGCCCGCGGCGGCTTGGCTCGAGTTCGTCGATGATCTCCATGGCCCGGATCTTCGGCGCGCCGCTGACGGTGCCCATGGGGAAGGTCGCGGCCAAGGCCGAGTACGCGTGCTCGCCGTCCTTGAGCGTGCCGGCCACCTCGCTGACGATGTGCATCACGTGCGAGTAGCGCTCGATGACCATCATGCGGTCCTTGACCGGGGCGACGGTGCCCGGGGCGCTGACGCGCCCGACGTCGTTGCGGCCGAGGTCGACCAGCATGATGTGCTCGGCCAACTCCTTCTCGTCGGCGAGCAAGTCCTTCTCGAGGGCGTGGTCCTCGGCCGGCGTGGCGCCGCGGGGCCGCGTGCCGGCGATGGGCCGGACCATGCAGGTGCGTTTCTTGACCTGGGTCATCACCTCGGGGCTCGAGCCGACGAGGGCCAGGTCGGGCGTCTCGAGCAGCGTCATGTAGGGGGAGGGATTGATGCAGCGCAGGGCTCGGTACAGGTTGATGGGGCTGGCGTGCACCTCGCGCTCGAAGCGTTGCGACAGCACGACCTGGAAGACGTCTCCGGCGCAGATGTACTCCTTGGCCTTGAGCACCGCCTCGCAGAACGCCTGTCTCGAGAAGTTGGACGTGATCGCGGCGTCGGTCTCGCCCGCGTAGACGCGCTCGGTCGTGACCACCAGCGGGCCGCGCAGCCTCTGTTCGAGTTCGTCGATTTTGCGAATGGCCTCGTTGTAGGCGGCGTCCACGCTGTCCTGCACGTGGGCATTGGACAGGATCCGCATCTTGTTGTTCACGTGGTCGAAGATGACCAACGTGTCGGTGATCATGAAATACAGGTCGGGCAGGTCCAGGGGGTCGGGATTGGCGTCGGGCAGCTTCTCGAAGAAACGCGCCTGGTCGTAGGAGATGTAGCCGACGGCGCCGCCGTAGAAGTAGGGCAGGCCCTCGACCTCGACCGGCTCGTAGACGGCCATCAGGCGGCGCAGCTCGAGCAGTGGGTCGTCGCACTCGTATGGCGTGGCTTCGCGGCCCTCGCGCGTGATGGTGACCTTTGCCCCCTTGGACTTGAACACGGTCGATGGGTTGGCGCCCATGAATGAATAGCGGCCGAGTTGGTCGGCCTGCTCGACGCTCTCGAGCAGAAACGAGTAGGGCTGGCCTTTGGCGATCTTGATGTAGGCCGAGACGGGCGTCTCGAGGTCGGCCAGGATCTCCTTGTATACCGGCACGAGGGTGCCCTTCCCCGCGAGCCTGCGAAACTCATCCAAGGTTGGGTGAATCATTTTCTATTCCTCCACGCGGTCAACGGCGCGCCTTCATACGGCTACTGCGTGGCGATGCCGTCGCCGGCAAGCGTTATAGCTCCATTGAAATCGACTAGACGGTAGAAGCAACTGGTCTCGTTGGTGTGGCAGGTCGGCCCCGCCGGGTCGCATTTCAGGACGAGCGCGTCGGCGTCGCAATCCGTGCGGACCTCGAGGACCCGCAGGACGTTGCCCGAGGTCTCGCCCTTGAGCCACAGCTTGCGGCGCGAGCGCGACCAGAAGCAGGCGCGTCGCTCGCGCAACGTTACCTCGAGCGATTCGCGGTTCATGTAGCCGACCATCAAGACCTGGCCGGTCTCGAAGTGTTGGACCACCGCGACGATAAGCCCCTTGTCGTCAAACTTGATGATGTCCTTCAATTCCACGATCTCTTGCTCCTTGGTGTTGTGCCAATATGCAACATGAATGGACTTCAACGAAATGGACGGGAGAGAAGGGAGCGCTCGCTGAAGACTAGCGGTGGGACGAGCGACGCCATCGACGACTGTGGCCGGCCGTTGTCCGCATCGCACGCTCTCCTCGGTGTGGCTGTATCCGCTATTCCCGCGCCGGTCTCCCCACGACCGCGCAGGAATCGGCGCTAGCATCGCACAGGCACGCCGTGTTTTGCAAGGAATTGCTTGGCTTGGTGGATCGTGTATTCCTGGAAGTGGAAGATCGAGGCCACGAGCGCCGCATCCGCGCGCCCTTCCACCAAGGCGGCGCGCAGGTGTTCGAGGCTGCCAGCGCCGCCGCTGGCGATCACCGGCACGCCTACGGCGTCGGCCACGGCGCGCGTCAGCTCGATGTTATACCCATCCCTCGTCCCGTCATGGTCCATGCTGGTAAGCAGGATCTCGCCAGCGCCGCGTTGCTCGGCCTCGATGGCCCACGGCACCACCTCGCGTTGGGTGGGGCGGCCCCCGTCCCGCCCGCCGTGGCTGTGGACCACGTTGCGGCCGTCTGCGGCCTGTTTCCCGTCGATGGCGACGACGATGCACTGCGAGCCGAAACGGCGGGCGGATTGGCTGATGAAGTCGGGATTCAGGAGGGCGGGCGTGTTGATGGACACCTTGTCGGCGCCGGCGGCCAACAGGCGCCGGATGTCCTCGATGGTCCGAATGCCGCCGCCCACGCACAACGGCATGAAGACCTGCTCGGCGGTCTTGCTGACGACCTGGAGCATGGTGTCGCGGTTGTCGGTCGAGGCGCGGATGTCGAGGAATACGAGTTCGTCGGCCTCTTCCTCGTCGTAGCGCCGGGCGATCTCGACCGGATCCCCCGCGTCCCGCAGCCCCATGAAGTTGACCCCTTTTACGACGCGGCCATCGGCCACATCAAGGCAGGGGATTACGCGTTTCGCCAGCATCGCTGTCTCTCGCCGTCTTTCGCCGTGTCTGCGCCGGGGCCGTCCCCGGCACCGCGCCTAGCCAATCGCTCCCGAATCGCCGTCCTTGTCCTCGGTATCCGACAAGGAGCCGAAGGAGGTGTCCGTCACTTCCACAGGCTCCGCCTTCTCTTGCGCCTCATCCTCATCCTTCTTGCCGAAGGTTCTTGCCCAGAGGCCCCTTTTTCGAGGCGCGCCCGCCGCCTCCCCGTCGGCGGGCGTTTCTCCAAGCCCGAAGTTCTGATTCGTCGCGTCACCCTCGCCCGCCTCGAACGCGACGTCGCCGCGTACCGGCCGCGGCGTTTCGAGTTGGACGGGCGCCTCGGGCTCGAGGGGCGGTTTCGCCTTGACCGGATGGACCACGATGCCGCGAACGTTCAGGTCCACGGTTGTCACGTCTTCGACGCCGAGCATATCGACGGCGGTCTGGGCCAGATAGTCGCTGATCCTATTGGCGATGGCGCGGGCACCGACATGCCCCGCGCCCTTGTTGATGACGACGTCGGCCGTGACCTGTGCGCGCTTGCAGTCTTCGGACGGCACGACGGTGACGGCGATGCGCTTGACCTCCGGCATTTTGCCGACCACGCGGCCCAAGGTGGCCTCGATCGAGTCCAGCTCGATGGCGACCTGTCCTTGCGAGCCGGCGAAAGAAATGGTCTTCTTCCTGCCCGGCCTGCGCAGGGGAAACACGGCCGGCAGGCTGATGAAGGCGATGGCGACCCCGATGGCGAGTCCACACACGCGCCATACTTCCGTGAGAAAGAAGTGCAGAAAGGCGCTCAGCGCGGTGTGCCGCCACCACATCACGGCAATGGCGATTCCGAGTAGGAAGACGAGTATGCACAGCAGCTTCGTGATCACGATCTGTGTGGTTCTCATACGCGGCCTTTCTGCCTACGCGACGGCGTGAAGTAGTCCCAGGCTTGGGCCTTCAGGACGGTTGAACGGTTCAATTGACGCGCTCGATATACTCGCCGGTGCGGGTGTCCACCTTGATAACGACGCCCTCTTGAATGAACAGAGGCACCTGGACGGTCGCGCCGGTCTCGAGAGTGGCCGGTTTGGTGCCGGCGGTGGCGCGGTCGCCCTGGACTGCCGGATCGCATTTTGTGATCTCCAACTCGACGAAGAGCGGCGCCTGAACGGCTATCACCTTCGCATTGTAGAACTGGAGCGTCGCGTCCCCGTTCTCCTTGAGCCACTGCGCCGCGTCGCCGACCTGCGACTCGCCGACGGCCTGTTGCTCGTACGACTCGGGATGCATGAAGTGAAAGAGGTCCCCGTCGTGATACAAGTACTGCCAAACCTGGTTCTCGACGCGCGCCTCCTCGAACTTCTCTCCGGACCGGAAGGTCTTGTCGATGACGCGGCCGGTCAACACATTTTTGAACTTGGTCCGCACAAAGGCACCGCCTTTGCCCGGTTTTACGTGCTGGAACGAGACAATCTGCATGAGATCGCCCTCGAGCACCACCACCATTCCGTTTCTGAAATCCGCAGTCGAGATCATCCTTTCAACACCTTCAGTTCCTTTGGGCTGTGGCTCAACGGCCGGTGCCCCTTCTCCGTTACTACCACCAGGTCCTCGAGCCGCACACCGCCGCGTCCCGGCAGGTAAACGCCCGGCTCGACCGTCACCACCATCCCGGCCTCGAGTACCGCATCGGACTCCCAACCGAGCCGGGGGCCCTCGTGGACTTCGAGGCCCACGCCATGGCCCAGCCCGTGGCCGAAAAACTCACCATAGCCCGCCTCGGCGATGACGGAGCGGGCGGCGTGGTCCACGTCGCGGCAGGCCACGCCCGCGCGAATCGCCTCGAGCCCGGCCCGCTGCGCGGCCAAGGTGACCTCGTAGACCTCCTCGAACCACGCGCCGGGCATCGTATCGTACACATAGGTCCGAGTCAAGTCGGAGCAGTAGCCGTCGAGTCGGCAGCCGAAGTCCAACAACACGGCGTGGCCGGGCTCGAGGCGCGTGTCGCCGGGCTGGCCATGGGGCAGGGAACTGCGCGGGCCGAACAGGGCGATGGTGTCGAAAGAGGCGCCGCGGGCGCCTCGCGTCTTGAATTCATACTCGAATCGGGCCGCAAGCTCCCGTTCGGTGAGGTCGGGCGTGAGCGTTTCCAGCAGGTCGGCCAGCACGCCCTCGGCCAGTGCCGAGGCCGCCTCGATCCGCTCCAACTCGATGGCGGACTTGACCATACGCAAGGACGCGACCATGTCGGCCACGGGCCTCGTGGCCCCGTGGAAGACCTCATCGAGGGCCTTGATCTGCGCCACGGTCGTGCAGGCCGGTTCAAAGGCGACCGACTTGACACCCATGGCCTCGATACGCTCGCCGGCCGCCTTCATGAGGCCGCCCTTGACCTCCTCGACGGCGTATCCCTGCACCTGCTCGCCCGCCTGTTCGGTGTAGCGCGAGTCGCACAGGAACAGGGCGTGCTGCGCCGTCACGACGACCACGGACGTGGTCCCGTCGAATGCCGTCAGGTACTCGTTGTCGGGCGGCGCGGCGCTGACGAAGCCCTCGAGCTCGGCCGCCGCCAGCTTCTTGCGCAATGCCTCCAATCGCTTGGCAAACAAGTCCGCCATGTCCATGTTGTTCCCTGTTCTATCTCGTGGTCCTGCATTTCATGGTGCGATCACGTTCGAGTGCGGCGGCCCGGCGCTACGCGCCCGCGTCAAGCAGCCGCGCCGCGGCGTGCAGCGCCAGGCGGTAGCTGTCGCTGCCGAAACCGCAGATATGGCCTGTGGCTACGGCGCTGATGTACGAATGATGGCGAAACGGCTCGCGTTTGTAGATGTTCGACAGGTGGACCTCGATGGCCGGCAATCCTACCGCGGCAATGGCGTCGCGCAGTGCCACGCTCGTGTGCGTATAGGCCCCTGGATTGATGATCAGCACATCCGCCCAGTCGGCCGCCTCCTGGATGGCCGTGACCAGTTCCCCCTCGCCATTGGATTGGCGTGTCCTTATCTCGAGGTCAAGTTTGGCCGCTTCCTCGGCCAGCATGGCGTCAATGGCCCCGAGCGTCTCACGGCCGTAGACGTCCGGCTCGCGCTTGCCCAGCAGGTTGAGGTTCGGTCCGTGCAGTACGACTACGTTCATGGCCGTCTCCTCTGGTCCCTTATCGCGCGCCTTTTCGTTGGAGTTCGTCGGCGTGCCGCAACGCATCCTCGCCGCGTGCGATGGCTTCCCGGGCCTTGGTCGTGTCTCCGCCCCGCGACTGCGCTTCTTTCTGCTGCGCCTCGCCGTACTTGACCAGCGCGCTGCCGTACTTGCGCCACGATCTCACGTGAATGGGATACAACTCGGCCGCCTTGCGGTACTCGTCGAGGCCCTTCTCGAAGTAGTCTCGCCGGGCCTCGCCGGTCTCAAGGTTCCCGCGCAGCCACAGTGCCTTGGCCAGCCATTCATGATAGATGAACTGCCAGGGGCTGCGCTCGACGGCGGCCTCGGCCCACTTCAGCATCTCGACGGTATAGCGCCGCTTCAGGTCCTCATTGCCGCTCTTGCCGACCATCATGTCGTACCAGCGCACAAAATAGGCCGCCAACTGGGGATTGTGTGGATAGATGGAGTCGGCATAGGCCAGTTCCCCCAGCCACAGGTCGATGTACTCGTGCGCGGCCGTGCGCGCCCTGTAGGGTTTTGTCAGCACAAAGAACGCGTCGCTCGGTAGAGGTTCCTCCGGGCGCAACGCACGATGCCCCGCGGCCGTGCCCGGCGCCGCCACCCGGATCGATCCCACGCGCGTGAGCACGCTGCGATCGGGGATCAACCTGGCGATGGTCACGATGTCTTTGATGGGGTAGTTTTTCTTGGCGCGTCTGTCGGGGTCGGGCGGCTGGAAGAGAAAGCGGCCCGCCTCGAAGGTCTCATTCAGGTCCTGGTGATTCCCGACGCTGAACACGCTGCCGCCCCCGACAATGAAGTCCGACAGATACACGCGAAAGGCCATGCCCGCAACGAGCGCCGCGGCCACCAGCAACGGCAAGGCCAACAGTTGGCGGCGCGCGCCTTGTGGGGCTTGGCCCTCTTGCGGCGTTTGCCCGGCGGCCGTGTCGGGCGCGGACGAGGCGCGCGAGTAGAACACGCCGGTCAGCAGAAAGGCGAGGAAGGCAAGCGACGGATTGAAGAAATTGAAGTCCAGCAGCGAATGCGTGAGAAACGCCACGATGCCGGTGTAGAGCCCGGCAAGCATCCACCGTTCCGTGGCGTCCGTCTCGGCCCGCAGACGCCGCGCGCCCCAGACCACGAAGTAGAGCCAGAAGGCAGCGAAGAAGAACAGTCCGAAGACGCCCGTCTCGCACAATGCCTGGAGATAGTCGTTGTGCGCGGCCTGCACGTCGCCGGCCCCGATCTTCTGGTACCTCGGATAGGCCGTGCCGAAATTCCCCAAGCCGACGCCGGTCCAGAAGTTGTCCAGCGCCATGCGCAGTCCGGTTTGCCAATAGGAGATGCGCAACTTCAGCGAGGCGGGATTGGCCAAGTCCCCCATGGTGAGATTGACGCCCTCCTTGGTGACGCGCTTGGCCAGGGCTGCGCCTCGCGGTGCGGGCCGCGGTTGCGCCACGGGGGCTTGGGCCGTGAGATGGGGCTGGGCGGTGTTGGCGGCCGTGTCCTTGCCTTGGGCCTCGGCCGCGGCGCCGAGCGCGCCCGCCGCCAGCGAGCACGAGATCAGCAGGAGGGCCACGGCGGCGGCCGAGCGGATGCTGCGGCGACCCCGTCCGACCAGAAGGACGCCGCACACGAACGCGACGGCGGCCACGAGGGCCAGTATGCCTCCACGCGAGTAGGTGAACCACAACGCGGCCAGTTGCAGCACGAACAGGGGCGGCAGCACCCATACGCTCAGGGCGACGGCGAAGATGCGCGTCCCGTAGCGGCGCAGAATGAGGGCCGCACCGCAGCCGACCAGGACCGGAATGAGGAGCTCGAAGAACAGGCATGGGAGCAGGTGGCCGGCCCCCGTAAGTTGGTATGGCCCTTGGTGAAGTCTCAGCAGCGGCCCCAATCGCCAGGCGCCGGGCGGCAGGGGGTGCTCGAACGAGGCGATGAAATCGAAGAGGAACACCATCAGGCACGTGACAATGAGCCATGTGGCCATGCCGCCTATGAGCACGGCCAGGGACGACGCCGGCTGGCGGGCGGCCGGGTCCCGTCGCCACTGACGCAGCCGCCGCGTCAGCGCCAGCGCGCTGTGCACGCCCTGACCCAGCATGAAAGGAATGCCCAGGATCAGGAAGGCGGCGAGGGCGTTCGGAAACAACAGCGACCCGAAGGCCCGGTTGACCTGGAGCCGGTGGACCAACTCCGGGCTCGGATGGTCCGTGCCGAAGTGCCGCACCAGCAGTCGCGGGTTGCTTGTAACCAACTCCCGGACGTGTGGCAGCACGTACTTGAAATGCACCAGGCTCCACAGCGTCTCGGCCAGGGAAGCCGCCACAAAGGCCCCGAGGACAATGGCGAGGGCCGTCCTCGAGCGGATTCCGTTGAGCACCAGCAGAAGCAGGAAGAAGTGCCCCGCCCACAAGACCAGCGTGCGGTAGGTCGCGTCGACCTGGATCGTGCTCAAGGCGGTCACGGCCGCGACCACCCAGAAGCCGGCCAGCAACAGGGCGGGCGTCCCGAGATGGATGGCTTCGCCGCGCATCAGGGCGCGCGTGCCCCACAGGGCGAACAGCAATAGGATCGCCCATACGAAATAGAAGTTGTCTGTCGGATAGGTCACGCCGTCCAGAATGGGCCGCAGCAGGATCGGGACGGTCAGGCCCAGCGCGAGGGGCTCACGCAGCACGCGGCGCCACCACGGCGTCGCCGGCGCCGCGTCCGCTCGGGCCTGGGCCGTTTCCGCCCGCTTCTTGCGCGTTTTGCTACCCATCTTGGTCGGGATCCTCCGGTTGAGGGCGGGCCTGGGCCGGTTTGCGACCGGCCCTCATGAGCAGGACGATCAGCATGTAGACGCCAGCGGTCTGGGCGAGGATGATCAGGGTGCCGCGCTGCCCCACCTGGGACAGCAGGGCGCCGCCCAGCCCGGTGACGGCGGCAACGAGGAAAATGAACTCGACGGCCTGGCTTGGGGTCATGCCGAGTTTGACGAGGCGGTGGGAGAAGTGACGCTTGTCGCCCTTCATGATGGACTCGCCTTCGCGCCAGCGGATGTAGACCACGCTGACGATGTCGAACAGCGGCACGCTCAAGGCCAGCAACGGCGCGCCCACGGCAATGGGTGACGGTGTGCTCTCGATGTGGAAGGTGCCCATGATGGCCACGGTCGCCAGCATATATCCGCAGAACATGGCCCCGGCGTCGCCCATGTAGACCTTGGCCGGGTTGAGGTTGTGGTACAGGAAGCCGGCCACGGCGCCGGCGAAGGTCATGAGCAGCATGCGCACGAGGTACTGGTCGTAGTCTTGAACCGCCAGGAAAAACGAGAACGACGCGATCACCGACACGCCCGCGGCCAGACCGTCCATGTTGTCCAGCATGTTCATGGCGTTGGTGAGCGTGACCACCCACAGGATCGTCACGAGCGCCGAGATCCACACGTTGGACAAGACGAACACCTCGATGCGCATCCCGGAGTACACGAGAACGGCGGCCGCCAGTATCTGGCCCACGAGCTTGATCTCGGGATTCAGGGCCTTCAGGTCGTCGAGGATGCCGAGCAGAAAGATGAGCAGGCCGCCGACGAGGACGCCGGCGATCTTGCGCGTCGCATGTTCGCCGAATCCGGCGACGATCTGGCGGACCAGCCAGCCGCCGCCGAAGCGGTCGGTGAGATACATGGCGGACAACAAGGCGAGGGTCACGACGTAGAAGGTGAAGAATATAGCCGCGCCGCCCATGAGGGGAACGGGCTCGACCTGCATCTTGCGCTCGCCGGGATGGTCCAGGAAGTCCCACCGCAGGGCGAGGCGGCGGGCCGCCTCCGTGAGGCACACGGAGATGAGGAAGGATACGCCGAGGGCGCAGGCGAAGAATGCGTACCTATTCTCTGTCATCCCATCGCTTCCTGGTACAGCGCGAACTCCTTGCGCGCGGTCTCCTCGGCGCGGAACTCGTTCTCGACGCGCCGGCGCGCGAACGCACCCATCTGCTCTCGGCGCTCTGGATTCTCCAGCAGGGCGTTGACCGCCCGGGCCAGCGCCTCTGGATTCCGCGGCTCTACGTTGAGGCCGGTCTGCTCGTGCAGGTTGGCGAACTCGACGCCCGTGCCGAGCCGCGTCGCCACCACCGGCTTGCCGCACGCCTGGGCTTCCAGAATCGAAATGCCGAAGGCCTCGCTTCGCGCCACCGACGGGAACACGAATACCGTGCACCCGTGTAGGTGGGCCACCAAGTCCTCATGGCTCAACGCGCCCGAGAACGCGACGGCCGCGTTCAACTCGCGCGCCAAGGCTTCGACCCGCGCCCGCTCCGGGCCGTCGCCGGCGATGACCACGGCGGCCCGAATGTCCCGCGCGGCGCGGACCAAGTACTCGAGGCCCTTGTAGTACCGGTGCCGGCCCGAGAACAGCACATAATCGCCGCCGTACCGGGCGCGCAGACGGGCCACGCGGTCGTCGTCCGGCGTCTGGAACTGCTCCGGAAGAATTCCCAACGGCACCACGCGGATACGCCCCTCTCCTCGAGGGAAGCCTCTGCAAAAGGCCTGCAACGTAGCCGAGGTTCTCACATAGGGCTCGGAAGTTGGGAGGATCATAGCAGCTTTTCCGAGGAATCTCATCAGGAACGGGGCATAGACCTTCATGGCGGCAGCCTGGCGCACCACGTCGCTGTGGTACCGCACCACCAGCGTTCCGCGGGGCCGCGCCAGCAGGTAGCCCACCTCGGCCGTAGGATTGGGCACGTGTACCACGACCACGTCGGCGGCCATGCGGCGCATGTGGTACGGGAAGGTTGGCGACAGCGGCGCGCTCTGAAGCCGGCCCCACTCGCCCACCTCGGTCACGGTCGTCCCCTCGCGCTGCAGGACGCGCGTCCGCATCGTGCGGCTGCAAACCAGCGCCTCCACGTGAGCCCACTGGCGCTGGAAACGGCACATCAAGGCGATGTGGCGTTCCATGCCCCCGTGCACAGGCGGATCGAAGTCCTTGTAAACGTGGAGAATCTTCATCAGTCCACTTGGGAGTGTACCATAGGGCACCGGCCTGAGGCCGGTTTCGGGCTTGGGCCTACGACTCCTCGATTTGACGCTGTTCGAGGGCCCGAATGCGGTCGCGGTATTCGGCCGCCCGCTCGAAATCCATCTTGGCCGCGGCGTCCTTCATTTTCTTGCGCAGCTTCCCGACCGTCTTCGGGATGTCGAAGGCGGGCACATAGGCGTCCTCGGCCTCGGCCGCCATGGGCACGGTGTAGTAGTCGCGCTCGTAGATGCTGGCGAGCAGGTTCGGGATGTCCTTGCGTATCGACCGGGGCGTGATTCCGTGCTTCTTGTTGTATTGGACCTGTTTGTCGCGTCGGCGGTCCATCTCTGCGAGGGCGCGCTTCATCGACCCCGTCTCCTGGTCGGCGTACATGAGGACGCGGCTGTTGACGTTGCGTGCGGCGCGGCCGCAGGTCTGGATGAGGCTGGTCTCGGAGCGCAGGTAGCCTTCCTTGTCGGCGTCCAGGATTGCGACGAGGGCGACTTCGGGTATATCGAGGCCTTCGCGCAGGAGGTTGATACCTATGAGCACGTCGAACTCGCCTTTGCGCAGGGCGCGCACGAGTTCGATACGCTCGAGGGTGTCCACATCGGCGTGCATGTAGCGCACGCGGACCTTGAGGTCGCGGTAATACTCGGTCAGGTCCTCGGCCATGCGCTTGGTGAGGGTGGTGACGAGCACGCGCCGGCCCTGGGTCGCGCACGAGCGGATTTCGTCCAGGAGGTCGTCCACTTGGTCCGAGGCCGGGCGCACGTGGACTTGAGGGTCGACCAGCCCCGTCGGCCGGACGACCTGCTCGATCACCAGCCCCTCGCTCTTCTCCAGCTCGTAGGGTCTCGGCGTGGCGCTGACGTAGATGCACTGCCCGACCCGGGCCTCGAACTCCTCGAAGTCCAACGGCCGGTTGTCACGCGCCGACGGCAACCGGAATCCGTACTCGACCAGCTTGTCCTTGCGCGAGCGGTCGCCGCGAAACATCGCCCCCAGTTGCGGCACCGACATGTGGCTCTCATCGATCACGACCAAGGCATCGTCCGGGAAGTAATCGAGCAGCGTGTAGGGCGGCTCGCCGGGCATGCGGCCGTCAAGGTGTCGCGAGTAGTTCTCGATACCGCTGCAGTATCCGATCTCGCGCATCATCTCCATGTCGAAGCGGGTGCGCTGGTCCAGGCGCTGTTCCTCGAGCAGGCGCTTCTCCGCGTGCAACTGCTTCAGCCGTTCCTCGAGTTCGATCTCGATGGTCCCCAGCGCCCGCTCGAGGGTGTCCGCGGTGGTCGCGTAGTGCGAGCCCGGATAGATGGCGGCTCGGGCCACGCGGCGCAATGTCGTGTTGCGCAACGGATCGAACTCCGAGATTGCCTCGACGTCATCGCCGAAGAACTCGATTCGCACCGCCACGTCGGCCTCATACGCCGGGAACACATCCACCACGTCGCCCCGGACCCGGAACGTGCCGCGGTGGAAATCGACGTCGTTGCGGTCATACTGCATGGTCACAAGCCCTGCGATAAGGCCCTCGCGCGACAGCGTGGCGCCTTGCTCGATCTCGACGCGGAGTTGGTTGTACGTCTCCGGCGAGCCGATGCCGTAGATGCACGAGACGCTTGCCACGATGATGCAATCGCGTCGCGACAGCAGGGCCCGTGTGGCCGAGTGCCGCATCTTGTCGATCTCGTCGTTGATCGACGCGTCCTTCTCGATGTACGTGTCGGTCGTCGGAATGTAGGCCTCGGGCTGGTAGTAGTCGTAGTAACTGACAAAGTACTCGACCGCGTTGTTCGGGAACAGGGATTTGAACTCCCCGAAGAGTTGGGCCGCCAGGATCTTGTTGTGCGCGATGACGAGCGCCGGGCGGTTGATGTGCTCGACGACGTTGGCGATGGTGAAGGTCTTACCGGAGCCGGTGACGCCGAGCAGTACCTGGTGGGGGCAGCCTTCCCGGAGGCCTCGGACGAGTTCCTCGATGGCCTGGGGCTGGTCCCCCTGTGGCTTGAAATCGCTGACGAGCCCGAAGCGTTGCATGGCAGACCGCCGGCCTAGGGCTCGGCCACCTCGCGCACGAACAAGGCCGCAACGTCCTTGACCCCTGCGACTTGGCGGATGGTGCGCGTGACCAGGTGGACCGTCGACTCGTCTGGCGTGTTGAACTCGAACTCGAACTGGCTGCGGCCGTCCTCGCCTCGCTCGAATCGGGCGCTGGTCATCTCGATGACGAGGGGCCGCATGGCCTCGGTGACGTCGGCCAGCATGTTGGGCCGGGGTGTAACGACGGCGCGAACGCCGGCGTGGTGGTGGCCTTCGCCCTCCCACGAGGCGCGTACCAATCGCTTGGGATCCCTCTTGGTCTGGGCGAAGTTTCGGCAGTCGGCCCGATGGATGGTGATGCCGGGGGTCCGGGTGATGTAGCCGACCACCGGCTGGCCCGGCATGGGGTTGCAGCATCGGGCGAATTGGACCGCCATGCCCTTTTCGCCCTGCACGCGAATGAGCTTCTCCCGGGTCGCCTCATCCACCACGTTGATCTGCCGTTTGCGTTTCGGGGGGTGTTGGCGAGGCTCGGGCTTCTCCTTGGCGTGCCCGGCCGGCGCCAGTTGGCCCAGCTCCCGCAGCCGCTGACGGATCTTCGTACGGGCGCGCGCCGTCACGACGATGTCGATCCAGTCCAGATGCGGCGTTTGGTTCCTCGACCTGAGGATCTCGACCCGGTCCCCCATCGCCAGGTTGTAGGTCAGGGGCGCCATGCGCCCGTTGACGCGAGCGCCGATACACTGGTGCCCGATGTCCGAGTGGATCATGTACGCGAAATCCAGCGGCGTGGCGCCCACGGGCAGTTCCTTCACCTGTCCCTTGGGCGTGAACACGAAGATATCTGACATCTTCATGTCGCGCTTGACGCCGTCCAGGAACTCGTCTGCGGTGTCGGCCTCTTGAAGCGACTCGTACATCTGCCGCAACCACTTGAGCCGCTCTTCGAGAGCCCCGTCGCGTCCCTGCTTTGCCCCCTCCTTGTACATCCAGTGGGCGGCGATGCCGGCTTGGGCGGTCCGATCCATCTCCTCGGTCCGGATCTGGACCTCGAGGGGCCTGCCCTGCTCATCGGGTCGCTGCGCGACCATGACCGTGGTGTGGATGGACTGGTATTCGTTCGCCTTCGGTATAGGGATGTAGTCTTTGAATCGCCCCGGGAACGGTTTCCAGAGGCGGTGGACGACGCCCAAGGCATTGTAGCAGTCGGCCTCGGTCTGTGTGACGATGCGCACGGCCTGCACGTCCATGACCTCCTCGAATCCCTTGCCTTGTTGCTGCATTTTGCGGTAGATGCTGTACAAGTGCTTGGGCCTGCCGATGACCTGCGCATCGATCTTGCCCTCGGTCAGGCGTTCTTCGAGGAAGGCAATGATGTCATTGAGCCACGCCTCTCGCTCCCGGCGCTTCATGGCCACGCGTTCGGCGATATCGTGGTACTCGGCGGGGCGGAGCCGGTGAAAGGCGTGGTCCTCGAGCTCCCATTTCCATCGTGCGATCCCGAGCCGGTGGGCCAGGGGGGCGTAGATGTCGAGCGTCTCCTGGGAAATGCGCTGGACCTTGTCAGGCGGCAGGAACTCGATGGTGCGCATGTTGTGGATACGATCCGCCAATTTGATCAGGATCACGCGCACGTCCTTGATCGTAGCGACCAGCATCTTGCGCATGCTGGCCGCCGTTGCCCAACGGTCCTCCTGCTCCTCGGCGGGCGTCTGGTCCGAAGCGGCCACGTAGAGCGTGCCGATCTTGGTCACGCCGTCGACCAACGCCGCGATCTCGTCACCGAAGTCCCCTTTGAGCTCTTCCAGCGTAACCGGCGTGTCCTCGAGGACATCGTGCAGCAAGCCGGCCGCGATGGTGGTGAGGTCGAGCTTCAGCCCGGCCAGGATCCGCGCTACGGCCATGCTGTGCGAGATGTACGGCTCGCCGGACAGCCGCATCTGCCCTCGGTGGGCAGCGTCCGCGACCCGGTAGGCCCGGCGCACGAGCTGCACATCGCCCCCCGGGTTGTTCTTCCGCAGCAGCTTCAGTAGTCTGGCAAATTGGGTTCTCATGAACTCCGGGAGCCTTCATGCCCTGTTCGACGCGCCGAACGACGCCATGGCCTATTCTACCATTTCCGGGGAGCCATGAGCAGGGCGGGGCCGGCGGGCGCCCGGGCAGGGGCCTCAGGTCTAGGCGGACATGGCTCGGCGGATGACGCGGCGCAGGCGTGCGAACTCGGAAGGCGGCAGTGGTTTGCCGCCAAAGCGGGCGGCGTTGTACGCGTCGAACACCTGGAACAGCGGCACGGCCTGGGAGCCCACCACTTCGGACAGCCGGTCACGGATTTCCTCGGCCGTCCGGCCGTGGCCACCCACGCCTGCGCGCCGCAGCTCGCGGAGAAGGCGCCGATACAGACGCACGGCCCGGGTCTGGTCGTCGGTCAGCACGGGCTGTCCAGTGCCGCCACGTGAGCGGCGCCACAGAATGGCCAGCAGGGCGACGGCGGCGGCCGCGAGTAAGGCCAGGGGCGCGCGTGTGGCGGTGAGGCCGGGCCGTGGGGTGTGGTTGTCCGGGTCGAAGACGCCGGCGCCCCATGCGGCCAAGCCCAAGCCGAGGTCCCGCAGTACCTGGACCTGGAGGCCTCGGTTGAAGCCGACGATATCGCGGTACCACATGATTTTCGCGCGCAACGTGTACTGTGAGGCGAGCCTTGCCAGGCGCGTGGGCGAGAGAGAGCCGGGGGCCACGTCGTCCGCAGACGGGTCGAAGGTCACCCATCCGATTCCGGAGAAGAAGACTTCGACCCACATGTGGGCCATGTCGGCCCTCACCGTGTACGAGCGGTCGAGGTCGCTCCATTCGCCGCCGCGATAGCCGCTGACCACGCGCGCGGGGATATCGAGACTACGCAGCATCAGGGCCATGGCGCTGGCGAACAACTCGCAGTGCCCCGCCTGGGTGTCGTGGACAAAGGCGTCCACGGGGTGGTCGGCCGGGAGGTCGGGAAGTTGGCGCGCGTACCGGAAGGGCGCCCGGCTGAGGTACGCATGGATGGCTGCGGCCTTGTCATACACCGTCGTGGCGTCGGCCGTGAGGCGCTGGGCCAGCCGCACCGTCCTCGGTTCGAGGTCGTGGTAGACCAGCAGCGCGCGGTCGCCGGGATCCAACGCCTCCAGACGGTCATCCGGGGCGGTGCGCAGACGGCGCGGCGCGAACTCCTCGACCTCGGACCATGCCTCGTATTCCAGCCTGCGGTTGCGCTTCCCGGTGAGCATGACGGAGAAATCGTCGATGCGGCTCCAGGAGAGCAGGGCATCGCGGCTGTTGGGGGCGAGCCGGACCTTCTGGGCCAACGTGAGACAGGGCACGCCCTCTGAGGGCACTTGGTCCATGTAGATGGCCTGATGCACCACCCGGCGTTGGCCGAGAGGCACACGGCTGACCTCGGACGCGCCCCGGCCCCGGAGGCTCATGAGGGCGAGGGTCTTCACAAGGGCGAAGGCCGGTTCATCGCGTTGCTCCGAGATCTCCCGGCGTGCCCACCGGCCGTCCTTGTACTCACAGAAGGCCGTGCAGCGCCAGAATAGTGGCCCATCGTAGCGCCCCTCCGGCTCGTCGGGGAACGTCACGCGCATCACGGCCCGTGGGTCATTGACGATGTAGCCGCCTTCGGCCAGGCTGACCGGCCGGTCGGGGCGTCCCGATGCGAACAGCAGCGGGTCGCTGCGCCCGAATATGCCGGCCTCCATACGGGGCGTCGCGACAAACAGCGCGGCAGTCACCAGTACCGATAGTACGGCCACGGCCGCGACCGTTCCTATCAGCCCCATGTCCAGCACCCGCTGGCGTGCGTACAGCACGAGGGGCCCTTGGGCGTCCAGCGGAACGATGTCGTGTGCCGGGGCGCCGTTGCTTCGGGCCAGCTCGACGTGCAGGTGTAGCATCATCGAGGCCACGATGGCGCTGGTCAGGAACAGCAGGAAGACCAGCGCGATTACGGGCTCGGGCCGCAGCACGCACGCCGCCAAGAGCATGAAGAACGCCATCAGGTACAAGTGGAAGTAGTCGCGAGCCGCCTTGCGGTGGAGCAACGAGTAGGCCTGGATGTAGACCAGCAGCGCAATCACGCTGCCAAGCAGGTCCAGCAGGAGCAACGAGACCGGAATGAAGAGCAGATAGCCGATGCTGACCCAACGCCAGAGCTGCCGGTAGTGAACGAAGCGCCCGTCCAGCCACTCACCTACGGGCAAGAGCAGGAGCAAAGCGCATGGAATCGCCACCGTTCCGGTCGAGAACCGCGGCGTGGCCGCCAAGGCGAAGTAGCCGCTCGCCAACAGCGCGAAGGACGATAGGCGCAACGCAATGGTCACGCCCGTCGGCCGGAAGCCGTGCGCATTCGACGTCTCGTTCGAACTAGACACGGACCACCTCCCGTGGGTCTATCACGCGTGTCCGGCCGGCGTGGGTGATGCGGCCCCAGTCGCGCGGGTCGGGGGAGACGAACACGTAGCTGGCTCGACCGCCTTCCGCGCCAGGGGGGAACCATTCGTAGTCGCCGTCGAAGGCCCCGTCGTCCGGCTCGAGGCGGGCCAGCATGTCCAACGCCTTGCGCCTGTGGGTGTTGCCTTCGCCCTCGGGGAGCCGGCGCCCCGGCGTGACGATAGATACGGCGTATTGCTGATTCAGGAACGTCACGGCCAGTGAGGCCACCAGTTCCACGGCATCCTCGAAGGCGTCGTCGAAGCCATCGAGGTCCGTGCGCCGGTGTGTGTCCAGGACGAACACGATCGAGCGCGAGGTCTGCCGCGCGAACTCCCGCACGGTCAAGGCGCCGCGGCGCGCGCTCACGCGCCACGCCACTTGGCGTATGTCGTCGCCGGGAACGTAGTCGCGCAGGCTGAAGAACTCGTCGCCGTTGCCCCGCACGACCGCCAGCGCGGCCCCCGCCCCGGAAAGCTGCTGCACCGCGCCCGGCCGCACGGCACGCACCCTCGGATACACCACCACCTCGTGGCCATCGTGAGTGCGCCGCCGCCGCTCGAACAGGCCGAAGGGGAAGGCGCTGACCAAGTCGAGGGCCGGGAGCGGATGGACCCCCCGGTGTTCAAATCGCTCCGAGAGGCGGGCCAGGGCCGCCCGGCGCGGCGGGATCTTGACGATGTAAGCCGCGAAGCCCTTGGCGCCGTGATGGCCAAGAGGGGCGCTAGGCTCGATCCGAATCGACATGGCGGGGACGAGTGTCTTGCGATTCTCAAGCCGGAGGGTCACGCCGAACGGCTCGCCGCGATGGACCGCGTCGGGCGCCTCGCGTGAGGCCCGCACGCGGAGCAGGCTCCATCCGGCCAGCACAAACGACATGAGGAGGAAGCTGCACAGGCCGCCGACCACGATGTAGAGGAGATTCGTCCCGGTGTTCCATGCGGCCAGGAGGACCAGGATCAGCGCGACGAGCATCACCCAGCCCGCAGGGCGCAGGCGCCAGCCAGTTCGACGCCGAATGCGGCGCGTTCGCTCTCGCGTTCTTGGCGTGCTCATGGGCGACCGGCCTCGTCGCTACACCGGACTGGCTGGGACCTCTTCAGCAACGACTGCCTTTCGGCAGTTGAAGGACGCATCCTGGCGTGCTCGTCATCTCCATCGTAATCGGCCGCACGCGCGTGGGTCGCGGCACGAGCACGAATGACGATGACAAGTGGCGCCGTGAGACATCATCGAGTGAACGGTGCCGTCGCTAGACGGGCACGGGGATCTCCTTGACGATCTCGGCGACGGTGCGCGCGCGCTCGCTTGCGGCGGCCACCATATCACCGCTGCGCGATCGTATAATCAGGCGGTGGGCCAAGACGGACACCGACATCTGCTTGACGTCGCCCGGAGTCACGAAGTCACGCCCCTCGACCAACGCCCGCGCCTGGCACGCCACGCAGAAGGCCTCGGAGGCTCGCGGGCTCGCGCCGAGTTGAACGTGCTCGTCACAGCGGGTGGCCTTGACAATGGCGAGCATGTAGCGCGCCACGCTCTGTTCCACCGCGACCCCTGCGGTCTCTTCCTGTAGTGCGATGACGTCGGCCGCGGTAAGCACTGGCTCGAGCTGTTCGAGGGCCTTGATGGGATCGCGTCGTCTCATGATGTGGAGTTCGTCTTCCTCGTTCGGATATCCGATCGCGACGCGTAGCATGAACCGGTCGAGTTGCGACTCCGGCAGGATGTAGGTGCCCTCGTATTCAATGGGGTTCTGGGTGGCCAAGACCATAAAGGGCTGGGGGGTGGCTCGTGTAACGCCGTCGACGGAGACCTGGAACTCGCTCATGGCCTCGAGAAGTGCGCTCTGGGTCTTGGGCGGGGTGCGGTTCACCTCGTCGGCTAGCACGATGTTGGCAAAGATGGGCCCGGGGCGGAAATCGAACTCCGATGTTCTCGCGTTTAGCACGGAAACGCCGAGGATATCCGAGGGCAGCATGTCGCTGGTGAACTGGATCCGGCCGAAGGCGCAATCGATGGAGCGTGCAAGTGCCTGGGCGAGGGTGGTCTTTCCGATGCCGGGGATATCCTCGATCAGGACGTGCCCGCGCGCCAAGAGGCCCGCGACACAGAGCTTGACCACGTCGCGTTTACCGAAGATCACTTGCTCGATGTTGTCAACAAGCGTCTGCACCTGGTCTGCTGCGCGTGTTTCCATAGCCGCCCTTCTTGTACGGATGCGCCCTTCCGATAGGGTGCGGCCCTATCGAAAGGGCGGGCCTTGCACCATCTCAGTTGAACATCCTACGCCGTCGCCTTCATTCCCTTCCACCCACTGCGGGACAGACAAGGGCGGCCTGAGGGGCTTTTCAGGTTCGAGAGAGACCTGAAGGGGAAGTTGCGGCCCACACGACTCAGCCGGCGGACAAGCGAATCAGAGCCATCGCTCGAGCCATTCGTCCGCGGCTTGCAGGGATTCGAGGGTCATGCAGTGGCCGTCGTCGTGGGTGAAGATGTCGAGGGCGTCCTGTGCGCCGAGCAGTTTGTATATGGTCTGGGCTATGGCGACGGCGCCCTGGCAGCCCTGGACGTGGCCGTAGACCTCGTCGTGCTGGGCGGCGATGATGAGTGTGGGGCTCGGGGCCATGAGAGCGATGATGTGCTGCCAATCAAAGGGGTAGTGGGCCTTGTTGATCGCGTCGCGCAACAAGGGCATGTAGACGAAGCCGGCGGCGGCGGCCCAGCGCTGTGGGGTCTTGTCGGCGGCGAACTGAGTGAAGGCGCAACTTGCGGCGCATGCCTGGACGCGTTCGTCGAATGCGGCGAGTAAGAGTGCGTTGTGGCCGCCGAGGCTGTGTCCGACAACGCCGATTCGGGCACTGTCGACCTTCTTGGCTTCACACAGCACATCGATGGCACAGATGTGGTCGACGAGCATCTTGCCCATGGCGGACATCTTCGGATTGTCCTTGTAGAAGCTCTTGGTGTCGTAGGGCTCGAGAGCGGTGGAGACGCGGTCGCCGGCCGTAATACAGTCAGGTGCGAGGGTGACGTATCCGAGTTCGGCGTAGTGCTGTGCGAAGGCCATGAGCGGATCGCCCTCGAGACCGGCGGCCTCGTCCTTGCCTTGTGGTACTTCCTGGTGGCAGCACAAGATTCCGGGGACCTCTTCTTTGTTGTCGGGAACGAAGAGCCATGCGGAGACGCGCTCCCATTCGGAGACGAAGTAATTGATGCGGCGGCGGACATAGCCTGGGTACTGCATTTCGTCGACGGTTTTGGTCTGGAGCTCGATGCGCACCTTGGGTATGGCACCGAGTACGACCTGGACGGTCTTCTCCAAGTCAGCGCGCAGGCGGGGCCACTGGGCGAGTTTCTTGACTTTCGCAAGGTCTAGCATCGCGCGGTCTTCTCCCGGTTCCTTGTTGTACAAACAGCGGCGCGATTCCCGCGAAGCTGCCCGAGCCAGGGCCTAGCCTGCCACGGGCCATGCTAGCACCCCGGGGCCGCGAGTGCAACGCTGTTGAGGCCATGGTAAGAGCCCAGCGCATGAAGTTCAACTCAAGTTGGGAGGTTACTTCACGGCGGCTTGTCGTGATATGGTCTTGGTGGGTTGCAGGAGGAGAGGACGCGTGATGCTCGGAGCGGTTCTTGTGTTGTGGGCAGGCGTGGGCGCTTTCGAGTGCCACGAGACCTTCGAATATCCGGACGGCGCCGAAGGCGGGCCGCGCTGGTTGACGGAGTCGGTGGCATGGCAAGTGAAGGACGGTGCGCTCGAATACGAGGGAGGGGGCAAGAGCTTCGCCATTCTCGAGGAAGCCCCGCACGGCCGGCGGGTGACGATCGAAGCCAGCGTGAGCGTCGAGGGGCGACGAGGTACCGAGTGGGCGGTGGCAGGGATCGCGCTGCGCCGTGACGGCAAGCACTTCTGGCACTTGGCCTTGATTGAGACGCCGCCTGGGGCACAAGGGGCGCGGCGCTACGTCGAGCTGTGCGAGATGCTCGATGGCGCCTGGCTCAGTGAGTCGGCCGAGGCGTCACGGCTGAGCAGGCTGCCCGAGCAGGGCCGCGAGTTCTCGTGGGAGCGGGGCCAGGCGTATCGGCTACGGCTGGAAGCCACGGGGGAATGCATCGAGGGATTCGTGCTTGACAAGGCAGGAACGACGCGGGCCCACATCGCCTATGCGTTCGACAACCGCGCGGTGACGGCCGGACAGCCCGCGCTGCACTGCGCCCAACTCCATGCTCGCTTCGACGACGTGATGGCGGTGGTCGAAGAGAGCGTCCCGGCGCCGGCGCCAAGGTCAACCGCATTCCCGCCGTACCACGCGGAAAGCCATGCAGAGGTAAGGGCCGCGGCCACGGGCTTCTTCTACCCGAAGGAGGTGAACGGGCGCTGGTGGCTCATCGACCCCGAAGGCCGGGGATTCTATATGGTGGGCACCGACCACGTCAGCTATCATGTGCACTGGTGCGAAGAACTCGGATACGCGCCCTATGCCCGCAACATGCAGGCGCAATACGGCGGCGAGGAGAAGTGGGCCGTAGCCACCGCCAAGCGTCTCACGGAGTGGGGCTTCAACACGCTGCCCGCGAACCACTCAGGCCACCTGCGGCACCGGGCCTTTGCCCACATCGAGTTGTTGTCGTTGGGGAGCACGTTCTCGGACATCGACGCGCTGTGTCCGAAGGTCCACTGGACGGGCTTCCCGAACGTTTTTAGTCCGAAGTGGGCGCGGCATTGCGACAAGATGGCCCGGCGTCTGTGCGCCCCGAACGAGAAGGATGCCTGGCTCATCGGCTACTTTCTCGACAACGAACTCGAATGGTTCGGCAAGGCCCATCGGCCGTGGGGCCTGTTCGCCGAGGCCTGGAAGCAACCGGCCGCCCACACGGCGAAACAGGCGTGGGTCGCCTTCCTGCGCGAAAGACTGGAATCGCCGGGCGCCTTCGAGGAGCACTGGGGCGTCGCCGTCGACACCTTCGAAGCGCTGGCGGCGCACGTCGAGCCCGTCGGCCCACTCACCGCGAAGGCGCGCGAGATCGCCCGCCAGTGGGTCCGCTACGTCGCCGAACAGTATTTTCGGACCTGCGCCGAGGCCATCCGTCATCACGACCGGAATCACCTCATCTTGGGCTGCCGCTTCGCCGGCGACGCTCCGGACGTCTGGGACATCGCGGGGCAGTACTGCGACGTGCTCTCATTCAACATGTATCCCCGTGTCGACGTGGACCGGGGTGTGCCACCCTCGGTGGTCGAGACCATCGAAGGCTGGCACGGCCGGGCCGGCAAGCCCCTGATGATCACGGAATGGAGTTTTCCCGCCCTGGACAGCGGCCTGCCGTGCACCCATGGCGCCGGCATGCGCGTGGCCACGCAGGGCCAGAGAGCGGCGTGCTTCACCCATTTCCAGACGCTGATGTTCAGCCTCCACTTCATGGTCGGCAGCAACTACTTCATGTGGGCGGACGAACCGGCCCTCGGCATCGCCTCGACCTTCCCGGAGGACAGCAACTACGGGCTGGTCAACGAAC
>Ga0272442_10002489_pt1 | contig 26673 bp, 23 predicted proteins | sample SSMForm2O_FD_200262 | JGI IMG/M metagenome (GOLD analysis project Ga0272442, IMG submission 200262) | Marine sediment archaeal communities from Little Sippewissett salt marsh, Falmouth, MA, United States - SSM-Form-2O | ecosystem: Environmental > Aquatic > Marine > Wetlands > Sediment ... | reverse complement strand
GATTGTTGGAAGAAGGCATTTGAAGGTACATTAAAAGCATATTTAGGTGAAGCCCCAAACATTTTTGAGTATGAAGGAGAATCATATACACCAAAGACGTTTGCGGATAAATTTATTGGCATAAATACCGATGATTATATTGAAATTACAAGTTTTAATCATAAACCTTTTCATACGAAGTTTGTTTTGGAAATTCCAGCCAATTGGAATAATAATTTTTATTTAAACCTTCCGATAGATGAGTTTAAAAAAGTTATTGATAATGCAATCAAAAATGGATATTCACTCTGTTGGGATGGAGATAATTCAGAACGGGGTTGTAATGAAGAAAAAGGTCTCGCAGAACTGAGTGGAAGATTCCGGAAAGAACGGATAATTACTCAAGAAATGAGACAGTTCTCCTTCGATGATTATTCGACCCGGGATAACCATAATATGCATCTTATTGGAATAGCAAAAAACATGGAAGGGAAAATGTATTATATTCTTAAAAACTCAAATGGAACCGGAAATGAAGGAAAAGGATATCTATACATGGCTGAAAATTATTTGCTTCTGAAAACAATTTCAGTAATGGTTCATAAAGATGCTATTCCAGATGAAATCAGAACAAAATGTAATCATTTACTCTAAAACCAATAAGGAGATTTAATATGAATGATAATATTGCAAAAACAATCTGCACGTTGGGAGTATGGGTCGCTACTGCATCTATACTTATATGGTCGGACTTTAATACGCTTGCTCCTGTTGAATTTGCTGTGCTTTTAGCAGCGGGATTTTCGACCGCTGCAATCTGGAATTATGGCATTTCAACCAAAATCCTCAGGTCGGGAGATGAAGAGAGGCAATCCTGAATATAACAACATAACTGAACACAGGGAGATAACCATGAAACAAGCAATCATATTTTTAGTCCTCACACTTTTAGCAGGTACAAGCTACGGAGCCAGGGAAGAAACAGACACCATGTTATCCGCGACACAGGTACAGAACCAAGCTGACCTTTTGAACTTCTACCGCCAGTACAGCGAGTATACCGATCCCGGTAAATACGTCTATTTGTATGAAAATCTTCCCGATTCACTGCCGGAGCTCTGCAATTTAATCAGATCTCAGTTTATTCATCCCTACGCCCAGCTGCCCCGATACCGCGATCAAATTCCCAGAGAGCGTTGGAATGAGTTTCCCGATTATCCGACCGTACAATCGATTTTGGAAGGACTGCTATCTCATGATGCGTCGGGATTGGTGACAGATCGGAAACCGGAACACAGACTGGTTCTGGGGTGCAGGCATAATGCCATTTTTTTGGCTTCAGTCATGAAACACCGGGGTATACCTGCCAGGGTGCGCACCGGGCACGCCGCCTATTTACGGCCGGGATTTAAGTTGAGTCACACAATCTGCGAAATTTGGAATGAAAAAGAAAGCCGCTGGATGCTGGTGGATCCCCTCATGGTGATGGTTGATTTTGACCCGAACCAGTTTGAGTTCAGCCATGAACTGTGGTTCAAAATGCAGCGGGGAGAAGTCGATCTAAAAACATATGGATTTCCGGGCAGATATACGGGACTGATTTCCATTGTAGGTAAAATTTCACCGGATCTGTCAGCGATTCTCGGAACCGAATACCCGGTTTTCCAGTACGCGCCCATGCTGGATACTGTCAGAGTAAAGAATGAATTATCCCAGGACCAAACCGACCTGTTGAACCGTGTCTGTGAGCTGATGAAGTCCATTGATGCTGAGAACCTGGTAAAGCTGCACCATATCTACGAGAATAACCCTGAGATGCAAATGACAAAATCATTTGATCTCCGTGGGGCGGGGAAGGAGAGATAATGTATATAGTGGTTGGATTATGTTAAAGTTAAACACAACAAATAATTCCAGGTATTTTATCTAACCAGAAATGACGCAGTTGCTTTTGCTACTGCCCAGTTCCATCTCAACAAAGGGATCGCTATGATTAATGTATCAAACCTGCGAAAGTCCTTCCACACTGTTGAAGCATTGAGAGGGATCTCGTTTAACATTCAACAGGGTGAATGCTATGGCTTGCTGGGCCCCAACGGCGCGGGCAAAACCACCACCATCTCCATTCTGAGCGGCATCTTGCCCACAGATGGCGGGGAGCTGCGCATCAACGGGCATGACCTGAAGAAAGATCCTTTGACGTGTAAGTCTCAGATCGGGGTGGTTCCCCAGGAGATCGGGTTTTATCATGAGCTGTCGGCTTTTGATAATCTGCTGTTCTGGGGGAGCCTCTATCAGGTGCCCAAGCGTCAATTGATGCGGCGCATTGATGCCATGATGGACCTGCTCGGGCTCGCTGAGCGTAAAAATGACAAAGTCAAGGCCTATTCCGGCGGCATGAAGCGACGGGTCAATATCGCCTCGGCCTTGCTGCACAATCCGCAAGTGCTGTTGATGGACGAACCCACCGTGGGCATCGATCCCCAGAGCCGGAATTTGATTTTTGAAGTGGTGGAACGCTTGCGTGATGACGGCATGACTGTGATCTACACCACGCATTATCTGGAAGAGGCCGAACGGCTATGCGACCGGATCGGCATTATTGACAACGGAGAAATTATCACTCAAGGGACATTGGCGGCATTAAAGGCCAGCCACTCGGTAGAGGAATCGGTGGTCATTTCCTTTGCCCATGTATCGGATGAACAGGAATCCGCCATCACAAGAGAATGGAAAAATTTTCAACGTATTGATGACTGCATTCACTTTCATTCCATGGACATCCAAAGTGATCTGGCTGCAATTATTCTGATGTGCAATAGAGCCGGAATGCATATCGAGCATATCGATATGCGAAAGATGAACCTTGAATTCCTGTTCTTGAATTTAACCGGTAAACAGCTGAGGGACCCATGATCAAGCTTGTCAGGAAAGATTTGAAACTGTTCTTGGGCAACAAGCAAGATGTTTTGATGGGCTTTGCCCTGCCCATCGTTTTTATTACGCTTTTTGCCTCTGTTTTTGGCAATATGCAAGGTTCAGCGGAAGGCAATTCAAGTGGACTGGTTCACGTCGTTGCGGGCACTTCCGTGATGATGGTATTGCTTTCCGTGGCCGGCATTGGCGGGGGACTGTTAAATGAAAAAGAGGAGGGCATGTTAAAGAAATTGCTCTGTTCACCCCTCCCTGCTCACCATATCCTTTGGGGAAAGGTCGTCATTGCCATGATGATTGCCGTTGCCCAGCTCTCCGTCATGTGCATTTACGCCATGCTGGTTTTTGGATTGGATGTGATTTCTCATCTCACATCTCTGCTTGTGCTTTTCCTGGCCATTGCTTTCTGCTGTTCCAGCTTCGGCGTTTTTATCGCTTCAATATCCAAGTCCCGTCAACAAGTGCAGGGGCTGTCAACGCTGATCATTTTTATTATGAGCGGCATTGGCGGGAGCATGATTCCAGTTTTTGTCATGCCGGGATGGATGCAGAGCATGGCCGTGTTTTCTGTGAACTATTGGGGAGTACAGGGTTTTTATGATATTTTCCTGCATTCCATTCCGCTGGGCGGCATCCCCTTCCTGTCCAAGGTCTTTGTGTTGACGGGCATTGGCCTTTTGCTGAATGTCATCGCCCAACTGCTGTTTAAGAGAAATATCTTGAAGATTGTTTAACCTGATTAATTCAAAAACCTGTAAAGCCAAAAAAATAATGGTTCAAAAACATAACCAACAACCAATCAAATCCCAGTTCCAAAAAATTTGGTCTGCCACTGGGAGAAGACCTGTTTCCCATTGCACATCATTACGCCTCCCCGTATTTTTAACAGCAAAACTGTGATTCAAGACGCACGACTCCCTTGCGATATACAATGTGCGAGATTTTGCATCTGCTATGTGATGTATTTTTTCCAAATGGTGAATGTGCAAATAGGAAAAGAATCTACTTGCATTAACATAGCCGGGATAGTTACATTGAAGATAATAAAAGACCTGTTGCCAATTTTTTAATTGAGGAGATTGATATGAAAAAGATACTAACTCTTATACCTGCTGTTGTTGTCTTGCTGTTATTAGCTGTTTCCCCGCTGGCAGCTGATGACCAAGGTTGGATTAACAATTCGATGACCGTGAAATTGGGAGATACATCCAATCTTTCATTTAAAATCACCAATGAAATCAGATATCATGAACTCACGTTTATGAATCCATTCCTGCATAACTTTCAAAGTGGTTTTGTCCTGAAACTCAAGAAGAACTTCTCCCTTGGAGCATATTACAAACGTGAGAATGAGGTAAAAACAGATTATACTCTCACCGAAAATAGATTTACATTTGATGCCGGGTGGAAAATGAAAGTCTCTTCACGATGTAATTTTGATGTGCGGCTTCGGAATGAAATTCGCCGGTTTGACAACGAGCTATCAAAAAATCATCTCAGATTCAGACTCAGACTTCGGTTGAAGAGCAGTATGGATGTGGGCGCAGTGATATTCAAGCCATTTATCGGAATAGAACCCTTTGCGGACAATAAAGTGAAGGAAGTATTCAGGTATCGTTTTTATCTCGGTTCAGGAGTTACCCTGACTGAGCATGTTGACTGGGTCGTAAACTATGTACAGCAAGGTACCAGAGATAAAGAGACAATTGATATCATCAATACCGGAATTGATCTGAAATTCTAAGGATTTCTCCAGGTTAATTAACACGATCCGAACAACCATGTAATGACCATATCCCTCAACTGTTCCTACAAGCCCCAATGTAAAAAAACAACAGTAAACCGGCGCATCTATTACAATAAATAAGGGCTTATTTGAACGTTGAGATATCATACGATTTGAGCAGGCAGAATAATCCCGCCGGCCATGTGTTAAATCAGAAACGTATACCTGGCTTTTATCACAAAACATGAGGTTCAGCATGAAAAACCGTATCCCTGCACGCATCCTTCTTCTTGTATTCGCGCTCAGACTGCTCCCTGTGCAGGCTCAAACCGTATATGAAAAAAGCCCTGAGAGCCACTGGCCCCTGTGGGCAGCCGGTGAACTGAGCATGGTTGGAGCGTTGTTACTCGACTCACGCAGGCCCCTCCCCGATGCCTCGCTTCTCGACCAGTCACACATTTTCTGGCCCGACCGCACATTTATGCCTCAGCCCCGCACATGGGCCTCGTGCCTGAGCGACCCGTTGCTTTTGGGTTCCATAGCAGGCGGCGGTCTCATGGCATTTACCGCTGACAAAACCGACTGGCGCACCGGCGCTGTAGTATGGGCCGGCACTATGATCGTTACCCAGGGCATAACACAGCTCACTAAAGTGCTGGCGCGCCGTCCCCGTCCTTCAGCGTACCGGCTTGCTGAAGAAGGGAGTCCGTTGAGCCGGGGTGAATACCAGTCGTTCTTTTCCGGCCACACCTCAATAGCCTTTGCCTCAGTAGTGGCGGGCAGTGTACTCTGGCTCAACTGGCGCAAATCAGAATGGGCTCTTCCTGCTGCATCTATTGCCATGGCTGCCGGCTGCGGGCTGACCAGGATATACAGCGGCAGGCACTTTCTCACAGACGTACTGACCGGCGCTGCTGTAGGCGCAGCTATGGGGATCCTGGTGCCCATGTCTCATGAAGGTGAAGACGCACCCAAAAAAAATCCTCAGATCATGTTTCATTTTCGGTTCGCTCTTTGATCCGCTGTGGTGTAATGTTCAGATTTTCTCCGCGGGGAATTCCCAGCCCCCCGCGTGAAAATTAATTTTTCAGGCACAATCACCGTCTTCGCTAAAAACCGGCACACGTCTGAATTTCCTTGACATCCTGCCCCGATGAAAGTATGTTTAACTATCTCCATTGCAGCCGAATTCTGACAATAAACCAGGGAGTATTGATCATGATAAAACTGCCGTTCCTTGTTGCAGCGCTTCTTATTCTATGTTCTGCGTGTGCGCCTAAAGTTCCGGATCCAAAAAACCTGGCTGAAGCAGGTATCCGGGCCGTTAATCTCTTTTTATATTACCAGGACCTAGACCGTGCCGAACGCTTCTACACGCAGACCCTGGGTATGGAAAAAGTGGCAGATTACGGCATGGCGAAAATAGTACGCGTCAGCGCTGACGCCTATATCATTCTTGTTGACGCGGAAAAAGGCATGCACACCGTTGATGAACCGAAAACCGTTGCTGTAGCCCTGCTCACAGAACAGGTCGAGGCCTGGTATGAGTATATAAAAAAACAGGGTATTGAAATCAGATATACCCTTAAAACTGATCTTTCAAAGCCCCATGACGGGTTCGTGGCTGTTGATCCTGAAGGCTATCTCCTGGAATTCGAACGATTTAACCCCCACGATGAAAACACTGTACTTATACCGCTGCTGACAGATCTCGAAACACTGTATCCTGCAGAGAAATCAGGCAGTACTGTACCTGACGGTCTGGGGTTTCATTCCATGGTATCCTGGCTTTACTATAAAGACCTGACTGCCATGCAGTCCTTTTATGAGAACACCCTGGGGCTGGACATGATCGTTGACCAGGGGTGGGCCAAAATCTACAGAGCGTCTCAAACCGGTTTTGTCGGCCTGGTTGACCAGAGCCGGGGCATGCACTCCTGGACCGAAAAAAAGGCTGTCAATGTCGGGTTTATTGTGGACAATCTTGAAGGGTGGTATAACACCGTAAAAAATTCGGCCCTGTTTGAACTGCGTACACAGAAACTTGAAAAGGAACCGCAGGGCCGTTACAAGGCATTTGTAGGGTATGACCCCGAAGGGTACTATCTGGAATTTGACAAATTTTACCCACATGAAATGAATGATATTTTTCTGGATAGGCTGAAATAATTCATGCGGCTTTCAATATACGTGCAAAACTTTATTGAATCTGCATATTCAGGTGTTGCCAGTTTACAACACCGTTCGAAACATCGGTGCAAAACATCTGTCACTGTTTTTCACTTTGACATCAACATATTTTTTTAATAAACTGCATAACACCCGGCAATAACTGGAAATCTCTGGAGTAAAAGTGGACAACTCTGAACGGACAACACTGTGGATTGACACAGCCCTCACTGAACTGTCAAAACTCGAAGATAACAAGGGAATAGAACTTCTCCATACATGCGGCAGGGCATGCGCCAAAACCTTCCCCCTTGTCCGGGGTGCTGCTGCTGTAAGGGAAAGATATGACGCAGGAACCCCTATTGACATCCTGTTCAAAGAATTCAAAGAAGAATACTACAATTCTCCCCTGCTGACAAAAACCGGAAATAACATTGTCCTTGTTTTCGATTCCTGCCCCTGCCCTCTGGTCAAAAAGGGAATCAAAAACCCATACCTATGCAATTGTACCATAGGATTCTCGAAGCAGGTGTTCGAAACCCTGTTCGGCACAAAAGTCCGTGTCGTCCTGGAACAGTCCATTCTGCAGGGCGGCCCTGTATGCAGGCAGGCCATATATGTGGAAGAATAGCTTGAACAACATCTCAACTATGTCTTTGATATACACAATAATGTCTGGATGTACATCAAAACAGCATGCGCTTTGCCTATTGTCAAAACGGATACTAATTATAAAAATGAACAACCATCATAGAGGATTTTGTGATCACTTTAACTAAAAAAGCAGCCGACCGTTTCAAGCAGCCATGAAAAATCTTGAAAAATTGTCAGGAGACAACTGGAAAATTGACATCATCATGGTCAGCCGCATCCCGGTGATGCTGATCATACATGAGTACACTCTTTATACGCTGACGCGGAGAAAAGCACAGTTCAAAACAATCAGCAGTGTCATTGATGAAATCTCAGCGCACTGCCCTTGGTATACAATACCGGAAAATCCTGTTATCGGCAAAAATAATGACCGGCGCCTCAACGGCAGCATCACAGAAATTAAACGGATATCTGCCGGTGACTATTCTGACAATCTTACCAAAGAGATCGCTGAAAGAATAAACACCTGCATCTATTCATATCTGTCCGAAAAAAATACGGGTACGGGTCACCTGAAAAAGCTCTTGGAAAACATATGCTGGGCCTGTGGCCGCCGAATTATACTACATTAAACGGAGGTTGACATTGAAGAAGTCCGCCAGTGTACGATATGCAGGCCTTATCCTGCTTGTCTCATTCAGCCTGCTGTTTGTCTTTCATGTTCTGGTCATGACAGGCATTGTACAGCCCGGCGTTGTCTGGGGCGGGCACGTGGAAAGCTCCAGGACAAATCTCATACTGTTCGAGCTTGTTGCGCTGGCAGTGACCCTGCTCTTTTTGTTTTTCATTGCGGTAAAAACAGGCCTCCTCAACCTGCCTGTTTTCACTAAAATCGCATCTTTAGGCATGTGGATTGTATTTGCATACATGCTGCTCAACACTGCGGCCAATCTTGCATCGGGCGTTTTCCTGGAGAAAATCGTGTTCGCTCCCCTGACCATACTTCTCGCCCTTTGTGCTCTCAGGCTGGCCCTTGAAAAACACACGGCGTGAACACGCATCAGCCCATGCAAAAACAACATGACCAATGCAGAAGCACATACTGCATGACAATACAAAACAGCCCTGTACTCCTACCGGGGCACAGGGCTGTAATTCTGCATACTCTGCTAAAAACTATTTAAGTTTCATACTCTTTGTGCATGTTCCGCCTTTTTCGGCCCGGAACGTAATGTCAATTGTTCCTCCGCCCTGCACAATCCATTGAAAGGCCCTGCCTGAAAGGCCGGGTATACCGTCTTTCACTACAATGCGTTCAGGACGTTTGTCCTCCATATCTACCCTGTGGTTCCATTCATCCCGCACAATACCTGCTGAAAGTACGGACATGTGCTTCCCTGTTATTGATATCCTGTCGGGGACAAGCATGTTCCTGTCGGCCGCCCATTTGGATATTGTAGGGATTACGCCGTCATTGACCACATGGGCGGTTACCTCCCATGTGTCTTTGCCCAGCTTTTTTGCTGTTATCCGATGTATTGAAACATCCGGCATCTGCTCTGCGTGAAACAGGCAGAATGCCATATTCCTGTGGCAGAGTTCCGGCAGCAGATATACCGGATTTATCCTGCCTGTCATCTTTTTCCATCCGCCAAGTTCGACAGGCCCATAAACCGGGTGGTTGAACGGCTTCCATTCTACAAACTGCTCACCCATATCAACCAGGTCGTCAAAATCAAGCCGCTCTTTACCCGCCATTGAATAAGACTCGCTTCTTTTTGACTCCTTATTGTAATACTGTTTTGTGCTCCACAGTTCATTGGTAAAGGAGAATATCCCCAGAGTTTCGTATGTAAATGTGATAAATCCTCCGGCTGCCGGGTACAGGTCTCTTTTAAGTACCATGTACCGGTAAAAGGGCAGTATCTTCTCTCCGGTTTCGCCGATAAAATCATACACTTCCACGTCATCACGCGGGTATTTTGTCAGGTCGAATCCCGGCCCCCGCAGGATCATCCCTCCCGAATTATGAAAAGACTGAACTCCGGCTATATTGGGATGGCTCCGCAGAAAATCCGTTACAACAACGGTTTCAGGGTTGCTCATGGGATACTCACCTGCGCCGTACTGTACATACGGCGGCTGCCAGTCAAAGCCCGGCCAGTTACGGTTTGGATCGTATCCTCCGGGAGGATCTTCATTGATACGGCCGTCGCCGTCATTGTCAATGCCTTCATACCCTAAAAACCGGTATTCTCCTTTTTCTCCGGGTTTGACCCGGATCATATTCCGGGGATCAGCCGGGTCCTGTTTAAAGTTGCCGTACGCTGTCTTTTTCCGCATCATAAGTATCTGGCCGTCACCGTCCACATCATCATATCCATCTTCATCAGCCACACCGTCATTGTCATCATCACGGGGACGCTGAACACTTCTCGAACTGTTCATGGTATTGGGGTGTCTGAACCACCAGGCCCGGCCGTCAGGATTCACCGTAGGAAGGATATAAAAAACATTATTGTCTACAAGGGCTGTTATCTTTGGGTTGCCGCCGTACTGCTCCATGAGGAATTGTATAGTATACAGGCACACCTCACCGCCCTGCACTTCATTACCGTGTATATTGCCGTCAATGTACATGGCAGGTTTGTCTGTATCAGGCCCTGTTTTTTTATTATTGACGGTCATCACCCATATATCCCTGCCCTGAAAGCTCGTTCCGGCCGATGCAAGTGTTAGGAATTCCGGATAAGCGTCTGCCAGGGTTTTTAGGGCCTGGGACAGCTCTTCATAATTATAATAGTGGTCAAAAACCAGATGCGGCTTTTCAGTCCGCGCTGCACCTGCTGTGCTTGTAACACACACGCTCAGCACTCCGGCAAGTATAATACTGTATATTCTCTTCATTCGTCCATCTCCTTATTCCTGCTGTAGGTTCATATGATTCGTCTATCCTGTGTGCAGGACGTTTATTTTATTACTATACTGCGAACCACACTGCCGGCTCTTTCCGAATCAATCAATACCGAACCGTGGGTTCCGGGTTCTGCGGTTATCATCCATTCAATCTTTTTCGAACCGCCCGACCCCTTCAGCCGGGGAATGAACACCCGCGGTTCTCCAGAAAGCACCCGCCCGTTTTTCAGGCTGATCTTCGCATAAACCGGCCGGCAAAGCCTTGTATCTGCACCGTGGGCTGTTGCAGTTGGCAGGTATCCGTTGTTCTGAACCGTGCACGAAACATAATACACCTTGTCCCCCCGTTTTTCAATTTTCAGGTCTGTAAGGCCAATGCGGGGAAGCCTCGCAAGAAGAGCCGATATGAACCGGGCCTGCTTATGTCCGAGCCTGTCTATTTCGTCCCGGGAAATCCGTGCCCGCGCCAGAGGAGCGAATCCCCCCACTTCTACTGTTCCAAGCTGGGGGTGATCATTCTGTGACCACTGGACAAATCCTCCGGTTTGATTCTTTTTAAAATATGACAGCCACCTCCGGTCATCATCCATAGTATCAATCTTTTTGCCCGGACCGGACTTGCTGCTGCTGTTTTTTCTATCGTGAAAGCTTGAGTCCGCATCGGGAACAGTAATGAGTGATGTTGTAAAGCTGAACACACCATGCTGAAAATAGAGCCACTCACATACGCCTCCCCGGGATGACCACCCCGAAAAAGCCGGTTTTGCCGTTGCCGGAAGATCCATGATCGTTTTATACAGGCCGCCTGTCTCTTTTATATACTGCACATCATCGGCATGAACCGACATGACCGGTTTTGAAAACCGCCGGCGTCCCTCCTGCTTTTCCTGCTTTTTATTTTGAGGAGGTGAGGGCGGATTTACCAGGTTGTCACCAGGGCCGTATACCAGAACAGCACAGATGTTTCTCCTGGCTGTGATAAATCCTGCCAGGGCCCGGCTTTCTGGCTCAGACAGCATATATGGGCCCGCTCCCTGTGTGAATGCCGGATAATCATGGGGGAAATTACTGTCAATATTCACACCGCCTGTCCCGTCCTCATTATACAGCCCGTCATTATCATTGTCTACACCTTCTACATACATGCGGTATATACCCTTCTCGCCCCGGACCGGATCAGCCTTACGCATAAGCTCCGGGTCATCAGGGTCTGGAATGTACTCACCTTCAGGATCTTTGATCCGCATCATGGTTATAAGGCCGTCTTCATTAAGGTCTTCAGGCCCGTCTTCATCAAACAGTCCGTCATGATCCCTGTCATCAGGCGTTCGGTTGCCCCGATGTTCACGCAGCGGCTGTTCAAACCAGAATTCAGCGCCTTCGGGGTTTAGCCGCGGAATAACATACACAACGTGCCTGTTCAGCATTGTCTGTATTGAATCTGCTGTTTTAAATTGAGAGGCAAGATTCTCGACTATGCCGACACACACTTCACTGCCGGCTATATGGTCTCCCCGGACCGACCCGATTACCAGAATGCCGGTACGAGTGTCCAGTTCAGCAGGGGTTCCCCTGCCCACCCGGACAAGAATAATCGGTCTGTTATGAGCGGTTTTCCCCAAATCAGACACATGCACAAGTCCGGGATACTTTTTTTCTATTGTTTTGAACCCTTTTTCAAGTTCTGTGTTTGTATGATACTCCTTTGTAAATGCCGCGCCCCATAATGCAAAACACAATATGCAGATAAAGCCCGCCTTTACAGGGGTTCCGCTCAATTTCCTGCGCATAATCCAGCTCCTTCCCTATTCGTTCTTTCGTCCCGTGAAAATAGAATATTATATTTTATACGGTTTTCCTGCTGATATGTTGCAGCATCCGAAAACTATCTTAGAAGCAGGCCCTTCCCTGTGCTGCCGGAATATAATAAAATTGCATGTACAATGACCGTTTTTTTTAAATACAAATATTTTTAAAACAGGTGTTGAAATATAAAATTTATTTGCGTACGTTACATACTTAAACCAATACCATAGAAAAGTATTTCCATTGAACATTTGTTGACATTATTACTTTATTAATGGAGTAACAAGATGGGAACAATCTCAGAAAAAATCCGGAATGTCGAAGAAAAGCGGCAGGCCATACAGGCTATGGGCGGCGAAGCCCGTGTTGAAAAACAGCACAAAAAGGGAAAACTCACTGCCCGGGAGCGCCTTGACCTGCTTTTTGATAAAGGAACGTTCCGCGAAATCGATATGTATGTAAAACACCGGTCTGTCAATTTCAACCTGGACAAAACAGAAATAACTGCTGACGGGGTTATTACCGGACACGGTTTGGTTGAAGGCAGGCCTGTATTTGCCTATTCCCAGGACTTTACATCCCGCGGCGGATCCCTTGGAGAACAGCACGCGGCAAAAATATGCAAGGTCATGGACCTGGCCCTGAAAGCCGGCTGCCCTGTTATCGGCATTAATGATTCCGGCGGGGCCCGGGTGGAAGAAGGCGTCGACGCGTTAAAAGGGTATGGCGAGATATTCCGCAGAAACTCCCACAGCTCCGGTGTTATACCGCAGATATCAGCTATTATGGGTCCCTGCGCCGGCGGCGCAGTGTATTCGCCTGCCATGACCGATTTCGTGTTCATGGTAAAAAACACAAGCCATATGTTTATTACAGGGCCGTCTGTTATTAAAACAGTAACCGGCGAAGACACAACGTTTGAAGAGCTTGGCGGCGCTCTTGTGCACAACACAAAAAGCGGAAACGCCCATTTTGCCTGTGAAGATGACAAAGACGCCATAGAGCACATCAAAGAACTGCTCCATTTCCTGCCTTCAAATAACATGGATGAGCCGCCTCTGGTAGAACCCATTGACACCAGAAACAGGCTTTGCGAGTCCCTGTGCAGCATCATCCCCGACAACCCCAAAGAGCCGTATGACATGAAACAGGTCATTTGTGAAATCCTCGATGACGGCGAACTGTTCGAGTCACACGAGCTGTATGCCCGCAACGCCATTACAGGATTCGGGAGGCTCAATGGCAGGGCTGTAGGCATTCTCGCCAACCAGCCCCTCACCCTGGCAGGATGCCTGGATATTGACGCTTCGGACAAATTGAGCCGGTTTATCCGGACGTGCGACGCGTTTAATATCCCCATGATAACCTTCTGTGATGTGCCCGGATACCTTCCCGGCCTTGAACAGGAATGGGGCGGTATTATCCGCCACGGCGCAAAACTCCTGTGGAGCTACGCCGAGGCCACGGTTCCCAAACTAACCGTTGTCACAAGGAAAAACTACGGCGGCGCCTACATTGCCATGAATTCAGCCCACCTCGGTGCTGACATGGTTTTCGCGTGGCCGTCAGCACAGATCGCGGTTATGGGCGCTCACGGCGCTGTTGAAATTGTGGGGCACTACCGGAAAATGATTAAAAATGCCGATGATCCGGAAAAAGCACGTGTTGAAGCGGTAAATGAATACGAGGAACAGTTCAATAATCCGTACAGGGCTGCTGAACGGGGTTATGTCGACGATGTTATCAAACCGTCGGAAACCCGTATCCGCCTGATTGACGCGCTGGAGATCATGGCGACCAAGCGGGAATCGCTGCCTCCCAAAAAACACGGCAATGTTCCATTATAATTCAATCGGGAGTGTATGTATGAATCAGCATGAAAAACGAAGGATCGCCGCACTTTGCGGTGTTGCAGCCTATATTCAGTCAAGAGAAGGCCAGGAGACCAAGTGGACCCGGTCGGGCAAAGAATATACAATGAAAAACAGACAACTGCTTCAGATAAAAATGTTTAACAGGAGAGAATCATGAAAACAGACCAGCACGGATGCGTACAAATATCCGGTACAACCGGGAATCCGGTTCTTATACAGGATGTTAGTCTCCGGGACGGCCATGTATCGCTCTTTGCAATTGAAGAACGCACCAAAAATGTTCTTAAACATATCAGTCTGCTCGACACTCTCGGGCTTCATTCAATCCAGGTACTTACAGGATTGACACCGGCGTCCATTCAAAAGCATATGGATGCCGCCCCATGGAAAAAAATCTCTGCCATGAAAAAACACGCGCCCAATACCCTGCTGTCAATGGCAGTAACTGCAGCTCCTCCGGAGGACAGCAATGACAAACTGCTTCTGTCATTCATTGAAAAAGCAGTAGAAAGCGGTATTGAAATAGTGCGCGTAGTAAATCCGTATAACGAATTTGACAGATTCAAGGAAGCTGGCACCCTTGTCAAGAAACACAAAGCCCATTTTCAGGCAGCTGTATGCTACAACCTTTCTGACAAGTCCCGAAGCGCGGACAAAGCCTATCTTGATTACTATGTAAATGCATGCAAAACTTTGGCAGACATGGGCGCTGACTCTGTATGTATTCAGGACATGGCCGGTATTATGTCTCCCTATGAAGCATACAATCTTGTAAAAGCCCTGAAAGCTGCTGTGAAACTGCCGGTTCATCTGTACACGCAATGCGCTTCAGGAATGGCCGGTTCTGCCGTACTCAAAGCTGTGGAAGCGGGAGTTGATATGGTTGACACATGTATGGCTCCTTTGGCCCTTCGCAGCTCCCTGCCCGCTTTGGAGCCGCTGGCATTCGCCCTGTCGGGCACATCCCGCGATACAGGCGTAGACAAGCTGGCGCTGATAAAATTCAGCAGGGAAATGGAACAGTACACTGCCGCGTACAAACATCTTGTAGACACATCAAAAACATCGCTTATCAGCCTCGAGGTGTATGAATCCCTTCTCGATGACACAATTTCCAACAAAAGCGCTATGACCGCCGAAGCTCTTTCTTTGAAAGGCTCTGCCCGGGAAGGAGTAGCTGAGCTGCCCCAAACTGCCGATTCATACAATGTGTTTGTTGACGGAGAATACTTTGATGTAAAAATTTCAAAGGGAAGCGGCCCGCGTAAATCCAGAATACGTAAAAAGGACAATACCGAGACCATAATCCGCGAGCGGACCCTTACATCCCCCCTGCCCGGCCTTATAATCGATATCAAGAAAAAAGTCGGCGACCAGGTAAAGATCGGAGAACCCGTTGCCGTACTCGAAGCCATGAAAATGCTGAACCGGCTTGAAGCAAAATATACCGGGGTGATAAAAGAGATACGGGTAAAAGAGGGTGATATGGTTGAAAAGGGTGATGTTATCTGCGTAATTGAATAGACCCTGGTCATCGGTCATTTATACAAAGGCGCGGCTTCAGCTGCGCCTTTACTGTTTTAGCGCTCTGATGATTTGTGTGTGAAATACCCGCAAAAAACGTATCAGAATATGAACAATTCAAAATACTGCTGCAGATTGAGAACATTGCCTGCCTGGCAATTGACGCTCTTGTTTACACTGCCGGAAATACAGCCTCTGGCAGACATAAAATACAGGATTCGCTCAACAGAAAAAATGCCGCGACCCCCAAAAAAGGCCGCGGCACTCTGTTATTCTGTAAGACGCCGATGCCTACCGCATGGTACCTTCATAATGAACAGTATACTGGCGTTTTTTAATTGTATCCGGCACATAATCAGGAAGAATGATGGGTGAGATGTGATTCTCGTCCACTCCAAGTTTTTTTACCTGTTTGGCATATGCGGTTACATGCTCAAGATTGAGGGTACCGGTCTTTGTTTTCCCTGCGTACTCCGACGCAAACTTTCCGGCCCGCCTCCCGAACACCATCAGGTCGAGCTGCGAATTACCCATTAGCCTGTTCCGCCCGTGTATTCCGCCTGCTGCTTCCCCCGCCACATACAGTCCCTCGATCTTGGTACGGCATTGAGCGTCGATTTCAATCCCGCCGTTCTGATAATGCAGGGTTGGGTACACGAGCATGGGTTCTTTTCTGATATCAATATCGAATCTGCCGAACTGCCGCAGCATGGCGGGAAGGCTTTTCTCAATGGTATCGGGGCCGTTCAGTTCTTCAATCAAAGGCGTGTCAAGCCAGATACCCGTTCTCCCGCCCGGTGTCTGTATCCCGTTTCCTCGCTCTGTACACTCGCGGATAAACGCCGATGCCTCAACATCCCGGGGCTCCAGGGGAAACACGAACAGTTCACCCTTTTTATTGACTGGCTGAGCGCCCAGGCCGCGGAGTTTTTCCGTGCAGAGAAATCCCAGGATCTGAGGAGGGAATACCGCTCCCGTTGGATGATACTGCACTGAATCCATATACAGAAGATTTGCTCCCGCCCTGTATGCCATAACAAGTCCGTCAGCAGTAGCACCGTAATGGTTAGTCGTTTCAAAACCTTGTATGTGCAGCCTTCCGAAACCGCCTGTGGCAATGATCACTGCTTTTGCTTTTACTGTATAATAACATTTATTCTGCAGATGGTAGAGCACCGCTCCGGCCACAGCTCCTTTGTCGTCCTTGATAAGCTCCACAACAGGCTGATGCTCCAGAACCTGTATCTTGTCTCTGCTGTTCTCAACTTCGTCCCTGAGCACTCGGCACATACCTGCCCCTGAATAATCCCTGGTAGAATGCATCCTGGGCCGGCATGTACCCCCTCCCGGTTTGGTCACCATTGTGCCGTCTTCATTCCGGTCAAACATGACGCCCAGGTCCGAAAGCCATTTAATTGCATCGGGCGCATCCTCAACAAGGGCCCTGACCAGGTCCGGCTTGTTGTCAAAATGGCCGCCGCCCATAACATCAAGGTAGTGAAGATACGGAGAATCATCGGGGCGCACAGCAGCCTGAATGCCTCCCTGGGCCATCATTGAATTCGAATCACCGATGCGCAGCTTGGTTACCAGGCACACATCAACATTGTTCTCCGCTGCGATCAACGCTGCGCTGAAACCGGCAGACCCTCCGCCGATCACCAAGACATCGGTCTCTATATCCGGATGAGCAAGGTCAAAATCACCGGGTTTGATACGGGGGTAGGCTTCAATAATATCTACGACTTTTGATGTTATCATCTCGCCTTTGTTGGGCCCGATCCTCACCTTCCTTGTCGATTCTTTTTTATAATCTGGATGGAATTTGTTCAGTACTTCTTCCCTCTCTTCAGCCGACATTGGTTCAACAATAGGCTTGCCTGTTCTGGCCAGATCCAGCCGTTTGGGGCGAGTTTTTGCTACTTTCTCTATGGACTTTCTCATATATTCAGGATACATAACCTCTCCTACAATAAAAGTTATTCGGTTTTAATCTCCCGCTCATAGTAAAGCCGTTTCAGCTCTTTTCTGTCCATGCCCCCGAGCCTTTCCAGGTCTTCAGCATACACACCTTCGTCAATTTCCCTGACCCGCTGTTCCAAATCCCTGCTCTTTTTCATCAAATACCTGCCATACAGGCGGCGCGCAAGAATACCCGCATTATACTGTACTATTTCCGCGGGGCATCGCAGCGCACATAAACCGCAGCGGATACAGTCAAAGGAGATATCAGCGGCTTTCGCAATATCTCCCCGGATTATCGACTGGACATAATCCATAACATCTATCTCCTGGGGACAGCTTTTCGTACATGTGTTGCAGCTCACACAGCGAAAAATAGTCGGGTAATACTCTTTAAAAACATCCACAGACGGTTTCAGCTTCCCCAGGTCATATACCGGTTTCTCAGCGGGTACAAAGGGTATCTGGGCGATATACATTCCGTCAGATACAACAGTCTGGCATGCCAGGCCGGCCTGAAGCTTGTAGTCACCCCTTTCCCGGTACAGCGTGGCGCATGCGCCGCAGAACCCTTCTCTGCATCCCACGCCGGTTGTCAGCTGAAATCCCGAATATTCGAATGCATCTATAATGGTTGAGCTGGCAGGGACATCAAAACCTTCTCCCAGGATATACACTTTTACCATTTTCTCTTTTTCCGCCATGTTCAATCCTCCATTGCTTGCTTTATAAAGCATTGTAACATTTCTTTTACAATCAGATGGCTAATCACACAGTATGAGAGTACTCATTTCTGCGGAACACTCCAAATCGCAAATTCAGGACAGATCAGTTCACACATTCTGCAGTTTACACAATCATCAATTTTCTTTACATAGGGGACATAATAACCTTTTGCATTCGATATGTCTGATATTGCAAGAACATTCCTGGGACAGTATTCCACACAAAAACCGCAGCCTTTGCATCTCTCTTTTATAATGTAAACCTCTCCCCTGGGCACGGTCACATCCGCCCAGTCCAAGGGTTTACGCGTATACTGTATTCTATGCTTTGCCATTGCTCTCAGTGTCCTTATATAATGTTTTTGTTTTTCAATACCGGCTCAGGATCAATATAATTATACTCGAAACCCCAGGTTTTCTTGTCAAGTCCGAATGCAATTGCCATAAGCTGGGTAATATACAGTACCGGTATTTCCCGGAAATCAGGATACAGCTCTTTTACGACTTTCTGCCTGCTGTCCAGGTTGAATGCGCATAAGGGGCAGCTGGTAACGACTAAATCAGCACCCCTCTTCTGTGCATTGCCTAAAATATCATGGGCAAGTCTTGCTACTGCCTCCTTGTTGTTCACTGTCTGATAACTGCCGCAGCACAATTTCTTATATGGAAAATCAATACTGTTGGCACCCAGAGACTCAATCAGATGTTCCTGAACAGCAGGCTCCTCAGGGTCGTCTATTGCAACTTCTTTGGGCCGCAACAGCATACACCCGTAATACGGTGCCACATTCAGGTTATCGAATGGCTTGACAGCCTTCTCTTTGATGGCATCAAAGCCCAGCTCCTCTATCAACTGGAAAAAATGAATCACATCGATACTTCTTTTATAATCCTCTTCAAGATACATAAGGTCATTAATGTTTTTCAGGTCATCATCATTCTCTTTGACTCTTAGATTCGACCGTTTCAAAGTATTGTAACACATGGAACAGAGTGCAAGTACCCGGTTGTCATCGACAAGGCCCTTGCTTTGCATCTCCTCAAAACGTATCAAATCCCTGACCGGAGCCAAGTGATGAAGAAGGTCGTCATCGGTCAGGGAGAACACTGTTCCGCAGCAATTCCACTTTTCCGGCTCAACCAGTTCAACACCCAAAGCCCTGCTCACTTCAATTGCCGATATCTCAAAATTCTGCGCCTTGGTTTTAAGGCTGCAGCCTGGAAAATAAGACAATCTCTTTAGACTCATAATTGACACCTTCTATAGATAAATTAACTGGTGAATTTCCTAAGTCCGCTTACAAGAGCGATTTGAGGCAGATGCCGCAGTTCCTCCCTGGACAGTTCTTCAATATCAATATAATCCATTGCCTTGCGCAGATTGTACTGCCTCAGCGCCTCGGCAACCTTTGACAGGTCCAGGCCCCGGGGGCATCGTGCAGTACAAGTGTAGCAGGAGGCGCACAGCCACATGGTCTTCGTATCAAGCACCTCAACTATTCCCAGCTGAACATCGCGCATCATCTGAGACGGCATAATATCCATCTCTTCAACCATGGGGCAGCTGCCGGAACAGACTCCGCATTGGTCGCACATGGTAATGGTCTGTCCGCTGAGAGTTTCAATCTTCTCAAGAAATTCAACATTCTTCGATGTAATTGTCAGCGTTTTCATGCTCATAAGTCCTTTTTATGCCTGGATATACTTTGTGAGGGCGTTCCGCTTTGCCGCAGAAATCTCACCGTTCTTTCTAATATAATCTTCCAGGCCGTTCATGTTCTTAACAAATCCGCCCAGCATAACAGTAACGAACTGGACAAACCTGAGCCGCTCCTGTTCTATGCCCGTTTTTTCCAGAACCTGATGAACCTGTGCTACATTCTGTTTAACAGCCTGCACAGCATTGGGGAATGGTGACGATTTCTCCTCGCTCTCCCCCAGGAGAATTCCGTCAGCGCCGGCCTTAAATGCCTCCAGCATAAGCCGGGGTGTAATTCTGCTGCAGCTGGGCACACGTATTATGCGCGAATCCAGTGAGTATGACATTTTAGCGGTCCCCACATTATCAGACAATTTGTACACGGTCATATCATCGGCAAATACCAGGAACCTCGTTTCTCCCTTCTTTTTATTCTTCAGTACCGCCTGTACTGCAGCCAGAATCTGGCTGTTTGAATACACATGCAAATCAAGGGCTTCTTTTGGACAGAACGCGAGGCAGCTGCCGCATCCGTTGCACAGTGCTTCATTAACCGATGCAGTCCCTCCTGAAACAGATATGGCCTGTGTGGGGCAGTGCTCTACGCACAAACCGCATCCGTCGCATAACTCTTCATGAACAAAGGCCATGATCGGATCCAATGCATATTCCCCCTGGTTCATCAGCCTGACGGCCCGTGCCGCGGCAGCGCTTGCCTGGGTCACGGTATCGGGAATATCTTTGGGGCCCTGCACAGCGCCGGCAAGAAAAACCCCGTCGGAGAACGAATCTACAGGCCGGAACTTGGGGTGCGCTTCCTGCAGGAAGCCGTCGGAACTCTTGGAAATACGCAGCATATCAGCAATGTTCTGCGTGCCTTTGTTGGGACGCAGGCCCACTGACAGAACCACCAGGTCAAACTGGGACTTAATCATATTCCGGGTAAGAGTGTCTTCTACTTTCAGGGTCAGTTTCTTTGTCTCCGGGTCTTCGATCACTTCTGCAACCCTGCCCCGGATAAACTTGACCCCGGTTTTCTGGGCCCGTTTATAATACTCTTCAAATCCTTTCCCGTAGGCTCTGATATCAGTATAGAACACATACACATCCCGCTTGGGATTGGACCGCTTCAGAAGCTGAGACAGTTTTGTTGCGTACATGCAGCATATCCTGGAACAGTTTTCATTGCCGGTCTGTTCATCGCGTGAGCCTACACACTGAATAAACGCAATTCTCTCTCCTACCGGCCGTATAGGATTGCCTTCGGCGCCGTACACGATCATGCGTTCCATATCAAGAGCAGTAATGACATTTTCATATTTCCCGAACCCGTACACAGGTTTGTCCCGTGCATCAAATATGTCGAATCCTGTTGCAACAACAATGGTATCAACCTTCTTTTTGATTACTTTTAAGGACTGATCCAGGTCTATTGCATCGGGATCACATACATCACGGCATTGATAACAGCCAAGGCAGTTTTCCGCGTCAATTATATAGGAGTGGGGCACTGCAATGGGGTTCGGAAGATAAATCGCCTTTCTCGTGGTCAGCCCCTCGTCGTTCTCATTGGGAACTTTTGAAGGGCAGACATCAACACATTTCCCGCAGCAGGTGCATTTGTCAGGATCGACAAATGTGGGTTTCTTTTCTATTGTTACAGTGTAGTTGCCAAGGTATCCGTCAATATCTTTCACTTCCGAATAGGTCAGCATTTCAATATTGGGATTGGCCGGCACATCAGCCATTTTTGGCGAGAGTATGCACGCGGCGCAGTCTTCAGTGGGAAAGGTTCTGGAAAGCTGCGCCATATGGCCGCCTATGGAAGGATTCTTTTCAACTAGGCAGACATTAAACCCGGCGTCGCCCAGGTCCAGCGAGGCCTGAATTCCCGCTATGCCGCCTCCGATGACAAGAACATTGCTGCCGATAGGCATCATTTTTTTCTTCAGCGATTCATCGAGCCTTGCTTTGGCTACAGCCATATCAACAAGATCTTTGGCTTTTTCTGTGGCTTCTTCGGGAAAATCAAAATGAGGCCAGGAGCAGTGCTCCCGTATATTTGCAATCTCCAATATATAAGGACTCAAACCGGCAGATTCAATGGTCTTCTTGAACGTTTTCTCCTGAAACTGGGGGGAGCACGCAGCTACCACGACTCTGTCCAGTTTATGCTCCTGTATATCATCATAAAGAAGCTGCTGCCCGACTTCCGAACACATGTGGGCTTCATCTCTGGACAAGACAACATCGGATATTTTTCCGGCATACTCAGCCACAGCTTTCACATCGATAACTTCTGAAATATTACCGCCGCAATGACACACATAGACGCCGATCTTTACCATAGTATTACCTCTATATCATTGTCTTTATTCAGTATACTCAAGGCCGGTCTTAAAGGCCGTCAAATTCACTTCAACATATTTCTCAGGCACAGAATCCCTGATAGCCGCCTCCATTGCCCCTGCAGACACCAGATCAGTATGTGCTGTCATAAACCCCAGCATTACAATGTTCGCCACAATCTTTTTCCCCAGCTTTTCAGCAAGCCCTGTTGCGGGAATTGACAGTGCTTTAAATTTCCCCCGGCTGTCTACTCCCGAAACAAACCCGTCATCATAGAACAGTATGCCGCCGGATTTAAGAATAGGAAGGAATTTATCACACCCTTCCTGGGACATGGCTACAAGCACATCAGCGGTATCAACCAGAGGATAATCAACAAAATCCTCATTGATCACGACCTGAGAGCTGCACGCGCCGCCCCTGGCTTCAGGGCCGTACACCTGAGTCATTGCAGCTGCCTTTCCGTCAAACACCGAGGCTGCTTTGCCCACTATGTATGATGAAAGAATTATCCCCTGGCCGCCGAAACCCGATATTTTCAGTTTTTTTGATTCCATCAGTCAATCCTTGTCAATTGAATCTGCCATGCTTCATGAATGGTCTACTATTTTTTTATACAAAACCTTTTTCCGTTTACTCTGCTCTGCTTCCCAGTTATCTTTCTGTGCCACTTTTTCTTTTATACCGTTCTTAACGTTTTCCCAGAATGTATTTTTGTCTTCATTCCTGAATTCGCCGCACACTATCTTTCCGTCCAGGCCGATAGGAATCTTTGTGGGATCGGCATCATGGTCAACAACCGACCTCCTGTAAAATTCGTTCAGCAGGTCCAGGCCTGTGCCGCCTTTGTTCTTTCTGGCAAATACTGTTGCGCAGGGTGATATGATTTCAATAAAACAGAACCCTTTCTTGTTCACAGCCCTGGCAATGGAATCTGAAAGCTGGTGTACATGTGCGGTTGTCCAGCGGGCAACAAAGGACGCGCCTGCTGCCGCTGCAATGCCTACCAGATTAAAGGGCTGTTCATAATTGCCGTACGGCGCTGTCGAGCTGTATGCAGTCAGAGGAGTTGTAGGAGCATTCTGCCCCCCTGTCATGCCGTAAATAAAATTATTGACACATATCACATTGATATCGACATTCCTTCTGGCCGCATGAATGAGATGATTGCCGCCGATTGCAAAAAGGTCTCCGTCGCCGGAAAACACCACAACTGTCAAATCACGGTTGACAAGCTTCAGCCCGGTTGCAAAAGGAATAGCCCTGCCGTGAGTTGTATGGTATGAATCGAGATTAATATACCCTGCCACTCTTCCTGTGCATCCTATACCTGACACCACAGCTACTTTGTCATAGTCTTTTCCTGCCAGCCTGAGCCCTTCGGCAAATGTGCTCACATCTGTTCCAAGTCCGCATCCCGGGCACCAGATATGGGGCATTCTGTCCATACGCAGCAGATGTTCCATAGGATGCCGTACATCTTCGCCCGTTGCGTCAGCAGTTTTTACTTGTGATTTACCCACGTGCCACCTCATTAATTGCATCTAAAATATCTTCGTTCTTGTGCATTCCTCCGCCTGGATGGGGAACCAGTTTTGTTTTTGCAGGATGCCCGCATCGCTCAACTTCCAAAGCAATCTGCCCCATGTTGATCTCTGTAACCACAAATCCATTGACCCGGCCTGCCAGCTCCCGGATGCGCTTCTCAGGAAAGGGCCACACAGTGATCAGCCGCAGGTACCCTACTTTGATGCCTTTTTTCTTGGCCGTTTTTATGGCAGGCAGAATAGACCGTGATGTAATCCCATAGGAAACAACAACCACATCAGCGTCCTCAATATCCCGCTCCTCCAGCAGAATAATATCATCGGCATGATTATTAATCTTATTGATAAGACGCGTTACACACTCTTTCTGACACTCTTCTGTCATGACAGGATACCCGCGTTTGTCATGGGTCAGCCCTGTGGTATGATACCGGTACCCGTCACCGGCTTTGGCAAACTCCGGCACCAGGTCTGCTCCATACTCATAAGGCAGGTATTCGGAAGGCTTTTTACTGGTATATTTCCTGTCAACCACGGTCAATTTATCATTGGGAGGAATGACCACTTTTTCTGTCATGTGGCCCACCAATGCGTCGGCAAGTATAAACACCGGCAGCCGGTACTTTTCTGCGTAATTGAAGGCGGTTATTGTAAGGTCGAAAAATTCCTGCGACGAGTTGGGGCAGAGGGCAATGGTACCATAGTCACCGTGAGATCCCCAGCGGGCCTGCATCATATCCGACTGCGCCCAGGATGTGGGCAGCCCTGTAGAGGGTGAGCCGCGCTGCACATTGACAATAACGCACGGCGCTTCCATCATAATTCCCAGTCCGATATTCTCATTCATAAGAGATATACCCGGGCCCGATGTAGCTGTCATGGATTTTGCACCGGCCCACGATGCTCCCAGTATTCCTGCAATGGAGCCTATCTCATCTTCATACTGAAGGAAAACACCGTCAAGCAGAGGCAGGCGGTACGCCATGCGTTCCGCAATTTCCGAGGCGGGCGTTATGGGGTATCCGCCGAAAAACCTGCAGCCTGCTGCAATAGCCCCTTCGGCGCAGGCAATATCTCCCTGCATGAAAAATTCACCCTGAAGTTTACTTTTTTTAATCAAAAAGCCCCTCCTTTTCTATTAAAAAACGCCTGCACAGAATAGGTCCGCACCAGGCGTAAAAACAGACGCATTGTCTTTTCAGAAAATATTTTATGATCAAAAACATCTGCAACGGGGAACAAACTGATGATATGTCCGGGCATAGTGCATAACACACTTCCCTCTGAATCGGGAGGATCCGTGACCCGGCAGGTTTGTATATACATATGGCAGTGATAATTGTCTGCATGACAAAATGCAGGCGGGGCGAGCTTTTCTGTACCCGTGTCTGGCAGTTTTTTAGTTAGGCGCGTCAGCATGTCGACAGTCTCTCGCACGGTATCACAACCGGTCAACTGGTTAATACGCAGAGCAGCTCATCAATCCCGGAAGGTGATGTACCGATTGCAATAGCCTCCGTTGTACAGGGTTACGTCGCTTTTCAATTACCAGCTGTAAAAATAATGGCGCTTGTCGAATGTTTACAAAAAAGTTAAATCAGAAAATAAGTCATGCTATGCTTGCATACCGCATACAGCAACCAAGAGATGTCGGACCAGGTTCCGAATATACCGCGCAGAAGACAGACCAGAAACAGTGTAATATTAGGTGTTGATTGGTTATTTGCAACCTAGGTATTTATTTGGAGCAAATCAATTTAAATATTTTTATAATAAGTATTAAATTTTCTAAGGATGGGTTCTTTATGATAAGCAGAAGGATGAATGCCTGTCAATACAGAATTATCAAATTACTAAATTTAAATATGGCTGTGTTTTACCCAGATCAAACAACTCGTCAATTTTATTGCAGCATAAATTTTGGTGCAAAAACCAACAGTAACCTTACATCTGAAGACATACTGTAATAACACCAAATAAAACTAATTCCTAGTTGATCTGAGTTAAATTATTATATTCCGGAAATTGAATTCTCATCTGCATTACGTATAAGTCTGACCTAATCCTGTTTTAACAGCTCTGATGTTTGTGTCCTCAGGTGAAGACAATCAAACATACAACATAAAAAATAAACACAGCGAATCTGACACATAATCAACCTCCGGCTGCGAGGTCGGCGAGTGGTATTACCTGCACAAATAAATTCTTTATCTGGGAAAATTTATCATAAAGTTACTTGCAGATTGTCCAAATTTACTAACTCCAACCTTCAGAACCGCCCTCTCCCAAAAGAATTCCGCCCGCCCCTCCACAGGAGGCGGGCGGAACACACGGTCTATTAATTATTATTGTGTTTTGAATAATCATATTCTTTCGGGGGCTGGGCGCCCAGCAGGTGTTTAACAAAATAGTCCCACTGCCGCCGAACCATGTATTCACTATAGCGGTACCCGTGCCGGCTGTTGGGAAAAACCAGCAGGTCGAAATCCCTGTTGGCCTTTATCAGCTCCTGTACCACCAGCAGAGTGCTGTAGGGAGGTACATTGTTGTCCATCATGCCGTGCATCAGCAGGAGTTTGCCTTTAAGATTTTTCGCCAGCAGCTGGTTGGCCTGATTGTCATAATTAGTTGTGCCGTCGGCGTTTTTAACAAGCAGCCCCTGCCATTTTTCGCCCCAGGGCGCTTCATACACACGGTTGTCATGATTTCCCGACCGGGAGACAGCTACTTTAAAGAAATCAGGGTACCGCATGATGGCGGCAGCCGCTGCATAACCTCCGCCCGAATGGCCGTAGATACCGGCCCGTTCAATATCGATCCAGCTGTATTTAGCGGCCAGCTGTTTCATCACCGCGATCTGGTCGGGCAG
>Ga0272442_10002488_pt1 | contig 26676 bp, 15 predicted proteins | sample SSMForm2O_FD_200262 | JGI IMG/M metagenome (GOLD analysis project Ga0272442, IMG submission 200262) | Marine sediment archaeal communities from Little Sippewissett salt marsh, Falmouth, MA, United States - SSM-Form-2O | ecosystem: Environmental > Aquatic > Marine > Wetlands > Sediment ... | reverse complement strand
AAGCGGTACGGAAACGAGCCGTGGAGCGTTAGCAAGTGATTATGCCGGCATGAGTAACGATAAAACAGGTGAGAATCCTGTTCGCCGAAAGCCTAAGGTTTCCTGGGGAAGGTACATCCGCCCAGGGTTAGTCGGCCCCTTAGTCGAGGTCGAAAGGCGTAGACGATGGACAGCAGGTTAATATTCCTGCACCATGTCATTGGACGAAAGACGTGACGCATCTTCCAAGGTCATCCCGTGATTAGTCGTGCGGGTCCCGCAAGGGCGAGGCCACATTATGATGCCGAAGTGGTTGGCGAAGGTGCCGAGAAATAGCGTCCGTAGGTTGAAGGTGGCATGACCGTACTAAAACTGACACAGGTAGGCGAGGAGAATATCCTCAGGCGCTCGAGAGAATCGTCCTTAAGGAACTCGGCAAATTGACCCCGTAAGTTCGCGATAAGGGGACCCTCCAGATGCATTTAATTCATTAGGTGTATGCTGAGGGCGCAGAAAAGTGGCTCTGGCGACTGTTTACCAAAAACACAGTTCTCTGCTAACACGTACAGTGGATGTATAGAGAATGACGCCTGCTCGGTGCCGGAAGGTTAAGTGGATGGGTTATCCCTTCGGGGAGAAGCTCCTAAATGAAGCCCCGGTAAACGGCGGCCGTAACTATGACGGTCCTAAGGTAGCGAAGTTCCTTGTCGGGTAAGTTCCGACGTGCATGAACGGCGTAACGACTGGAGCACTGTCTCAAGGACGAACTCGGTGAAATTGTAGATGTGGTGAAGATACCACATACCCGCGGCAAGACGGAAAGACCCCGTGAACCTTTACTGTAGCCTGGTATTGATGCCTGGCATGTTTTGCGTAGGATAGGTGGGAGGCGTTGAAATTCGGATCTTGGTCCGGATGGAGCCAACCTTGAAATACCACCCTTTGCATGTTAGTCACCTAACGGTGTCCCGTGAATCCGGGCATCGGACCGTGCTAGGTGGGCAGTTTGACTGGGGCGGTCTCCTCCAAAAGAGTAACGGAGGAGTTCAAAGGTACACTCAGCGTGGTTGGCAATCACGTTTAGAGCGCAAGGGTACAAGTGTGCTTAACTGCGAGACTCATAGGTCGAGCAGGTGCGAAAGCAGGACTTAGTGATCCGGCGATCCCGTGTGGAAGGGTCGTCGCTCAACAGATAAAAGGTACTCCGGGGATAACAGGCTGATCTCCACCGAGCGTTCATAGCGGCGTGGAGGTTTGGCACATCGATGTCGGCTCATCACATCCTGGGGCTGAAGGCGGTCCCAAGGGTTCGGCTGTTCGCCGATTAAAGTGGTACGCGAGCTGGGTTCAGACCGGCGTGAGCCAGGTCGGTCCCTATCTGCCGTGGGCGTAGGAATCTTGAAGGAATGTTTCCCTAGTACGAGAGGATTGGGAAGCACTGACCGCTGGTGTACCGGTTGTCCTGCTAAGGGCACCGCCGGGTAGCTAAGTCGGGAAAGGATAACCGCTGAAAGCATCTAAGCGGGAAGCCCCTCCTAAGATTAGGATTCCATTCCAGCTTCGGCTGGAGGAGAGCCCTGGTAGACCACCAGGTTGATAGGCCGGATGTGTAAGGCGCGAAATCGTCTCAGCTAACCGGTACTAACGCTCGATTACTTGACCATATCAATCTTGGATTGAATGGTGCATACCGTTGCTTAATGGGTCTTGCCCAAAATTCATGTCCGCACTGAACTTTTTACAACTGAATAGGATCCGGGTCCTTCGGGGCTCGGTTCTAACAAGTTTCCTGGTGACTTTACTGACGGGGAAACGCCTGATCCCATGCCGAACTCAGAAGCTAAGCCCGTTGGGGCCGATGGTAGTGCGAAAGCGTGAGAGTAGGACATCGCCAGGAATTATAAGGCCGGTTCGCTAGCAGCGAGCCGGCCTTTCCTTTTGTGCTGCCTGCTGGGATTCAACCGCGTGTTTGTTGATTCGGGTGCGCCCGATCATTCGAGGTCGGCTTCATCATCCATGTCCTGGACATCTTCGATCATGTGCTCGGCGAGGACGAGCAGGTCCTTGGCATTCACGATGCCGTCGCCGAGGGGAAGGGGGGCAATGTCACAGAGAGTGGTGGTCGGTCCGGTAGGGTCGCCAACGGCACCCCAGTTCTCCAGCATGACGGCCGCATCCAATACGTCCACGGCCCCGTCCGCATTGAGGTCAACGATGGGGCTGAACGACACCTGCCAGAGGTCGAAGTCGCCGAGTCCATCCGGGCGCATAGACTGGAAGTACAGGATCGAGTCATCGGGTGAGAGACACGGATTCGTGTCCGCTGCTGTACTGTTGACTTGCGGGCCCAATCTGACAGAGGCTGCCCAGTCGTCATCGACGGTTGGTCGCGTCGAGACCCAGATCTCGACATCGAGGAGGGGGCCTCCCGGCCGATTGAAGCCGTAATGAAAGAGCGTCAGGCCGTCGGACGAGAGGTAAGGACAGCCCTCGTATCCTTCCGTATTCACGCCCGGCCCAAGGTTCACCGGCGCGCCCCACGGATCCTCTGTCGTCAGGCGCGTCGCGACGTACACATCACTCAGCCCGTGCCCGCCTGCTCGATCGGAGGTGAAATACAACTCCAGGCCATCGGCTGTGATGAAAGGCGTATCATCCCAAGCGGAACCGTTGATGGGCGCTTCCAGACCGACCGGTTCACTCCATGGGTCCTCCTTTGTCGGCCGCGTCGTCACATAGATGTCCATCTGCCCCAGCCCATCGGGGCGATCGGAGGCAAAATAGAGTGACAGGCCATCGGCAGAAATGGCCGGCTCCGCATCCCAGGCCGAGCTGTTGACGACCGATCCCAGGTTTGTCGGCTCGCCCCAGTCATCCTCCGTCGTTGGGCGTTTCGCAACCCACAGGTCGGCAAGGCCGTAAGGGTCACCGCCGGCAAAGTACAGTTCCAGACCGTCGGCCGAAATGGCGACACTGGCTTCGCCGGCTTCGCTGTTGATAGGCGGGCCTAGATTGGCCGGTTCGCTGATTAGGAAATCTGCGTTGGCGACGCCTGTGCTCAGGCCGAATGCCAGGACCAACGTGAGTGAGATTACCGTTTTCATTGTTCTGACCTTTCAAGAGAGTTATTGCTGTCGCAGCGTGCGCTGTGCACGGCCTTGTCCCGAATGCCTCATTTCCTGGAGAACCTGCTGTTCGAACGCGTCGGCTCACCTCTGTTCAACGGGAAGGGCGTGGTGAACCGAAGGTCGAGTTGCAGATTTTGGGCGAATTTGCTAGAATTCGTATGATCGCGTCGTTTTATGGAGGGCAGTGCGGAGTGGTGTACAGCGCCGACCAGAAGACGCAAGAGTTGGTCGCCCTGGCCCAAGATGGCGATGTATCGGCCCTGGAACGCCTTTATCGCGTGTACGGGGAGCGGGTGAGGTGGATGGTGCGGTTTCGCATGGGCAAGGTGCTTCGCTCGAAGCTGGAGTCCATGGACGTCGTTCAGGATGTGCTTATTCATGCCCTCCAGGGTCTAGGGCACTTCACCTACACGAATGAAGGCGACTTCGTGCGGTGGCTGTCCAAGATCACCCAGAACGCGCTTCGTGACCACCTGGATAGACTGCACACTGCTAAGCGCGATGTTCGCAGAGAGGTTGCCCTCACCGGCCCGGGTTCGGCCACCGGTGGCGGATTTCACAGGGCGCTCGAGGGTCTGGATGCGACGACGCCGAGTGTGATCGTTTCAAAGCGAGAGGATTTGGCCAGACTTGAGGCCGCGATAGACGAGTTGAAGCCTGAGTACCGGGACGTCATTGTCCTGACGAAGATCGAGGGACTGTCCTACAAAGAAATCGGCCAGCGGCTGGGCAAGAGCCCTGATGCGGTGAGAATGCTGGTGCCCAGGGCGATGGCCGAGTTGACGACTGTTTTCATGAAGATCTGATGGCTGGAGCTGCTGACGACAATCGAGAAAGCCTTGTCAAAGAGGCTGTGCGTGAATTCGTCGATGCACGCCTGCGGCGGGAGCAACCCGACATCGACGAGTTTGTTGGGAGGTACCCGGGCTGCGAGAGTCAGATCCGAAAGGGCATCGAGGAGCTGCTGAGAATCGACGCCCTGTTCGATTCCCTCACCAAGGCCGAAGCGCGTGATTTCGAGGAAGTTGTGGACGAGCCCGATCTTGTCGGTCAGAGGATCGGGAACTTCGAGGTCAAGGAGGTGATCGGTCGAGGCGGTATGGGGGTCGTCTACCTGGCTCACGACACCAAGCTCAATCGCCCTGTGGCCATTAAGAGCATACCGCCGACATTGCAGGCCAAGGCACAAACTCGGACGCGCCTCAGACGAGAGGCTCAGCTCTTGGCGTCCCTGAATCACTCTGGTATCGGTGTCATCCACGATATCATTGAGTCGGACGAGACTGGGGGGTATCTGATTCTCGAATATGTTCCAGGCGAAACACTCTCTGAACGCATTGCGCGAGAGCCCCTGAGCTTGGAGGAGACACTCTCAATCGGGCGGCAAATTGCTGAGGCTGTCTCCGCAGCCCACAAGCGGGGTGTCGTGCATCGCGATCTCAAGCCGGGCAATATCAAGATCACGCCAGAAGGGCAAGTCAAAGTCCTGGACTTTGGCCTGGCTAAAGCGGCGCCACCAGAAGGCACTGGTGGTGAGCCTACCGCCACCGAACCCGGCCGGGTCATCGGCACGCCGGCTTACATGAGTCCGGAACAGGCCCGTGGAAAGGGGACAGACAAACGCAGCGATATCTGGTCGTTTGGCTGCATCCTGTACGAGATGTTGACCAATAGGGTCTTGTTCCGAGGTGAAACGGCTTCCGACACGCTGGCCAACATCCTGCAGACAGAGCCCGATTGGCAAGCGTTACCGGAGAGCACGCCGGCCAATATTCGCGTGCTGTTGCGTCGCTGTTTGGAGAAGGATCCCTCGCAGCGCCTTCACGACATCGCGGACGCGCGAATTGAGATCTGCGAAACTCAGGCCGGTACTTTGGAGGGGTATGCTCCGCCGGATAGGATGGCTGCGGCCCCTCGATCGGCCCGGCGCAACGTTGTTGTTATCGCCGTGGCTTGTTTGGCCATGGCGACACTCATTGCCAGTGCGATTTTCGTAAATCTTGCCCGGCCGGGTCCTCCCAGGTCGCCGGTTGTCTCGCGTTTTCCGATCGGGTTGCCGGAAGACAAGCCCCTCGATCCATCAGTCATCTGGCAGACTCCTCTGGCGATCTCGCCGGACGGTACGCGTGTTGTCTATGTCGGATGCGGCACCGACCGAATCAGGCGTCTCTATGTGCGTTACCTTGATGATCTGGAGATCAAACTGATTCACGGAACAGAAGGTGCCCGAAACCCGTTCTTTTCGCCGGACGGCAATTGGGTCGGCTTCTTCACACCACCTGACACGCCGGACCAAAAGGGCAAGCTGAAGATCGTCTCCCTTGCCGGTGGAGAGCCCGTGCCGCTGGTGGCAATCCCCGGCACGTTTGGAAGCTGGGCAGAAGATGGCACGATCGTCTTTAGCGTTAACGGTGGCAGGGAAGGTCTGCACCGAATATCCGAAGATGGAGGCACGCCGGAGGTCTTGCTGTCAACGGATCGCGAGGAAAGCTCGACTCGCTATCCGCAGGTCCTGCCTGGCGGCGATGCGATCCTCTATAGTCGGCAATTCGTTACCGGTGGCTCATGCATCGAGGTGCTCTTTCCAAAGACGGGCAAGATTGAGAGAGTATGTCCGAATGCTCATTACGCCCGGTATGTTGAATCGGGCCACCTGATCTTTTTACGAGATTACGTTCTCATGGCTGTTCCGTTCGATATCGAACGCCTTGAGATCACAGGGCCCTTCGTGGACCTTATTGACCGTGTACGGGGCGACAGCAAAGGCCGTCCGCCAAGCATTGTCGTTTCTCGCGACGGGACTATGGTCCATTCGGCATACGTGTCAAAATCTGATGTCTCAAAACCTGAAATGCGCAAGTGTGAACTGCTCTGGGTGGACCGTCAGGGGCACCCAGAGCCGGTGGGTGTTCCGGCAGGGAGCTATGCGGTCGCGCGTTTGTCCCCTGATGAGCGGCAGATCGCTTTGAGGGTCCCCCAAAAGGGATCAAGTTCAATACATGTATATGATAAGGGGCGTGGCACAGTGATCTCAATTGTACCAGAGGACGGGTACCGGCCCGTATGGTCGCCGGACGGGAGGTATATCGCTTTTTGGTCAGGAAACAGGCAAAGTGTGTTTCGCAAGGTTGTCGGCGAACGCGGCGCAGCGGAATTGCTGGCCCGGGAGCCATTTGGGGGATCCTGGCTCTGGCCATACTCCTGGTCACCCGACGGGAGGTTCCTGGCTTGTACACTGCAGTTCGGCAAGTGGGATGATATCTGGATCCTTCCTCTTGATGGTGACCGCAAGCCGTATCCTCTTCTCGATAGAGAGAGACTCGGAGAGTACAACCCCGCCTTCTCACCGGATGGACAATGGCTTGCCTACGTTCTATTTGATGGAGCTGAGGAGGAAGTTTATCTCAGGCAGTTCCCCAACAGTGACGGCGAGATCCAGGTTTCGAGCGGCGGCGGAATAGGACCGATTTGGTCGCGCGATGGAAGAGAACTGTTTTACATGAACGTCAAGACCAGGACCATGATGGCGGTTCCGATTGGAACGGACCCGAATTCTGCCGTCGGCACGCCGGAAGTACTTTTCACGTTGGAAGATCCGTACTTGACGGCCGGTAATCTCGCGCGAACCTACGATGTCTCCAGTGACGGGCGGTTTCTAATGCTTAAGAGGGTCGAAGACGGGGAATTCCGATTGATCTGCGTCCACAACTGGTTCGAGGAGTTGAAGCAGGTTGCGCCGGCGAGCACTTCGCGGTGAAGGTGCGGGCGATTCCGTGTGGAAGGGTCGTCGCTCAACAGATAAACGGTACTCCGGGGATAACAGGCTGATCTGGCCCGAGCGTTCATAGCGGCGTGGAGGTTTGGCACATCGATGTCGGCTCATCACATCCTGGGACGCGTGGGTTAAGAACCCACCCTACCGGCGATGCGTGGGTCGGCAGGCCTATCTGACCTGTCATCTGCCGTAGGGACTTGTGTTGGATGGTCAGAATCTTCTGAACTTTCTTCGCTTTGGGGTGTCCCTGTAATAGAGCTATGAAAAGGGACGAACGATTTGATGATCGCATATGTGTCATTGAAGCGACGCTAGGAGACGATGATGCGTTCATGAAACTGGTGGACCAGTCCAGTGGGCGTTTGCTTTACTATGTCGGCCGTCTACTGGACGATCCACACCGTACATGCGGTTTGCCAATCTGACAAGGCGGCCTACGGTTTGGGGTGGTGGGTTTGTTGTGTGAGGCTTAGGTAGTCCTGGTAGGCGGCGGGGAGGTTGAGGTGGTTTTCGCTGGGGTGGGCGTGGAGGAGGATGCCGTAGGAGAGGTGGAAGGGCTGTCCTTTCTTGACTGTGATTTTGCTGGGGGGGCCGGCGCGGAAGGCGGCGCGGCCGAAGGGGTTGGCGGTCATGAATCCGTAGTTGCGGGTGTGCCACCAACAGGGGCGGAAATTGTCGGGGTGGGGCATGATGGTGACGCCGGCGAAGGCGTCTTGGAGGGGTCCGCTGTAGTCGCACCATGAGGCTTGCTTTCCCCAGGTGTCTTTTTCGTCGATCTGGCCGTGGCTGTTGAGGATGCGGCCGCCTTTGTTGGCCTTGACCATGATGGGGGTGGCGAGGCGCACGCCGAGGCCCATTTCTTCCTGATCGCCAAACCAGAAGTCGCTGCGGTTTGATTGGAATGTCGAATCCCAGAGGATGAGGTAGCCGGCGGGGCGGAGGAGGAAGGTGTATTGGCAGATTTCTTCGCAGAGGGTTTGGCCTTCTTTGAGGTAGCGGTTGCGGACGGTGAAGGCGGCGCGGTCGGCGGAGGCGGTGGGGGGCTGTGTGAATTCGACGTGTTCGACGCGGGCCTTGTTACGCCAGAAATCGGCGCCGCTGAGGTCGCCGAAGGCGAGCCAGAGACCGGGGTGGTAATAGGGGTGGTCGGCGGGGTCGATTCCTTCGCGCGGGGGATGGTGTCGCGTGAGCTGGAGAGGGCCGGGGGCGCAGAGGTCTTTGAAGTAGGGCCGGGAGATGTCGGGGTCGCTGTAGACGTAGGTGGCGAGGGGTTGGTCGCCGGCCTTGATGACGATCATGCGCGGGTGGGCGGAGAAGTTGATGGCGGGGGCGGGTTCGGCGGCGTGACATGCCACTGAAGGGACGTAGATCGTTGCGATACAGGCGACGGCGAGTATTAAGAGGTAAGGCGATTTCATGGGCTAGATGTCCTTGGGTATCTGGAAGGGTGAGCGATAGGTGCCGTGGGCGAGTTGTCTGGCGCGGGCCAAGCGGGGTCCTGGGTCGTTGTCGTCGACGCTGACAATCTCTTCGGTTTGCTGGTCGATGGTTAGGGTGGGGCCGCAGATCATGGGATGCTGTTTTAGGTCGACGCCGTTGGCGCGGAGGTGCTGTGCGAGCTTGTCGACGGTGGCGGCGGCTTCGGGGCACTTCGCCATGGCGGCGCGCAGGGTGTCGGGGCCGGCGGGGGAGGCGAGGCGGTAGGAGAGGTTGCCCAGGTGGCAGCAGGCTGAGGAGATGTGGCCTTGCTGGATGGGGGCGTTGAGGAGGGCGGCGTTGCGGGCGCGGACGGCGGCGAAGAAGTTGGGATGGTGCTGGCCGCCCCCTTCGCCGACGAACTGCTTGACTTTCTTTCCCTGCTCATCGTAGACCCAGCCGCCACCGCGCAGGCCGGCGAAGTAGCCGTGTTCGCATTGGAGGATCACTCCTTCGCGAATCTCTCGGTAGTGGTCGAGGGCCCGGGCGCCGGCGCGGGTGGGGAGGTTGCGGTTCTCGATGATGATGGGCGCGTCGGGGTAGTCGAGGAGGGTCAGTTGGGTGTTGGGGGTCTGGCCGGCATCGTTGACGGCGAAGCGGCCACCGAGGCAGACGGCGCGGCGGGGCAGCCCTTTGAGGCCGGCGAACCAGCGGCAGACGTCGAAGGCGTGGATGCCACTGTTGCCGAGGTCTCCGGTTCCGGTGGGCCAGACCCAATGCCAATCGTAGTGAAGCTTTTGGCGGCGCAGGGGCGTGAGTTCTGCGGGGCCGCAGTACAGGTCGTAGTCGAGCCAGTCGGGTGTGTGTGGTGGGACTTTGCCGATGCTGCCGCGAAGCTCGTACCATACGACGTGTCCCCACAGGACTTTTCCGAGGTGGCCTTCGTGTATATAGGCGGCGGCTTGCTGGAGACCGCGGTCGGAGCGGTACTGGGTGCCGGCCTGGACGATGCGGTTGTATTTGGCGGCGGCGGCGATGATCTTGCGGCCCTCTTGGATGTTGTGGGAGACGGGCTTTTCGACGTAGACATCCATGCCGGCCTGGCAGGCCCAGACGGCGAGGAGGGCGTGCCAGTGGTCGGGTGTGGCGATGACGACGACGTCAATGTCGCGGCGGTCGAGGACGCGGCGAGGGTCGGTGGCGGCGAAGGCGTCGGGGTAGCGCTGGGTTTGCTCGGCGAGGCGTTTGGGGTCGACATCACAGAGGGCTGCCAGGCGGACGCCGTCCATTTCATTGAGGACGCGGGCGTGCTGGCGGCCTTTGCCTCCGAGACCGATGACGGCGGCGCGGATGTCGTCGTTGGCTCCGAGGACGCGCGAGGCGCCGAGCAAGGTGGTGTATCCGAGCGCGGCGCGGCGAAGAAAGCGGCGGCGTGAGTATGGCTTGGCGTGGTTCATGGTTGGGTATCCTTTGGGTTGTCGCGATCGGTGGCTATGGTTCTGCGTCTGACTTCTTTGAGGACGGCAGCGGTGTCGAGGTCGCCATCGCCGGCGGCTATGGCACTATCGAGAATATCAAAATGGGCGTGCGAGAGGGGCAGGTCCTGGTTTTGGGCGCGGGCGTATTGGAGGATGAGGGATACGTCTTTGCGGTGCTGCCTTATGCGTGACTGGGGTGTGAAATCACCTTCGAGCATCTTGCGGCCTTTGACGTCCATGGCGACGGAGTAGGCGGGGCCGGCGCGGAGGACGTCGAGAAAGGCGTCGGGATCGAGGCCGAGCTTCTCGGCGAATACCAATCCCTCGGCGAGGGCCAATCGGTTCAGTCCGAGGACGAGATTGGTGGCGAGCTTGGTCTTGCTGCCGCAGCCGGAGGGGCCCATGTAGAAGATGCGTTTGGCGAGTGTGTTGAGAAGTGCTTCGCATTGCTGGAAGGCATCGGGCGCGCCGCCGACCATGATGACGACGTCGCCGGTGCGCACCTGGCTGCTGGCTCCGCTTATGGTGGCGTCGAGGAAGTGACAGCCTTGTTGGGCAAGGCGAGCGGCGAGTTCGGCGGTTTCGTTGGGGTCGCCGGTGGTGGTGTCGATGATGTAGGCTGGGGTGCGCTGCGCTGCCAGGACGCCGGAGGGGCCTTCGATGACGTGGCGGACTACGTTGGTGTCAGGGAGGGATAGCAGGAGGTCGTCGACGGCTTCGGCGACGTGGCGCGGGCTGTCTGCGGCGCGACCGCCGAGTTGGCGGAGGCGATCGCACTGAGGCGGTGCGATGTCATAGCCTATCACGTCGTGTCCGTGGGCCAGCAGTCGCTCGGCGAGGGCGGCGCCGACCAACCCGATGCCGATGAGGCCTATTGGCTTTGGGTGGCTGTCCTGATTCATGGGCAGTTGGGATTATACCATGAGGAAGGCCACCATGAAACCCAGGGCGGCCAGGCAGATGGCGAGGGTGATGGTGAAGCCCACCCAGGACTGTCGGGAGGGCTTGACGATGAAGAGGCCGCCGGCGGTGAGGAGGCGTCGATGGGGCGGGACGACTTCATCGAGGGACCACTGGAGCTTTTCCTCCTGGCCTATGGGGACGTAGATTCGTTTGAAGAATTCCTCGTTGCGCCCGGTGTCCGGGGGCGCGGTGATCAGGCTGCCTACGACGCCGGCGAGGACGCCGGCGAGTATGGAGAGGCCGGTGACGATTTCTCTGGAGCAGTGTAGTCCGTAGCGGGTGATGGTGAAGGCCAGGACGGCGGCGATGGTACTGGCAAACATGCCGGTGCCGTTCATGCGGCGCCAGAGGATGCCCATGGCGGAGGAGATGCCGATGAGACCGAGTATGTTCAGGTAGTCGAGGAGTGCTTTGACGACGCTGTGGCGCATGAGGACGGCGACGACGAGTGCGACGAGTGCGACGATCAGGCCGGTGCGACGGGTTACGGTGAGCAGCTTGTCCTCATCTGCCTGGGGGGCCATGTAGACCCTGTAGATGTTTTGTGAGAAGAGGCCCCCGAGTGTGACCTGTACGGCGTCTCCGGAGGACATGGCGGCGGCCATGACGCAGGCCAACATGATGCCCTGCAGGGTCGGGGAGAGCAGGGTGCGGATGGAGTCGCCGAAGGCGGCGTCGGGGTGAATGACCGAGCCGGACTTGATGAGGTAGGCCAGCCAGCCCAGGCCCAAAATGCACCAGCCCATGGTGCATAGGCGTTTGAGCATGTTGCCATAGGTCAGGCCGACGCGGCCTTCCCACTCGGTGGGGCCGGCGGCGCTGACGCTTATGAGATGGGGCATGGCCAGCATGCTCAGCGGCCCATTGATGCTAAGTAAGAGTACGGCCCAGAAGCTGAATTGCCCGGTGTCGAAGAGGCTCAGATAGGTGTGGCCGGCCTCGTTCTGTGCCGCGAGCGTCTGGAGCATACCACCGACTCCCCCGACTTCTTCGAGTCGGAACGCGGCGGGAATGGCGAGGAAGGAGAGGGCGATGATCATAAGCCCCTGGACCATGTCGGTGCGGACGGCGGCGACGATGCCGCCCCAGTAGCTGTAGAGAATGAAGACCAATGTGATCACGATGAGGATGCCGAAGAACCAGAGGTCTCCGGCTATGTGCGTGTCTTGCCCGTTGGTGGGAGGGCTGTCTGCGAGGGAACCGGCTGCTGTGGCGGGAGATGTTTGCGTTTGTTCGGCGACGGGCGCGACGGCGGCCTTGCCCATCATGCCTTCGACGGTGCGCGTGGTGGCGAGGAGGACGCTGGCGAGGAAGACGATCATGCCTATCATGGCGACGATGGTATAGAGGGTGCTGGCGGCGCGGCCGAAGCGTTGCTCGTAGTAATCGGCCATGGTGAGGTAGCGGGTGCGGCGGATGATGGGGGCGATGAGCCAGTAGAAGGGGGTGCCGAACATCCACATCCATGAGACCCAGATGCCGGAGGCGCCGGTGGAGACGGTCTTGCTGACGACTCCGGCGACGCCTCCCGGATGGGTGCCGACACCAAAGGAATGCATGACCATCATGAACGTGCTGAATCGCCGGTTGCCCAGGAGGTATCCTTCGCGGCTCTTGGTGCCTTTTTTGCTCCACCATCCCAAGGCCAGCATGCCGGCCAGATAGACGGCGAGCACTATCCAGATTGTGCCGTGCAGTCCGAGTAGTTCCACGATGTCCCCTTCATCCGTCGCGTTGCGTCTATCGATCCGTATTGGTACCAGGAATTCTACGGGCAAGGCACGGAATCTGCGAATATCCTCTTGGGAGATTTGGCAAAAACCTTCGGGTCCCCGGACTCAAGGGCGATGTGCGTCTGTGATTGTGTCGCCTTGAGGGCGGGGCGTCCGGTGACAGGGATCGCATGGGCTGGCGCCTATCCTGGCGTTGCCGGCTCTGGGGGCGGGGGATACGACTGGCGAGAGCGATGAGTCGATTGCGCGGACAGGATTCGCGGCGGGATCGGCGGTGAGATGACGCGTAGGTTGAGGACCGACTTCGCTCGGCACTCGTGCTATCGAAGGCTTCGCCAGCCGGCAGTGTGAAGGTGGGGAATGAGGGTGAAATTCGCCGGAAGCGAGCCGGGCTTTGCTTTTGGGTCACCTGGCTGGGTCTGACCATGCGAGGGTTTCGTTTACGAAGTGATGCGAAGAGAGCATTAAGGCCGTTTGTGTTTCTGACGCCATGCGGGGTAGTCGGTCGCGAGGAGCGAGGCGGCCCAGGTGCCATGATAGGAGTAGCCGCTGCGGCGTTCATAACCGATCTCGCTGAAGTCGTAGCGGAAGACCGAGTCGCGGTCGAGATACAAGGGCCGGTTCGTCTCCAGTTCATAGAACCGCGCCCAAAGTGGCGGCGCCTCGGGGTCGGGGACGAGCCACCGCTCCCGGCGGCCGTCGTCCCGACGGCTGCTCTCGAGTCGAACGCCCTTCATGGCAACGGACCGGAACCAGGCAACGGCGCCCTCGACCGCCGCGACGACCTCCGGGGTGGGTTCTTCGATCGACATCAGAAAGCGTGTGATGCCGACGCTTTCGGCGCCCGAGAGCGAGGGCGGCTCATAGCTCCGTGCCCAAGCGGGCTGCAATGTCTTCTGGTCGTGCTGCGCGCACCAGGCGGTGCGTCTCCCGTTTTGCTTGATCTGCGTCTTGAGGATGCAGTCGATGCCGCGCGCCACGGCGTCGGCCACCTTCCGGCGACGCGGGGCGTCGACGATATCGTAGGGCGGCTGTCCGGCGGCCACGTCGCGCAGGATCGTCATTGCGCGGATCATGGCGCCGTCGTTGTACGTGATGCGCGAATAGTAGCCGTCGCGCAGGGGCCAGAACTGCGGCCACCCTCCGTTGGGGTACTGGGCGGCCAGGAGGTAATCGACGCCGCGCAAAAACGCGTCCCGATATTTCGGTTCGCCCGTGGCCTGTGCCACGCGCGCGAGAAAGGCCATGGGCAGCGTGGTCGCGTCGTTGTCCAAGCTGTTGGCCCGGCCGCGACCCAAGGGTGGGATGTCATCGGGCGTGCGCGGTGGCTTGGCCAGATCGGTGCTCTTGGGCCAGCCGCCCTGGGGCGACTGGTACTGGATGACGCTGTCAGCGACAGCGCGGGCCTCGGGGGAGCTATACCACTGAGGCTGTTGCCGCAAAACTGCTCGGCCCCAGCGGATCGCCCCGAGGGCGACGGAGCCCTGGGCTAGCGGCATCAGGCCGATGAGCATCCCCAGGATTATCCAGGTGCGGTGTACGTGTGGTAGTGGTTTGTAGGGGTTCAAGGTTTGCATGGCATTCGGTCCCATTGGTCTGTAAGGCGCTAAGGTCTCACGTCAATGATCACGCGCCGGTAGCGCGTGAGTGGCGGTGTACCCTTGTCGGTGACAGCCAGGATGATATGCATGGTCCCGGTACCCGGCGGCATGACCCGGCTCGTTGGAACGACAAATGAGGCCTGGGGTTGATCGAAACCGTCAATCTGAAGCGGTTGGCCGGTACGCGCATTAGATACGGTAAACGTACCCACCTCACCGTAGTAGAACCACTCATAGGAAAGGGCGTCCCCATCCGGATCGGTAGTGCCTTCTGCGCTCAAGTCGACAGTGTCACCACGCTTGGCGGTGAGCTTCGCCGGGTGCCCGAGCTTGGGGGCAGGTGGGTGGTTAGCCTTGTCAAAAGGCTGGATGGTCCAGTCCATGCGCGCCACGAAATCGTTTTGATAGGCGCTTCGCCAGCGCCAGATCGTGGCATGGTTGCTCGAGTGCCAGCGGCCGTCCACACCCAGGACTTCGTCCTCAGCGTCGGTCCAGAACGGACGTGTCTCGGTCTCGAGATGCCATTTCTGTTTACGAGGGGTGTAGAATTCGTACCGACCACCCCAACCACCACAGTCGGGACGTTCAGGAATATTGAGCCCGTTTTGGACCAGGCCCAGGAAACTAGGCGTATCACCCTCCATGAGATACTCCATGTGGGGGTACTCCTTGCCGAGCGGACCTTTGCTGCGAATGTGTTTGTCGAACCAGGGATTATCCACGATGCTGTAGTCTGCGCCGGTGAAACGGGCATGGAAGTTGTCGCCACTGATACCGCTCCAAGTGGCATAGTGATAGGCGCCACCGGGATGAAAACCAGGACTTGCGATGTAGAATAACCTGGGGAAGGTCTTACGAATCCATGGGCCGCTGTCGTCCTGATCGGAGATCGTGTATACACGGAGCTTGCTGACGAGCTTTTCGACGTCGCCGGGAGAGCGTGTGGCTCGAACCTTCCAAAGCGCCTGCGCTAGGACGTTCGGGCCACCCCACACCGGCACCCACACCGGTCGGGGATCGTCCCTGTCGGCGGCTGCGATCAACAGTTCGGACCCGGGCGAGTCCATGCCTTCACCTACGGCGTCCATTCCATAGGCCGGCCGGCCTTCCCTGATGACTGAGAGCAAATGCCTGGCTTCGGGATACCCCGGTTCGTGGAGCTCAAGGTTGTCACGGACTTTACCGTAGGCCTCGACAATTTCCCTGATTCGCCAGGCGGCCGTCTGATTCCGCTGATGAACGGACGTGGTGGCCACCAGACCTTCAACATCGAACTGATTGGCATAGGTCAGGAAACGCACCATGGACATGGCGTCGTCCGGCTCGTTCTCAATATCGGTGAGCACAAAGACACGGGGCTTTTCTGCGGCTGGGGCCACCGCACACGCCGTGCATAGAACAGCCAAGATCGTGAAATGGATGGTCCGGCCTAGGAGGATACCGTTCAACTTGGAGTGGTTTAGGGCCATGCTCGCGTCAAACATCTCAAGCCTTCCTTTCACCTTCTTCTTATTGGCTTAGCGTTCAATCGTCATGACTGCACACCGGTAGCAGGCTAGCGTCGGTGTGTTGGTGTCCGTGACCTCGCAGATGATGTGGATGGTTTTCCCGTCGCCAACACCAGCGGGACATGGGCAACAGCATTATCCGACAGAAATTAGACTATTTAGGTATTTCTCCAGCACCGTATATCCATCGGGGCCTATGCCATTCCTGTCTTCGGGATCATTCTTGTTCAGACCATTGTCATCTTCCCAGCTGTCCGGCATGCCGTCATGGTCGGAATCGACGGGGGCTTTTCCGCTCCGTAGAGCTGGCCAACCGCCGACATCGCTGGGAGTAGTAATGATACCATTCTTGCCATTGGTCGCTGTGCCATTACGGACTTCTTCTATGATGCGTGCATCCACCGCATCGCGGCTGGGTAATGAGCAGCCTGCGTGATCAAGAACAGCATGGTAGGCATCTTCCGGGGTTTGCTGATTGATGGGCATGGCATCCCATGGCGCCGTGAGTTTGACGTAATTACTGCCGTCTATCCCCCGCCAGTTATCGGCCGTCACGGCGGGATAACCGTCCACGTAGTTGTCAGCGACATACCAGCTACCCTTGTCGTCACTGGAGCGCGCCGACGGCTCGGCAATCCGGCGTCTGACCGCGTCTCGGGTTGCAAGTCCCGCTTTGTAGTAATTGGCGACTATGTTGATGGTGGAGAATTCGATCGGCGGGTTGCGTCTGTCGCCGCGTTGATGAGCTTCGGCGCCATAGGAGCTTTGATATCCCCAGTTGTACAAGACGTTATTTCTGTAATCGTTGAATCCGCAGCCGGAGGCCCATCGCGGATTGCGACTGTCGTTGTGTGCGATCAAGTTGTGATGGTAGGTACCATATTGGTTTCCCCATATACCACCGAATCGGTGCCCGGTATCTCCTTTGGCGCAGGCCTCGGTGATCATGCACCATTGAACGGTGACGTTTTCATTATGGTAAAGGGAAAGCACCTCATCGCTGCTCCAACTGGCCGAGACGTGGTCTACGATAATGTTCTTATGATACCGGCCACCTAATGCATCCGTTTCAACCGTGGGATTTGCCCTGACGCGGATATACCTGATGATCACGTCGTTGGCACTGACGCCGAGATTTCCCTTAATGCAGATGCCGTCCCCTGGTGCAGTCTGACCAGCGATGGTAATGTTGTCATTTCTAATATTGAAGCGACTTTCAATGGTGCCTGAGACTCTGAAGACGACAATTCGTGCACCTGACGCTCCAATCGCCGCCTCCAAACTGCCTGGCCCGGAGGGACTCAGAGTCGTGACTTCGTACACCGTACCACCACGCCCACCCACGGCGTATTTCCCGTAGCCCTCGGCGGTAGGGAATGCCAATTGCTTGGAATAAGTAACACTGGCAAAACTCATCAATAGGATGAGTGACGAGGCCACTTTGACTGCGTTCGCCATTCTCATGTTTTCTCCTTCGTGCATATGTCTATTGGCTCATTTGACTTTCTGGCGCTGCTATCGAATCTCGACAACAACCCGCTGGTACCTCGTCAATGGCGGCCTGCCTTCATCTGTCACCTCGCAGACAACGTGGATAGTTTGTCCTTTTTCGACGTCGTCGGGCACGGTGAACGAGGCGTCTTGCTTGCCAGCATTTGCGATGTCAACGGCTCTCTCGTAGCTATCCGCTTCCCGATATTGCCACCATCGGTACGTCAAAGTGTCGCCGTCAGGGTCGATGGTTCCTTTCGCGCTTAGTGAGACCTTCTGCCCCGGCCGAACCTTCAAGTCGAGGGCGTGGGTCAGTTTGACTATCGGAGGGTGGTTGGCCTGAGCATAGGACTTCACACACCACTCCGCGCGCGCGGCGAAATCATTTTGAAACGCGTCAATCCAACGCCACTGCGGTTTGAGGTACGCGGTCAACTCCGCATCATCTGGGATGTCCTTCTTCAGGCGGGTGCGGCCCCAGGCTGAACCCGTATACCATCGGCCCTCGGGATATTTGTAGCCCGGCTCCAACACGGGATCGAGCCAGGTGTTGTCGCGGACCCGCACGAAGCGGCCGCCCCAGCCGCCCCAGTCGGGCGACTCGCTACTTCGCAGCCCGTTCGGGATAATATGCAGGAAGGAAGGTGAATCGCCCTCGGACCGGAAACGCCCATCATCGTGCGCTTTGTACAAGGCGAGCAGAGGGCCGTGGTCCTGCAGGATACTCTGGTTCATCCATCCCGCGGAATAGTAATACTGCATTCTTCGGGGTATGGTCCTCCTCTGATGGTCGTACGCGACGGCGATGAACTGATCGGAGATAATCGTCGGAATGTTGTACTTGCCCCAGCGCGGCCGAATATAGCTCTGATAGGTGTTGTCCTGTTCCCATATGAAGTAGAAGCGAATCTTGCTCGCCACCTCGGCCACGCGATCCGGGTGTTCTTCTTCGATGGTCTTGAGGGCCCGGGCGATGGTGTTGGGGCCGCCCCAGGCCTGGAGCCAGATCGGTCGGTCGTCGGTCTCGTCCAAGAGCACCCTGGCGATGAGCTGCGATCCTGCCGTGACTTCCTCCATCTCTCCTTCGGTCTTGACGTTGCCCAGGGCCGTGCGTGCGCGAAGGTATTCGGGGGTCGGGAAGGCGGGATCATGCTTGAGAAGGTTGGGGTGAACCTGGGCGTACGCATCCAGATAGGGCTCGATCCAGTCGTCCCCGGCCCATCGGTGGCCATGCCAGTGGTATTGTGAACTCGAGGTGACAATACCCTCGATATCCCATTGATTGGCATAGAGCAGGAACCGCACCATGGAACATTCGTCGTCGATCTCGCCATCCGAGGTCACAATGACGCGCGGCCTACCATTCGAGGATCCGGGTTCAGGATTCGCCAGTACCGCGCTGCAACAGATGCTGAGAATTCCGGCCGTCATCAGACTGTGTAGCAAAACTCTTTTCATGGTTCACCTCACAAGATGGGTCAGTGTCACTGCTATCCGAAACAAGCCTGGACCGTTCGTTACCGTCATCACGCTACTCGGCCAGGCGTTGAATTCTCAGGGCCATGTAGGGTTTGCCGGGCAGAGAGACGACCTGTTTGCCCTTATCGACAAAAGTGTACCTATTTGCACGTTCCACTTCAAAGGTCTGAGCCAATGGGGTGATCTCCATATTCCAGGTGTCAATGAGATCGACCCTGAATCGCATGTTCGGCTCCAAACCATTCCTGGGCAGGGCAAAGGGCCAACTCTCAGGCGTCTCTTTGCCCAGGTAGATAAGATAATACTCGCCGGCCTTTCCCGCCATATTGGCTTGATAGTATTGATCGATGGGTTCGAGTGCATCCAACTGACTCCAGTCGACAACGGCCTTGAGAAAAGCGATGCGGTCCGGGCTCTGGCGCCTCAGCGTGCCGCCCCGGGAGATCCAGCCATCGCCCACTTCGTCACGCCAGGTTTCGCCGTGGGTGGCATAGGCCCCGCCGATCATGGCGATCCAGAAGCGGTAGGTCATTTCCTCACCGCTGAGCTGACCCCAGCGGCTGGCGATGTCCCCTTCGTAGTTGATTTCGTCATGAACGATGGGTTTGCGGAAGATGTCCCGCAAGAGGGGCGAGACCCCGAAGAAACGGACAGCCATGTAGTATTGCAGACTGACGTGGGTGATCCAGGGCTTGTTGTGGTCGTAGATGCGACCCGCATTGTGTATCGAGCGCAGGTGGCCGTAGGGGTCGCTGGCCTCCAGGACCTGGAAGAGTCGATCCCAATCGGCGTCGCTCAAGTGTCGGATGAAACTGTTCTCGTTGGCCATGCTCCACCAGATGTTGCGATAGGCGGCCAAACGCGCCACCACGTAGCGCAGGTAACGCTCGTTGGTGGCCATGTCCATCTTGTCGAAGCCCCACTTGGCGTTGTCGTAGGGGCGAAAGAGAATGACATCCGCCTCGATCCCCAGATCGCGTAGACGGGCCACGTTGTTCTCCAGGCGTTGGAAGAAGACCGGATTGAAACGCGAGAAATCCCAGGTTTCCCGGGAATGGCCCACGAAGGGGAAACAGTCCAGTTCCAGTGACCCGCCTTGATGATATTCACTGCGATAGTTGGGTGTCACCAGGAAACGGGCCTTGTTGAAGGGCGCGGTTTTGAGGCAGTCCAACGTTTCCTGCTGCATCGCCTCGGATTGGTAGCTCCATTCATAGATCGTCGTGCCAAAGGGTCTGAAAGGGGTGCCGTCGGCATAGCCGAAGTGATACTGGTTACGCACCTGCACCGGTCCATGGTTATCCGGTCGTGGAGGGGTGCAGGTCAATGTCCCCTTGTGCCCATTCAATGCGGCATAGTTGCTGTGTGTGTGATAGGTCCAGGTACCCGTCTGATTGGGCATGAAGCGAACCTTGAAGGTGTCGTTGCCGTCGTAAAAGCCCTCGGGCTCAAATCGTTGGCCCTCTCTTTCGAAGACGGCGGTAAAGGTCACCCCGATGAAGGGGTTGGCCGTGGCCGGGGCGGAGAGAGCCAGTTCGAAAACACCCCACTGCTCCACCTGGGCCGCTTGGGCCGGCAGCAGTGACGCGGAAAAGACAATCAACAGGCCTGGGATCCATTTCATAGTTGATGCTCTCACTACAGGAATTCTATTGGCTCTCCTGACCCGTCTTGACCACAGCATAGAAAGCTTCCTTAGGCTGATAGTTCCGATCGAAAAGCAGAGGAGAGCCCCCGATCCAGGAAGTGGCATCGTAGACACCCCAGAGCGTCACGCGGGTAACGTCGTTCCTATGCTTGAGAAGAACGGCAAAGATCTCAGCGTACTTCTCTGCGAGTTGCTTCTGCGTCTCGGCGCTTGCCGCTTGCGGATCTTTCGTGCTGTGGCGATTGACCCGGCTGACATCCGCACCACGATACCCACGCCTCTGGGTTTTGATATCCAACTCGGTCACCATCACTTTTACGCCGAGGGCCGCTAAGCTGGTAATGGCGTATTCGAGATCTTTGGCTTGAGGATACGTCTCCCCGGCCAGCCCGGCGTGCAGTTGGATGCCGACACCATCGATGCGAATGCCCCTGGACTGCAGATGCTTGACGATCTCAATGGCGCCGTCGCATTTGGCCTTCTTGGTGTCGAGATTGTAATCATTATAGTACAGCTCGGCTTCGGGATCGGCGGCGTGGGCATAGCGGAAAGCATATTCAATGTGGTCGAACTTTTGGCTTTCTTTTCCCTCGCTGATGATACCGTACCAATTGTCCCGGCGTACGGTGCCATCTTCGTTGAGCCCTTCGTTGACCACATCCCAGCCCTTAATGCGGCCCTTATATCGACCGACTACCTGGGTGATATGGTCCTCCATGCGCGCCAACAGCGCATCTCTCGTCAAGCGGTTGCCCGCATCATCTTTGAAGACCCAACCTGGAACCTGTGACTTCCAGACGAGGGTGTGACCGATGGGAACCATTTGGTGCTTCTTGCAGAACGCCATGAAATCGTCGGCTGGTTCCCAGTTGTATTGCCCTGGCCGGGGATGAATCAACGCCCATTTCATATGGTTTTCCGACGTAGCCGTATTCAGGTGTTCTGCCGCGATTGCGGCGGCCTTCGGATCACGTCCCGCGACCAGATTGTGATTGAACGCTCCGCCGATCAGGAAGTCATCCTTGAATACGTCCTTTAGCGCAGGTTGGGCCTCTGCCCATGCCTCGGCCATTCTATGGGCAAACGTCTTGGCATCGCCGTCAAATTGCACGACATTGCACGTTTCGACATCCCAGTTACTCATGGTGGCCGAGTCATATCTGGAACAATAGTAGCCTGCGCCTTCGATGTAGGTCACTGCGGCGTGGCTGGCCCAGTCATTTTTGACACCCTTCTCAATAAAGATGGCTTTCCCATTCGTCAGGCCATGGCTCTCCAAATACTTCAGTGTGACATCCTCCTCATTCCACTGCGTCCAGCTCACCACCAACTCCTCAGTGATATGAGCTTGGAGCCAGGCACCATGGTCGGTCATCTTGGCGTCAGAGTATTGCGCCGGAATGTACTCGAACAGCCACTGTCTGAAAGGCAGATTTGTTCTTGCCGACCTTTTCCCTGGTTTTGCGACATCCCTATCCGTTGGCTCAAAGATGATTCTGCGGTAATCGGAGAGGTTATGCAACCCGTCATCTGTTACCTCACATATCACGTGAAAGTTCTTTCCCGCTGAATCGGACGGTACGTTGACCGTGGCGATCCTCGAACTGCTCCTGGAGAGATTGACATTCCCGGGATAGGTCCCGGCATCGGATTGAATCCACCACTTGAACGTCAGATTGTCACCATCCGGGTCAGACGTCTGGGATGCGTCGAGGGTAACCGTTGTGCCTTGTTTGGGAGTTCTCTTCAGGGTGCTTATGCCGTCATCGCCATCAAGGACAATGACCGGATTGCGGTTGCCGGCACCTGATTGTGCCCAGTCCATGCGGGCGGCGAAATTGTTGAATGTTGCCTCGTAGAAATGTTCTTCAAGCGCTCGGCAAATACCATATGCGGGGCTTTGGTGGTTGGTATACGCATAGGTCTCGTTGTCTGGTCCCTTGGCCCATTCAAAGTAGCCACCCCAGCTTCCTTGCCCCGGATTGTCTGGCTCATTGAGACCGACCGGCATGATATAGAGGAAAGCGGGTGTGTCGCCTTCGACTCCGTATCTGTATTTGGGGTACATCTTGCCCAGATGGCCGTGTCCCTGGATATGGGTTGCATATTGATCCCAACGGCTCTTTCCAGTGCCGTTCTGGAACTTCCACGCACATTCATCCCAGATGAAGAACAGGTCTTTTTCGAACTCTCTGCGCATCCATTGATGCGAGCTGATATCGAAGGGAGTGCCACCTTTGTAGCTCCGGTCCTGATCGGTGATGGTGTACATGCGCAGTTTGTGCAGAAAGGCTTTCAGTTCCTCTTCGTTTCGCCCTTTCTGTACCCGCCAGATGGCCTGGGCGAGTGTGTTCCCGCCGCCCCAGGCCTGTACCCATACGGGACGATCATCGCTTTCATCGGCGATTTGAATAATCAGTTTGCTTCCGGGGGAATCATTGCTCTGGCCGATGTGGCTCTGCCCCCTGGTTTTGCTGCCCATCACGACTCGGGATCTCAAGTAGTCTGGGCTGGGCCAGTATCCGATTTCCTGTCGGGATTCGTCAGATAAGAAGTCTGTTTGTCCAGAGCGTTTGAGCAGATTCGGCAGGTCTTTTTCGTAGGCATCAATCACGCTGTGGATAAGATCAAGACTTTTCGCAGTCGCTTGCCCGTAGCTCCAGCCGGTGGTGGCAACCAAGCCTTCGATTTCGAAAAGATCGGCATGAACAAGCAGCCGAATCATCGACTCCATGTCGTCGGGTTCATGATTGGCGGGCGAGATGTCCGTTAGCACGATCATACGAGGTTTGAGTGGAGCAGCCAGGGTGGTGGTATACAGCACCAGGGACGACAGAACGTATAGGAACAGATAATGGCACTTCGTCATCATGATTCCTCCTTCAAGTCCATTTCAGGGCAATATTCACTGTTACTCCTTTGTGTCGCGTCGGCTGCGATTCTCCCTTATCGGTGACTCACACACCAGTCTGCGCGTTCTGCAAACTCATTCTGGTAGTCCTTGCGCCACCTGGAAATGCTCGAGCCACCGGGCCCATCAACATAGTGATTCGTATTGGCCTTGCGTTTGTATTGTCCGCCCCAACTGGGCTGGGTGGGATCTTCGGGGTTGTTGATCCCGCGATTGGCGCTGACCAGATACAGGAACGTTGGCGAATCCCCTTCGCACACCCCGGTGCATCCCATCCCTTCATGCGGGTACACATCACAGAGAGGGCCATGGTTATGGCGAATGTTCTCGTTAACCCAGGCGAGGTTCGAAATCGGATCTCCGCCACCGAACATCCCCTGATAAGTCTTTCTCGAGTCGATGACAAACAAGTCAGGGAATTCATCCATGAGCCACCCGTGCGTCGCGTCCTGGTAAGCGATCAAAAAGACGCGCAGCCTGCTGATGAAGGCCTTGAGCTCTTTGTCGCTACGCGTATTCTTCACATCCCAAATGGCCTGGGCAACCTCTCGCGGGCCGCCCCAGACACCGATCCATATCGGCCGTGGATCAGACCTATCCGCGGCGGCAATAATCGCATTTGATGCCTCGCTGTCCATGCCCTCACCGATGATGTCCGTGTACGGTTGCGTATCACGTCCCCATTTTACAGGAATACCATGATTGTTCCCCTTACCCTCGAAGGTGACTGAACGCAGGTAGTCGGGGGTAGGATAGTTGGGATCATGTCTTCTCAAGTTCTCATACACTCTCTCGTATTGGTCAAGTACACCCAGGATATTCTTCTTGTGAGCTTCCATGGCGAAGGTGCCCGCCGAAGCGATCAATCCCTCTACGTCGAATTCATTGGCATAAAGCAGGAAACGAACCATCGACTGCATATCGTCAGGGTCACTTTTTTGCGTGTTGGGTACATCGCCACCCTTGACGACGCCTATGGGCGGAAAGTCCGACGACATGATTACCCGCAGTCTTGTGGTGTTTGCACGCGGTTGCTCGGTGCTGGCGTCGGGTTTCGCTTGCATGGCATTGGAAACGGTGTTAAGAGCGACAGTTGTCAGGAAGACGCGCAGCAGATGCCTTCTCATGGGTTCACCTCTCATTTTGAAATCACTAGCATCCTCTTTTCAGCGTCTGGTTTCCAACGAAGCCGGTGATTGGCAGCGGAGCATACGTTCGGCAAAGTCACGCAGGAAATCCTCACGCCATTGGCTGACGGTTTTGGCGCCATGGTGCGACCCTTCCGCCACGTTTGGAGACGGATCATCCGTCCACCAGTTGGGGAGCTTCGCTGACGCATGTTGTGCCATCTCGCGCGATGGGAGGTAAGCCGTGATCCCTCCGGTCTTCCCATCTATCGCAGGGACGTTGCTTTCTATCCTGAAATCATATCGTTTTGGGGCTTTCGGGCAGAAACGAAATCGCATCGTGCCGTCGCCGGGCGCATGGCCAGGTAGCTTTTGATTCTCCACTACCAATACGGCCTCAGGCTGGTGCGGGATGTCGTCACCCATTCGCAACACCAATTCCAGGATGCCGAAGATCTCCATGCGATCGGCTTTTGTCGTCATCCGTTCGAAACGGCTGTAGGGGCGCTCCCATGCCCGCACGTAGCTTCCGCCCCACCCGGATTGCGAGGGATCGTGGGGCGTACCGTTGAGCAGCCAACCGAGTGACGGCGTGTCGCCCATCTTGATATCGCCCTTCTTGCTGACAAAGAAATCACCCAGGGCGCCTTTGCCGGCGATGTGTTGGGAAACGAAGGCCTTGTTGCCCCATTGGCCGGATTGATTGCCGCCCGTGAACCAGCCGCGATACGTCGCGTTGGACTCGATGATCCACAATTTGGGATGGTGCGTCACGATGTACTGAAACGTGTCCGGGCCCCACTTCTTGTTCGGCCCGCCGATCCAGTACACGCGCAGCCTGGGCAGGATCTCGGGTGCGTCGTGAAGCGCCTGCGAGAGATCCTCAATTCCACCCCAGACCAGAACATGGAGGGGTCGCGGATCATCGCGCCGGGCACACTGGACGATCCACTGCGACCCTTCCGTCGAACGTCGCACGCCCGCATAAGGAGCGCGCTCGGTCTCGCCCTGTTTGGTGATCGCACGCAGCGTGTCGGGCGTGGGGTACCGATCAGAATACGTCTTCAGATTGGCATAATCTCTCTCATAGCAATCGATGACTTCCAAAAGGTGTTCTTCGCGACCAGGGCCATAGGGCGACGAGACCAGCCCCTCGATGTCGAGGCAATCCGCATAAACGAGCAGATGGACCATCGATTGAAAGTCATCCGGATCGGTTCCTCCGATGTCCGTCGAGACCACTACGCGGTGGCGGTGCCCGGCAAGGGCGCCATCATCGGGGGTTCCTGTTCTATTGGGGACGCTGGGCATCTGGGTTTCCGCGAAGGCAACTGCTACCGTCAGACTGCTCAACACCAGAATGCCAAGCTTGATCGTGTTCCAGGTTTTCATGTTGGTCTTCCCGTTCCGTGTATCATTGACTCGCGTTCGCATGGGCTCGAAGAGTTGCGCGCGAGCGGACTCCATATTCCACGGTCAATTCTCGCCGCATGAGCTGAACACGGCAATGCCATTTCCCGTCTTCTTTTTACCATTTTGCGACGTGCCAAGGGCGATGATCGCTGGCGGCACTGCGCTGTACTCGGCTCGGCGATACGCATCGGTAGAGTACAGACCTTTGTATCCTGATTGTCCGGTGCCGCTGTGTTCGAGACGTGGGCGTTTCTGAGGGAAAGGTGTTGACAGCGGGGGTAAGGGTGGTACTATGCTGCGTCCCGGTCGTCTGAGTGGTTGGCGGAGCGGGCGGTTGGGGAACGAGTCAGTGGTTGAGAGTATGGGTGCGGCCATGCGTGTTTTGATCAGAGACATCTCGAGTTTCAGCAGTTCGTAGCAAGGTGATTCTATGATCCCCTGGAACGTAGCTTGTGCGCGCGAGGTGCGCGCGCGTTTTGTCGATGTGAAGACCGCATGGAACGGGAAGCGGCCCGAGAAATCATTGAATGTCTGGGCAAGGGTAGGACGCTGTTCTACTACTTCCGGGGGCGGTACGCGCTTATGCTGCTGTCCTACGTGGTGGGGGAGGGGGCCTCGGTTCGAGAGCTGAAGGGGACGCGGTACGGGAAGCTGCTGGGCAAGCCGGTGATGCGAGAGGTGCTGCGGCGGAGCGGCGACGGGCGGATCACGCGCGAGGGGTTGCAGGCGGTGTGGCCGAGTGAGAGCGAGTGCTATCTGCTGACCCTTGACACGTGGTCGGGTGATGGGGGGCGGTGGGCGTGCTGGCAGTATGACCAGACGTCGCGGCGGGGGACGAATCTGGTGCTGCAACTGAACTTCTCGAACAAGCACGACCGGGTGTACGAGCGGTTCATTCACCCAGCGGAACGCGATCCGTTCGTGCGGTTGTCGCACCCGGTCTGCGAAGCGGGGCGGCACACGCTGGCATGGAGCCGCATCGACCTAGACCTGGATGGCGGGGAAGCGCTGATCGAGGAGATCCAG
>Ga0272442_10002487_pt1 | contig 26685 bp, 21 predicted proteins | sample SSMForm2O_FD_200262 | JGI IMG/M metagenome (GOLD analysis project Ga0272442, IMG submission 200262) | Marine sediment archaeal communities from Little Sippewissett salt marsh, Falmouth, MA, United States - SSM-Form-2O | ecosystem: Environmental > Aquatic > Marine > Wetlands > Sediment ... | reverse complement strand
TCCGAAAACATAGGGATCCCCTCCCTTGAGCCTCACGACTTTTTTCCCGTCCTTTCCGAGCCGTACAAGAAGGGCGTTTATCTCTTCCTGCGGAACAGGATGATGCCCGGCAGTCTTTCCCACGGGAAAAAGCTCGACACCGGGTGACAGATCGCATGGCAGTGACGTGGCGGCAAGACGATCATAAACAACTGCGTCTGCGTTCATGATTCGGCGTCTCCCCTTAAGCGTCATAAGGCCCGGATCACCCGGTCCGGCGCCTACGAGGGATACAAAACCTGATTCAGTATCTGCAGAAATTTTCTTTGTCTCGTCCGTAAGGGCGCCCGTCCGGACATCCCCGCCACGAAACTTTTTTTCTTTGTCTGTTGCGGTTAACCATGCTTCCTGTTCCCGATCTGTCGGTACCCTTGCCCTGACATTCTCCTGGTCAACCGTTTCATTGAAGAAACGATCAAAGCATTTCTCCTGAATAGATGCATCAATACCGGCTTCCCGCACACAAGTCCTGAAACGGGATGCAGCATCAATCCATGCAGTCCATTCTTCACCAAAGCGGCGTTCGAGCATCTGGCGCATTCGCCTGACCACAAAGGGAGCCTCCCCGGCGGAAGCTATCGCAAGCTGAAAAGTCCCCCTCTTCAGCCTTGAGGGAAGATGAAACGTGCACAGTTCCGGATCATCAGCCACATTTACCCATACACCAGCTCCGGACGCATCCCTGTATACCTCTCTGTTTACTTCCCTGTGGTCCGTAGTTGCGAATACGAGCGAATAATCCGCGGCTTCCCCGGAAACATACTCCCGCTTCTCGATGACGATCTCACCTCTGCCCGCCAGTGCCACCAGATGAGGGTCGGGTTCCGGTGAGACAACCGTCACAAGCGCTCCGTCACAAAGAAGGCCTTCGACCTTGCGGAGCGCGACAGCCCCGCCTCCGACTACGAGGCAGTCCTGGTTCTTTATATTCAGCATTACTGGATACATGCTTCATCAGCCTTATCGGGGTATTGGATCAGTTAAATGCAAACAGCAGGACTCCTTCTCCGGTGAACTCCAGCGCACTGGTTCCGGCCTCGAAAGGAGAGGAGGTTATTTCTCTTGGTATGAGACGCCCGGCCCACGCAATAAGAGAAGACCTCGGAATGAGAACGCCGCGGGCGGGAGTTACTTCAATCGAAGATGGATATTTTGCAAGGTGCAGACCAATCCTGCCACTGCCCCTCAGGTGAACGAGAGGAATGGGCGACTGCCCCGGCGCCGGAGGAAGCCGTCCGTTTTCCCAGTAGATTTCCGGGTCGAAGCAGAAAACCAGGTCCTCCCTGATATATACCGGCTGATCGCTGGCCTCTATGACACGCATCACACCCTCGCTCAGAGAAAATCCAAGTCTGCCGCTACCCTTGATCCTGAACATGGGCTTGTTTTCCGGTCCGAAAATCTCACCGGTATCCTTGCCCCGCACACGTCTTTTCGCGGCTTCATAATGAAGACCCGAACCGGTTACCAGCTTCATGCCGTCAAGCCTGCTGCATGTTTCCCCTTCGAGATCAATAATGAGTCCTCCCCCCGGTGTAAGACGTATTCGTCCCTCATGGCTGTCAGGAAGCATATTCCATGCGGCAAGTGCCGAAAGTTCCATGCTATTGGTCGGATCGGCGTCTTTGAGTGTGTGCACTTCGCGGGAAGTCGCATCGGCTCCGGTTTCTTCTATCTTTTTCGCCAGGTCCGGAGCATTTGCTTTCAGGAAAAACTCCCTGGCGGTATCCCGGCTGCCCGTTCTCAGGCTGACAACGCCCGCCAGTATTTTCAGACGGGTGTCGGACTCGACCAGGGACTCATTATCCCTGACCAGCACATCCGCTTCTTCGCTTTCACCATTGTCCAGAAGGCAGAGCAGGAGTCCTTCCAGTGACCTGGGATTTTCCGGATCTTTTTCGAATTCCTTCTTGTATCCGGCAAGCGCCTTGAGCTTGAACCCCAGTTTTCTTAATACTGCCGGAAAAACCAGCCTGTGCTGTGCCGGATCCGCCGCTTCAAGAGCGACAGAGGCGGTTTCCGCTTCGCTCAGGGCCTTTGCGGTATCTCCCTCAACAAGATATTCGTACACACGCTGCATCCGGCCCATGAATTCTTCCAGGGCCTCGCGATTACGGCCGATCTCACTGAAACTTACGAAATCCTCTATGTTCATGTTTTACACTTTATGGAAGGCGCATGTTAAAGGCAATACTTTCCTTATTATCATTGACCAGAACCGCTATCAGGCTCTCTTAAAGAGAAGCGAGCCCAGATTCACGGCCAGATACACACCGCCGGCAATCATTATCGTTGTTGCGCCCGAAGGCAGGTCCGGGGTGTAGCTCACTGCCAGTCCCGCAACCGTGTAAACGAGGCTCAGCACCGATGCCAGGACTATCATCTGAAAAAGTGTCCTGGTAAAGCGGCCTGCAGTTGCCGCTGGAAGCGTAAGCAGGGCTATCACCATGACTATGCCGACGACCGTGGTCAGAAGCACTACGGTCAGCGCTGTAAGAAGAAGCAGGATCATGTAATAGACATCAACCCTTACGCCCCTGATACGGGAGAATTCCTCGTCAAAGCATATTGCAACAAGCTGCTTGTAAAACAGTATTCCGCCTGTGATGATTACAAGATCCAGTATCAGCAGAAGCCACAGGCTCCTGGTCGTAACAAAAAGAATGTTTCCGAACAGGTAGCTCATGAGATCCTGGCCGTATCCCGGTGTCTGTGAAATGAACAGGATTCCTGCCGCGACCCCGATTGCCCACAGTGCGCTTATCACGGTGTCCTCGCGCTCGCTGGCCTTCAGAGAGACCACTCCAATTACGAGCGCTGCAAGCACGGCGGCAATGATGGCTCCGTACAGCGGGTCAAGCCATTCATAACCATGTACGCTCCTGAGATACAGGGCCGCCCCCATGCCGCCGAGAACACAGTGGGCAATGCCGCCGGCAATGTACGTAATTCTGCGCACCACGACAAAGGAGCCTATGCTGCCGCATGCGATGCTGGCCAGAAGCGCGGTCCACAGCGCATTCTGCAGGAAGACGTGTTGCTGCAGATCTGTCAGGAACCCGGCCATTTGTGACCCTTTTCCGAGCATTCGTGATCATGCCGTACGAGTCTCATGTCCGTGCCGTAAAGACTGCTTATAATCTCTCCGTTAATCTCTGACGTAGGATGGAGCACAACCTGACGGTTTACACACACAACCTTCTGTATCTTTTTCGTTACAAAACCTATGTCATGGGACACGATCAGGATAGTGTGGCTGTCACTTAGTTTATCCAGAAGCGAAAGCAGCTCCTTTTCGGCCGATATGTCGATATGAGACATGGGCTCATCAAGCAGCAGAAGCTCCGGCTCGCATACGAGCGCTCTCGCAATCAGTACTCTCTGCCTCTGTCCTCCTGAAAGCGCGGATATGGATTTACCTGCGATATCCGCCATCCCCACTCTTTGAAGGGCTGCCATTGCGCGCTCCTTTTCGCTCTTCCTGAACGGTCCCGGCAGCCACACCCTTCCAAGGCATCCCATGAGCACAACCTCTATCACGGTGACCGGAAAACCGGGATCATGATGGGCATGCTGGGCAAGATATCCCACCCTGCTCCTCGCTTTTTCAGAAGTCATTCCCAGGACGCTTATAGACCCGATGTCGGGCTGTATAATACCCATGATGAGCCTCAGCAGAGTGGATTTACCTCCACCGTTCGGACCGATTATGCCTGCAAAGTCCCCGGGGTATATCTTCAGATTGACCGACCTGAGCACCGTCTGCCTGTCATAGCTGAACGAAAGGTTCTTTATTTCAATAACGGGTTTCGTGCTCATTCGTCACCGCTTTCTGCCAGAACCTGCGCCATTGTGTTTCCAATCATTCTGATATTACCGATCACGTCAGAGTCAAGAGGGTCAAAGCTTATGACGCGTGCGCCGATCTCGGATGCAAAAAGCCGGGCGCTGACCTGAGAAAGCTGTTTCTGTATAAAAACCGCCTTTAATTTTTGTTCCTTCCCTTTCTGCACCAGCGCTGCCAGGGCTTTTGAATTCGGCTCTTTTCCCCCGGATTCAACCGCTAACTGCCGCAACCCGAACGCATCGGCAAAATATCCGAGCGAAGGATGATATATCATGAAACTCCTTCCCCTGAACGGAGCGAGCCTTCTGGAAAATTCTTCGCTCAGTTTCTTAAGCTCCTTTTTCAGAGCGTCAAGATTCGCACGAAAGCAACTCCTGTGTTCAGGCGCCTGAGCAGAAAGTGCTTCAAAGACCGTGTCCGCCTGTATCATCAGACGGCCCGGATCCAGCCATATGTGAGGGTCGGGCCCTGAACCGTGATCATGGTGTATCTTACCGTGATCAAGGGATTCTTCACCACCTAGAACCGGCGACATGCTTATCATGTCCACGTTGCTTCGCATATCAATAATTTTCAGCCTGGGATAAGTGCTCCTGATTTTCTCCATGAATCCATGCTCAAAGGGCACTCCAGTACGAAAATAGATTTTCGCCTCCGCAAGAAGGGAAAGCTGCCTGGGCGTGGGCTCATACGTGGCCGGCGAATGACCCGGCTTTACCATGACGGATACATTTACATGCTTTTTCCCGATGCGTTTAACAATTGATGAATGTGGAAGTACGCTTACGAAAATACTGAGGACCGAATCCGCGGGAACTTCCCGCGCTGTGTCAGATCCTGTGCCGCACGACGGACAGAGAAACGCGGCAATGCTGATTATCAGCAGATACTTTGTTAAGGCTTTACTTTCCAGGACACTGATCAGCGACGTTCTTTTCAATGCCCTTGCCGCCGTATGCCTTGTCAAAGTGCGCCGAGAACTGCGAAGCGAGCTTTCGTGCCCTTTCCTCATAGGCCTTCTTGTCCTTCCAGGTGTTTTTCGGCTGAAGGATCGAAGAGTCCTCAACTCCGGGAACACTGCGTGGAACCTGCACATGAAACATGGGATCCTCGTCGTACTCAGCATCCTCCAGCAGACCTTCGAGTGACGAGTTGACCATTTCTCGCGTGAGCATTATGTCCATGCGGCTTCCCTCTCCGTAGGGGCCCCCGCTCCAGCCGGTATTGATCAGATAGACACTGGCTCCGTGCTTTTCCATCTTCTCTCCGAGCATGGACGCGTATACCGACGGATTCCTCGGCATGAACGGTTCACCGAAGAATCGGCTGAACACCGTCCTGGGATCGACTATGCCCGTCTCGGTGCCGGCGAGCTTGCTCGTGTATCCCATCAGGAACCACAGCATGGCCTGTTCTCTCGTCAGCCTGGACACCGGCGGTATGACGCCGTTTGCGTCGGCCGTAAGAAAGAGAATGGTCTTCGGATGGCCGCCTGTAGGGGGATCCTTGATGTTCGACAGGTATGACAGCGGATATGACGCTCTGGAATTGGGCGTAAACCTGTCATCGCACAGGTCAAAGGTGCCGTCGGGGTACATCATAGTGTTTTCCACTATGGCGCCGTGCTCCAGGTATGGTGCTTCGTGAAAAACTGCATTGAATATCTCAGGCTCCTTTTCGGGATTCAGGTCGATGAGCTTTGCATAGCAGCCGTATTCAAAGTTGGCTATTCCCGTGTCGCTCCATCCATGCTCGTCGTCGCCGAGCAGGGCCCTTCTGGGATCCGCGCTCAGCGTGGTCTTTCCGGTCCCGGAAAGTCCGAGCAGGAGCGCCGTGTCTCCGCGTTCACCCTCGTTGGCCGAACAGTGAATGGGCAGGATCCCCTCGGCGGGCAGATAGTAGTTCATCACGGTAAAAATCAACTTCTTTACGCTTCCGCCGTAGGCAGATCCGTAAACAATGCCCATTCTGCGGTCCATGTCCATTGCAACAGCCATATTGCTTGTGGTGCCCAGATCCGGATTGTGACGCAGCCTTCCATCGTAACGCTTTGAATCCAGCTTGTCATAGGCCAGAACGATCAGCGTAAAGGGTTTTTCTGCAAAAACGCTGTTTTCCACACCCGGTACCGGGGGCCTGAACATGTTCATGGTAAAGAGCTTGGCAAGCGCCATGTCCGTTACCGTGGTAACCGGCAGCGCCCAGTCCTTGTCCGCGCCAACATACCTGTTGCTTACATAAATGCACGATTTGCCGGCCATGGTTTTCATGGCGTCTTCGAACAGCATGTCGAAAGTGGATTCCTCTATCGGGAGGTTGTTTGGAGAATCCCAGTCGATTTCGTCTTCGCTTTGGGGTCTCCTTACAATGACCGTATCCTTCGGGCTTCTTCCCGTGGACTCCACCGGCGTCCAGGTAACGAGGGCGCCTCCGGGAGAAACAATCGCCTCCCTGTTGGCCAAACACTCTTCGATGGTGTCTTTCCTGGGCATGTCGGTTTTAACGTTGCAGTGTTTTTTCAGCAGTACATCTACTTTTTCTCTCATGCTCATCAGTCACCTCCACGAACCGTTTTTTATAAAATTTTTTAGCAAACTTGATCAAGCTAATGCTTGGCAAATCGACATTATTAAGCTGCTGCAACCGGGGCTGGATACTGCCTGAATCCGGCCATTTACCCGTATTACGTGCATGTCGTATTTTTACCGTATTGATAAACTGCTGTTTTAATTAATCATTTGTAAAAACCACCCGCACTGCTATTATAGGAAATTCAGGATCATCATTTCAGGAGGTGTCCAATGAAATACAGCCTGCTAAAGTACCTTTTAATCAGCTCGGCGCTTGTTGCCGCACTTATCGCGGTTGGAGCCATGTCGTGCGGCACGGAGCTTCCAAACGAAGAAGAAAATCCAAAAACGAAAAAGGACGCGGGCTCCGACGCCATGACAGGTGCGGACGGTGATACGGACACGGATACCGACACAGACACTGATACGGACGCTGATATAGATACTGATACCGACATTGATACGGATATCGACACGGACACGGATGCCGATACAAGCTGTCCCGATCCTTTTGAGTGCGTCGGCCGAAGAGACTGCGATGAGGCTGATGTTCAGTCCGGCTACACATGCGGCAGTTTCATGGAAGTCTGCTGCGACATAAGCGACTGGCCCATGTGCAATGAAACGGACGGGGGCGTATGCCGCGCAACTGAATGCGAGTTCAACGAATACCGCGAACGCGACCTGTACTGCGAGGGCGATGACAACTGCTGCCTGCCCAAGACCGACCCGTGCCCGGCCGACGGAGGCACGTGCAGGGATGAATGCGAAGACAACGAGCAGCGATATGACGAATACCTGTGCGATGATGCGGACGCAGGCGTATGCTGCATGGCCATGCCCGACTGCGAAGGAAAGGATGCGGGCATATGCAGGCCCGCTCCCAGTTCCTGGCAATGGTGGGCGTCCTGCGATGCGGGGACAGAGGAAGTGGACAGGGATTACTACTGTGCAGGAGACAACAACTACTGCTGCGTCCCGCAGTAAGAGGTCCCCGCCGGGAGCATCCTGCCTACGCGTTCAACAGCACATCCACCCCTGGACCGCGCCCACCCGCCGTCGCGCAAAGCGCTATGGCGGGCAAGCGAGGAGCGCGGTCACGCGGCTTTCAGCCTGAAGAATGGACGTTTTCTCGTTATCAAGGCGAAAACTTGGCGATGAACATGTCCCAGTCATTGTTACTGTCGCATCCCGCTACGGTTTCAAGGTATGTTCGATTGGGATCCTCAGGCCCGAAAACTGTTTCGCAGAAATATCCGGTCAGATACACTGTTCCGCCGTCGATATGTGTTATATCCTCAATATCATGAAGATCCTGAATTGCATATTTAGAACAATCAAGACTGCCTTCAGAATTATACTTCAATATGTATGAGCTGCTTAACAAATCGTAGCTATATCCCGGGACTACTATGGAGCCATCATTGTTGGCCACTATGCTAAGTCCATCTTCTCTGTCATGTATTGCCCATTCAAGAGTGCCGTCAGGATTGTACTTTGCGATGAAAGGACAATCATATCCAGGCATTTCCAGTGTCACTTCGTTGGCTTCGCCCTTGCCGAATGTTGCTGTGTCCTCAAAACGACCCGTAATAACAGAAGAGCCGTCAGAAAAGGAGGCGATGTCCTTTGCATAGTCATCATAGTCACCTCCGGCGCTTTTCACCCATTCCAAAGCGCCGTCGGAATCGTATTTTGCAATAAAAATGTCGCTTTCGCCAGCCGGGGTCAGGGTTGTCTCGTTGACTTCCCCCAGACCAAAGGTTGTTTCTTCGAAAAAATAACCTGTGACGATAAATAAACCGTCAGATAATATTGATATTCCAAAACCTATCCCACCACTTCTGGACCATTCAAAAGAGCCGTCAGAATCGTACTTTGCAATGGAATTACTTTCAAACCATCCCGTCATTACTAGCGAGCCATCATCGAAAGCTTCCACATCCCATCCAGCTTCGTCAGAAGAACTGTTTCCTGCTCTCTTGGCCCATAGCAGTGTACCGTCAGGAGCATATCTGGCTATAAAGGCATCACTGTTGCCTGCCGAGTTTAATGAAGTTTCATTCGGCTCTCCTTTGCCAAACAAAGCTGTGTCCATGAATTCTCCAGTGACTACTGAAGAGCCATCATTAAACGTATCAATGCCCTGGGCAAAATCATCTTCACTTCCACCCGCACTCTTTGCCCATACAAACGTACCGTTATTATTATATTTGGTAATAAAGACATCAGATCTTCCTGCTGATTCGAGGTGTTGAGTCTGCCCCCGGAAATGACCTGCTACAATAATAGATCCATTTGAAAGCACGGCTATTGTATCACCAGAATCCCAATCATCTCCGCCTTGCGTTTTAACCCAGTCCAGTTGCAAGTTGCAGGAGGGTCCGGAATCAATGTCTGCATCAGCATCTATATCCGTGTCTGAGTCTGAGTCTGAATCCGTATCCGCGTCTGCGTCAGTGTCAGTATCAGCGTCAATGTCAGCGTCAGCCCCATTGTCATCGCTGCCGTCGGCGTTATCGTTATCAGCAGCGTCCGAGCCTGAATCTGGGGATTCCTGATTATCGGACTGATTGCACGCTGTACTGGCAATAACGAGGCACAAAAGTGCCGTTACATAAAGAGCTCTGAGCAACTTTTTCATAATAACGGGCTTATTTTACCAAGTAGATTTACCGAAGGCCAGATATTAAGCTTCCTGAAGTTCTCCGGCACCCCAAACTGGTAATCCCGCGTGGTTTCATCATTCTCCTGTGAGACCGGACTGGAAATACCTGTTTGAAAAGGATATAATGCCATCAATGTCCAGCGTTGCAGAAAACAACCATGAAAACGGGAAGCTCCTGAACAGGATAAAGGCTCTGCTTCAGGATTCTTTCAAGACACGTTTTCAGGGAGTCGTTCTATTCGGCTCTGAAGCCCGCGGGGAATCAAGGCCTGACAGCGATATCGACATTCTCGTTCTTCTGGACGGACCAATTGACTGGTGGGAGGATTTAAGAACAATAATTGATGCACTTTACGACCTGCAGCTTGAAATCCTGCGTCCGATCCGACCGATTCCCGTGGATATTACAAGTTATCTGAATGGCAAGTTCGCCCTGTACAGAAGTGCCAGAAAACAGGGAATCGCTGCATGAGTAAAGAAGAGGTATCGGGTCTCTGGCTTCGTGCAAAAAAGGCCATTCAGACTGCAAGGGATTTACAGGATAAGGACACGGACGCATCGGCTTCAAGGGCGTATTATGCAGCATTTTATGCTGTTTCAGCGCTGTTTATTCTTCGTGGTCAGTCGTTTTCAAAACATTCGGCGGTTGAGACTGCCGTGCACAGAGATCTTGTTAAAGCGGGATACTGGGACAGAACCCTGGGAGCGGATTTCTCATCTCTCCTCGGTACGCGTGCTACAAGCGATTACGGGGTTCTCGAACATATTTCGGATGAGGATTCAGCGAAAGCCATAAAAGCGGCAGAGCGTATTCTGAAAGCGGCACATGAGCTGTATTCCGAAGACCTTCCATGGAATGAAGAAGATTGATTGAAATCAAGGCCACTGAAAGGTTGTCCCGTCCACTTGTCCTCCCTTAATGAGTTTCATAAACGATGTCCCGCTTCTGACCGGGGTTACTCCCAGTGCGTCGCAGACGGTCTGCCCGAGGTCGGCGAAGGTTTCGCGTATTCCCAGAGGAACGGGTTTCAGTCCCGGCCCGGTTGCGAGAAGGGGCACCTGCTCCCGCGTGTGATCCGTGCCGTGATGGCAGGGGTCGCAGCCGTGATCAGCCGTGATGAAAAGAAGGTCCCCCTGTTTGAGTGACTCGAGCACGGGACCCAGCCTCTTATCAAATGCTTCAAGCCCGGCCGCATACGCCTCTGCATCCCGCCGGTGCCCCCAGAGCATGTCAAAATCCACGAGATTAACCATGATCATGCCCGTGTCATAACTCTTCAGGGACTCCTCCAGCACGTCCATGCCGTGATCGTTATTATCCGTATGAATCGCTTTCGTAATGCCCCTGTACGCAAAAATGTCCCCTATCTTGCCCACGGCCACCACGGGCATTTTTGCTTCCGAAACCATGTCCAGGCACGTGGGTGCGACCGGCTCGATGGAAAAATCCTTTCTTCGCGTGGTTCTTTTATAGTTGCCGCCCGTTCCTTCAAAAGGCCTGGCAATCACCCTGGCCACCCTGTACGGATCCAGAATCTTTCTCGCAGTCCTGCATGCCTCGTAAAGCTCTTCGACCGGCACGACATCTTCGTGGGCCGCAATCTGAAAAACAGAGTCAACGCTGGTGTACACTATCCATGATCCTGTCCGGACATGCTCATCACCGAGCTCGTTTATGATTTCAGTGCCTGACGCGGCCCTGTTCGCCAGGACTCCCCTGCCCGTCTTTTTGATGAACTCTTGAATCACCGCATCCGGAAATCCTTCCGCGAACAGTGCAAATGGCTCATCAAGTATGATGCCGGCCATCTCCCAGTGCCCCGTTGTCGTATCCTTGCCAGGGGATACGCCCGTCATCCTGCCCCACGAGGCCGATGGAAAAGCGGGCGGGGTGACCCCTTCGATATGCGCGATCCTTCCCAAGCCCATTTTCTGCATGACGGGAACATTCAGGCCACCTGCGCCATGCGCGGCGTTTTTGAGTGTATGGGCCCCTGCATCGTTGAAAAAACAGGCGTCGGGAGCGGCCCCGCAGCCAACGCTGTCAAGAACTATTACTATGGTCCGTCTGATTTTCATATCCAGTCTTTACCTCTTTACCCTTGCTTTTATACACTATAACCTTTATCGGGTAACCATGGATTTAAGAAAAAGTCTTTTCATACTGCCTAACCTGTTCACGCTGGCCAGCCTTTTCTGCGGTCTGTATGCCATAACCCTGTGCATCGAGGCCACTGATCCGATGCAGACGGGGCGCGCAACCGTTCTCATAATATTCGCGATGCTCTTTGACGGGTTCGACGGCAGGGTGGCGCGTCTGACCAAAACCCAGAGCTCGTTCGGGCTTCAGATGGATTCAATCGTGGACGTCGTATCGTTCGGAGTGGCGCCAGCAGTCATTTTCTACCGCTGGAGTCTTGCCGACGCAGGCATATGGGGTCTAGTTACCTGTTTCGTATATCTTTCATGCGGAGCAATCAGGCTTTCGAGATTCAACGTCATCAACTCCAAGGGCCCCTCGCTGAAGCCCAAGACTCCGGGCAAATACATTACGGGCCTGCCCATCCCGACAGCGGCCGGCTTTCTCGTGGCCTTCATAATCGCGGCAAATGCAATAGGCAGCGCCATCAACGAGGCCGTACACGTAATAATGGGCATCATGCTGGGGCTCGGCGCGCTCATGGTTTCAACAATCAAGTTCAGATCCTTCAAAAATTTCCGGCTGAATCCATTCAACGTGGGCGTCATCGTGATAGGCGTTGCCGTGAGTCTTCTGTTATGGCTGCGCTTCAAGCAGCCGGCCCTGATATTGATATACCTCGTAGGGCTTTACATCGCCATCGGTCTTGCAGAAAGCCTCATCAGTCTTGGAAAAAGAGCAATGGATGCGGGAAGGGGGAACAGGGAAAATTCCAGCGGAGGCGCTGTATGAAGTCCCTGAAAACCGGTGAATTCGCCGAACTCGCATATGCAGAAAAACCAAAACCATGGAGAGTCGCGGTTCCGGTGGATGAGTACATAGAAGCTCCAAACCCGGAACCGGTTGCCGACATTGAAAAAGCCTGCATCGAGAAGCTGGACAATCCGCTTCAGCGACCGCCTCTTTCCGACTGGGTGCGCGGCGCAGGACGTGTGGCTCTTGTGATTCCGGATGCAACCCGCAGATTTCAGTTTGACAAAATAGTACCCCTCATACTTTCGCACATTTACTCCGGCGGAATAAAACCGGAACAGATTACAGTGGTGGTTGCTCACGGACTGCACAGCAAATCCGGTCCTGCTCCTGCAGGTGGATGGGGAACGGATGATTCCGTCAATCTCATAAGGCACGATGCACGTGATTCAAAGCAGCTTGCCTATGCCGGAAAGCTCAGGGGAAGGCGCCTCGAATACTTAAGCTCATACCTGCCCGGGGAACTGTCCTCCCTTGGTCTTCATCCCTGGGACAGCGCGGTAAGAATAGGAACTTCGTGGTTTGCCGGAACCCGCCGGAAAATACGTATCAACAAAGCCGTGATGGAAGCCGACCGCGTCATCCTTGCGGGAAATATCTATCCTCATAATTTTGCCGGTTATTCCGGCGGAGCCAAGCTTCTTCTTCCCGGTGTCGCGGACGAGCGCAGCATCCTGATCAACCACGCGCTGCAGCATCATCCCCTTGCAAAGCCCGGGATCCTACGCAACAACCCTGCCAGGGCGGAAATCGACGAGGTGATCGACATGGTACCCGAATCCTTTCTGCTCGGAATACTGAATTCCGCTTACGGAACGTACGACGTGGTTGCCGGCCGTCCACTCGAAGCATTTTACGAGGGCGCCGAAAAGGCCAGAGAAAAGCTGGCGGTGAAAATCAAAAAAGCGGGTCTTGTGGTGCTGTCGGTTTCTCCACCGGCATCGAACACGCTTTATCAGCTTGCAAGATCATCGGCAGCGGCCTGCCGCATCATAAAGCCTGACGGAGTTCTTATACTCGCCGGCTCATGCTGCGAAGGATACGGAGATCTCAAGGGCGTCCGCCGCATGGTCAGGCACAGCATGGCCACGCTTCTGCCCGATGGAGTAAGAGTATTCGCCCTCACCGATCTCGGCCGTTCAGCGAGAAAGAAAATTCGATCCGTGGGAATCGAACCGCTGGCCGACATGGAAGAAGGCGTCCGTTTCTGGAGAAACCGTCTGAAAGACCTGACACTGCAGGGGGTGGCCGTAATTCCCGATGCAACGGCAATCATTCCCTACGACTTCAGGGAAGAAAACCCGAAAGACTGGATATAGCATTTCAATAGTCCGGGTGAAGTCCGCTCAGAGCCGCACGGATCAGCACCTCGTCGGTGATATTCGAAGCAGGCGGATCCTTTTTCTTCTTTTCCACCCAGTACCACAGGGGTGGATTGTCGATGCAGCCCATTGATTCGTCTTCGGCCGTGCAGTAGATGCGCACGTGCATGTGGTCGTCATGCGGCGATGCCTTTCCGCCGGGCTGATGAAGCACGCTGTATGCCCTCGCGATGAGACCGGCGTCTTCGTTCATCCTGATCGCGTGTTCCAGAAGCATCACCTTTATCCCGCGGCTGACGAATATCCACTGAACCGGAGCCTCTTCATCCGCAAGGAAACTCTTCACCAGGGCCCAGTTTCTGGCCGTATCGAACCTGTAAGACCTCGACCCGTAATGACCCGCGCCGTTTCGATCAAAACGGACAAGCCCGGGGGACCTGATCGGATTAAGCGCCTGCGTGGCAGTGTAATACCGTATGTCCACGTCCCTGCCGCTTTTGTGAGACCTGTGCTGAAAAAGCCATCCTCCGCCGGCCGTGCTCATGTCCTCGATCTGCAGCACTGACCCGGGATACCGCCTTCTTACACTTGTGGAGACGCGTTCGAGCAGCCGGATAAGTGAAACACTCGCGCACCGTCGATCGGCCCTTCTTCCCGCCTCCAGTGCCTCTCCCCAGGCGGGAATGCAGACGCTGTTCCACAGTGTTCCCTTCTGCACCCTGCCAGTGGATACCGGCCTGTCCATTACCACCGGAGGCCGCGTGATGCATGCCGGCAGGAACACCATAAGCGCGGTGACTGCAATCAGCTTCGCCTGTAACCGTGAATTCATCTCAGGCCGAACCTGCCGGATTCATGCGGTTCATGAAGTCGTTGAGCTTGAGCGCGGCACTGTAAGTGTTCTCGAGGCACTTTTTCCTGTCCTCATCCATTGCGAGTATCTTCTGACGGTGTTCCCTGCATTCATGGTCAAGCTCCGCACTGATCTGGCCGAGCCTTCCCTTGAGCTGGGCGATCTGGAAATCAAGATCATCCCTCTCCTGGTTATGCATGCCGTATTCCTTTTCGAGATGAGTATGGGAGGTGTATGTCTTTTCCCACAGAGAGGCATTCGTAGCCGCCTGCTGATATGCCCTTGCCAGGTCCGGGCCCGTTCTCTTCTCTGTCTCGGTCACGGCCTCCAGCGAAAGAACGCTCTGCCTGCTTTTTCTCCATTCCTCGTGCGCCCTGTCTACTTCCCTGTTCAAATCCCGTATCCGGCTCTCAAGGTTCTCCAGTATCCTGCATTTACGCGAATGTTCCTGTGAAAGCGCATCAAGCGCCTTGCCGATACGGTCCCTCATCTGCCTGGTTCTCATTTCCTTTTCGTCGAGCTTCCTGGACTCCTTTGCTATTACTTCATCCAGTTCCTCCGCCTCGTATATCGACTTTTGCATTCTTTCGAATACGTCGTCCATCCAGTCCGGTTTCATGGGCGCATTCATTGATGATGCAGACTGCCTCAGGGAATCCAGCCGTCTTCTCCAGCCCCCGGAACCCGTCATCTGCTGCTGACCGGGAGGCATGGAAGGCTTGTTGAAAACGGCCGTAATTATCCTGTCCTCTTCTTCGGTGCTGCCGGGGTCGTCAAGTTCGTCGAGGAGATGCCGCGCATCCGTAAACCTGTCGCGCGGGTTCTTTGAAAGAAGCTGCATCACTACCTTTTCAAGACCGGCTGGAATATCGCTCCTGTAATTGGTCAGTGGCGAGGGAATCTTCTTCATATGATCCATGAGAATCTTTGTCGGGCTCCCGATAAACGGCGGGCGGCCCGTGAGCATCTCGTAGGCTACCACGCCGAGCGCATAGAGATCGCTCCGGGACGTGGCCTTTTCGCCCCTGCACTGTTCGGGCGATATGTATTCCGGCGTACCGAACAGGTCGCCTTTGGTGGTAAGACCGGTTGCGTCAGTGATCTTGGCAAGCCCGAAGTCCAGGATCTTCACGATGTCCTTCATGTCATCGACGTCCTGGAGCATGATGTTGTGCGGCTTGAGATCCCTGTGGATTATGCCGCAGTCATGGGCCCGCGCTAGTGCCCTGCTGACCTGTATCATGATTCTCTTTACCCTGTCGCAGGGCAGAAAACCGTTTTCATCTATATCGTCCCCCAGTGTCCTGCCCTTCAGGAAGTCCATGACCATGTAAACCAGGCCGTCGCCCGTCTGCCCCATGTCATGAACCTTTATTATGTTCGGGTGATCGATTCGGTTGGCGGCCCTGGCTTCCCTGAAGAAGCGTTCCTTCTGCACTGGATCTCCCACGAGATCGGAAGCAAGAATCTTCATGGCCTCTATGCGGTCCAGGTGGTCCTGGCTCACCTTGTAGACCATGCCCATGCCGCCTTCGCCGATTCTCTCCAGAACGCGGTACCTGCCGGCGATTGTCGTGTCGATAAGGGGGTCCTGCTCCTCCTTGAGCAGGGTTCCGTCAACAGGGCAGCGCACCAGGTGAGATTCACACTTGAGAGAACATGTAGGACAGAATTTCATAAGCCAAGCCCCCGAAAAAATACAGGTTCAGTCTGTTTTTTCTCCTCCCGCCTTTCCGGATTAAAATGTATTGTACGGATGAGGGGAAGTTTAGGAAAGAATATTCTTCATATTCGGTAAAAAATCATAAGAACAGTATTTCAAACGCCGAAACGAAGAAATGAAGGGGTACATGAACAGGATTCCTGCCGGGCATTATGCTGCAGCCGGTTCCGCCCGGGTCTTCATCCGCATCGTCCACGTTTCCGGAATCATCACTGTCGGAATCCGAATCCGAATCGCTGTCGGTATCGGAATCACTGTCGGAATCGCTGTCAGTATCAGTATCGCTGTCTGAATCCGAGTCAGAGGCCGGGCTGCATTCCTCGCCGGAGTCGGTCACCGCTATCTGTTCTGTAGCAATATCCCAGTCATCCCCGCTCTGAAGAAGAGAATACGACCAAGTTCCGGGCTGTACGCATTCATCGACAATATCGAAATAATGCGTTGTCTCGCACCATCCCCAGCATTCGCGCTTTCCGTCATCGTCACAGTCTTCGCACTCGGCCGGATTCTTTACGCAGTAATCGCCTTCAGGCTCCATCTCCCACCAGCGGCACCCGGGTTCTGAGATGTTTACGGCATCATTTGCATTGAAAATCCTGTTCTCCACAATCGCCGTGCCGGGCTCTGACTCCTGATCTCCCGCTTTATTTCTGATGATGTCATAAGACGCCCCCATGCCGGGCTCCCCTTTATCGATAATGGCAATGTTTATAAGGACATCCTGGCCCTTCTGCTCCAGCTCATGAATCCACGGAGGCGTGCCGTCGTTTGCAGCGGCATAAAAAGACACAAGCATGCATGCAGTGAACATTACCGTAACAAGCCGTGAGTGCATTTGTCCCTCCTTCTTAATCTGTATTCATGATTTTACTGCTAAAAAGACGCGTTGTCATAAAAGATATCCGGAGCGCGGTCACGCCCGCCTGCGGCGCCAAGCCCGAAGGGCTTACGAATGTACGGTGAACTCCTTTCAGGACATCAGGGCTGTTATGCCTTGTCGCGCACCCTTTCCGGCTACAAGAAAATACGAATTTATCAGCAAAATTGGCCTTTTAGTATCAAGTTCATATCAAAATGACTATTTTACTGACAAATTCGCAGTAAAAACGTAAATTTATTGCGAAAACCTCAATCTGTTAAATATTGCATAAATTGCAGTCGCGCACGGTGCGAATTGCGCGACAAAACTGCAATCAGGCAATTTTCCTTATGATATCATGTTATTAGAAGATTCCTGGTTTTTGTTAAAAACTATGCTTTTCAGCCCGTCAGCGACGCCTGATTTGAGAAATGATTCTTCTCGAAAGATGCGTGTACCTGGCCATTCCCTCGCAGTTGCGTACCGCCATTGCCAGGGCCTTTTTCGAGCCTACGAGCACGGCCAGCCTGCGCGCCCTCGTCAGCGCAGTGTAAAGCAGGTTCCTGCGAAGCAGGACGTAGTGATGCGTGGTAACCGGAAGAACAACGGCGGGGTACTCGCTTCCCTGCGACTTGTGCACGGAACAGGCATATGCAGGCACGATGTCGCTCAGATCTTCCATTGAATACCGGACGGCCCGATCATCAAAGCGGACGATAACGCCCTGCCCGCTCCCGCTCTCGATGGTGCCGATGTCGCCGTTGAACACCTCCAGATCATAATTGTTCCTCACCTGCATCACCTTGTCTCCGATGCGCAGGTTTTTAAACCCTTCCCCGCCCAGCGGCCTGCCGGAGCCGTTCAGAAGCGACTGAAGCTGACTGTTCAGCACATGAGTGCCCACGGGCCCCCTGTTCATGGGCGTAAGAACCTGTATGTCCCTTACAGGGTCAAAACCGAAGCGCTTAGGTATTCTTTCGCCCATCAGCTCCATGATTACGGAAACGATCTGTTCCGGTTCGTCACGCCTGATAAAGTACAGGTCAGAACCCTCAGTACCGGAATTAAAGTGCGGTATCTCTCCGTGATTCACGCTGTGGGCTGCGTCCACGATGCGGCTGCGGCCCGCCTGGCGGTAGATTTCATTCAGGCGTATTACGTGCATCCTCTTTACGCCTGAATCAGCGGCCGCAATGACGTGTTCCAGTACCGAGCCCGGGCCCACCGAAGGCAGCTGATCCACATCCCCTATGAGAACGAGGCGCGCCCCCTTTTTCACCGCCTCCATCAGTGAGGCAAAAAGCTGAAGATCGATCATGGAGACTTCGTCCACTATGAGCGTGTCGGCCGAAAGGGGATGCTCCCTGTTGCGGCTGAAGCTGCGCGTCCTCGGCCTGAATTCGAGCAGGCGGTGGATGGTTCCCGCCGGCCGTCCCGTTGTCTCGGAAAGCCTTTTTGCGGCGCGCCCTGTCGGGGCGGCCAGCATGGTGACCGAACCGTGCTTATTCAGAATTTCCAATAGACCATTTACAAGAGTGGTTTTTCCGGTGCCCGGTCCTCCCGTGATCACGAGAACCGAACAACCCGGCAGCACATTAAAAGCCTCCAGCTGCCCACGGCCGAATCTGAGCCCTGCCCCGGCCTCTGCCTTTGCGACCATCTCGCGGATGTTTCCCCCTATGCTTATTCCCGGCCTGCTTTTTGCGAGCCTTGCCGTCCCGGCCGCAGCCCTGACTTCGCTGTTGAGCATTTCAGGAGTGTAGACGTCCTCTTTGCGCTGAAGCACGAGGGCTTTCTGTTTAATCAGCTCCCGCAGCACGGCATGCGCCATGTCCCCGGGAACATCCATGAGCTTCACCGCTGATGCGACCAGACTGTCCGCCGGCACGTAGACGTGTCCCTCGTCTTCACAAGCCGCACGGATCACGTGCATCAGTCCTGCTGCAAGACGATGCGGATCATCGGATCCTATGCCGGCCTCGTGAGCGATCCTGTCCGCCGTAAGGAATCCTATTCCCGGTATCTCCCCGGCCAGCCTGTAGGGATTGTTTTTTACAACATCCATGGTGGCCTGGCCGAAATACCGGTGAACCCTCGCGGCAAGACCGGTGCTGAATCCCACGGACCTCAGGAATATGAGCGTGTCCCGGTGCCCACTCTGGGCCTTCCATGCGTTAATTATTTTTTCAGCCCTGTGGGGCCCGATCCCGGGAACCTCGGTCAGGCGCTGAGGGTTTTTATCGATCACGGCAAGGGTGTGCGGGCCGAAATGATTCACAATCCTGGTGGCCATTTCCTTTCCCACCCCTTTTACAAGGCCCGAAGAAAGGTACTTGATCAACCCGTTCAGTGTCTTCGGCTCCAGGGGCAGGCAGGATATCACGGCGAACTGCTTTCCGAACTTGGGATCCGTCTTCCATTTACCCGTCGCCCGTATTCTCTGTCCCTCTCCGAGCGGCCCGAGGCTGCCGACGACCGTGATCTCTTCCCCGCTGTCTCCGGATGAAATGCGCGCAACGCTGAATCCTGTATCGGGATTGAAAAAAACCACGCGCTCGACCGTTCCTTCGATGGAAGTCTCATTGCGCGTGTCAGGCCCGGTGGTAAAAACTTCACTCACGGAGCGCACTTTATCACAGCTCGCTACATGCACGATACCGGTTTTGCATTCATCCCGTAATTGACCTCTTACGGGCATGGACACCCGCCCCCGTCTGGAAGTATCATCACCTGTCCGTGCAGACGCTGTATTTCATGGAGGTGTGATTGCATCCCCTGATTTTAACCGCTTTCTTTGTTTCAGGCGCCACAAGCCTGATTCTAGAGACAGTCTGGGTCCGCATGCTAACGATAGTTTTCGGAGCTACAACGCTTGCCGTGTCCACGGTGCTCACGTGCTTCATGGCCGGCCTCGCCATCGGGGCATTCGTTGTGGGAAGGCTGGCCGACCGCCTTGAGAGGCCGGTGCTTTTCTACGCCGCGGCCGAGGCCTTCGTGGGCCTGTGGTCACTGGGCATACCGTTCGTTATCAGGTACGTCTACCCCGCGGTGAACGCCTGGCTCTGGAATCAGTTCGAGGCCGGGTTCTGGACTTTCTCCATCATACGTTTTCTTGCAGTGGCAGTCGTGATCCTGCCCCCTACAACGCTCATGGGCGCGACCCTTCCGCTGCTTGCAAGGCACGTGATGCAGCACAGGGGCGAGAGCGCCTTTACCGGCAGAAAGGTCGGGATTCTTTACACGGTAAACACGACGGGAGCCGTGGGAGGCGCCTTTTTTGCCACCTTCGTGCTGCTCCCCGGGGCAGGCATGACGCTCACGAACGTTCTGACGTGTCTTGCGGCAATCGCTCTGGCCACAACCGTTTTCGTATTCAGAAAATCCCTGCTGGCGCAAAGAGAGGATCCCGAAGCTGTTGAAAGAGCCACCCTGATGAGCGAGATAGCAGCACAAACGGCCCGCAGCTTCAACCCCACGCGCCATCAGAAAACCGTCGTGCTCGTCTCATTTTTCCTGTCAGGGTTCGCGGCCATGAACTTCCAGGTGATACTCAACCGCATCATGTCACTCGTGCTCGGATCCTCGGTTTACTCCTTCGGGATAGTTCTGCTTGCGTTTCTCATGGGACTCGCCCTTGGCAGCGCCGCAGGCTCGGCCATTGCTCCGCATGTAAAAAAACCCCTTTTCGCCCTCGCCCTCATACAGCTGGGCGCGGTGCTGGGGCTTGCGGCCCTGTTCCTGTACGTGGACACCCTGACCATGTTCTTCGGCTCCATGATTATCAAAAAGGTGCCTTCCTACTGGGAGCACGTCGGAATAGTGAAGTTCTGCATGTTCATGGTGTCCATGGCGGCCGCACTGCCCGTGACCCTGTTTCTGGGGGCATCCTTTCCCATGACGGTGAGAGCCGCGGCAGGAGACATCAGCAGGGTGGGACGCGACGTGGGCGGCATATATGCGGTCAACACGGCAGGCGCAATAGTGGGATCATTCGCCTCCGCATTTATCCTTGTCCCCTTTCTCAGCCGCATCGGCGACGGCAGGGGTGTTGAACTCGCGTTCTTCGTTTCCACGGGCTGCCACGCCCTCGCCGCCGTCATGGTCGTGCTTCTGTCCGGGAAAAAGCCGTACGTGCGGCTGGCAACCGCAGCAGCCGCATGCAGTTTCCTGTTCGTCTTCTGGACGCAGGCGCCGCTGTGGAATCAGGCCAGGATGACCTTGGGCGTTTTCAGGCTTTCGTCGGCCAGGAGCGCCATTGACCCCGAGGTTTGGGGTGAGCCCGACATCAACTATTATTACGACGGTGTTTCGACCACCGTGAGCATAGAAAGATGGGGAAGGCATTTCGCCCTGAAGAACAACGGTAAAGTCGAGGCATCCAATGGAAACGACATGCCAACGCAGATAGTGGTGGCCGCGTACCCCCTTCTCATGCACGAGCGGGGCCCTGAGGATCTGAAGACCGTAATGATTGGTTTCGGATCCGGCGTGAGCGTGGGATCCGCCCTGCAGTTTCCAGTTCGCAGCATCGACGTGGTGGAGTACGAGCCCGCCGTTGTAAGGGCTTCGTTCGTGTTCGGAAGGTTCGAAGGTGAGGCTTCTGATCCTGACACCGATGTAAATCACCTGGTTTACCGGCCTGCATCGGACCCGCTCACGCTCATGCCTGATCCCGCTTTCGATCCCTCTGATCCTGATACCTTTATCGTCAACGACCGCCTGAGGATTATCAATAACGACGGCCGGAACTTTCTTGCTTCGACCCCGCAGCGCTATGACGTGATCATGTCCGAGCCTTCCAACCCGTGGATCTCGGGCGTCAGCAACCTGTTCACGGTCGAGCATTTCCAGGCTGCAAAACAGGCCCTGAATGAAGACGGAATATTCTGCCAGTGGGTGCAGCTTTACGAGCTGTCACCCGAAATGGTCAGGGTTATTTACAGAACTTTCGCATCCGCCTTTGAGCACGTCATGGTATTTGCAGCCGAGGACCTGAGCTCGGACACCATACTTCTGGGCTCCCGCCGTCCCATCGAGCTTGATTATTCAAAACTTGAGAAACTGTTTGAAGACCCCGTGATCAGCGAAGAGATGGCCAGGGCCTACATTTACGGCCCCACGGACATTTACGGCCGTCTTCTGATTTCCTCGAAAAAGGAGCTTCTGGATTACGCCGGCAGCGTGCCCGTTAACACGGACGACAACCTGCTCGTTGAGTTCAGGGCGCCGGACGACATGATCGGCGCGAAGAAGTTCCAGGGATATCTCGCCGAGATTTACAATCCCGAATGGCCCTGGGGCAGGATAAATGCGGAAAACCTGAAAGGTGTTGATAAACCCGGCAGGGCGGATGTGTACGCCATGCTCAGTCTCAGCATGCTGAGGCACGGCAGAAAGGCCGAGGCTGAACACTTTGCGCACAGGGCCTCAGAAGATAACTCCGCGATTAGTGCTGTTCTCGACCGCGTGATCGCGCTTTACAGCGGGGAAAAGCCTGATCCCGTGCCCGAGCTGGACGATCCCGTGGCAGGCCCCGGGGTTGAGCCGGAGCTGCTTTCGGTTCTCGACAGGCGCTACCGTGTGGCTCTCGATGCATTCAAAGAGAACAGGACAGTGGACGCCATGGTTCATCTCGGGAAGATACCTGAATTCTTAAGAAACATGAGCGGCCCGGATATCCGTCTCCTGTGGGCCTACGGTCTTGTGCGGCTTCCCGAGGATGCTGGCGGGGACTGCGACGAGGCCATTGACGTGCTTAACGAGCTGAACCGCAACGAGTACAATTTCGTGAGGCGTCATCCCGAAGTGTACCTGTATCTCGGGCGGTGCCATGACAGGAAGCTCAACTTTGACAAGGCGCTCAAAAACATGCAGGCATATGCAGAGGCGGTACTCGAACTTGAAAATGAAAAATAAACCCGCTTTGCGTTGGGCGACCACGGCCTGCATGGGGGCAGGTACCCGTGCCTGCCCGTTGATTTCGCAGCATGGGGACCCCCGGCTACCGGCTCGCGGGCTCCGGCCGGCCGCAAGGGCTCGGCCCGGACCCCCCTTCGCCGGGCCGCCCCATGCTGAATTTTTATTTCTGTAAGGAGCCGATCATTTGAAAACAGAGCTTTTAACGCCCTCTTCGCTGAGTGAAATAAGCGCGGGCCGCATCGTGGGATTTTACGGCAATCCGCCCCGCGATATCCTTGTTGAAAAATCGCTGGAGCACGAGGCGCCCCTGGTCGATCTGGACGTGGCACTGGGTGCGCCCGACAGCGGCATTCTGCCCGAAGCCTACTGCCGCGTCGCCCGTACCGTGATGGACAATGCCGTGGCGCTGAAATCAATCCTCGTCGAAGTAGTCGCGGCCACGGGCAATGAGAAATGCGATGCCGGACGCTACACTGCAGCTCTTCTGAAGCGAATGGGATTCAGTGTTACCGAAACCGTGTTTGAATCGCCCGGGCCTGACGGGCGTGCAAATGACAACATTATTCTGTGCAATGCTCTCGGTTCCGTAAAAAAACGCGCAGTCAGGATAATGAGGAGCATAGTGGAACCACTGACGGATGAAGAAAAAGCGTACTGGACAAAACACACATCAAATCCCTCCTTCGGCTTCTGGGGAACCCCTCCCGAGCCCATCGGGCTTCTCGATCTCATGCCCGACGATACTCATATCTTCGGATGGACCAGGGCGGTGGAAGCCGGAAGGCCTGATGACGTGGACCTGGAGATGTACGTGCCCGGGGACCTGCCCGTTATCTTCTTCAGCCAGGGCTTCTGTCCCAAGGCACAGCTCGCGCGTTACCTGGCCGACAAACACGGGGGCCTTCACGTGGACGTTCACGATCAGCTCACGGGCGCAACCGTGGCCAAGATGGAAGCATTCATCAAACTGTCGTGATTTTTTTCAGAATCGCGCCGTAAGTCCCACGTTTAAATCCAGGTTGAAGGCAAAGTCGGGAAACAGAAAATCAACCGGCAGCTCGATCATTATGCCGAGTTCCTTGATGAAGTACCAGGCAAAGCCGGGCCCCACGGTGACATCGAACATCCCTGATTCCGGGTAACCAGTAGTCATTTCGGGGTTGCCCTCGTCATCCAGCTTGTACTTGTCGTTGTAGGAAATCATGTGCCGTATCGATCCGTAGCCGAACCCGGCCCATGCATAGAGATCCATGTCCGTCTCCTGCATGAATATGTACCTTGCCCGAAGGGTCACAAGCCATGCCATGGGATCCGTACTCGTCTTCGTCTCGTAATCCAGCTGTCCGTCATCATTCGGAACCTGTGACCACTGTGCGCAGTCTTCTGAATCTTTCGACTTTGTCTCGCACACGTATTCAGTCCTGTCGTTGAAATACAGGTTCGCCCTTAAGTTCGCGTCAATGGACAGTTTTTCCATGACGAAAAAGCCCACGCCCAGCCGTGCATGCACCGGGCTCAGGGCAAAACCTCCCTCGACCTTCCAGCTGCGCTGTTCGTCCGTCACATGATACGGGTCGGCATCAAGCGTCCTGGACTGTCTGATAACACCGAAACCCGTACCGAATCCCAGGTCTATGTGCATCAGGGGAGTTTCATCCTTTTCCCCTTCTTCCTCGCAGACCTCATCGACGCACTCGAGTCCGGTCGCGCACCTGATCTTCTCCGTACACCTTTCTCCGAGCTCGGCGATAACGGGCTCCGGAGGCCTGTCCGCGACACAGCTGATATCCGCTTTCTCGCCCGGCAGCACGGGAGGCTCCGCCTTGAGCTTGTCAACCATGCTTACCTTGAAAGGTTCTTCGGGCGTGCCTATTTTACACATTGGCTTGTCTTCGAGGTCCATTATCCAGATGTTGTATTCGACAACTGACGGGTTCGCGCTGACCATGTAGTCGCAGCCGATTTTTGCGCCGAAGCCCTTGTCGTGCTTTTCCAGCTCGGCCTGCCGGAACTTCTTTTCCCCTCCCCTTCTGTAAAACAGGAGTATCCTGCTCGTTGTCAGCTCCATGTCGGAATCTATTTCGATATAAAAGGGCACCGGGTGAAGCACCAGCTGCTCTTCCACCGGAACGAAACGGGCGCAGTCGGGTACGGAAGGACCGGTTCTGGAAGGTGTCTTTTTCTCTTCGACTTCTTCAACCATCTCCACTATCTCTTCAACGGCCGAAGAAACGCCCAGTTCATCGCATGCCCCGGGATCCTGGACCTGGTTCTTGGCCAGCAGGAAAGTGGTCTGTATGTCAGGTGTGGAATAAAGCTTGTCCAGCTTGACCTCAGGGTCTATGCAAACGGCTTTCTTGAATGATTCCAGCGCGTCGGTGTTGTTCATGAAACCGCCGGCCTGCACTATTCCCCTGTTTATGTGAATCGAGGCCAGGACTGTTCCCGTGATTCCTTTCTCCCGGGCCAGGTCAAGCGCTATATCGAGCTTGTCCTTTGCAGCGTCGATTATGAGGCTTCCGTAGTCCTCCATGGCGTTCTTTACCAGCTGACGGACCTGCGCCTCGCTGCTCTGGGCCTGTGCACGAATGGACACGGACAGGATACAAAGGGCCATGATTACAATAACTTTTCTCAAAACATCCTCGCTGAATTACGTATGATTCATTCAGTATATTATCTGTGGATAATATCAAGGCTAAATCAATACTACAATCAACTTATCGATGGTTACACAGCAGCCTGTAAATGCAGAAAAACCAGGCGGAGGACGGCTTTTATGGCCGGAGGACGCTTCAGACTGGCGGAGGAAGACCCCACCGGTCCCGGGGAAGCCCAAATGATGCGGGAGAAGTGCTGTTTGCATGCTGCGGATGGCCCCGGACTACCGGCGAACTCACCTGCATCCCCCGGCGGAAGGCTGAAACATGCCGCAGAACTCCCCGAACCCCACGGAGGAAAGCAGAAACATGCCGGAGGACGATACTTTCTTCTGTGCCGGCGCCGTTTTCGGGCTTCAGGCTTGCAACCCGATGTAATCCCTGCATTTTTACCGGTGCCAGACACCCTTTTTTACGCAAAAACTAAAAAATGCTGAAGAAAACCGCTCCAAGAACGAGATAAATATTCACACCATGCGAATAACTGCCCACGGCTGCTGTGCTGCAGGAATCGGCACACGAGGTATCAATGTCCTCTACTTCGATATCCTTTGAGATTTCATCCTGCATGTAATCAAGATCAAACAGTGTGTATGTTGTCACTCCAGGTGGAACGCATCTGTCCATGAAATAAAACAGCTGGAATGTGTAGCATCCTCCACTGCCGGTCCAGCATTCAGCAGTTCCGTCGCCGTCACAATCAACACATTCTTCAGGCTTTTCAGCGCACATTTCTTCACTGCCATACGCAACACATTTCCTGACATCGTCTTCCGCCTCTTCGTTCATGAAATACCGCTTTTCAAATATTTTCTTTTCGTCGTTTCCGTTTTCTCTGATAAGAGTGCATTTATTTTTTTCGCCCGATTCTCCAGAACAGTAGTCAGCTCCAGAAAGAGCAATCCCCAGAGTTATTTTAACATCCTGGCCCTTTTGAATCAGTTCATAGAAATATGGTCTTGGACCTGAATCTGCGGAAGAAATCCGCGACACCAGAACCACGCATAATACAATACAGATGTGACAATATGCTCTAATCACAGCGTTCCTCTGTTCTGCTCGTAATTCCACGATTGCCCCCGTTTTTGAATATTTTTTAATAATTATCCCTTTTGCCGCTGATGTCCGCAACCTGATGGTCATATGAGAGAGACAAGCAACATGAAAAAATTCCAGTCAAACGAGGACGAGCTCCGCATAACGTACGGGCTCATGCTGCAGTTTCCGGAATCTGAATCGTCTTCCGGTTCAGCGTCATCGTCAGTGTCGTCG
>Ga0272442_10002486_pt1 | contig 26686 bp, 18 predicted proteins | sample SSMForm2O_FD_200262 | JGI IMG/M metagenome (GOLD analysis project Ga0272442, IMG submission 200262) | Marine sediment archaeal communities from Little Sippewissett salt marsh, Falmouth, MA, United States - SSM-Form-2O | ecosystem: Environmental > Aquatic > Marine > Wetlands > Sediment ... | reverse complement strand
TGATCAGATTGGTGCCGTCGAAGGTGCCGCTCACCGTCCGGTCTCCGACTTGGGCTTCGATGACGCCATTGTCCAGCTTGTACGTACCCTCGATGCCGCTCGGGGCCAGTTCGGCTACCATGCCCCCCTTGAGCAGGAGGGTCGTCTCGTCCAGAAACATCACGGTGATGCCGTCGTAGAGCCAAGTAGAGCCCGCCAGCGTGGGCGTTTGGGCGGTACTGCCGCCAGCGATCGCAGCCGCCGGCGCGTCGGCGACCGCCCGGCTCGGGGCCAGTGACGCTGGTGGCGCCGACGCTTTTGGTTGCTCTTTGCGCTTCGAACACGCCGTCAAGCCGACGACCATCGCGAGGATCGTCAGCGATATGATCGCTCTTCTCATCATGGAACCTTTCTCTCGTGACTCGTTCGCGTTGCGCCTCTCGCTTTGCCGGGTCAAGGCCGCGGGGCGATCCCTGGAGCCGCCAAGCCCATGCCACACTATGGTACCACCCTGTTCTGCTGATTCCAACCCTTGTCCTCCGCGCCATGGTCCGCCCGGAGGCGACGACCCGTAACGCTAGGCCTCGGTCGGCTGTACGATCTACGGAAACGGGCAGACCTTCGGCCGTCACGCTGTCGCAAGCCGCAAACGGCCCAGCATGCGGGCGCCACGCGGTTCGACAGGACGACCGGGTGCCCATTTCCTGAGCCCCCGGCGGACTCGGCCTGCTACTTTTCGAAGGAGAAACGTCGAAGACCGTTCCCCGTAGGAAGCCGGCGGCCGGGGGCTCGCCCCTTCCCACCCGCGTCTTCGGGCGCTCTCCGGATCCGGCCTTGGCGTGTTTGCCGAGGGGCCTGCGGTTCGTTTCGCGCCGAGATCGCGAATTCTAAGCAATATACTCAAGGCCCCGTAGGGCCGTCCAGGGCGGGCCGATCCGATGGCCTGAGCCCTTCGGTTGAGGCGCTCGGGTCAGCACGGCGCGAGCCTTGTTTGGGCCGCAGGCCTTGCACCACAACGCAAGCCCGGTTGAAGTGCATTGTGGGCGAGAACGACTGATGCTGACGCAAGGCTTTGCGCGGGGGCCCAGAATTGCGCGTGGGTAATGAAAAATCCTTTGATTTTCATGGGGAAGTGTGGCATACTAGTGCCGGCTTAAGGTGTCCTGCCTGGGAGGAGTGGCTCAAGCGGGTAAGGTGTGTTAGCCGGAACGCATTGCGGATTGCCTTGTTCGGTTTTGCCAGACAGCGTCAATAGTGTTCGGCCTATGCATAGCTCGTGTGGCTTCGGATCGTGTGTGGTGGTTACTTCCGAAAGGGCCGAGAGAGCCCGCTTCTTAGTGCGAGGCCGGGGCTGCCGGTTGATTCGGCAAGAGACGTAAGGAATCATGTATCGGCTTGTGAGGAGAGGGTAGGTTCATGAACAAGTTCGAAGGGCACAATATGACGATAAGAAAAGGGCTCTACGCCATACTGGCCTGCCTCGTGTTGACAGCCTTGAGCCCGTTGGGCCAATACGCCGCGGCCCAAGAGCCTGCATCCATTTACCAAAGCGATGGGGGCCAGGGGCATTTGCGGCTCATTCCCGGGGACCACATCGATATCGACACTGACCTGCGGACTATGACCGGGGCCTTCTTCGCCAACGGCGATGACGTATCCAACGGGGCTGCCAGCCTTACCGTGTTCCAATTCAAGAGCGTCGATATCCCTGCGGGCGCGACCGTGACCGTCCGGGGCACGAAGGCCTTGGCCATCACGGCCAGTGAGGATATGTTCATCGGCTGCTCGATCAACGTGGCGCCCATTAGCGACCCGATGGATCCCGATTATGGCTTGGGGCGTTGCGGCGGCGGCAATGGCGGTGATGGCGGGGACGGCGGTGCTGGCGGCTTTGGGGCTTCTGGCGGCGGCGGCGGCACAGGCGGAAGCGGCGGTCCTGGCGGCATAGGCGGCCGCGGCGCTGTGGCCACCATAGGCGCCGACCCCGGCGATCCGGGCAGCCAAGGCGGCAGCGGCGGTTTCGGGGCGCCCGGTGGCCCAGGGGGCCCCGGCGGTCAGGGCTACTGGGGCAACCAAGGCGGCTTCGGCTTTCCTGGCGGCGGCGTCTACGGCATTCCTGGTATGGGTGGCCAAGGCGGCACGATGTCCCTCAACGGCGGCTCGGGCTCGAGTCTCGTGGGCACGGGCGGCAATCCCGGCGGCGGTGGCTCGGGCGGCTCGGGCGGCAGTACCACATGGGGTTCTGGCGGCAACGGCGGCACGGGCGGCAACGGCTTTGTGGGTAACAACGCCTTGGTCGCCGGTGACGGCGGCCAAGTCGGTCAGGGCGGCCAGGGCGGGCAGAACGCCTACTACACGGTGACCGCGCGGGACTATGTCAATGCACTGAACCTCGTGGCCGGATTTGGCGGTGGTGGCGGCGGCGGCGGCCAAGGCGGCGGCGGCGGCGGCGGCGGCGCGGGTGGCGGCGGCGGCGGCGGCGCGGGCGGCGGCGGTGGCGGCGGCGCGTCCGGCGGACTGTTTGGATATGACTGCCAGACCGGCGGCGGCGGTGGCGGCGGTGGTGGTGCCCGCGGTGGCGGCGGCGGTGGCGGTGCGGGCGGTGGCGGTGGCGGTGGCGGCGGCGCGACCGGCCTCGTTGTCGGCACCAACGGCGGCAACGGCAACAACGCCGCCTCGGACGCCGAGCAAGGCAGTGCCGGGTCGGCAGGATCAAGCGGGGGCAGCGGCAGCTCTGACCAGTTCAGTTGGCCGGCGGCCGGTAGTTCCGGCGCCGGCGGCTCGGGCGGTACCGGCGGCGACGGCGGCAATGGCGGAACGGGCGGCGCCGGCGGCGAGGGCGCCCAAGGCGGCTCGGGCGGCGGGAGCGTGGTGCTGGCGGCGCGGGGGCTAATCAAGTTTGTTGGCGCCGTAGATCTCGATGTTTCAGCCGCGACGCCGGCTTCCGGCGGCTCGGGCGGTACCGGCGGCTCCGCGGCCTCTGGCAATGGCGGCGGCGGCGGCGCCGGTGGGGCCGGCGGCGGTACCGGCGGCCAGACGTCCACAGGCGGCGATGCCGGAAACGGCGGCCACGGCGGCACCGGTGGCGGCGGCGGCTCCGGGAGTTCCGGCGGCAGTGGCGGCACGGGCGGGGTCGGCGGGGTCGGCGGCTACGGTATTCCGGGTGTGGTGAAGCTTCAGGGCTCGATCATTATGGCGTCCAACGCGGAGATTATCGCGGGCGGTACGGTGGACACGTCGGACGAGCACCAAGGCATGGCCACAATGATCCACAACATGACTGTTGACGCCCGCATACTCCACCAGCCCGTGTTGAACCAGGCCGGGAACGCCAGGCCCCGCCTCGGTTACGTCGAGGGGGACTACACCCTCTTCGACGGCTCACAGCCGCTGTTCGGCAGCGCCCCATATTCGGCCGGCACGGCGTTGCCGCTCATTCCGACACTTCGGGGCGGACCAAAGCCCCACGGATTCGGCTCCCGGACACCGCTCGACCTGTACGACTACTTCATCCGAGATAACGTCAATTACCGAATTCACGCGGGCAGCCCCAGTCCGGATCTGGTCGAACTGCTCGTTTTTGAGAACGACACGCCCGACGGTAGTTTTGATCCCGACTACGACAGCTATTTCGAAGACCACCACACCATCGCGGTCGTCAATACCGACGAGTTGGGCACGCACGAGGCCGCTACAGGCGTCTGGCTGCGCGTGGGCGCCTTCAATCCCATCCTCGTTGGCGGCGCCGGCATCATGGAGTCCAGTGAGGTGTGGCTGACCACGGTCCACTTCACCACCGACCCGAGCACCATCGAGCTCATGTACCAAGTCGAGCTCGTCACCGACCCGGTCGGCGGCGACGCCTACGTGGGCGAGGACAAGACCATCTTCGTCGATACTGAGCAGGGCGTGATCGCGAGCACCACGCCGGTGTGCTATACGTGGTACCGAATGCTCGCCGGCACCACCACCTGGGAGAAGGTCTATTCCGACTATCCCTACGATCCGGACTACGGACCCGGCGAATACAACCTCGATCCCGCCCACTTCGTGGTGTGGCGCAATGACCTGGAGGATTCCGGCCAGTGCCGATTGACCATCGTGGGCTTCACCGAGGCCGACGACGCCGCCTACCGCTGCGAAGTCACCGACTACTCGCTGCAGCGCAGCCCGCTTTCGTCCGGCAACGCCTACATCAAGATCGGTCCGGGCGATATCACCATCGACCCGCAGCCGGTGGGCGACAATATGTACGTGGCGGACGACTTCACGGTTTCCCTGGGTGCGGCCGGTGGCGTTGGACCGCTCCGCTACCAGTGGAGCTTCGATGATGGGGGAGGGCCGGTCGACGTCGGCCGAAACCTGCCCTTCTACACCGTATGGAACCTGGACGTGGCGGACATCGGCGACTACGCCTGCTCGATTCAGGACACCACCGAGCTCAGCGCGCCGGGCCACCTCACACCGGCGACCGCCGTCTCTGACGAGGCCTATCTCGACGTGCACAATTCCGTGGCCGTGACCGACCCTGTGGTCAGCCCGCCCAGCGCTGAAGGCATCGTGATGTACGTGGACCAGTATCCCGTCACGTTCTCGGTCGTTGCCAGCGAGGGGTATGGCGGCTTCACGTATCAGTGGTGGCATGACGACGGCGAGGACAGCAAAGCGGTTGCCGAGATCCCGGGCGCAACCGAGGACGCATACACCATCGCCTCCCCACAGGTGGCCGATTCGGGCACGTACCACTGTGTCGCGGCCGACAACAACAGCTCCGAGGCCGCCTCGGCCAGCAGCGTGCCACTGACGGTCGTCCCCGGCCTCGAGGTCATGGAGGACCCGGTGGACGCGTTCGGCATTCTGGTGGGCGATGCCGTGTCCTTCTCGGTATCGGTCACCGGCGGCGTACTGCCGCGCCACTACCAGTGGAAGTGTGACGACGGCGGCGGCGCCGTCAACGTCGGCGGCGATGCCCCGCTTCTCGTGGTCGACCCGGTCGGCTTGGCCGACATGGGCGAGTATTGGTGCGAAATCACCGATTCGCTGACGGGCTCCGTCGAGTCTGGACGGGCCTCGCTGACGGCCGAGGAGCCGGTGCCCGCGGCCGGTCTTGTGGGGCTCGGGCTCCTTGCCGGCGCGGTTGCGCTCTGTGGCGTGCTCACCAGGGGCCGCCGTAAGTAGCTTTCCATCAACGCTTCAGTCAGAGGCCGCCGACCCTCACCGGTCGGCGGCCTTTTTCTGTCCGAGCGCGCAACTGAGAAGCCGTGGGCGACCCTCGCACTTGTCTTGCGCAGCCGTTCATAGGGCCACGGGCAACGACATCAAGCGGTCAGTAGGCGCCGTAGGGATCCAGGTCCACTTTCAGTAGCACGTCTCCCATCTGCCGCTGTTGGCTGAACTCCGTGCGCGTGTCCCGCGCCAGGAGGTTCAGGCGTTTGGCACTGTTGGAGAGCAGGCCCAGGTTCCAGCGGTACTTCTTCTTGATCCGGTACACTGCCGCGGGCGAGGGCCCCAGCAACTCGAGGCCACGGTAGCCGTGGGCCGTGATTTGCTGGCGGACGATGCGGTGGAGCACGGCCATGGCCTTTTCGGCCATCAACGGGTCTTCGGCCTCGACGGCGAGGTTGGCCATGCGTCTCAGCGGCGGGTAGGCGGCCTGGCGTCGGCCCACGATCTCCCTTTCATAGAACGCGGCGTAGTCGTGGCGCGCGGCCGCCTGGATCGCGTAGTGGTTCGGGCGATAGGTCTGGATGATGACCTTGCCCGGCCGGTCGCCCCGACCCGCGCGGCCTGCCACTTGCGTGAGCAGTTGGAAGGTCTGTTCCGCCGCCCGGAAATCGGGGAAGCCCAGCCCCGTGTCGGCGTTGATGACGCCGACGAGCGTCACACCCGGATAGTCGTGGCCCTTGGCAACCATCTGCGTGCCGATAAGGACGTCGATGGCCCCGTCCGCAAGCCGGCCCAGGATTTTGGCGTGTCCTCCCTTGCCGGAAGTCGTGTCGGCATCCATCCGCTCGATGCGGGCGCCGTGAAAGGCCCGCATCAGGAAATCCTCTACCTTTTGGGTGCCCGTGCCGAGAAACAGCAACGGCTTGAATCCGCATTCGGCGCACAAGGTCGGGGCCTCCTCGCGCGCATTGCAGTAGTGGCAGCTCATGTAGCCGCCGCGGGCGTGATACGTGAACGTCACGTTACAGTTGTAGCACTGGGCCACCCAGCCGCACTTGGGGCACAGCACAAACGACGCAAAGCCGCGCCGATTCAACAAGAGGATGACCTGCTCTCCCGCGGCCACACGCGCCGCCACCTCGCGTTCGAGGACGCGTGACAAGATGACCTGGCCGCCGACCTCGCGTGTCTCGACGCGCATGTCGACCAGTTGCACTTCGGGCAGTGGGGCCGCGGTGGCGCGTTCGGGCAGCTCAATCCTAGCGAACTTCCCCTGCTCGCTCTTGTAGTACGACTCGACCGAGGGTGTCGCCGAACCCAGCACGCACACCGCGTTGCCCAGCTTGGCCCGCATGATGGCTACGTCGCGCGCGTGATACCTGGGCACGTCGCCCTGCTTGTACGAGAGGTCGTGCTCTTCGTCCACCACGATGATGCCGACCTTCGCCAGGGGCGCGAAGATGGCCGAGCGCGCACCCACGACGATCCGGACGTGGCCCCGTTGCGCCCGCCGCCACTCGTCCGAGCGCTCGCCCCGCCCGAGGCCGCTATGGAGGACCGCGACCCGCTCCCCGAAACGCGCAATGAAACGGCCCACCGTCTGCGGAGTCAGCGAGATCTCCGGTACCAGCAGTATGGCGTTGCGGCCCAACTCGAGCGCGGACTCGATGGCCTGGAGGTAGACCTCGGTCTTGCCCGAGCCGGTGACGCCACGCAGCAGAAAGGTCTTGAACTCGTTTCGCCTCATGGCGTCGACAATGCCGTCGTAGGCCCTTTGCTGATCCGCATTCATGCACAGCTTTGTTTGCGAGCGCTGGTCGGCTTGGAAGTCCGGGATGCGAAAGGCCTCGCGCTCGATACGCTCGACCAGCCCTTTACTCACCAAGCCCGCCACCACGGACGCCGTGGCCTGGTGCTTCTCGTAGAGCACGGCGGCCAGACGCTCGGGCTCGCCGTGGAGCAGGTCGAGGTATACGGCCGCCTGCTTCGGCGCGCGGCGCTGCAAGGCGCCCAGGTCCTCCATCGACGCTACGGCCGGCTCGACCAACCGCACGTACGTCTCCGTGCGCATCGACACGCCCTTGTCCGCCACCGCCGGCTGCGCCTGCAAGATGCCACGTGCGACCAGTGAGTGCAGCGTGTTGCTCAGGGCCGTCGCCCCCACGACTTTGGCGAGTTGCCTCTCTGTCATCGGAGCGCGCCTGTACAAGGCCGCCACGACCTTGCGTTGCCGCTCCGTGTAGCGGCCGGTGGCGATCTGTTCCGTTCGCAACGTGTATCGCATGGTCGTGCGCCCGCGCAGGCCGGCCGGCAGCGCGCAATGCAGCGCTTCCCCCAACGAACAGCAGTAGTAGTCGGCGAGCCACGTGCACAGGGCGAGCATCTCGGTCGAGAAGACCGGCGAGGGGTCGGGGAGATCGATCAGGGGGCGCACCTTCGCGACGTCCGTCGTGGCTTTCACCTTGACCACGTAGCCGATATCGATCCGCTTGAGGATTGGCACGACGGCCCGCATGCCCACGACGGCGCGCTCCCGTAGGGGCTGCGGGAGCGCGTAGGTGAAAGGATGGTCAACGGGAAGCGGCAGGGCCACGTCGGCGAAGCGTGGGGCCGACATGGGCTACTCCCGCAATTCGACGTCCCAGTAGGCCGTATCCACAAAGCGCTGCCAACTCATCATCTGGTTCATCGCGACGCGGGCGCCGAGCTGCGGCAGCCAAGCCGGTTTGACCGGCTTGCGGATCAGCGGCATGTGGGCCTCTTCGGGCGTGCGGTTGCTTTTCCGAACGTTGCACCTCATGCACGCCAGCACCAGGTTCTCCCAGCAATCGTAGCCCCCGCGCGAGCGAGGCACCACGTGGTCGATGGTCAACTCCGCCTTCGGCAAGCGTTGGCCGCAATACTGACACGTGTTCTTGTCGCGCTCGAAGATGTTACGGCGCGAGAACCGCACCTCGTGTCTAACGAAGCCGTTGAAGGTCCTCAACAGGATCACCTCGGGAATGCGGATGCGCAGGCTGACCGTGTGAACGAAGCGCCCGTCCTGCGCCGTCGCCGACAATTCGCACCAGTCGTTGAAGTCGTAAAGCGAGTAGTCCAATGGATGGACCGCCCGGGCCAAGCCCTGGTACACCAGAGCCAAGGCCCGCCGGGCAGAGGCGACGTGCACCGCCACCCAAGACCGATTCAATACCAATACCTGTCCTTCCAGCCCGCTCATGAAATCCTCCAGAGGAACAAAGTATAGTGACCCTCGCCACACGTGTCAAACAGGACGCAGTCAGCGCTTCCCCCGGGAGTTTGCTGTCTGTGGACCGTAGAGCACAGAGGTTCACGCCTTCAGGTGCAGCATTCTCGGCCCTACTCCTGCTTTGAGCCGGCGTGGCGGAGACGGGCCGGGGCGCTGCGGGCCGGTGAAGGGCCGTCTGGGGTGGTTGACGTGCCGTCGGAACGGTGCTAGGATGCCGTCAGCAAAATGAGGAAGTAGTCCATGGCTCAGGCGGTAGACGAGCAGGCGAATCACGGCCGTGGCGGCGCCGAGTTCTCCCCCGTACCGCTGACGTCGCTGCGGGTCGACAGCACGACGAGTTTCGACATCTACTTCCGCCCTCGTCTCGACCAGCCCTTCGTACTCTACGCCGAGCGCAACGCGCAGTTCACGGATGCCGCCCGGCAGCGTCTCGTGGACTACAACATCGATAGTGTCTTCATCCGCGCCGACCAACTCGGCGCGTACCGGCGCTACATCGAGAGTAACCTGTCCGCCATCCTATCCGACCCCGCCATTGGGATGGACCAGAAGTCCACGTTTCTCTATGGTTCGGCCTGCGGCGTCGTCGAGTCGCTGCTCAAGGAAGCGCCCAGCCCGGAGAGCGTCCGGCGCGGCAAAGAGGTGGTGCGCGAAACCGTCGGCTTCATGCTGCAGGACGAGCGGGTCTTCGGTTGCCTGCTCCGGGCGGTCTCGACCGTGTACCGCATCTACACGCACAGTGTGAACGTGGTCACCTATTCCGTGGCCTTGGCGCAATATGCGGGCTACCGCGACCCCGCCACGCTACGCGAAGTGGCCATGGGCGCGCTGCTCCACGACATCGGCAAGTGCAAGATCGATCCGGCGATCCTCGACAAGCCGGGCGGCCTTAGCGAGAACGAGTGGGAGATCATGCGCCAGCATCCCCGGATCGGCTACGACATGCTCGCGGCCACGGACAGCGTCGGCGAGATCGCCCTCGATATCGTGCTCCATCACCACGAGAACATGCGCGGGGACGGCTACCCGGACGGGCTCGATCCGGAGCGGTTATCGCCTCTTGTGCGCATTGCGACTATCGCCGATTGCTTCGATGCCCTTACGACCGACCGGCCGTTCCAGGAGGCCATGACCTCCTTCGATGCCTTGTCTCTGATGCGAGAGCAGATCGCCGTCGCACTCGATCGCGACACCTTCCGTGACTTCGTGTCGCTCATGGGCGCCGTGAAATAGCGCGCCCCTCCCCGCATTCGTAGTCGGAGGACACGAGCGTGTGCGTGGGCGGTGTGGCGCCCTTCGAGGTGTCGTCAGGCCAACGTGATCCCCGCCAGTTCCTCGGCGTAGCGCAGCCAGTGTTCGAAGATCAACAGGGCCCAGAGATGGTGACCGTAGTCCTCGCGGCCGGCCGTGTGCGCCTCGAGGAGCGAGCGGGCCGGCGTGGGATCGACGTAGCGGGGGCTGCGGGCGTCTTCAGCCAGGACCGTGTCCCGGAAATGGTCGCGGAGCCCTTCGCGGAACCAGCGTTGGATGGGTATGGCGAAGCCCTGCTTGCGCTGGGCCAGCAACTCGGGAGGAAGGAGATCGCGCACGGCGTGCTTGACCAGCCGTTTCGACGTGCGGCCGCGCAGCTTGAGCGCGAAAGGCACGGTGGCCGCGAACTCGACTAGACGATGGTCCAGCAGCGGCACCCGAGCCTCGAGGCCGTTCGCCATGCTCATGCGGTCCACCTTCGTCAGGATGTCGTCCGGCAGGTACATCACCGTGTCCTGGTGTAGCATCCAGTCGTCCGGGTCGGCGGGCCCGGCCGCGGCGTGCTCTTCAAAACGGTCCACGGCGTCCGCGGCTATCCGTGCGGCCAGGTCGTCGTGGTACAGCCGTTGGCGCATGGCGGCGGAGAAACACGTCTCGCGCCGACGGAAACTGGCGTGGTGATCGAGGAACGAGTCCTTGCTGAAGCGGCGCAGCTTGGCCCAGGCCGGCGTGGTCGGCCCCAAACGCAGCGCCGTGTCCACGAGCCGCCGGAGCGGCCCGGGAAGGGCCCGATAGCGGGCGACGTGGCGGTTGCGGTGGGTCCACGTGTATCCTGCGAACAACTCGTCGCCGCCGTCGCCGGAAAGGGCGACCGTGACGTCGCGCCGCGCCACCTGCGACACGAGCCACGTGGGCACGGCCGACGAATCCGCGAAGGGCTCCCCAAAATGGCGAACCAGCCGCGGGACTGTGTCCACCATGTCCGGTTCGAGGCGGGTCTCTGTGTGGTCGGTTCCGAAACACTCGGCGGCGATCCGCGCATAGCGCATCTCATCCGCATGGGCGTCGTCAAAGCCGATGGTGAAGGTCTTGACCGGCGCTTCGTTCAACAGGCTCAACATGCCCACCACGGTGCTCGAGTCGATTCCGCCGCTCAGAAACGCCCCGAGGGGCACGTCGCTGATGCGCCTCAGCCGCACCGAGTCTGCCAGCAATTCCATGTAGCGATCCGCTGCATCGTCCAGCGTCCACGAGGGGTCCGGCGCAAACCGCGGCCGCCAATACACCTCGTGCGTCAGCCGGCCCCGGTGGAAGATGAGCTTCTCGGCGGGGCGGAGCTTGTGTGCGTCCTCGAACACCGTGTCCGGCGCGGGCACGTAGAGCCATGTGAAGTAGGCGTCGATGGCCGCCGCGCTGAGCGCGCCGCGGACCAGGCCCGATTGCACCAGCGCGTCCAGCTCCGAGGCAAAGGCGAGGGTCCCATTACGCGCGCAGTAGAACAACGGCTTGATGCCCAGCCGATCCCTGGCCAGCAGCAACCGGTCCTGCTTGGTGTCGTATATCGCCAGCGCGAACATGCCGTTGAGCCGGTGCAAGGCGTCGTCGCCGTGCTCTTCGTAGGCGTGGACGATGACCTCCGTGTCGCTGTGCGTTCGAAAGGTATGCCCCTTGCCCTCGAGTTTCCTTCGCAGTTCCTGGAAGTTGTAGATCTCGCCGTTGAATACCACGGCGACCGAGCCGTCTTCGTTGGTCATGGGCTGGCCGCCGCCGCGGAGGTCCAGGATGCTGAGGCGGCGCATGGCCAGGCCCACGTGGCCTGCGCGCCACAGGCCCGCGTCATCGGGGCCGCGATGCGCGAGGGCGGCGTTCATCGCCTCGATCACCTCGACGTCCACCCGCCGCGAGGGGTCGCCGTGCGCGAGGCCGCAGATGCCACACACGCCTCAGCGCCCCTTTCTCGCGGCGTAAGCGTTGAGCCAAGGATGAAGGATGAAGGATGAAGGATGAATGGGAACCTGCCGTGAGGGCGTCCGGGCGCAGTAGCGGCCGTGATTTTGGATTCTAAGTTTCATCCTTCATCCTTACATCTTTCGGCTGATCGCTTGGCCCGGGGCCTTCGCCAGTAGCTCGGCGTACAGCGCCCGGTATGCCTTGACCATATTGTCGAGGGTCAGCTCCGCACGCACGAACTGGGCCGCGCGGCGTGCCATGGCCTCGCTCTCGCCGTCGTGGTCCAGCACCCATTCGACGGCGTCGGCGAAATCCTCCGGCTCGCGGCTCGACACGAGCCTGCCCGTCTGTTCGTGGCGGACCAACTCGACGATGCCCCCGACGGCCGGTGCCACCACGGGCGTCCCGGCCGCCATTGACTCGATGACGGCGTTCGGAAATCCCTCGGCCTTCGAGCACAGCACGGAACAGTCCATCACGCCGTAGAGGTCGGCCAGTTCGGACACCGTGCTGATGCGCGAGAAACAGTCTTGGGGCATCCTCGATCGCACGATGTGCCGTTCGATCGCTGGCACCAGCGGGCCGTGGCCGACCATGAGGAAATGCAGGTCGGCGCGTCGGCGCAGCAGCTCGCGCGCGGTGTCGACGAAGAGGTGGTGGTCCTTCACCGGGCTGAAGTTTGCCACGATGCCGACCACGCGCCGGTTGAAGGGAATTCGATAGCGTAGGCGGATCTGGCGCAGGTCTTTACCGCTCACGAAGTCGTCGGCGTCGATTCCGTTGGGGATGACCCGGAACAGCGCGCGGTCGACCCCCTCGTGCTCGATGGCGAAATCCACCACGGCGCGGCTGTTCGCCACGATGGCGTCCACCAGCCGGTTCCCCAGGCGCTGGAATTCCACATGCCGCCGTTTGCGCCACGTTGCCAACTGCCGCCGGCTGGAGACCACGACCGGCACGCCGGCATGCCGCGCGGCCCGGTTGGCCAGGAGGTCGAATCCGAACAGAAACGTGTGCAGCACGTCCGGCTTGTGCGAGCGGAAGACCTTGCGCAGCCTAAGGCCGAGCGTCGGATCCCACCCGCCGCGGCATCCGAGCACGCGCACGTAGGCCGCGCACCGCCGTGCCTCCCCCGCCAGCGCCCCGTCGTGGTGCGTGCACACCACCGTCACCTCGTGGTCGCGGACCAGGCCCTCGATCAATCGGATCAACTGCCCTTCGGTGCCGCCCATGCTCAGCGACGGGATCACATAGCAGACGCGCGTCAGCCGCTTCATGCCACCATCTCCAGCAGCTCGAGCAGCCGGGGCGCCGCGTTGCGCAGGGCGTACCGCTTTTCCACGATGACGCGCCCGGCCTCGCCCAGCCGCTGGCGCAACGCCGGGTCCCGAAGCCATTCAAGGGCATCGCGCCATTCGCCCGTGGTCGCGGCAAACAGTCCGTTCGCATCGTGGCGCATGAAGTCGAGGGCCGCGCCGAACGGCGATGCCACGCACGGTAGGCCGCACGCCATGTACTCGAGGGCCTTCAACGCGCACTTCCCCCGCATCCATTCCTGCTGAGGCATCGGCATGATGCCGACAGAGAAGCGCTGGAGTTCCGAGACCTCGCCTGCCAACGACCACGGCCGGTGGGACACCGGCCCGGACCACGGCACCCGGTCGGGCTCGGCGCCCACGAGGCACACCTCCGCGTCGTCAATTGAGGCCAGCGCCTCGGCCGCAGGTTCCAGACAGATCGTCGTGCTCGGATTTCCCACCCAGCCAATACGATACTTCTCCGCCGGCTGCCGCCCCGGCACGAAACGGTCCGTGTCGACGACCGTCGGAAACAGCACCGCCTTGCCGCCCGCGGCCAAGGCTGTCGACGCAAGCCAAGCGTTCCCTGCCAAGACGAGGTCGGCCATGCGAAGCATTTTGCAGATCTGCGCCCGGTCCTCGAAGACCGACCAGGGGCGCCCCAGCGGGTGGGGGGGCGCAAGGTGCACCGCGTCGTCAATATCGTAGACCAATCGGCGCGCACGGGCGCGCAACAAGTCCGGCAACACGCGTACGTAGGCCGTCATGAGGGCCTTCTGCACGAACACGACGTCGTAGCGGGCGGCCTCGAGAATCTGCCGCACGCGCCGCGCCGTCTCGCGCGCGTGGTACCAGAAGGGCCGGTGCGCGCGCTTCGGGCCGGTGAGCACCGCCAGCTCCTCCGCGCTCAGCGGGCACGCCACCGTGCACCGTATTCCGCGCGATTCGAGGTACGGCACGAACTGGGTCACCCGAAGCCGCGGGCTCGCCGCCACGTCCGGATACAGTGTCAAGAACAGAACGCGCACTCATCCTCCCGTCATCGTCACCGCGCTAATGTCTGCCTAGCCCAGCAGCTTCTCCGCCTGCTCCAACACGACCTCCGTCGCGATGCTCTCGAGGCAACACGGCCGGCCCTCGGGGCACACGCCCGGCGCTGCCGTGGTCTCCGGTCTGTTCCAACAGCCTTGGCACGGCGCCGGGCTGCACAGCGCGCTCAGGTTCGGTTCATCGCGAACCAGTATGGCGGGATCCGTCGGGCCGAACAAGGCCAGCACCCGCGTCCCCGCGGCCAGGGCCAGGTGCATCAGGCCCGAGTCGCAGCACACGAGCAGATCACAGGCGTGCAGCACGCACGCGGCCTCCCGCACGCTCGTCTTGCCCGCGAGGTCCACGCCCACCCCGACGCCCTCACCCGCGATACCCAACTCGATCACCGCGAAGCCCTTCTGCTGCAACGCACGGCCCACCGACCGCCATCGCTCGAGCGGCCATCGCTTCGTCGCCCACGACGCCCCGGCCGCCATCGCCACGAGCGGGGCCCTCAGCCCATCCAGCAGCGGCGTGGACCAGTCGTCATGGTGCAACCTCGGGCGCTCCGACGGCAGCGACACGCCGGCCAGCCGCGCATAGTGCTCGGGCCGGTACACGTCGCGCGGCGCGCTCCGCAGGAGAACGTACCGGTCGACCGGCCCCGCCGGTTCGTTGACCGTGTCCACGAACGGATTGCCTGCCAGCAGCTCCGGGTAGTTGCACAGCACCGTGAGACGGCATCCGGGATACGCATCGCGCAGGGCGCCATAGATAGGCAGCGCCATCACTTCATCGCCCAGCCGCCACTTCACCTCCACCACCACGTGCGGCGGACGTCCCAGCGCGCCCTTCACCCCCCACCGAAGCCGCCGCCAGCCCCGCCGCAAACGCCGGCTGGCGCGTCCGAACCGCTCTTCGTACGTGGATTCCGCCATGCGCCCATTGTAGCGCAGCGGGCGGCCGCCTATCAGCCGTCAGACGCGCGGCGTGCTGAATTCGAATCCGTAGAGCGGCGCATCACGCAGGCGAAACTCGATTCGCACCGGGCCGTTCCTCTTGGGCAGCGCCCCAACCGCGCCGACACCGAGTGCCAATACTATGCTGAAGGCCGCGCCCTGTTTACTAATGTGGGTCAATACGCCCCGTCAAGAAGTAGTCGTAGTGGCTTCCATGGGGCCCTTCGGCACCGACCACGAATAGGCTTTCGCCTATGACGGCAACACCGGGGTCGTTGAACACGGCTCCGGGAGGCAGCGGATCATCGATCCGCAGCCATAGGTCGTCCTGCGTATCGTAGACCCACACCAGGTCGGACCAGACCAGCGGCCGACCCGAGGACGGGACCCTGCGTTCGACGCCTCCCACGAGGACCGCGTACCGATTCGCGTACAACGCGCCTTCCCAGCCCGAGATGCCCAGTGGCGGGGGCGTCCGCTTCTCCCATCTGTCCACTGCCGGGTCGTAGCAAAGGGTCTCCCGCGTGGCGACTGCGGCGTTCGACTCGGTCCACGTGAGCCCCCCGAACACGTAGAGCCGCTTTGGTGTGGCTACCGAGGCCGTCCAGCCGCGGCCCGGGGGCGGCATCGGTGCGCCGCGCCGCCAGCCGCTCTCGGGACGCTCCAGGTCGAAGACCTCGGTCGTATCGCGGATCGTGGCGTGGCTGTAGCCTTGCTGCGTGAAATCGTATTCGTTCCCACCCGCGGCCACGAGACAGCCGCCCACGCGGCCTACGGCGGTGTGCGTCCGTGGCACGTTCAGGCGGCTGTGCGTCTCCCACACCGGCGACCGCCTGTCCAGGTCGAGTCGAACACAATGGCCGTGGGCCCGGTAAGGCGGGTCCTGCCCTTTGTACTGACACCCCCCGCCGAGCAGGTAGACGGCGTTCTCCGTGGCGATGGCCCGTACGTACTCGCGGCGGGTCGGGGCATCGGCGAGTCGTTCCCACGTATCCGTGGCGGAATCGTAGCGCCACGTCCACCTCGAGGTCCTGTAACTGGACTTGTCGTCTGAACCGTCGCCCCCGGGGATGAATCCACCGCAGACGTAGAGCCGCCCCTCGTGAGCCACCATGCCCATTCCACTAATGCCTTGCTCCGGCCCCTCGCCGACCCACGGCAGTCTCCCAGAGGTCCATTCAATCGATCCGAATTCCGGCAGCGCCGTAAACGTGACGGGCGGATCCTCGGAAAGCGGAGGCCCGACGGCCTTTCCCTTCTTGGGTTTGGCCTTGTCGCCCCCAGCGGTATCCGGCCGGGTCGTCTGCGCAGTGAAACTCGAGGTCATCAGAACCACCGCTCGGGCACTGTCGGACGCGGCGCCATGGACCGGCAGGCTTGGGAAGACGAGGATGATCGCGGCTGCAAGGGTCGTTAACCAGGCGCGCGCAACCACGCTCCAACCCAACCGCCGTTGCCGAACTGCTCGTCGTGCCCTGGCTCCTGCATGGATCCATTATAGCGTCTGGGATGGTGGGCCCGCATGGCCGCTACACGGATTTGGTGTGGAGACCAGCCCTCTTGGTTGCCGTGATCTGTCTCTTGTCCGAGGATACGAAGAGCTCCGCCCCCCATTCGAGCGCGCACGCCACGTGCAAGGCGTCCATGGCACGGACCGGGCCGGCCTCCAGAAGCGCCGTGCAAACGGAAACGACCGAGGGAGTCAGGTTAATGATGACGGCGTCTCGCACGTCCTCGGACAGACGCCGCTTGGCCTCCATGTACTCACGACGCGAAAGCAGCCGCTCCCGGACCCGCCGGTTGAGGGCAGAAATGATCTCGGGTATGCAGATCACCGCGACGGCCAACTCGGAGGCCCCCATGCAGAGGTCATCAACGGCTTGGCTGCCTGTTTCCTCTACATAGCGCTTGGCGAACGCGGATGAGTCAAAGAACGTCCGCACGGGCTCGCTCCTCGAGAATGGCGGCGCCCAGGCTTGCGCCTTTGGCACAGAGCCTCAATCCCGGTCGCTTCCAGGACGGGCCGTCATCGGGCGCCGAAGCCGCCGGGCCCACCTCGGCAATCGGTCTCCCATGGCGCATCACCAACAGGACCTCGCCCTTCTCGACCTCCGAGAGCAGGCTCGATGCGTGCTTCCGGAATTCTGTGAAACCCACGGTCTTCATGCTTGAGTCTCCATCCATTTTGCACATAACTGTACAGAATTATGTACAAAAAAGCAAGAACTATTTGGGGGAACGCAGCGTCAATGACTCGTGGCGATCACGGCACGATGCCGAAAACCCAAACGCTCAAGAACCGTGTTGATCTGTCTGGCGTCAGGACGGGAAGCCTATCGCTCATCGCGATTCCTTAGATCGCCAGTTCAAGCGTTCTGATGCCGATCACTTCGGGATGTTGCGGGTCAATAGGCCGCCCATCCTCGCGCATCTCCTGAACGCACATGGCGATCACTTCCCTGATGTTCTCGATGGCCTCTTCGTACGTTGCGCCCTGTGTATGGCATCCAGCGAGGGCAGGCACATCCGCCACATACAAACCATCCTCGTCCTGTTCGATGATCACTTGAAAACGGTAGGTACTCATAGAACGACCCTCTCCCGGCCACGGGCAACCGCTCGTGCTGCCTCGATGCCTCCGAAGCAGACTCTACCGCACCCGCTCCTCGGCACACAAGCTTGACCGCTAGGATTCGAGAGTGTCTTGTCACGGAATTGAGTGTGGTGTCCTCGGAATTCGCCCCCCGGCGGTTCGTCTTGGTTGGGTGCCAAACCCCGTTATGCCCATTCAGCGGTGCAGGCCACGTACCTGTTGCTGCTCTCGCTGTCTCAGCGGCACCCATGAAGCCCTTCATGACCATGCGCCCAGTCGTCGCAGTCATTCAGTGAACTCACGGAATGAAGCTCATGTCGGGCTTGAGCGTGCAGATCCACTCCGCGATGAGCTTGGAGGCGTTGGTCGTGTCTTTGAGGGAGATCATCTCGACTGGGGAATGCATGTAGCGGCAGGGGATGCTGATGAGGCCGGTGGCGACGCCGCCGCGGCTGAGCTGCATGGCGTTGGCGTCGGTGCCGGTGCCACGTGGGGCCGCGGCCACCTGATAGGGGATCTTTTTGGACTTGGCGGCCTTGATGAGGCCGCGGCCGACAATTGGGTTGATGTTGGGCCCGCGCTCGATGATGGGTCCGGCGTTGATGTCGCCGCCGCCGAAGCGCTTCTTGTCGGCGCTCGGATAGTCGAGGGCGTGGCCGACGTCGACGGCGACGCCGGCGTGGGGGTGGCAGCCGTAGCTGCTCGTGGTGGCGCCGCGCAGGCCGATCTCTTCCTGCACGGTGGTCACGCAAAACACGGCCACGTCGACCTTGCGCCGGGCGAGCAGCCGCATGGTCTCGATGATGACAAACGCGCCGACGCGGTCGTCAAAGGCCCGCGCCACGACTTTGTTGTCGCGCGCCTCGAGAAAATCGGCGTCGATGGTCAACGGGTCGCCGATGGCTACGATCTTCTCGGCGTCCTTCTTGTCCTTGGCGCCGACGTCGACCCACATCTTGTGGATCTCGAGGGCCTTGCCCCGCTCCTCCTTGGGCGTCATGTGGACGGCCGTCCGGCCGATCACGCCCGGCACCGGGCCTTTCGCGGTGTGCACGATCACCCGTTGCGCCCCGAGGATGGCGGTGTCCACTCCGCCTACGGGGACGACCGAGATGAAACCTTCATCGTCGATGCTGTTGACCATCAGGCCTATCTCGTCCACGTGGCCCGCCAGCATCACGCGCAGCTTCCCGTCCGGGTTGCGCACGGCGTACTGGTTTCCGTGCACGTCCTTGTAGACCTTGTCCACGTAGGGCGACGCGTACTCTTTGCAGACCTCCTGGATCCGCTCTTCAAAGCCCGAGGGGCTCGGCGTGGTAACCAGGGCCTTGAGAAACTCGACAGACTCCTTGCGCATGCATCATTCTCCTGATCCGCGGACCGACAGTTTGATGTCCTTGAGGTTCTTCATCACCGGGTCGGCGCCGCGACCGAACAGGTCGTGGAGCCGCTCATACTCGGCGAACAGCTTCTCGTACATGGCGTGGTTCTCGGCGTCGGGCGCGAACGACTCGTCCCGGACGCGCGCCATCTTGGCCGCGGCCTCGGTGACGTCGTCGTAGCCGCCCGCGGCCGCGCCCGCGGCCACCGCGCCCCACATCGCGCTGCCCAGGGCGACGGTCTGGTCGGACGCGCTGACCTTGATCTCGCGGTTCGTCACGTCCGCGAAGATCTGCATCAGCAGCGGATTCTTGCCCGGCAGGCCGCCGCACGCGTACAGCTCGGTGATGGGCACGCCGCTCTGCTCGAACTGCTTGATGATCTTGTAGGTGCCGAAGGCGGTGCTCTCGAGCACGCCGCGGTACATCTCGGCCGGCGTCGTTGTCAGCGTCATGCCCACCATCAGCCCGGTGAGGTCGGCGTTGACCAGAATCGAGCGGTTGCCGTTCCACCAGTCCAGGCACAGCACGCCGGACTCGCCGACCTTCAAGTCGGCGGCCTGTTGGCTGAGGTAGCCGTGCACGTCCGTCCCGGCCTGCTTGGCCGCCTGCTCGACCGAGCCCGGCACGCAGTTGTCCACGAACCAGGCGAAGATATCGCCGACTGCGGTTTGGCCGGCCTCGAAGCCATAGTAGCCTGGGAGGATCCCGTCTTTGACCACCCCGCACTGGCCGTCCACGACCGTCTTCTCCTTGCCGCAGACCATGTGGCACACGCTCGTGCCCATGATCATCACCATCTTGCCCTCGGTCGTGACGGTCGCGGCCGGGACGGCCACGTGCGCGTCCACGCCGCCGGTGGCCACGGCCGTGCCCGGTCGCAGCCCGGTCTTCTCGGCGATCTCGGGCACGAGGCCGCCGGCCTTGACGCCTGCCGGATAGATGTCCTCGCTCAGCTTGTCCGCCACCACGTTCTCGAAGCGCGCATCCAACGCCTTGAAGAAGGCCGTCGGGGGATATCCCTCGTCCCAGATCGCTTTGTAGCCGGCCACGCACGCGTTGCGTTTCTCCTCGCCGCAAAGCTGGAGCACGATCCAGTCGCTGGCCTCGATCAGCCGGTCCGCGGCCGCGTAGATCTCGGGGGCCTCGTCGAGGATCTGCAGCGCCTTCGGGAAGAACCACTCGCTCGAGATCTTGCCTCCGTACCGCGCCAGGAACCCCTCGCCGCACTCAGCCGCCACCGCGTTGATCCGGTCGGCTTCAGGTTGGGCCGCGTGGTGCTTCCAGAGCTTGACCCAGGCGTGCGGATTGTCGGCGAACTCCGGCTTCACACACAGCGGCACGCCAGCCGCGTCGATGGGCATCATCGTGCACGCCGTGAAGTCCGTGCCGATACCGATCACGTCCTCGCCGCTTACGCCCGAGTCCTCCAGGACCTTCGGGATGATCTGTTCGAGAACGCCAAGGTAGTCCTTGGGATTCTGCAGCGCCCAGTCCGGTTCGAGCCGCTTCTTCGACACCGGCAGTTCGACGTCGATCACCCCATCCGGGTATGCCGCGACGGCCGTGGCCACCTCTTCCCCGTTGTCCACGGCCACCAACAACGCCCGCGCGGATTCCGTGCCGTAGTCCAGTCCGAGAACGTACTTGCGCGCCATTGACCCAACTCCTTTCCGCATTCTTGGCCTGAGGAATCGGGCCGTATGATACTCTACATCGCCGGCGGACGCCAAGCAGGCCCACGCACGCCGTGCTTCCGCGCGTCGCTTCCCTTTTCTGGTTGAAGTGCCGCGGCTGTGCTGTTATGCTGCAAGCACCATTGCCAGCATTGGGACTAGGCTGCGGCAAAAAAAGTGGGGCTGCAATGACACACCTGGCACGCGTATTCCTGGCTGGCCTGTTGGGTGGCGTAACCACCATCGCCGTCCAAGCCGATGACCAGATGTACTGGCTTGATTTCGACAACCATCGCGTGCAACGGGCCAACCTGGATGGCTCGAACGTGGAGACGCTGATCGAGACCCCTGAGCAGGCACCCATCGCCATCGCGCTCGACGTGCCCAACGGCAAGCTGTATTGGTGCTGCGGCGGCGACGTGGGCGGCAACATGGTCCAACGCGCCAACCTGGACGGCTCCGAAGTCGAGATCCTTGCCATCCGGCCGACCGTCGTGAGCGGCTTGGCGCTGGACCGTTCAGCGGGGAAGGTCTACTGGACCAGCGGGGGCAACATCGAACGGGCCGACCTGGACGGGACGAACGTCGAGATACTGGTCTCCGGCCAGCCCAACACGAATGCTCTTGCCCTGGACGCCGGCAACGGGAAGGTGTATTGGACGGATATTGCGCAGCCGCGTATCCGTCGCGCCAACCTGGACGGAACAGATATCGAAGACCTGGCGACTGGTGTGGCAGTGCTGTTCTCACTGGCGCTAGACACGGCCAACGCGAAGATCTACTGGGTCCCTCAGGTGCAACGGCTGCATCGAACCGATCTCGACGGCGCCAACGCGGAGGCAATCGAGACGTCCCTCCCGTTTCTAGCCATGGACCAGGGCATGGCCGTGGACTGGCTCAACGACGTGATCTTTGTGGGGGGCAGTAACATGGATTCCGGTAACGGCGCCATCGCGCGCGTCAACTGGCAGACCCTGGATCAGGAGATCTTGATCAGCGGCCTTGGTGACGTCAGTGGCATCGCGCTGGCCCATCTTGAGGATCTCAGCGTAGCCCTAGTCGGACCGCAGCACATCGTGGCTGAGGCGGGGCAGCCGGTCGTCTTGCGCGTCGAGGCCCACGGCGGACCCCCGGGAGGCCGTGAGTACCAGTGGTACTACGAGCCGCCGGATGGCGGGAAGGCCTTCGAGCCCATAGCTGATGGTACCGGCTCTGCGCTCACCTTCACCTGGGTCACTGCCGCCGATGCCGGCGACTACTTCTGCGCGGTTTCCGCCCGGCACCAGTCGGCGGAGTCGGGTGCCTTCACCTTGACCGTGGACGGCAACGTGGAGGTGGCGGCCCAGAGCCCGGTCGGACTGGGGCTGCTACTCGCGGCCTGCGCGGCCGCCGGCGCCGCGCGCGCGCGGCGTCTGCTTCGACCAGGGCCTCGTGCCCATGGTTGAGCAAGCCGGGTATCCAACGCGCGATCCGCAGATCGTGGTGGATGCCTGACCTTTCACCGTAGTGGTCCTCTGAGCGCGACGGTCACGCGGACGACCAGCTACGTGTCGGGCTCCGCAAGCGGCGAGCCTCCGTGGCTACCTCTTCCCCGTTGTCCATGGCCACCAACAATGCCCGCGCGGATTCCGTGCCGTAGTCCAGTCCGAGAACGTATTTGCGCGCCATTGACCCCGCTCCCTTCCGCATCCATTGCCCTAAGGAATCGGGCCGTATGATAGCAGAACGGCCTCAGACACGAAGCATCGCGCGCGGACGGGCGGGCCTGCTTGCGTTGTGGCCCTCGCGTGTACAGAATGAGGTCATGTGTCCGATGAGGCGTTCAAACCGTACATCAGGAGAGGACAATGAGGAGACTTCAACTCGTGGCGACCGTGCTCGTTGGGGCTCTGCTGATGGCTGAGGCGCAATCAGCGGATCAATTCCAGGGCGAGTACTTCCACGGCGAGGGCGACGTCGATTACCTGCGGCTGCTAGACGTGGCCCGGCGGATGTTTGACCCAGACCCGGAGTTCCAGAACGTGGCCATGCTGTACACGCCGGCGTGGAACGGATTCGTCGAGGGGCCGACGTGGGGGGCGTGGTGGATCCAGAACAGCTACGGGCCGACGTACTGCGCGCTGCCGTTCTACATCGAGCCTTATGTCACGTTCTTGCAGAATGCGCAGGACCTCTGGTTCGCCCAGATGGGGGACGGCAAGCGGGCCGGCGCACACGACTGGGTAGCTCCGGACGGGGCGCTATGCGACGCGGCCGCGCCGGAATGGATCGTCTACAAGCAGGGCGACGGGCGCATTGACATCCACGATTGGGGCATGGAGTTCACTGCGGCCGGGCTCCTGATGCAGGTCGAGCTGTTGCTCATCGCCCGCGACGACGACGTCATCGACCACTACCTGCCGAAGCTCGAACGCTGCGCCGAGTTCATCTGGACGCGCCACGACCCCAAGAACGACTGCTTCCTGGCCGGGCCCGCGGGCAACCTGCTCGCCCCGAGCTACGCCGGCTGGAAGAAACCCGACGGGACCTACGACAAGGCCTACCTGACGGGGCTGTCGGTCACGTACATCGCGGCCCTGGACCGGCTCATCGAGCTCGAGAAGCTGGCCGGCCATGAGGACAGGGCAACTCGCCACGCGGAGCGGCGCGAACGGACGCGCAGGGGCCTCGAGCATCTGACCACCGACGAGGGCTATCTCATCCGGTCGCTCGACCCGGACGGCACCCGGCATGGCATCTACGGCGCGGAGAAGCACGGCTACTTCGAGGCGTCGCCCAACCACGACGCCATTGCACACCGCGTAGTCGACGATGCGCAGGCTGAGCGAATCTACGCGAAGATCGCCTCGATTCCGGAATTGCGCCGTCACGTGTTCATTCTGCCCAACTACCCCGGATACGACGACATGTACGTCGAGCCCAATTCGTGGTTGTGGTCCTACGGCACGTGGGTGAACGGCGGGCACTGGTCCACCTGCGAAGGCCGCATGGTCATGGCCTACTACCGGCTCGGAAAGTACGACGACGCGCGCCGGTCCATGCAGCAGTTGCTCACCTTCGCGCGTGACTTCCGCATGGACAATCCGCTCGTCGAGTTCGGCAGCAAGGTGTACCAGCCCAAGCAACCCATCAACCTGTGCTACGACTCCTTCGGACCTCCGGCCGCCCTGGTCCGCGGCCTGTTCGAGTATCTGTACAAGGCCGACCGATTGGTCCTTATGCCGCATATTCCGCCCACAATCACGGCGCTCGAACAGCGATTCCCGATCCGATTCGGGCGGAAGCGGCTGTACCTGTCGGCGTCGGGCGCCGGTCCCGTTACTTCGGTCACCGTCAATGGCGTCCCGCACGAGTCCTTTGATGCGCGGTCGGTTTCGCTGCGCTATGACGGCTTGCCCGATATTGCGCGCATTGCCATCGCCATGGGCGGCGCCGAGCCGCCCCCGCCGGCCGTCCCCGAAACGGCCAAGACCGTGCCGCCGCCCGGCGCCCCTTTTTGGACGAACGCCTTGGAAGCGCCGAAGACGAACGCGCAGCCCCTGCGCATCGGCGCCGACAGCGCCGGCGGCAGCCGGTTCGTGGGAGACGTTCGCCGCGCGCGCATTCACGGCCGCGCCTTGAGCGCCGAGCAGGTCGCGGCGCTCAAGGCAGATGCTTCGGCCACCGTCGACGACACCTCGGTGATCGCCGATTGGATCTTCGAGGGGACTGGGGAGGGGGTGGTCGAGGGCGGCGAAGGCCGCTATCCGCTCAAGGCCGCGGGCGAAGTGGGTTTCGCGGATGGCGCACTGGGCCGCGCCCTGCGATTGACGGGTGAAGGCTGGCTCGAGACGCCCCACCATGCCAACCTGGCCCCGAGCGACGGCTTTAGCCTCGACGCCTGGATTCGGCCAAAGCAGCAGTCGGACCGCGGCGGGCGGATCATCGACAAGGTCACTGCGGGCAGGGACGATGGCTACCTGCTGGACACGTTCCCCGGCAATTCGCTGCGCTTCATCACGCCGTGGGGCGCCGTGAGCCACGACGCGAAGCTGGCGCCGGACGCGTGGTGTCACGTGGCGGCCACCTTCGACAAGGCGGCCGGACTTCGGCTGTACGTCAACGGCCAGGAGGTCGCGACCGCCCCGGCGAAGGAGGCAAAGCCGCTCGCCCGCTTCGAGGCCCTCGGCCGGCTGTATGAGCGATTGGCCGAAGCGGGCTTGGGCGAGTGCTACGAGGCAAAGCACGCCCAACTCGTAGTGGACGCCGTCGCGACCATCCACGAACGCAAACGGCTGCAAGCCGAGGGCAGGCTCGATGCCCTCCCGGCGCCCTCGCAGGACGCGGCGGACGGCTCCTACGTCGAAACCGCGAACAGACTCGCCGAGGGCCTGCAGAAGGTGCTTGATTCCTACGAAGGCTCGGACGATCCGCACGAGAGGCGGATCGCGGCGGCTTGGCGACAGTGCAGGCTCCCCTGACACGCCTGTCGCGGCGGAAGCGAGACTGCTTTTGACGGCCCCACGCTTGCGTGATACCATCAGCGGCCATGAATGGGCTCATGAGGGTGCATGATGATTTGTGCAGGTATTGACGCCGGTTCGAGGGCCATCAAGGTGGTCCTGCTCGACAGCGAGTCCGGTGGGTTGAGCGCGTACGGAGTGATCGACCAAGGGGTCGAGCAGGACGCCCTGGCCGGGCGCTTGTTCGACCGTTTGCTGGCCGAGGAGGCCCTGGAACGCGGCGCGGTTGGGCGCGTGGTGGCCACGGGCTACGGGCGGGATTTCGTGCCATTCGCCGACACGGCCATCACGGAGATCACGTGCCACGCCTGCGGCGTCCGGCATGTGGCCCCGGACGTCAGGACGATCATCGAGGTCGGCGGACAAGACAGCAAGCTCATTCGGCTGGATCCGAGCGGCGCGGTGCGCGATTTCGCCATGAACGACCGTTGCGCTGCGGGCACGGGCCGCTTTCTCGAAGTGGTCGCGTCGCGTCTCGAGGTGGGCCTCGATACGCTCGGCGCCATGGCCGCACGCAGCGGGTCGCCGGCCGCGATCAGCAGCACCTGCGTGGTGTTCGCCGAGACTGAGATCGTCGGCCTGCTGGCACGCGGCGTGCCCGGCGAGGATATCGTGGCGGGAGTGCAGCAGGCCATCGCACGGCGCGTGACGGCCATGGCGGGGCCATCGGTGGACGAGCCGATCCTGTTGACGGGCGGCGTGGCGCTCGTGCCAGGCATGGCCGACGCGATGGCCACGGCCCTCGGGCGGCCGGTCCGCGTCGTCGAGCACCCGCAGATGACGGGCGCGCTCGGGGCGGCCATTCTGGCGGCTCGGCAGCGGGTGGATCCACAGGCGCCGGGAGCCATCCTAGGCCAATGAACGCCACTGCGCAATCCACGGCCGCGCGACGTCCCCTGTTCGAGAACTGGACGCTTACGCTGAAGAACATCCTTTGCCCGATGTTCTGCCGGCAGTGCGGCGTGCGCCTGCTCACGGAGGAAAACGGCTACTTCTGTCCGACGTGCTGGGAACTGAGTCCTCAGGTTGTGCGGCCATTCTGCACGATCTGCGGGCGCCCCCATCGCGGGGCCGTGGGTTTCGGCACCCAATCCAATTTCCCATGCGCCGCGTGCCGCGAGCGAAAGCGGCGACCATTCCGGCGCGTCTACGCCGCCGCACTCTACGAGGGAGCCGTGGCCGACGCCATCAAGCTGCTCAAGTTCCGCGACCGGCAGCGCCTGGCAAAGCCCGTGGGAGACCTCATGCGCGACTTCGCCGTGCGTGAGATCGACCGCGACGTCTATGACTGCCTCGTCCCCGTGCCGCTGCACAAGGTCCGCGAGCGCGCGCGCGGATTCAACCAATCGCGCCTGTTGGCGCACCACATCTTGCCCGTGTTCCCGAAGGCGCGGCTCGACGAGTCGCTGCGCCGGATTCGGCCTACCCGGGTGCAGAGCAAGGCGCGCAACCAGCACGAGCGCCGCGCCAACGTGGTGGGCGCGTTCGCGGTCGAGGGCGACCGCTTGGCCGGCAAGACGGTGCTCCTTGTGGACGACGTGGTAACGACCGGGGTGACGACCGCGGAGTGCGCCGCGGCCCTCAAGCGCGCCGGCGTCGCGACGGTCGACGTGTTCGCGGCCGCGCTGGTCGCGTTTGTGGCGGCGGATTGACC
>Ga0272442_10002485_pt1 | contig 26687 bp, 25 predicted proteins | sample SSMForm2O_FD_200262 | JGI IMG/M metagenome (GOLD analysis project Ga0272442, IMG submission 200262) | Marine sediment archaeal communities from Little Sippewissett salt marsh, Falmouth, MA, United States - SSM-Form-2O | ecosystem: Environmental > Aquatic > Marine > Wetlands > Sediment ... | reverse complement strand
CGGAAAAAACAACTTGAAGCTTATGAAAGAATATCCGGCAAATAAATCCCTTAGGACAAAAAGGGCCGAATTTTTAAATCCTCTTTGGAAAATTTTATATTGGTATATAAGTCATATGGATAGTAAGGGAGAAGTAACCTTCCTTAATTATGGTTATGCAGATAATAAGAAACTTGAGTTGCAAAAAAATGATGAGAAGAACAGATATCCGATCCAACTTTACCACCATGTTGCCAATTCTATACCATTAAAAGGGTTAGACGTGCTTGAAGTGGGCTGCGGGAGAGGCGGCGGGGCTTCTTATATAGCCCGATACCTAACTCCTAATTCCATAAAAGGATTTGACATTTGCAGAAAAGCCATTGATTTCTGCAATAGATATTATTCTCTCAAGGGATTATCTTTCTGCTACGGCAATGCGTTAGACGCACCTTATACAAACAACAACTTTGATGTCGTTATCAATGTTGAATCCTCTCATCGCTATGCTAATATGGGACGATTTTTGGATGAAGTTTACAGGGTTCTAAAACCCGGCGGATATTTTCTTTTTGCGGATTTAAGAGACAGGGAATCGATAAAATTCTTAAGAAAGCAATTAAATAGTTCTAAATTAAAGGTTGTAAAAGAAGAAATCATAACAGAGCATGTTCTTAAGGCTTTGGATTTAGACCATGAAAGAAGGGTGGAACTGATAAATAGATTGGCTCCGAAAGTTTTTCGCGCGTTTACTAGAGAGTTTGCGGGGACCAAAGAAACAAGATTGTATAAATCTTTCTTAACAAGGGAGAAAGAATATCTCCATTATATTTTGAAGAAAGATTAATCGAATCCCTGTAAAAACTTTTCTATTTCTTCAAAGACGGCGGTTATATCGTCGCCACTGCCGCAGTCAAACCATTTTATTCCCTTATTCTTTCTAAAATATGTCATTTGCCGCTTTGCGAATTTTCTGGTGTTTTTCTTCACCTTCTCCTTTGCTTCCTCCAAATTAAATTCGCCTTTTAAATACTGCGCTACTTCTTTATAACCCAACGCCTGAAACGAAGAAAGTTCGCTAATATATCCTTCTTTTATAAGCGTTTTCACTTCTTCCACAAGCCCTTTATCAAACATTTTGTCGACTCTCATTTCGATTCTTTCATAAAGTTCGCCTCTTTGTCTGTTAAGTCCGATTAGCAAATATTTATACTTTTTAACTGCCTTTTCTGTTTTTTGGATTTCTGACATCGGCTCTCCGGCAAACTGGTAAACTTCGAGAGCGCGGATTATCCTTTTTAAATCGTTTGAATGGATTTTTTTTGCAGATGCGGGGTCTACTTCATTTAGTAATTTGTGCAAAAACACGCTGCCTTTTTTCTCCGCTTCCTTTGTCATTTTTTCTCTGAATTTAAGGTCGGCTTTAGGCATGGAAGATATCCCGTAAAGAAGAGCGTCAAGATAAAGTCCGCTTCCGCCGCAAATTAGCGGAATTGCGCCCCGTTTAGTTATGCCTTCTATCACTTTTTCTGCGTCGCGCGCGTATTCACCGGCGCTGTAATGATAATCAGGCGTAACAACATTTAGCATGTGATAATTATATTTTTCTATCTCTTTAGGCGAAGGTTTTGCCGTTCCTATATCCATACCAGAGTAGACCTGCATCGAGTCGCAGGACACAATCTCAAGAGGAAATTTCTCCGCAAGTTTATGGCTAATTTCTGTTTTGCCTACGGCGGTGGGCCCGACAAGAGCGACTATCTTTAGCATAATTTTTTCAGTTAATAGAAGTTAATATCGGTTAACATAGGTTAATAAAGGTTACTTTTTATTATTTTGCAACCATGCCCCAATGTTACATCGGAACATTATTAACTCTTATTAACCACTTTTTAACCATTTTTAACTAAACCAAGATACAGGTATTATACATATATTTTTGACAATTTCACTTAGCAGTGCTGTAATATAACAACCGGAGGAGATATGAGTAAAGTTAAAAATGCTTTCAAAATAATAGGCATTATATTTGTCGGATTAATTGGTCTAACTATCGAATTGTATATTATTTTTAATATTACATTCAGTATTCAGTTAAATAATAAAATTGCAGAACTTAAAGCGCAAGGAAAACCAATGACTATTGCCGAAATCGTGCCTACTCTGGTTCCCGACAAAGAAAATGCGGCAATACTTTACAATAAGGCATTTGAATTAATGGAATCCGAAAAAACAAGCGAGATGGTTAAGACAATAGGATTTGCTAATTCCCATTCTAATATCTCTGACTGGAGTGAAAAACAAAAGGTGGAAATTCCTAAATTGGTCGATTCCAGAGAATTGCAGAGGATATATGAACTCCTTGAGGAGGGTTCCCAAAAACTTAAATGCAATTTCAGTCGTGAATATGGAAAAGGGGTATTTATGGAATTACCCACTTATTCAAATGTGCGAAATGCCGTGAGACTATTTTGTGCAAAAGCTTTACTTGAAGCAGAATCAGGAAAAGCGGAAAAAGCATTTGATATGCTTCTTATTGGGTTAGAATTTTCAAACCATCTGAAAGACGAACCGATTTTGATTTCACAACTAGTAAGAATAGCGTGTGACCAACTACTAATAGAATGTGTCAAAAGTATATCGGATTCAAAAAGTATTCCGGTTGAAAAAGCAAATTTAATAATGAGTGAACTCTCTGCTCATAAAGATGTTGAACCTTTTATTAAATGTATGGACGGAGAAAGGCTGATTTATATGGGATGGTTCTCAGAAAAAATATTGCAAGGGAATATGTCATTGAAAGCATTAAGGGCTATTAGTGGGATTGATATATTAAGAGAAGACCCTTTAATAGCTAAAATGTTTTCTTCACTATTATTAAATCTTTATAGGCCGATCTTTAAAAAAGATTACACGTGTTATTTAACATTAATTTCCAAAATTCAGGATAATTATAATATCCCTTACTATAAAGTTGCTGAAAAGATTAGGAATAATCCTATAGAAAGACAAATTCCCAGATACTGCGTCTTAACTAGAATAAGTATCCCGGCACTTGATGTGATGCAGGAGGGATTTGCAAAATATCAGGCGGAGATTGATATTTGCAGGACCGGGCTTGCTTTAAGGATTTACAGAGTAAAAAACGGAGATTATCCCGAAAAGTTGGAAAGTTTGGTGCCTGATTTTTTAAAAGAAGTTCCTATTGACCCGTTTAGCGGGGAAAATCTTAAATATTACCGCTACGAAAGAGGTTTCAAACTTTACAGCATCGGTCCCAACATGCAGGATGATTTTGGGACCAGGAGAACATATGAGAAGGATTCTCCCGCCTACGAGAATTATGATATTGTTTGGGAGTTTGGTTCCTAATACAGTATATTCTGTAATTAATATAGAATTCAGGCTTTGAAAAATGAAAAGATAAGGAGATATAATTTTTAAAAGGGGTCGAAGAATTCAAAAGAAAAATTGTCCTAATAAATGTATAGATAAAAAGGAGATGAGATATGTTCAATAGATTTAAATTTTTTCAGTCTTCAATCCGCAATGGGAAGGGCAGTTTTTTACTCCGCAATTTACAATCCACAATCCACAATGGATTCACTCTTATAGAACTCTTGGTGGTGGTGGCAATCATCGGAATTTTGGCGGCTGTATTGTTACCAACATTACAGAAAGCAAGGGAACAGGCAAAGATTACTGTCTGCAAAAATAACCTTAAACAGATCGGCTTGGCTTTGATTATGTATAGCAATGAGTATGGTAATAAACTGCCGAAGCAAACGATAGGGTGGTGGCTGCAAGACCTTGCTTACCCTATATCTGATTACATTATTGACGCGGGCGCCCTCCTCCCGGAAAATTTTTACTGTCCTTCCGGGATTACTAGAACCCACAAAATGGCACCATGCTGGCAACTTACCCAATGGATGATATCAGGATTGCCATTTGACACCCCGAGCAGTGCTGTTGGTGGACCGATACCGGAACCGAGTGATCCTGCCCAGCGCGCCACCCATTATCGAGTGACAGGTTACTCTTGGATATTTGACCATGAGATTGCTACCCGTAGACCAAACCCAATACGAATCTATGGTAGTGAGGCGACAAAATGTTGGGTAACATCAACTTTTAACCAAACTCCTCATCCTCTATCTCCTGCCGGAAGTATTTGTCAGAATCCTGCAGACACCGAAGTCGTAACAGACAATGTCTTTAGTATGCCAAGTGCTGTTACCAATCTTGATGCTATAACATTCACAATCACTGGGTTTGCTTTGCCGGAGGACCGCACTAATCATATGGCAGGGAGGTTACCTTCAGGCGGTAATATCCTTTTTGTGGATAGCCATGTGGAATGGCGACAATTTAGCAAGATGAAATACCGCACCAATGTAGGGAGTCCAACTCACTGGTGGTAATGAAAGGCATCTTCCAGTTTTAATTGTGTTTGTTTCTGCGAGTTTCGTTAGAAATAATTTATCTTGATTTCTTGGGTAGTAATTTTCTTATATCGTCAAATATTTCCTTTGTTTCTAAAACTTCAGCAAATTCCTTTACCCAATATTTGATACGTTTAAAATCAAGTTCAGGGTTAGCTTCTATTATGCCTTCGATATCTAATAAATCCTGATGTCTATGTGCTACTGCTTTCATGATAATCAGGTCTTCCGGGGTAGGTAAAGGAATAGTTATCCCGCCTATGGGAAGTGTTATTGCGCGATTGAGGCTCTCTTTTTCAAAAGGTAAGAAGCCGAAAGAAATATCTATATCTATGTGGGTGGGTTTGTGTGTTAATAACAAGATTCTATTTTGCTCGGCAAATTTTAAAATGTCTTTATTTCTGGGATAAAATCCAAAATTTTCTCCGGTTTTCAAGAATTCAGGCCATTTGTTCTCGTCAACGAAAACAAGGGCATCAATATCGCGTGTGGTCCTTGGCTTGCCTAATAATGAAGCGGCTATGCCGCCAATTATAATGCCTGAACAATGGGTTTTCTTAAACCATTTTAGAAGGCCTTTAATGGCTAGATATAAAGGACCAAGAGAAGATTTTTTGTTCAATTTAAGATTCTTTTAATTTTATCCAATTGTCACAAATACAATGTTCCTTATTGGATTTTAAAGAATTTGCAAATTGCATTAAAGCGGCAGTTTGAATAAAACGCATTTCAAAAGGAGTTTGGCGAATTTCGGTTCTTTCCCTTTCTTTAATTCTTCCCCATCTTTTAAAGTATTTTTTTGTTTCTTTTTTTCTCATGACTTAAAATTATACCATATTTGCCATGTTAAATCTTGCGAAAAAATTGTAAAAATGTGACTACCGCAATGCTATTATTGTCTTTGTTGGGTTTCTGCTTTGTAATAGAAAATAGTGGAAATTTACTTCTTCTTTACATTTAACGGGCAGGCCTGCCCGCCTATCGGTTGCTGGCGGGAGTCCGAGGAAACCTCGCTCTTTTTTATGTTTTGAGGAATTTTTTCATCCATACTATCCGCAATAAATCCGATAACGGTTAAAACTTCGACTTTTTCGCCTTCTTTTGCCAATATCTTTCTAATGAGTCCGTCATGCTGGGATTCAATTTCCAAAGCCGCTTTGTCGGTCGTGATTTCAAGCAGGACTTCGCCTCTTGCAACTTTATCTCCTTCTTTCTTGAGCCATTTTTCGATTGTTGCTTCTTGAATTGTTTGCCCTAATTTAGGCATTATAATTTCATTGATCATTTATAGCCTCCTTTGCAAATCTATCTATTTTACTTTAGAATTTCTCTTTAGGCAAAATAAAGGTTTATGGTGCAAAAAAGCCGAGAGATATATGTTAAGTAGAGAAGAAATTTCTTTTAGATTATAATTGCCTTTACTATATTAGGAAGAAGCAAGCGGATAGTGATGGAAAATATTATTTACTCCCCGCCTGCAAGATTGGCGGGCAGGTCTACTTGCTACTTTCTACTCTCTACTTTTTAAAAGGAACTAATATGAAACCCGTAATACAAATTGCACTGGATTTTATCGAATTAAAAAGAGCTGTTAAACTTGCTCATGAAGCGGTGAAAGGCGGAACTGATTGGATTGAAGCGGGAACGCCTTTGATTAAAAGCGAAGGGTTGGATGCGGTTAGGACGTTAAGAAAAGAGTTTCCGCATCATACAATAATTGCCGATATGAAAATTGCCGATACGGGCAGAGCAGAAGTTGAAATTGCGGCTAAAGCGGGCGCGGATATTGTATGTGTTCTCGCAATTGCTTCCGACAGCACGATAAAAGAATGTATCGAAGCGGGGAAAAATTACGGCGCTAAAATTATGGTGGACCTGTTGGAAGTAGAAAACATAATACGAAAATCCAAACAAATGGAAAAATTCGGCGCGGATTACTTATGCATACACACTCCGGTCGATGCGCAAATGAGAGGGGAAAATCCTTTTAAGGATTTGGAAAAAGTGAATAAATCTGTGAATATTCCGATTGCTGTTGCCGGAGGAATAAATTCCGAAACTGCCCCGAAGGCAGTGAAAGCGGGCGCTTCCATAATAATTATCGGAGGAGCGATAACGAAATCGGAAGACGCAAAAAGATCAACAGATATAATTAAACAAAGCATAAAGAATAAAAAGCCGATAAGGACCATTCTATATAAAAGGGTGACGGATGAAAAAGTAAAAGATGTTTTGCTTAAAGTTTCCACGTCCAATATTTCTGACGCTCTTCACAGAGGAAATTCCTGCAAAGATATAAGACCAATATTGGAAGGTATAAAAATGGCCGGCAGGGCTTTTACCGTGAAGACTTATCCGGGCGACTGGGCAAAACCGGTTGAAGCGATAGAGAGGGCGCAAAAGGAAGACGTAATAGTTATTGATGCCGGCGGTGTTTCTCCCGCCGTATGGGGAGAACTTGCATCCTGGAGCGCAAAACAAAAAGGTATTGCGGGCGTTGTTATAGACGGCGCGATAAGAGATGTTCCTGAAATTAAAAAACTCAAATTCCCGGCTTTTGCAAAAATAATAACTCCGCAGGCAGGCGAACCAAAAGGTTTGGGAGAAATGGGAATACCCGTAGAAATAGGTTCGGTGAAAGTTTTTCCGGGAGATTGGATAGTCGGGGATGATGACGGAGTAGTGGTAATCCCGCAGTCCAAAGCCGCTGAAATAGCCAACCGCGCGATGGATGTGCTGGAAAAAGAAAACAGAGTCCGAAAAGAAATTAAAGAGGGAAGTACTCTTTCACAGGTGACGGAACTGCTTCGTTGGGAGAAAACGAGAGGGTAGAGGCTTTCAGTTAAAATATTTCAAATTTATAATAATTTACGATATTGTTAAGCAGATTGACTTGTCAAACGGAAGAGGTATAATACCAAAGAGCCATTTCCGAACGCTGCTATTTTCGGCGGGAGGAATAAAAAAGGAGGGAAGTATGAAAAGCATTATTTCGAAGGTAGCGGTTATCGGCTGTATTTGCCTTTTTATTTGCTCCGGCGTTTTTGCCGACGGAACGCCCGTTAAAAAGCAGGATGACCTTATACCGAGAATAAGGGAACGCCTGAAAGAATTCGGCTGGAGAGTGAGAACTTACGAATCAGACGATAAAGATATATGGGGCAATAGCGGTGTTGGAGTAGGCGGATATATAGTCGGAGCCCCTCCGGGAGTTGAGGAGTCCCAAATGACTATGGCTCCGCAAATGCTTTCCGAAACAGATTTGAAAAACCTCAAAGACGAAATAACAAAGTCGATGGAAGGTGTCCGACTTCAGAAAAAGCAAAAGGAAGAACTTGATTTTTACCTGGCGCAAATAGAGTCGCAACTTGCTTCATATAAGGAAAGTTTCCAAGTCATGGGCGGCGGCATATATGTAGTCAAGAAAAACGATTCGCTTTGGCTGATAGCCAGAAAAGAATACGGAGATGCCAATAAGTGGCCCCTTATTTATAGAGCAAATCAGGATAAAATCAGAAATCCGAATGTTATATATTCAGGGCAAGAACTGCAGATTCCACAGTTGAAGATAAAGAAATAAATTTTTAGCCCTTTTGTTTTTGCCAAAAACAAATAAGACAGCAAAAACAAAAGGGCTTTTTTATTCCCAACTTTTTTGAATTTCGCTTCTGATTATCTTGTGGGTCTGCAGTAAAGATTCCGGAATAATTTTAGTTTTGCCTATGACAGGCAAATAATTTGTGTCCCCTTCCCATCGCGGAACTATGTGAATATGCATGTGGTCTTCAACGCTTGTTCCGGCGCATGAGCCTAAATTCATACCCATATTAAAACCGTGCGGATGATACGCTTTTTTTAAGACAGGAATTATTTTTCTGGCAAGAGAAAAAATCTCGTTCGCCTCGTTCTCGCTTAAATCTTCCAGATTTTTCAGATGTCTGTTCGGCGCTATCATAAGATGGCCGTTATTGTAAGGAAAGCGGTTAAGTATTATAAAAGAATATTTCCCTTTATAGACAACCAGACTTTTGCGTGTATCTTTCAGTTTTAAATGCCTGCATAAAAAACACCCCTTAATCTTTCCCGCATTTTTCACATATTTGCCCCTCCAGGGCGCCCATAATTGTTTCATAGCGGTATTATACTATATGTTTAGTGAAATAGAGCCCAATTGTGATAAAATACCGGTAGAATGAGTGACATAAATGAACTGTTGGTAAGAGAATTTTTTGAAATATCGGGATTTGTCGTAAAGGCCAACCGCAAATTCATTCCCAAGGGCAAAGAATCAAAAAGAGGCGTAGATTTTTTTATAATCAACCTCAATACGGGTCAACAAGAAGCGGCAGAGTTTGTGCTGGACGGCGGATCCGCCAAATCCGTCCAAAGCGCCATAATAAGGATCGAACCGTGGCATACCGATAAATTTTATCCCTCTGTTATCCAGAAAGATGAAGGTTTGCTCGATTTTTTAAGCGCCGAAAACTTAAAAGAAGCGCAGAAAGTATTGAGAACCGCGGATTTTGCGAAAATCCTTGTAATTTCCAACCTTCCCGCCGATAAAACTATGCGCGAAAAGTCGGAAAAACTTCTCAAGACAAAAGGCATAGACCATCTTATAACATTCCCTGGAATGCTTTCCTGGATTATAAAAAACGTAAAAAGCAATAAAAATTATTACAGCGATACCTTGGAACTTTTGAGAATACTGAAGCAGTATAAATTTTTTAGAAAACCGCAGTTGGAATTATTCAAAAAATAGTTTTTAAAATAAATATGAATTCTGTTGTCCTCGGGTTTGACCCCGGAATAAAGGTGAGCGGTTACGGAATAGTCGGAAAAGGGCATGATTCAAAACTTGCAGCGATTGATTACGGAATAATCGAAAATATATATCCGAAATCGTATCCTTTGTATTTGGAAAACATCTATGATAAAGTTTCTCAACTGATAAAGAAATTTAGTCCCGATAGCCTTGCTGTAGAAGAGCCGTTTATTTCCCGAAATCCTAATGCAGGATTGAGAATAGGCCAGATTGTTGGAGTAGTGAGTCTGGCGGGAGTGAAGCGAGGGCTTAAAGTTTTCGGTTATTCGACCCTTGCCATAAAACAGGCGGTTACGGGATACGGAATGGCGGAGAAAAAGCAAGTGCAGGAGATGGTAAAACGATTTTTGTCGTTGGACGTGAAATTCAAGCGTGTCGATATTTCCGATGCTTTGGGCGCGGCTATTTGTTGTATGAATTCTATGGATTGGAATAATAAAGTTAAAAAAACAGAAAGATGAAATACGTGGAGATATGTGGAAATATGGTGGAAATACGATAGCCTGTAGACAATGTATTTCTATTATATTTCTGTTTAATTTTTAATCGGAAAACTATGATTGACTCCCTGCGAGGCAAACTCGCTTATAAATCGCCGACTTATATAAGGGTCGATGTGAACGGGGTGGGATATGGGCTGAATATTCCCGTTTCTACATATAACGCTTTAGGCGATGTGAGCGGCGATGTCAGTCTTTTTACTTATCTTCATGTAAGGGAAGACATCATGCGTCTTTACGGGTTTAAGACGGAAGAGGAACTTGCGAATTTTAAATTGCTGATTTCCGTTACTTTGATAGGTCCGCAATTAGCGCTTGGCATTTTGTCTTCTCTTTCGTCGGACGAATTGAAAAGAGCGATAATCAAAGACGATTTCAATAAATTAGACAGCGTTCCCGGCGTCGGCAAGAAAACCGCTCAAAGGATAATCATCGAACTTAAAGAAAAGATTTCTCCTGTCGGAGAATTACTGGATGAAGAAGTGGCATTAAATGAAGAAGAAACGGCGCTTGTGGAAGAAGCGGTGCGCGCGCTTATATCACTTGGCTGCAGCAAGAAAGAAGCGGTTTTGGCTATAAAGGCTTCATATATGACGATTAAGGAGAAAAAACCTTCTTTGCAGGAACTTATAGGACATGCTTTGAAACAATTGTGAACAATATGATTTTAGAAAAGAATAGCAACAGAGAGGAAGATATTTCAGTTTTTCTCTCTACTTTCTACTCTCTACTTGCTACTGGATTATAGAAAAATGGCAAAAGAAAGAGTTATAAATCCGAAACCTACGCTTGAAGACAAAGAATTGGACAATGAACTGCGTCCTTCTTCTTGGCGGGATTTCGCGGGACAAGATAAAATCAAAGAACAGTTATCCATTTTCATAAAAGCGGCTAAGGAAAGGGGCGAGGCGCTTGACCATATTCTTTTCTACGGCCCGCCGGGCTTGGGAAAGACGACTCTTGCAAATATTGTGTCTAAAGATTTGGAAGTTAACATCAATTCGACTTCAGGCCCCGTAATAGAAAGACCCGTTGATTTATCGGCGATTTTATCGCGTTTAAAAGACAGAGAGGTTCTTTTTGTGGATGAAATACACCGCATGCCTCATACGGTCGAAGAGGTGCTTTATTCAGCGATGGAAGATTATAAATTGGATATTATGGTCGGTAAGGGTCCGTCTGCCCGCGCGATAAAACTGGAACTTCCGCGTTATACTTTGATAGGTGCGACTACCCGCACCGGACTTATCACTTCGCCTCTTAGGGCAAGGTTCGGGATGATAATACGGATAGGCTTTTATAATCCTTTAGAACTTGCTCAAATACTGGAAAGATCTGCCCGAATTTTGAATATCAAAATAGATAAAGAGGGAGCGATGGAATTAGCCCGAAGGAGCCGCGGAACTCCGAGAGTAGCAAATCGCCTTCTGAGAAGGGTAAGGGATTATGCTCAAGTAAAATCTTCGGGTGTTATTACGGAAGACATTACTGCAAGAGCGCTGAAACTTTTGGGAATAGACCAGTACGGGCTTGACGAAATGGACAAACTTTTGCTTAGGACATTGGTTGAAAAGTTTAACGGCGGGCCCGTGGGGCTCAAGACATTGGCGATTGCTTTGGGCGAAGAAGAAGATACTCTTCAGGAAGTGTGTGAAGCGTATCTTATTCAGCAGGGGTTGATAAAGAGGACTGCTCAGGGAAGGGAAGCTACGCCGTTATGTTACGAATGTTTGGGAGTTCAAATTAAGAAGTCAAATCAGAAGAAACTTTGGGGGGAAAAGTAAACGATTATATAAATGCGGAAATATAGTAGAAATATAGTGGATATACATTGTTAAAAACTGAAAAACAGCGACAACTTATTTCAATGTATTTCCATATATTTCTATGTATATCAATTCATACATATTTCTATATATTTCAATTGTATTTCTATTTAATTTTTTAAAAGGAGGATTTTTTTATGCAGAAAGTAAAGATTTTTATGGGTTCGGCAACGAGTGATGGGCTTCCGGAGATTGAAAAGAGTATAGACGAATGGGTTGTAAAAGAAAAAGTCGAAATCAAGAATATATCAAGTTCCGTAAGACTGATACCGGCCGGGGAAAGAGCAAGTTTAACATCGGAAATAGCGGACCAACTTATAGTTTGTTTGACTTATGAAAGCAAATAATATAGCGACAAAATTTTACGTCACCACGCCTATTTATTATGTAAATAGTTCTCCCCACGTAGGACATACTTATACGACCGTTGCCGCGGATGTTTTGGCCAGGTGCGCCCGTCAGGCAAATAAAGAAGTCTTATTTTTGACGGGGACTGATGAGCACGGCGAAAAAATCGCAAAAGCAGCTCAGGAGGCCGGTAAAACCCCCAAAGAGTTCTGCGACGAAGTTTCAGAAAAATTCAAAAATGCGTGGAATAAGCTGAATATTACCTACGATTATTTTATTCGGACTACCGACAGGGACCATGAAGACGCCGTAAAAAAATTTTTAAGCAAACTATACGAAAAGAAAGTAATTTACAAAGGCAAATACAAAGGGCTTTACTGCAAGGGATGCGAAAAATTTATGCAGAAAGGCGACGTGATAGACGGCAAATGCCCCCTGCATTTAACCGAACCGGAGTTGCTGGAAGAAGAAAATTATTTTTTTAAATTGACCGATTATCGGCAGCAACTTATAGAATTGCTGAAGAATAACGAGTTGAAAATATTCCCCAATACTTTAAAAACCGAAGTTTTAAGCAAACTCGAAATGGGAATAGAAGATGTTAGTATTTCCAGAGAGACAGTTAAGTGGGGAATAAGCCTTCCGTTCGATGATTCACAGGTAATTTATGTTTGGATAGACGCTCTTATTAACTATATATCCGCAATAGGTTACGGAAGCGATAAAAGTAAATTTGCTAAATGGTGGCCTGCGGATATTCACTTGATGGCAAAAGATATATGCTGGTTTCACAGCGTTGTCTGGCCTGCAATGCTTTTGGCGGCAGGAGAAAAATTACCCAAAAAACTTTTTGTCCACGGATTTTTTACAGTTGAAGGACAGAAAATGAGCAAGTCCTTGGGTAATATGATAGACCCTTTGCCTTTGGCCGAAGAATACACAGCGGATACGGTCCGGTATTTTCTTTTGACGGAATTTCCGTTCGACCATGACGGAGATTTTTCCCTTTTACGGCTGAAAGAACGTTATAACAAAGACCTTGCAAATGATTTGGGCAATCTTATTTTGCGCGTGTTGACTATGATAGAAAAATATTGCTCCGGGAAAATTCCGCCGGCAGGTAAGAAGGCGGGGAAAATCGAGCCCGAACTATTGGATTTAGATTTATCGGACGAATTATCCGCAAGAGATAAAGAACTCGAAATCGCGAACTTTTCAAAAGCATTATTTAATATAATGAACCTGGTGCGCGATACCAATAAGATTATAGAAAAATACGCTCCCTGGAATTTGGCAAAAGAAAAGGATACTGCTTCTTTGAATACGCTTCTTTATTATCTGGCAAAACGGCTTGCATCAATTGCGATTTTGATATATCCTTTCCTGCCCGCTACGGCCGAAGCGATAGCAAGGCAACTTGGGCTTGAAGTTTCGTTAGTTTCTTCGGCAATAGAAAAATTAGAAAATGTTTTAATAGATAAACGGATAAAGAAAGAGAAGCCTTTATTTCCTAGAAAATGAGAAAAAATAAAATGATTACACAGATTGTAGAAAGATGAGAATAAAAAACGATAAACCGATAATAGTGGCGTTGGATGTCCCGACAAGAAAAGACGCGGAAAAATTAGTCAGCGAATTGATAGATTCCGTCCGCATTTTTAAAGTGGGGCATCGACTCTTTTTACGGGAAGGAATAAATATTGTCCGTATGATTCAAGATAAAGGAGGCGAAGTCTTCCTGGATTTGAAATTCCACGATATCCCAAGCGTTATAGCAAATGCTATGGAAGCGGTTTTAAAAGAAAAAGTTTATATGCTAACCGTGCATTCCCTGGGCGGAAGAGCAATGCTTGAACAAGTTGTTAAGAAAGTGAAGAGTTTATCCGGAGAAACTTCGCTCAGAAAACCTCTTCTTTTAGGAATCACTATCCTTACAAGTTTAGATGACGAGAAGTTAAAAGAAATGGGTTTTTCGCTTCCCGTGAAACAGGAGGTTTTAAAACTTGCAAAACTTGCCGAAGATTGCAATCTGGACGGAGTTGTCTGTTCCGGCAAAGAACTAAGTTTAATAAGAAATAATACTGAAAAAAGTTTTTTGGTTGTTGTGCCGGGGGTAAGAACGGAAGAAATACCCTCTGATGACCAAAGCCGCGTAATCAGCGTGGAAGATGCCATAAAAACAGGCGCTGATTATCTTGTTATGGGCCGCAGCATAACGGAAAGCGAACATCCTAAGAAGAAACTAGAATTAATTTTGCAGAAAATAAGCAAATTGTGATATACTCCACCTACTTAATACCAAAAATTAAATATCAAATATCCAAAATACCCGCCTGCTTGCGAAGCGGGCAGGCATATAAAATGCAAAAATATTTTTTGTGATTTTAAGTCTTAATTTGTCATTTTGCATTTTTATTTTTGATTCTTAATTTGGGGGTAATACGATGGCTTTTACCAAGGAAGACAAGGCAAAAATAGTAGCGGAATTCGGCAAAGATTCCAAGAATACGGGTTCTGCCGAAGTGCAAATAGCGATTCTCACTCAAAGAATAAATACGCTTTCGCAGCACCTTGAAAAGTTTAAACACGACCGCTCATCCAAAAGGGGATTATTGCAGTTAGTGGGAAGAAGAAGGGCTTTATTGAATTATCTAAGAAAAGAATCCGAAGAAAGGTATTTGGAAATACTTAAAAAACTGGACCTAAGGAAATAACTTTTTAAGATAACCTTGCAAGCAAAAACGCAAAGAGTTCGAATAAATAGGTGGATTAGGGCTGGAACGGTTAGAGTAGTTGGTCCCGATGGCAGGCAAATAGGCGTTATGCCTTTAAGCCGCGCTCTGTACATCGCAAAAGAATTGGAACTAGACCTTGTGGAAGTGGCTCCCGGTGCCAATCCTCCGGTTTGCAGGATAATAGATTTCGGGAAATATAGATACGAACAACAGAAAAGAGAGAAAAGCCAGAAGAAACAGCAAAGAATACAGCAGATGAAGGAAATGACGTTCAGACCTTCCATCGGCGAGCATGATTTCACAGTAAAAGTAAAACATATCAAAGAGTTTCTTGAGGACGGCCATAAAGCGAAAGTTGTGGTGCAGTTTAGACGGATGGAAATGGCCCATAAAGACAGAGGCAACCTAATCCTCTCTAAAGTAGAGAAAGAAGTGGAAAATTTGGGCAAGGTTGTCAAGCCAGCTTTTATGCTGGGCAAAAACATGATAATGGTTCTTGCACCCGTAGAAATTAGGAAAGAAAAAAATGCCAAAAATGAAAACAAAGAAGTCGGCGGCTAAGAGATTTCATTATTCCGCCACCGGTAAAATAAGGAGAAACAAAGCTGGAAAACGGCACTTTTTGGGCAAGAAAGGCACAAAGCAAAAAAGAAGATTAGCCCAAAAAGATAACGTCGATTCGGCGGATTATAATAGAACAAAAGGTATGCTGCCGTACAAATAATAATTTAAAAAATCAAAGATTAAAATGCAAAATTACAAATCAAAATTCAAAGTCTTTTCAAAAAATTTTACATTTTGATATGTATTTTTGATATTTGACATTCAATTTTTGATTTAGGAGCAAAAAATGCCGAGAGTAAAAAGAGGAACTATAAAGAAGAAAAAAAGAAGAAGAATATTAGCCAAGGCAAAGGGTTATTACGCAGGAAGAAGCAAACTCTATACCGTAGCTAAAGATGCGGTTCAGAAAGGACTTGTCTATGCTTATAGAGACAGAAGGACAAGAAAGAGAAATTTCCGAAGTTTGTGGATACAGAGAATAAACGCCGCTTGCCGAAGCCAGGGCATAACCTATTCGCAATTGATTGACGGTTTAGCCAAAGCCCAAATTGAGCTAAACAGAAAGGTATTGGCGGATATAGCAGTCAACGACCCCGCTTCGTTCTCTGCATTGGTTGAGGTTGCCAAGAAAAACATTAAGCCAGCACCCGCTAAAGCGAGTTAAGGTGGTATAATATAAAAAAGGGCTCATTAAAAATGCAATTAAATAATCCAAAATTCTTATCAGTTAATATCATATATCTGTATGATATGTTTCCTCTTGAAAAAATTTCTCTAGATGAAATAAAGAAAACCGTTGAAGTTCCTGAAGTTATTTATAATAAGGCATTAAATACTATAATAGCTGGGGATACAGAAAATAAATGGCATGCTTCCATACAGAGTACGAAACTGGAGTATGCAGATAATAATAGCTATTCTTTTAAGGATAGAAAGATTGATAAATTGTATAAGCTTCTTAGTATAGTGCAATTTGCAATTAAAGCCTATGGAGTGAATTTGCGTGTTCAAGGAGGTATTGATAACTCACAAACTGCTGGTGAATATATAAGGGATAACTTCTTGCAAAACCGAGAAAAGTTTGAAAAGAAATTTAACGGAGATGTCTTTGCATATTCAACTAGAGTCTTTTTAGGAAAACCCGAAAACTATCGTGACCTTCGCTTCTTTCCTGTAACTTTGCAAGGAAATTCGATACAGATAGACTACCATTTACATAAAGACATAGCTATAGTAGATTCTGATAAACTTATTAAGGATACAAAAGATGCTGTTGAGTTCTCGATTGCAGATTTCCGGAAAATCATTCACGCTTTATAAAAATAGAAGAAAACATGGACACTAGCACTAATGTGGATGTAAGAACTGAAACTGAATTTGTATTAGGAAGTCTGTTATTAATTAACATTAATAGAAAACCACCCCAATCGTCTCTCTCCGCCACAGAAGCCAAAGGCAGACAGGAAGATGTTTATGGCTACTTGGGGACTGAAAAGGGACAAAGAAATGATAATAGTGATTTAATAAAAAGTGCCAGCCCATCCTCTTCGCCAGAGATATTGATTCGTGAGATGTTCTCGTCTATGATGAGTGTCTTAGGAATTGCGAAATGGCTCTTACAAGAATTTATGCTTTTCCCTACGTCTTATAACCAAGTATTGATAACAGGAATTTTGGCTTATTGTATAGAATTATTGACTAAGATTGATTCTTCTGCGCCGAATTGGTTCACTGGAAAAATTAATTTGCTTATAAAAGACATTGAAAATTTATTCTTCCAGTTTCATCTTGATTCAAACAGTTTTTCTCTGCTTAACCTGCAAATAGTTGATGACAAGTTTGATACAATTCAAGAAAAGAGTAAAGAACGGAATCTCCTTCCCGCATTAGACAAACTCGAAATTTTTGATTTGTAATGTCAAATTACTATGAATAGACTTCTCAAATACACCGCCGTAATCTATGACGCAAACTGTATAATATATTATTGTTTCAAAAGTGGGATCGGCCCCAAAAATCGCCCTATTGTCATTGATTCTCGTCCGTTTACAGACAAAATCAGGGAAATCACTAAAGTACTCAGAGAGCGACAAAAAAATGTTCTTACGCTTCAACTTATCTTTGACGAAATAACGCAGACTCTCTTAGCCAAAGTAGTAGATGAAAAATTATATGAAATTTCACATTTACTCCGCAGAGTGAATATCGATTATGAAAGCAATGCCTATTTAGTTCTTCGAAAGAAACTATTAAAAAAGATAAACCAGAAGGTTCAACGCCTACGATACGGGGAAGAGTGGTTTAGCATTGATAGTCAGTTTCAGCCTAACACACAAGAAATAGCCGACATGGGAATGTTATACCAAAGGATGTTAAGAGATCCAGCAAAACAATCTAAATTTCTACCCAGGAAAAGAAGAATCCCATCAAAGAAAGATCTTTCTCTTGCCCTTTTTTCAAAAGGAAAACAGTTACCTCTGATTAGTAACGATAGCGATCTATACAATTTTAATTCTGAATTAAAAGATAATGGTTATTGTTATGAAATATATGGCTTAATGAAAATTCAAACAGCATGACTACTGCCTCTATGATGTATTGGATGAAATTTTAAAATTGAAGCTTGTAGCTTTGAGCCTTCCTTACTACTTAATCCTTACCACTTATAACTGAGAGGTCTTCAGTCCCTAGTCTAATGTCTAAAGTCCACAGTCTTGTCCCTCCTTATTCCCTAATGGTATACTTTCACTTACCAAACGGAGGATTCTATGAAAAAACTAGTTTTATTGTTTGTTTTTTGCATTTTATTTATTTCCTTGGTTTATTCCTTCGAGGCAAAAAATCTCCTTAAAAATCCTAATTTTGAATCGGATGATTTGTCCGTATGGGTTGCCAAGGGAGGAGAAATATCCAGAAGCGACTCACCAATCTTTGAAGGAAAATATAGTTTAAGAATTGCTCAAAGGGTTGAAAACGAAGACGGGGTATTTCAGGATATTACCGACAAAGTTGCTCCGGGATATGTGTATACGGTTTCCGGACAAACGAGGACCGGGGAAAACGATTGGGATAAATTGGCAGTATATCTAGTATTAAGCGAAGGCACCAAAGAGAAGCAAATTTTTCTCGGAAGTTCGGACGCCAGAAATACCGGATGGGCGAGGTTCTCTTATAAATTTACGATACCGGGAAGGGGAGAAATTTCTAAATTCGGCCTTTTATTCCGCCCGTCTTTTTCGCCGACGGATTTTTATCTTGACGGCCTGTTGCTTGAGCCGAGTATTCAGATTAAAACATCATCTGATAAAAGAGGAACAAAGTTAAGCGTAAATATTGGGCCATTGACCGATGACCAAAGGGGGCTTAAAGCCGAACTGAAGGTTCAGGATGTCCGTGATAATAATGTTTTTACGAGTACGCTGAGTCTTACCGAGAGTACTTTAATAAATCTTAAAGACGGGTTCTATCATGCCGGCGCTGATGTGGTTAGTGCGGGCAGAGAAAAAATTTCGGTCGAAAAAACATTTTGCGCCGGGGATTTAAGTGCAAACGTTAATTCTCTTATCAAAACTAATCAAAAACTGACCGGTGATTCCGGGAAAGCGGCTTATCACGGATGGTTAAAATATTTGCAGTATCTTCTTGAGGATGCGAAGGAAAGATTTTCTGAAAATATAGATGGTGTAACAAATGCCGCTTATCGTTTGGACAAATGGATGACAAAAATTAAAGAAGACACTGATTTAATCAATAAACTTAACGGCGTTATTGAGTGGGCATATCTTTCCAAGGTTGATGATTCGGGACAGCCTTTTAAGTTGGCGATTCCGACGGATTACACGCCGAATAAATCTTTTGCTTTAGAAGTCGACTTGCATGGTCATGGCGGAAATCATATGGAATATTCGGGAGGTGTCAGAAGTCAGCCGGATAGATTTCAACTACATGTTCTTGGGCGGGCTAGAGGCGGGTGGTTTTCCGACCTTTCCGAAGTAGATGTTCTGGATGCTATAAAATATGTCGAAAAACACTGGAATATTGACTCGCAAAAAATTCATCTTATAGGTAGAAGTATGGGTGGTTGGGGAACATTTAATTTATGTACGAGGCATCCTGATATCTTTGCATCAGCTCGCCCTCAATGCGGTTTGGCGGTTGTTATACCGATAGAAAATATGCTTCATGTGCCCGTATATTCTGTCCACAGTATAGATGACCCTACTGTTCCTGTATTGCAGGACCGTGCGCCTATCCAGAATCTTATCCGATTCGGCGGAAAAGTGATACTAGATGAAACCACAGGTTTAGGGCATGCATCCTGGAATTATACAGAAGGAAACACCCGCGCCGCCGAGTTCGCCTTCAGCCACACTCTTCCCGATACGAAAGAAGTCCGCCGCGTTCATTATACTGCTACGGATGAATTTGCGCGGAAGGCATATTGGATTGAAGTTGGCGAGTGGGGGCAACAGCCGCGTCCCGCAATATTTGATGCGAGAATTGATGAGGCGAATGTGCTTTATCTTAATCTTGAAAATATAAATATGCTTAAAGTTGATGTGAGCAATTCCCCCATCAATCCCAAAGAAAATCTGAAAGTGGTTATAAACGGAAAATATCCGCTCATTTATAATGCTCCTCTGGCGGAAACGTTTTATGTTAAATTACAGGAAGATACTTGGACTGTTTCGGATATAAAGAATAAATATTCTTATCGTCTGCATTATCCCGGAGGAGCTGATTTGCTTTATCGGGGTGAGCCATTGATGATTGTCTGGGGAACTAATGCAGACCCCGAAACCAATAAGCGAATGTATGATGCGGCGCAGGCGGCAAGAAAAAGCTGTTATCCATCCTGGCCTGATGCGGATGCGAATGACCCGGGAGAAGGCGCGGGTATTGACGGTATTCCGCATAACAGATTACTTTATAGCACGCTTTTGGGGAAACCCGACAGTGAAGTTAGTGAAAGCGATATTCGCAAATATAATCTTGTGCTTATAGGAACTGCCGAGCAAAACAGTATTGTCGCGAAAATTGCGGACAAATTACCCGTGCAGTTAAGGCGAAAAAGCGTGAAATGTTCGGACGGCGTTAACTGGAAAGTCGAGGATGCGGTCATAGGCTTATGCCACTATAATCCCGAAGCGGCCGAGCGCCTTATTTTCTGGATTGCTTCTGAAAATCCAGAATTTTATGAACCTGAGTCAGAAGTCTTATACAGCATGCTTTCCTTTGAGGACATGCCTGACCTAGTTATTGCCAGTTTGAGAAATGAGAAAGTCATCGCTTCCAGGTCTTTTGACAGCCATTGGCAATGGGAGTCCAATTATAAAAAATCTCCGTTTTTCTCACCGCGTATAAGAAACGAAAAGCAACTGAATCAAGAATTAGCTAAAGTTTTTATGAGAGCGCTTGGTGGAGATATGTCCATAATCAGTATTTCTGAAGATTCAAATACCCCATCATATCGTATAGGCCGCAGGCGTATCGCCGATTTAACGGCACAGCATTATTATATGCCTATTGCCGAAATGACTTTGAGCGGTAGTAAAATATTATCTTACGAGAAATGGTTCAAGGAACATCCTAGTGAAGACGGTTCGGTTCTTTCCTTTTTCCCGCAAATAAACCGGTCAACATTACAAAAGGACCAGATATATAAAGTATCTCTTTATTCGTACATGATTTGGGATATGGCCGGAATTATCGCTAAAGAACCGCCTGATGGATATAGGATTACTGATATACAGGCAAGGGATGCGATAGAAAAATATTTCCCTATATCTACATCAACGTATAGAGGAATGAGGGAATAGGTATTCGGTTAGGGTTACCCGCCTTGACGAGCAAGGCGAGGCAGGCGATGCCCGTTTCGTCAATCGGTTACGTTATTCGTCTTTTTTACGTTAGCCCCCAAGGGGGCTACCCCACAGGCTTTAATTTAAACGCTTTGCGTTTAAATTATGCGGCCCAAAGGGTAAATTATTCACTTTTGTGAATAATTTAGGTTACCCTGACCGTAACCGATACGGGCTTCGTTACCATTACCTTTTCTCCAATGTCTTCAGTCTAATGTCTAAAGTCTTTGGTCTATAGTTTCTTGCTTCCCGTATATTTGTGGTGTTATACTTAATCGGAACAAAGTTCCGATTACCCCGCAGAGTATCGAAAAAATATCCCTTCGGGAAATTTTTCCGATGGTTTACGTTACGGGGTCAATTAAATAAAGAAACCCGTGCTTTAGCACGGGGAGATTCAATTATGCTGAACGAACTTGAAAAAATAAAAAAAGAATTTCTGGATTCTGTCGAGGCGATTAAAGACAGCAAGGCGCTGGAAGAGTTAAGAATTAAATTCTTAGGAAGGAAAAGCGCCCTGACTTCCGTCCTTCGTTCTTTGGGGACGCTTGTTCAGGAAGAACGCGTTTTAGTCGGGCAAAAAGCGAACGCTTTGCGTAAAGAGATAGAAAAGCGTTTGGAACAGATAAAAAACAGCCTGCATCAGAAAGATACTTCGGAAGTTCCTATGGACTATACCCTACCGGGTTTTCCGTTATCTTTAGGCAAAGAACATCCCATAACCAAAACCATTCAGGAAATAATAGATATTTTTTCGCCATTGGGTTTTCAGGTGGCTACGGGGCCTGAAATAGAAACGGACTATTACAATTTCGAGGCGCTTAATTTTCCGAGCGACCATCCGGCAAGGGACGAACAGGATTCTTTGCAGATTGGCGGCTTGTCCGCCGAAGGTATTCTCACGAAGGCGAAGGGAAAATATTTGTTACGTACTCAAACCTCTCCGGTGCAGATAAGAGTAATGGAAAAAACTAAACCACCGATAAGAATTATTGCGCCGGGGGCATGTTACAGAAGAGATAATCCCGACGCTTCGCATTCCCCGATGTTTCATCAGGTAGAAGGATTGGCTGTTGATACGGATATTCATTTTACGGATTTGAAAGGCGTTTTGTCGGAATTTGTTCACCAAATGTTCGGCAAGGAAGTAAAGATGCGTTTTGTTCCCTCGTTCTTCCCGTTTACCGAACCATCTGCCGAAGTTGCAATTTCCTGCATTATCTGCGGCGGAAAAGGCTGTCCTACTTGCGGCAAAAGCGGTTGGCTGGAAGTTCTGGGCGCGGGCATGGTTCATCCGAACGTTTTCAAATACGTAAATTACGACCCAAGGGAATATACCGGATTTGCGTTCGGAATGGGCGTCGAAAGAATAGCAATGTTAAAATACGGCGTCCACGATATCCGCCTTTTTTATCAGAATAACTTGCAGTTCTTAAAGCAATTTTAAATATACCTCCATAGTTATCTTCTAAACGGAAAGAGTGAAAAAATACGAGATTATTTGTATGCAACCGTTTTAGCGGCAAGCAGGTTTAATGCGGCTTGATTTGACAATAATAATACGATATGTTAGATAAAAAAATAAAATGAGAGTTAAATCTCTATATTTCATATTATTCGCAGTTGTCTTAGTGTCGGCGATTCTTTTTTCACCGAACTATGCAACCGGCAAAACATACTATGCCGAGAACTTTGCAACGCTTCAGGAAGCGATGAATTCGGCAAAAGACGGCGATAGTATAGTAATCGTGGGTGATTCGCCTCCGATTCCCTTGTCGGGTCCGAGTATCTGGTATGTTGACGATGACGCACCTGATACGGGAACAGGCACATCATGGGAAGACGCGTTCAAATATTTGCAGGACGCTTTGACCGATACCCGAATTCTTCCAGGCGATGAAATACGGATAGCGCAGGGAACATACAAGCCGGACCAGGGAAGTGATACTACTATTATAATACCCGCTGATAGAACAGCCGCATTCCAATTAATCAGTGGAGTGGCAGTTAAGGGCGGATATGCGGGTGTCGGTGCGCTAATTTCAAACGCACGTAATATAGAAACCTATCAAACTATCTTAAGCGGCGACTTACTTGGCAATGACGGCCCGGATTTCTCAAATTATGGCGATAACAGCTATCATGTCCTAACAGGAGCTGACAATGCTATTCTCGATGGCTTTATAATTGAAAGTGGCAATGCTAATGCAGCCGGAATGGATGCTTCCGGCGGCGGTATATCTTGTTGGGGAACCAGCCCCACAATAAATAAGTGTATTATCAGAAACAATTGGGCTAAAGGGTTTGCAGGTGGTATGCACATAGTAAACTGGATGGAAAACCCTTCTTCGGCAACAATTACAAATTGTATCTTTGAAGGCAACCATGCCGATAGAAGCGGCGGCGCAATGTACCTACTTGACCGTTGGTATCGTTATCCTCCTTTTAACTCTGTGACGTTGACAAACTGTATATTCACTGCAAATACTGCCGGTTTCTTTGGAGGTGGTATACATAGTTTCAACGGTCAAAGTAATTCGCTAAAAATTACCAACTGTGTCTTTACAAAAAACACTGCTCAAAGCAGGGGAGGTGGTATATATAACGAAAATTCTTCTCCGACAATAGTCAATTCTATTCTTTGGGATAATCAAGCTGCTTATACACCTACCGCAAATGAGATATATAACGATGGTTCAAACCCAAACTATGGTTCAAATCCAACCGTCACTTACTGTGACATAAAGGGCGGGTATGCGGGCGAAGGAAATATCAACTCTGACCCGCTGTTTGTTAACGCAAATAATCCTGCAGGAACAGACGGAAAATTCTTCACTTTAGACGATGGTTTGCGGCTTCGCATAAGCAGTCCCTGTATTGATTCCGCAGACGGAGACACGGCGCTATTAACAGATATAACCGGGCTTGAACGAGTAGATATTGCCGATATTCCAAACACGGGAACAGGCACCCCGGATTATGCTGATATCGGCGCCTGCGAATCCGGACATGACTTTGACTTAGACGGTATGCCTGATGAATGGGAAGTCTTTTATGAACTCGACCCTTACAATCCCAACGATGCAGATGATCCTGATGGAGATGGCTTAATTAATATTGCAGAATATCAAAACGGCACAAATCCGAAAAATTCTGATACTGATGGCGATGGCATGCCGGATGGATGGGAAGTAGATAACAATTTAAATCCATTGATAGACGATGCTAATGGTGATGCGGATAATGACGATTGGACCAATTTAGAAGAGTACCAATTAGGATATGATCCCAATAACGCTTCTCCGGGAAAACCCGCCGGCATCTTCCCTGAGGGAGATAGTGTAAGCCTTACACCGATGTTGGAAGCTTCAGATTATTCAGATGCAGAAAATAATGAACATCTGCTCACGGAGTGGCAGATAGCTTATAATATTGATTTCTTAGAGATAGTTTTTGAAGATACTACCCCTATAAACAAACAGACGATACAAATTCCGCTTGCAATCCTAGAACCGGAAACAATCTATTATTGGAGAGTGCGTTATTCTGATATAGGCGGCTGGTCAGATTGGTCCGAGCCGATTCAATTTACAACAATAAGTTTAGATGATTTTCTTGCTAAGTGTGAATGTATTGATGTAATTGATACAATAATTGTTGATACAGGTGTTATTGTTCAGGCATATTTGCGAAAACCATCTAGCTTCTCTAATATACCTTCTGATTATATATTCTATCCCGGTATATTTAGTTTCAAAATAGAAGGTATAACACCCGGCGCTACAGTTTCGGTTACATTCCAATTAGACGGAGTATTCCAGCCGTCGTACAAATGGTTAAAATACTATCCTTCTCTTATGACATGGGATGATACATATGCAGCTCATATAATAAGCGGAATGGGAACGGATGAGATTACTTTAGAATTTCAAGATGGTGGATTTGGAGATATAGACGGGTTAGTCAATGGAACAATAGTTGACCCGGGCGGACCTGCTACGGAGGCAGACGACGAAGGAGACAACAATGATGGCGGAGAAGAGTCATTCTGTTTCATTGCCACAGCATGTTACGGCACACCAATGGCAAAAGAGGTTAAAATCTTAAGAAACTTCAGGAATGAATACCTTCTCACTAATCCGATAGGAGAAGTTTTTGTAGGGCTTTACTATAAAACATCTCCCCCCATAGCTGAATTTATCAAAGAACATCCCATATTAAAGAAAACAGTAAGATATATCTTGAATCCTTTAAAAGAATTTATCGCTTTACTACAAAAGTAATTATATCCGAAGTTTAGGTCTTTTTTATCAGAAGAACTTGCAGTTCTTGAAACAGTTTTAATACGCGTACATAGGGCTGATACGGCTTGACAAATGGGGTATAATACTTAGACAAAAATAAAATGCCAAGAATCAAACCTTTTATCTCCTATTTTGTATTATTCGCAGTTATTTTAGTGTTGGCAATTATTATTCCGGAATTTGCCACAGGCAAAACATATTATGTCCCAAAGGACTTTGCCACGCTTCAGGAAGCGATAAATGCGGCAAAAGACGGCGATACCATCGTGGCAGCCGAAGGAACATACAAAGGCAATATCAATTTCAAAGGTAAAACAATCACTTTAACATCTACCAAACCCGATAATCCCGATGTAGTTGCAAATACTATCATTGAAGGAGATGGAACAGGAAGCGCAATTACGGTAGATAGTAATGCGACTTTAAAGGGACTGACAATAATAAGTAAAGATATAAACACAAAAGGTATATACGTCAGCAATAAAAAATCCGAACCGAAAATAATAAACTGCATAATCATTGAAGGTTTAACGGGTGCACCTGCCCGCTTCGCAGCAGGCGGGAGTAAACCACCGCAAGTCTCCGATAACACATCCAAAGAATCAACAGAACAACCTATTATTTTTACCTCTGAACCTGTAAATGCTGAAAACGAAGTTGTATCTACCGAGTTTCCTGCATCTGGAACCGAGGATTTTGCTGATACATCCGAAAATACAGTGGCCCCGGGTGATTCTCCACCGATACCTTTGGAGGGTCCTACTGTTTGGTATGTTGACGATGATGCTTCGGATACTGGAACAGGAACATCTTGGGAAGGTGCTTTCAGATATCTGCAGGATGCCTTGACTGATACCCGAATTCTCCCCGGCGAAGAAATCTGGGTAGCGCAAGGCACATACAAACCCGACCAGGGAAGCGATACTGCCATTATAATATCCGGCGATAGAAAAGCCACCTTCCAGTTAATTAATGGTGTAACTATCAGGGGCGGATACGCAGGGCTTGCCGAACCTTCAAATCCTGATGAAAGAAACACAGTAATTTATCACACAATACTAAGCGGAGATTTGCTTAATAATGATGAAGCCAATTTCATAAACTACGAAGAAAATAGTTACCATGTCGTGACCGGAGCTGATAATGCTGTTCTTGACGGTTTTATAATTGAAAATGGCAATGCTAATGCAGCCGGAATGGATGCTTCCGGCGGCGGTATATCCTGTTGGGGAACCAGCCCCACAATAAATAAGTGTATTATCAGAAACAATTGGGCTAAAGGGTTTGCAGGTGGTATGCA
>Ga0272442_10002484_pt1 | contig 26692 bp, 34 predicted proteins | sample SSMForm2O_FD_200262 | JGI IMG/M metagenome (GOLD analysis project Ga0272442, IMG submission 200262) | Marine sediment archaeal communities from Little Sippewissett salt marsh, Falmouth, MA, United States - SSM-Form-2O | ecosystem: Environmental > Aquatic > Marine > Wetlands > Sediment ... | reverse complement strand
GCTGGTGATGTGCATTGAAGGACGGGCGTGGGGCTTTGTGAACCCACCAGGATTGGTGTGAACGTCATCTGAAGCTGTTCTACACCAGTGGTGGGTGTTGGTGTGATGGAGCGGCGCGGCAAGCTGCAGCCCGCCAAGGAGAAAAGAACGGCGAACGTAAGGATACAGGCAACCATCTTCCTCGTGTTCATCAGCCCTCCTCCTTCACACGGACCAACCATTGACCGGCTCGAAGCATCCCCAGCGACAAACCATCCTGAGGGGTAAAGCCCTTGCTGAAGGTGTAGCTCCATGTTGCACATACGCCCATCTCAGTGGTATTGTGATGGCTGGTGTAGAAAAAAACCAGCCATCGAGGGAAGGGATGCTATGTTCACAGCTTTGAAGAAGTATGAGCGCCTCATGGTTTCCGTGCTGATGCTCCTTATGTCCATCGTTTTGGGGCTTTCCACACTCGACCTGGGGTTGATCATCGTTAATGACATCATCAACGCCCCGATCTTTCTCCTCAGTGTCGATGAACTGCTTGACCTCTTCGGTTTCTTCATGCTGGTCATTATCGGCATTGAGCTCCTGCAGACCATCATGAAGACCTACCTCATCCAGGATCAACCCCACTTTGAGGTTGTCCTCTCGGTTGCCATCATTGCCATCGCTCGAAAGGTCATCATCCTGGACATCAAGGAGGTTGATGGCATCCGCCTGCTGGGCATCGCTGCTATTGTGCTTGCGCTGACGGTTGGTTTCTATCTGATGAAACGCAGCCACCCTCATGAATCGGAAGGGCAAGGAACAACGATCCAGCAAGATGGTTAGCCAGATCACACTTCTGGTTGGTGATGCGAAATCCTTTCCAAGGAGATGAGATGAAAACCTTGATCACGTTTGAATCCTTTTTTGGAAACACCGAAACGATAGCACGCTCCATCGCTCAGGGTCTCAGCCTTGATCCCGAACAGCATGTCCATAGGGTGAGTGCTGTCACTCCCCAACATCTGGAAAACCTCCAGCTGATCATCGTCGGTTCTGCAACGCGTGGGTTCACGATGTGCCCGGACACAAAGACGTTCCTTAAGGGCCTGCCCCCTCATGCATTGCGTGGTGTGTGCGTCGCGGCTTACGACACCCGTGTCGATATCGAGACGGTTGATAATCGCTTTCTCACCTTCATGGTGACATTGTTTGGGTACGCGGCCGAGAAAATCGAGAAGAAACTCAAGCGTCTGGGCGGTCGGGTGGCTGGCGACTATGCCGGATTTATCGTAGAGGACAGCGAAGGTCCTCTTCGCGAAGGGGAGCAGGCGCGTGCTCAGGAATGGGCAAGGGGTCTGCGTGTCCCCTGATTCCCGGATACCCATCCATCACCGTCAACCGCGCAGCTACAGCATACGGATGCTTTCATGAACATCGTGGAAGAGTTCTACAACGAACATGCCGAGCAGGAACTCGGACGGCTTGATCGTCACCGGACAGAATTCGCGGTTTCCCTGCGTGTGATCCTGGATCATCTTCAACCTCCGCCCTGCACCATACTTGATATCGGAGGTGGGCCTGGTCGTTACGCCCTTGCGCTTGCAGCACGCGGATACCAGCTGAGTATGGCCGACATTTCCGATGCATCCCTTGCGCTCGCCAAGGAACGGGCTGATGCCCGCGGCGGAGTCATCCACGCTTTCTACCACACTGACGCCCAACACCTCGAAGGTATCGCTGACCATTCCTTTGATGCCGCACTGCTCATGGGACCGCTCTATCACCTGCAAGCCCTTCATGAACGGGAGGCGGCTGTCAAGAGCGCCCGGCGCATCCTCAAACCCGGTGGTCTTATCTTTGCATCGTTCATCACTCGCTTTGCCCCCTTCCGCAACGCCGCCGCAGTTGAGCCCGACTGGCTTCTTAACAATCAGGTTTACGCCCTCGAATTGCTGGAGAATGGCATCCACGATCACGGGAAACACTTCCCACAAGCGTATTTTGCCCATCCAGATGAGGTTTATCCCCTGATGGAATCGCAAGGATTCATCTCCCGCTTCCTGATCGGGTGTGAAGGGATTGTGTCCGGCTTTGAGGGACAGATCAACACCTACCAGGGTGAAGCCTGGGAAACCTGGGTGGAGTTGAACTACCGACTCGGGCAGGAGCCTGCCCTGTACGGTGCATCGGATCACCTGCTGTATGTCGGTCGAAAGAGCAAGCAGCCTGAAGGGTGAGCCATAAATCTTTCCGATGCCCGATCCATCTGAGCTTCCCTCCCTGTTTTTCTGCAGCACATGGCAGCTACCCGCACGTACCCACTCCCTCGCGGGGGCATTCACAACCATGGACGGTGGAACACCCCGCCCCATCGGCACATTGCCGCCTCCAACCGATTGCTGTGCCGCACCAATCAGCCCTTTTCAGGACGCGAGCGAGGGCAGCCCCGGTGGAGAAGACGTACAAAACGCAGCGACAGACTCAGGATTCAGCCACGCGACAATCCTCCCGTGGATTGGCTGTACGTCATCCTGCAGGATGCATGATTTGCGCTGTATAATGGCGTGAACACAATCGCCCGATACACCGCTGCAATGCCCAAAACCCTTCCAACTGGATATGGCCATGAATCTCCTACGAGTGCACTCCTCCACCGAGCGTAAAACCTTTATCGATCTTCCGTACGCGTTCTATCGTCATGACCCGCTCTGGGTTGCTCCATTGCGCAGCGAACTCCGCGGCCAGTTCAATCCAAAGACCAACCCGTTCCTCGAGCATGTCGAATACGACCTGTTCCTCTTGAAAGAAAATGATGCCGTCATCGGACGCATCGCCGCTTTCATCGATCACACGGCTGTCACTTTCTGGGATGAACCCATCGGGATGTTCGGGTATTTCGAATGCATCGACGATGATGCAGCCGCAGCCATGCTTCTGGAAGCGGCAGCCTCATGGCTCCAAGACCGCAAGATGACCGCAATGCGGGGGCCGTGGTCCTTCGTATCTGAGGAATGGGGCCTCGTGGTCGAGGGCTTCTCCCCACCTCCGTGCATCATGGCTCCTTACAACCCGCCCTACTATGACAAACTGATGTCGACAGCCGGCCTGGAAAAGGTCAAGGACCTGCTCTGCTACTATATAGCTGCAGCAGAGGGATACACCATCCCCACGCGCATCCTCACACTCACGGATCGCGTCGCGGAGCGGTACGGTGTCACCGTGCGGCCGGTAAGTATGAAGCGCTACGCGGACGAGGCGCAGATTATCCTCGACCTCTCCAATCGCAGCATTATCCACAATTGGGGCTATACCCCGGTCAGCAAGGCAGAAGCGGAAGCAATGGCACGGGACCTGAAGATGATTCTCCAGCCGGGCGGTGCGTTGATCGCTGAAAATTGCCACGGCGAGCCGATCGGTTTCGCACTTGCACTTCCAGACATTAACGTCCTCCTGAAGGGATTGAACGGACGCATGGTTCCATTTGGTTGGATGAAATTGCTGTATGGTCTTCCTCGTTTGCGCAGTTACCGCATGTTCGGCTTAGGCGTTGTGCCTGAATATCATGGGCTTGGTATCGACAGTCTCCTATACCGCGCGCTCTACGAGTCCCTTTTCACCGATGATCTCTGGATGGAAATCAACTATGTCCTCGAAGACAATGCAGCCATGAACAATGCGATCCGCAAGCTCAACGCCAAACCGCTGCGCCGCTACCGCATCTATCAGAAAAATCTGTAAGGTCAGTGTAGTCCATACGCCGATTCGAGCTTCCGCTCATCGCAGCCTGAGAAGGGCGAGGCTGCCCTCACGAGTTCTCGTCGACCATGCCTGCAGGCGATCGCTGCACTCCTCCCATCCCACGAAATCCTCTTGTATACTGAAAACGTGGTTTTCCATGTTTCCTTCAAGAAGGAGCCCCGCCATGCTGAAAGAAGTGCACGACCACATCGTCCATGAATTGCAACAGAACACCCGCACGGACACCATCTTCGTGGTCACCGCCATCGTCTTCAACCTTATCGTCCTTGCGGTTAACGCCGCCGTCGCCGGTGAGGCCGATTCGCCGCGCGCCGATCCCTCCAGCGACATCGTGCTCGCTGTGTTCATTGTGATGAGCATCCTGGTCAATACCATTGCCACCGTGGCCCTCAACACGGGTAAAGCATCGCGGAAGAAGCTCATCAGCGGCTTAATCACCATGTATGAAGACAATGAAGTCGCCCAGTACTATGACCCGGCGCTCATGCAGGGATACGACAAACGCTATTTCCTCTTCAACGCCGTCATCGTTTGCCTCGCGGTGACAGGCATCGCCGTTCCGCTCATCATCCGTTTCACGTAAACCGATCGAATGCCATGGTAGCCCAAGAGACCACCATCAAGGTGCACACCCTGAATTGCTTCACGTGCAGCCCCTACCTCCCTGCCGGCCTGGACGCCGGGACGCTCTGCCTGCTGGTGGAAAAGCCCGATGGCTTGTTGCTCGTGGACACCGGTCCCGGACTGGAGGACTGTGTTCACAAGACCTGGATGCATCGTCTTTTTGAAATCATCACAAGAGCAGACATCCAGCCGTCAGAGACCGCAGTCCGCCAGGTTGAAGCCCTTGGTTTCAAGCCGGAAGATGTCCACGACATCGTCCTCACCCACATGCACTTCGACCACTGCGGGGGTCTGCCCGACTTTCCCGACGCGCGCATTCATGTGTATCAGAGAGAACTGGACGCCTTCACCGGACCTCGCGGACATGCCATGGAGGCAGCATACATCCACCGCCACATTGCTCACCAGCCCGATCTCCATCTCTATGAAGAGGAGGGCGACCAGTGGTTTGGTTTTCCGGCTGTAAGGGTGGATGTGACACCGGAGATGTGGCTCATCCCTTTGCACGGCCATACGCGCGGACACTGCGGCGTTGCCTTCCGGCATGGTTCAAGCTGGTGGTTCCACCTTGGCGATGCCGCCCCGCTGCAATTGGAACGGGTCTTCCCTGCCTGGCTTGAACGTCTGGTCCTTGGCGAGCATATCCCTCGACTGCTTGAGTTCGCGAAACAGCATCCGAAAATGCGCATCACTGCCGGCCATATGCGGCTGGACTTCTTCAACGTTCACTGATCCTTCTGCAGGAACACACCTGCTCTGTAACGATGAATCAGCAAGGGCTCAGCCATACTCTGGAGGAACAACGATGGACATAAAGATCCCCGCAGGGCGCATCAACCTCTGTGCGTATGCCGAGAGACATATCGAACCCCTCCATGCGGCAGTGCTGGCATCGATACCCGAACTACCGACGTATGAAACCTGGGCCCATGCGGCATACTCTCTGGAGGAGGCTGCCCAGTATGTCAACTGGTGGCGGCAGGCCAGGGATCGCAAGCAAGCTTATTACTTTGCCGTGGAGGAATGCGACACAGGACGGCTTCTGGGCAGCTGTGGGATCAGTGACTTGCTGCATGACCACCACCGGGCGGGTTTGGGCTTCTGGATCCGCCAGGACTTTACCAATCAAGGATATGCTACCGAAGCGGCGAAGGCTGTGTTGGCCTTGGGATTCCGGGAATTGGAATTGAACCGCATTGAACTCGAAATTGCCGTCAACAATCAAGCCAGCCGCCGCGTTGCCGAGAAACTTGGAACGGTGTATGAAGGCACATTGCGCCAGCGTCTCTTCCTTCCGGCTGGCCCGGTCGATACAGCCATCTACAGCGCGCTCCGCGATGAATGGCTCCCACTGCAGCAGGAGCGTTGACGGACTTCTAGGTCCAAAAGAAGCTGCAGCAGGCCGTACCCTGGACAGGTGCCCTGCAAGAAATCGTGTTTCGATATATGCTTTAAAGAACAGGGGCGAACAAGGTCTTTCCAGAGCAGATCGTCCATGGGGCAGGCCACAGAGTCGCCAGAGGAAAGGAGAGGATCCATGCCAGAATTGAAAGATGGTTGTGTGCAACCCGCGCGCGGACCGATCCTCGCGGAGGAGGATGTGCCTGAACCGGCCATCCTGAATGAGCTCAAGGAAGGGATGCAGAAAATGCTTGCTCGTGTAGGTGGTAAAGCGCCCGATTTTGAAGCGAGCGCCTTCGTCCGGGGAGAGGGGTTCAAACCTGTCCGGCTCTCCGACTTCAAAGGAAAATGGATCGTCATCTGTTTCTATCCAGGTGATTTCACCTTCGTTTGACCGACCGAACTGGCGGCGGTCGCCGCTGAATATGAACAGTTCCAGAAATTGGACACGGTCGTGCTTTCCCTGAGTACCGACAGCCGGTTTATCCATAAAATCTGGCAGGAGCAGGAGCTCTCAAAGATGGTGGATGGCGGGGTTCCCTTCCCGATGCTCTCTGATTCGGGCGGGAAGATTGGCTCGGTATATGGCGTCTATGATGAGGCAGCCGGGGTGGATATCCGCGGTCGTTTCATCATCGACCCCGATTTCGTCATCCGCGCCATGGAAGTGCTTACGCCGGAAGTCGGGCGCAATCCCGCAGAGCTCATCCGTCAGCTCAAAGCTTTCCAGCATGTCGTCAAGACAGGTGAAGTAACGCCATCCGGATGGGAGCCCGGCGATAAAACCCTCAGCCCCGGACCCGACCTCGTTGGACGAGTCTGGGAAGAGTGGAAACCGTAGCCACACGTTCACACGTTTGCACAGAATCACGGGCACTGTGACCTGCCGGCAGGCTTCATATGCCGGCAGGTTTCGATTATGATGGGCAGGGCCGCGCCGTCCCGATCGGGATTGGACGGCGCATACATTCATGTAACATGGTTGGAGACGGCTATGACAGTGCTATCAGCTGCAGTATTGCTGTTCCTTGTGATGGATCCCTTCGGAAACATCCCCCTCTTTCTCACGGCGCTCCGGCATGTAGATGAGCGGCGTCAGCGACATATCATTCTGCGCGAACAGTTCATCGCCCTCGCGTTCCTGATCCTGTTCATGTTCTCAGGCCGCTACCTGCTGGACATCCTGCAGATCTCTGAACCCTCGTTGTCGATTGCCGGCGCCATCATTCTCTTTCTGATATCCATCAACATGATCTTCCCGACCGCCGGTGGTTTGTTCGACGAGAAACTTGACGGGGAGCCCTTCATTGTCCCGCTCGCCATTCCGTATATTGCCGGTCCCTCTGCTCTCGCATCCGTACTCCTTATCATGAGCCGTGAGCCCGAACGCTGGTCAGAGTGGTTGATCGCCCTGCTGCTTGCCTGGGTGACATCCGGCATCATTGTGCTGCTATCAAGCGGACTGCGACGAGTACTTGGTGAGCGAGGGCTGGTGGCCATGGAACGTCTGATGGGTATGATCCTTACGGCCATAGCCGTGCAGATGTTCATGACGGGCGTGCGCCAGTTCCTCCTCACGCTGTAAATCGGAAGAGTGGACGCATGACAAGCTTCACACGCACCATTCCGGCCTACAAGACTGACAAGGAAGTGGAAGCCGTCCTGCATCGGGCTGACCACTTCGTCCCCCTCAGTTTCCGGCCGGCGCAGGCGTTGTCGGGTGATTACATCTACCTCATCTATCGCGGACGCATTGTCGGTCGCGCTCGCATCGCTGAGGTTTCCCCAGCATCCTCCTCCAACGAAGCGCCGGCCTGGGCAGCCTGGCTCATTCACTACGCCGGCCCCTGGGAGCGGCCTTCACGGGAGATCCCCCTCACGGGGCATCAGGGAGTACGCTATCTTCCCGCCCATGGATTGGAAGGCCTCGATCGCGAAAGCTGGGTCGCATAACCCGGGAAGCAGACTGCAACTTTTCCCTCATCAGATGTGAATCTCCTTATGAAAACCTCGCTGATGGACTACCGGCGAGGAAGAAGCGAAGTTTCGCCGCGAGAGGGGAGCACCATGACAACGAGGCAGAACGTCCTTTTTTCACTGTCCAGCGGCTGCATCCTTATGATCTTTTCAGAGTTCTTCTTCTATGGCGAAGTCAGCCCTGGTGCACAATGGAACGCGGCATTGATGCTTGACCTTCTCTTGCTGCTGGTCATCTATAGTCTGCTGGCTTACGTGCTGCACACGCTCGTGCGCGCCTTTCACATCCATTCCATCGCCGCACTCTTTCTTGCCGGAGCCTTTCTCGGATGGCTCCTGGAAGGTGTGATTGTCACCACCGTTTACGAAAACTTCCCGTGGCAAATCCATTTCACAGCGCTGACCTGGCATGCTCCCCTTGATGTGCTCGTGGGTTGGCATCTGCTCCCGAAGGTTATGCGCAAAGCCTCTCCCTGGCCCACCTTATTCGCCTCGGCCGCCTCAGGCCTTTTCTGGGGAACCTGGGTCATCTGGCGCTGGTGGGAGGAAGGTGTCCCCCTGTCACCAGAACGCTTCGCCGTCTTCACACTGATCGCCACTTTGCTCCTCGCGATAGCCTATGGAACACTCACGCGAGTGGATGGTCATCTATTCCGCCGGTCGACCAGAGCGACGCGCGGCCTCGGCTTCTTGCTCTGCATCTGGTTTGCGCTCAATGTGCTGCCACAATACCCCTGGGCTCCGCTCATCATCATCCCGCTGTTCCTCATCACTGGATACGCGCTTCGACAGTACGGCCGATTGGAAATACGCCCCGACCTGCTCAACACCTTCGCTCAACCACTGCCCTGGAAGCGTATCGTGCTGCTGTTCCTGCTCCCCCTCACCGCTGCCATAAGCTACACCCTGCTGGTGCGGCTGGGCGCGCGCTTCCCGATTAACGCCATTGTTTACGTCCTCACCTCGTTGGGCGCCATCTTCGCCTTTCTTTTCAGTCTGCGGACCTTGCTTTGCATGCGCGAAAGGATGCCCGCAAAGCGCAGCTCCGGGCAACCGTGACCATTCAAGCTCTCCAGGCCTGGGTCAAAGTACGTCGGACGACGCGCCTCAAGCCTGATACAGTATGAATGCACGCGCAGCATATCCCAGCGGGGATACGGAGGGAAATCCTATGACTGAATTAAAGACAAAGCGCAACAAAGGTGATGTGCACGCGTTTCTCAACAGCGTTGAGCACGAGAAGCGCAAGCAGGACGCACTGACAGCGCTTGCCGTGTTCGAGGACGTGACGGGCGAGAAGGCGGAGATGTGGGGGGAAAGCATCGTCGGGTTTGGCTCCTATCACTACACTTACGCAAACGGGCGCGAGGCGGATTGGATGCTCACCGGCTTTTCACCTCGCAAGCAGAGCCTGACGCTCTACATCATGTCCGGTTTTGACGAATACGAATCCTTGCTTCAGAGACTTGGCAAGCATAAAACCGGGAAATCATGCCTCTACATCAACAAGCTCGAGGACGTCGACATGGATGTCCTACGAGAACTCATCCATCGATCTGTCGAACATATGAAGGCGACGAATCCCCCTGGATCCTGAACCGCCTTGATCCCCATCCCCCTTCATCGGGGGTTTTTTCCTGTATGATGAACCCAGACGGATTGGCCACACGCCCGATCGACCTCGGAGGGAAGTATGTCGACTCTGGAAGACATTCTTGACATTCTCGAGAAGGAAGCGCAACCGGAAAAGCTGGAAGGGATGGCGCGCTATGGAATGAGCACCTCAAACCGGTTGGGCATCGCTATTCCTGTCCTGCGCAGAATCGCCAAGCAGGTCGACACCGATCATGAGCTGGCTGTCAAGCTCTGGCGAACCGGCATCGCGGAGGCGCGCATCCTCGCCGCGTTGATCGACGACCCTCTCGCCGTCACTTCGGATCAGATGGAAGAGTGGGTTGTCGATTTCGATTCGTGGGACGTCTGCGATCAGGTCTGCCTGAACCTTTTCGATAAAACGCCCTTGGTCTGGGAAAAAATCCAGGCATGGTCACTGCGAGACGAAGAATTTGTGAAGCGCGCTGCATTTGCCCTCATTGCTGCCACAGCCTGGCACAACAAGGATGTGGAAGACCAGGTTTTCATCGATCTGATTCCCCTTATTCATGCTGCCGCTGATGACGAACGCAATTATGTGAAGAAGGGTGTCAGCTGGGCGCTGCGCCACATCGGCAAACGCAGCCTGTTCCTTCATCCACACGCAGTAACCGCGGCCGAGGAGCTCCTCCTGCAAAACAGCAGGACCGCGCGCTGGATTGGCAAGGATGTTTTGAAGGATATCACCCGGGAGAAAATCATCCTGCGATTGAAAGAGAAATCGAAGAACTAGACCTCCGATCGGTACGATGCCAAGACGCCGTGGCGATGCCTAATCGATCGAATCGCTCAACGCTGCGCTCATGGAGGCCGGGAGCGTGACAAGGATGGTTCGTCTAAGACTGACGATTGGATCCACCAGCCAGGATGCCTGCTGGATGATGGTCATCAGCACCCCTACCACCAGAAAAGAAAGTAGATAAATCGCAATGACCCGCTTGATGTAGGAGAACACGTGCTCCCTGAGAAGCGATCTGTAGAAATTGCCATAGACATAAAGGCTGACGAAAAGCAGCGAAAGTACCGCCAGCAAGATGATATTAAGGGTGGGCAAACGCTCCGCGAGAACCCAGACTTCCTCCGTGAAACCGATTGGTATAGCCAACACAGTTGAACCAACCAGGATTTGAATGAGGTCCTTCATGCGCAATTCGACGCGCAGGGGAGTCACGGCGTACTGAACAATCTTGCCTGCCGCATCCAGAAGGGGCGTGAGGCGATGCAAACGCCCGCCAATGCGTTCAATGTTGGGCGTAACCGGGACAAGTGGCTTCGTCATGTTTTCACCCTCCACACACCATCATGCCGATTGCGTTGGTTCGGATGGATGGATCCGGAACGGGGCAAGTTGAATCGTCTCGAGAGGCATGTGCACGCCAGCCTTCCGAAGTGCAGAGAACATCTTCTCCCTCAACTCGAAACGCTTCTGAATATGATGTCGTTCATCATCCAGCCATACCTGGAGCTGGACGAGAATGTTGTAGTCATTCAACGCCTTGACCACCACTCTCGGCTCGGGTTCATTCATGATGTCGGCATCCTCGTCTACGAGTGCGAGCAAGATCGAGCGCACGAGCCCGATGTTCTCGGTTGTGGCAACGGCAACATCCACATCTAAACGCAGGTGAGGAAAGTTCGTATAGGATGCAACAGATGAATTAATAATCACAGAATTGGGTACCGCCAGCATTCTTCCATCAATCGTCACGATACGCGTGGAGCGCAGCGTGATGTTCTCCACACGACCATAGTCACCGCCGATCTCTATGAGATCACCGATCACAAAGGGACGATCCCAGAAGATGAGCAGACCGGAAATCAGATTGGAAAGAGCATCTCGAGCCGCAAAACCGACTGACAGGCCTACCACGCCGAGACTGGCGAGCACAGCGGCCGTATCCACACCGCTCACTGAAAGCGCTTGAACCGCCCCGATGGTAAGCACCGTATACTTCAAGGCTGTCTTCATGAAGGCCGCCGTGGTCTCTTCCAGACGTGCCCTTTCGAGCGTCATGCGCAATGCGCGATCCAGAATCCGCCACATCAGATAGAAGATGCCAAAGGTCAACATCCCCACCATCAAGTTGGTTACTAGCGAGACGACGGCCTCACCAATCCGCTCGGATGCAAATTGTCCCTCAAGTCGGGATAGGATTTCGTTCAATATATCGGAAAGCATAGCTACCTCCCTTTCTTATCCCCCATAACACCAGATACGTAGGTATGCAGCACGCCCTTCACATTCTCATACGATAGTGCGAACTGCCACCCCGGATTTCGAAACCATACTTTTTATATAGGCAACAGGCGCGCATCTCGGGTTCCGTGCCCAGGCTGATGAGGGGGATCTCCTCAGCAGACGCCGTACGCAGGATGTGGACAAGCATGGCCTCGCCCAGGCGGCGGCGTTGGTGATCGGGGTGAACGCACATGCAGCTGATATGATAGCTTCGCATGGAGAAGGGCAAGACCAGTGAAAAGGCAACCGGCTCTTCACCACAACGGATAACGTGCGATGCTGAGAGGGAGCCAACCTCTTCCCATCCAAGGTTGTCGAAATAGTCTCGACGTGTCAGATCATCCTGCAAAAAGAAGAAGCGCGCTTCCCCATGAAGAAAGGCTGCATCATAAATTGGGTACAACGCGTCTTTCGTCGTGCTGCCCAGTGGCTCGAGCTGATAACCTTCCGGAAGGGCAAGCGGAGCGGGAAGAGTCGCTTCAACGGGGCAAATCATCTCCACATACGATAACTCATGCTCAAAACCATGCTTCTGATACGTATCATGATCGGCTAGATCACCACACTCCTCGGGTCGGCGGATGGCAATCAGTTCTAACGCCTCGGCGTCATGGGAAGTGGCGTAAGCAACAACGGCTTTCAGCAAGCTTTCTTGAATGGGCTTGGGGTCCTGACCTGGCGCTGTGAAAGGGCAGCCTCCGAGGACATCGGGGTTGATTCGCCATGTGGCATCACCCGTGGAGAGCAAGACCAGACCCACAAGTTCCTGTCCATGGTACGCAGCAGCTTTGACGAGCCCGGTCTTTGTGAAGTTCCGGATCAAGCGGCAAACCGATTCGCGGTCGATCATGCGTCCACGCGCGTTGAGCGATTTTCGGACAAAGGAACACGTTCTGTGGAGATCCAGATCTTGACCCTGAACAAAGACGACTCTCACCCCGGCTCTCCTTCCTCAACCTTGAAGATGGAAACGGATACGAGCGACTTCTGATGGACAACCTGCGCGTGATACCCTGCTCAATACCTGGCACCCCTGGCAGACAGTAGCTTCAGCTGCTCATGGGGACGGATCAGATGGCGATGAATTGCCGTGGCTGCTGGCTGTGTAGAAAACACGATGTCGATCAGGTTCATCGACATCGTCCGAACACCTCCTGATGATATATCAAACAAAATAGGATGGCAAAGCCGAATCAAGTCCTTCCCGGCTTGCATGACACGATGCGGTTCGTCTGGGGATACTTGCGCTTCAGCACCAACATGATCCGCGAGCTATGTTCAGAACCAGCGCCGTACTCGGGACCTGTACGCCAGGTATGCCTCGCCGCCAACCTCTTCCATACGCGTCTCCTCCATAGGGATCATCACGAAGTTCATGAGGAGAAAGACCACCGTTGGAAGGATGAAAGCACCAAGCGAACCCAAGACAATCGCCAGCCCTAGCAGCCAGAGCAGCATACCCAGGTAAATGGGATTGCGGCTGTGTCTAAACGGGCCATCGGTCACGAGCGTCTGAGACGCACCTTCAAGCTGAAACGTTGTGCCCGCCTCCATGAAGTATTGACGCGCCTGATTCGCAATCCATAGACCTACCAGCATCACCACAATCCCTGCATAACGGTAGGGCGCTGTGATGATGGTGCGGATCGGAAACAGGGCATGCAGGAGAAACGGAAGGGCAAGCAGGATCAGGGTTTCGATGAGGCGGGAACTCCGCCGGTGGGATGGACGCTCGGACATGTCAACTCCTTGTCAGGTGTGGATTTCTGAAACATTGTACACCGTTCAAAAGACGACCGGAACCCTCACAAATCAGCGCCATAGGCAATAGAGAAACCGGCACATCGCTGTGGCAGTGATGTGCCGGTTGATCAGCCTTTCGTTCGTGCCCCCCTATTCGAGCCTAGTCAGCAGCCTGCCTTGTCAGTGAGAGGGATGTGTTCCATTCACACTGCAGTTCGGGATGGGTGTAGGTCGATGTGCCCGTCCCCATGGCCGAATCCCCGCCCGGCGAGATGGAGAGATCCATGGTGGTCGCATAGACGCCACCCGATTGATCAGCGCTCCCGCCATTGCTGGCGGTGAACGACATGCCACGAACACTGCCTGTGAAAGCACACGCTTCAGCAGGTTCGCACATAAAACCTTCTCCGAACTGGAGCGTCATATCCGAACCCACCTGCTGGATACGTACGGTACCCTGCTGAGGCGGTGTGGGAGGGCAACCTCCATCGACCAGTTCATGGGTCAGGACGCCCTGCCAGTCACCAGAGAGGTCGACATCCTCTGTGGCAGATGATTCGCCTCCACATGCAGCGAGGATGGCCATGAGGAGGAGCGCGACGGCGATGTAGCGGATGGCTTTCATGATGGTCCCCTTTCAGGTTTCGATTACCGCTGCACGATGCAAGCGGGTGGGTTGACAAGTCGGCTTTCCAAACCCTGGTTCTGTGCCGTTAAGGACACTCGCAGTAAGCCGCAGTTGTCCTTCCAGCGGGATAATATACCCCGCCCAGCTCTTCGCAAAGCTCCTGTGGAGCATCCCGCGTGCATACACGCAGATCAGGGGCTTCCCAGCGTGGCAGTTCGGCAAGATCCCCCTGGGTCTCGACTTCAGTTTGCAGCACCCAACAGTTCGTTCCTGCGTTGTCCGGGTTCTCAATCACAAACCACTCTTCTGCCAGGTCCTGTGCATACAGTGCAGAGGTCTCGCCTGCGAGGAAGTAGCCCAGGATGTCATAAGCATAATCTGGCCCTTGATAACACGGGATGTCAATCAAGGCTTCTACAAGATAAGGGATCTCCGGGATAAAGGAAACGGCGCAGTTCCCCGCATCGTTGGTGAAGAAGCTGCCCGTGGCAGACCATGGACCCTGCACCCCATCCTGGATAGCTGCTACCCGCCAGTAATAGGTGGTGCAGTCCGCGAGTTCATCCGTAATCACTGTCGTCGCGGGGAAGTTGAAGGTCTGCAGGAGGTTGGTTCCTCCGAAATTCGGATCGGTCTGCAGATCCAGCGCCCATCCGTCCGGGATGCATCCAAACGACGTAGCTTGATAGTGCAGCCATGCGTAAAGCGCATTTATCTCCTCGCCATTGATGGGGGAGATGATGTCGGGAACACCCAGTTCTGCACTGGATCCACACTGTGGTCCGACAAAGAAGCTGTTGTGCGAACTGAAGGGTCCCAGCGCCGGCGGCACGATGGCGGCCACATCCCAGTAGTACTGCGTGCCGGGTTGTAAGCCACTGGCAAGCCAGGTCTGCCCGATGCCGGTGCCTCCCAACAGCGGCAGACCGTCCAGGTCATAGGCGGTTCCCAGCCGGATGGCATAGCCTTCCGGCTCGCAGAAACCGGGATAGTCCCATGTCAAGGTCACCGCGGTGGCGGTGATAACCTGGTACCCACCCGGGCTGATGGCATCCGGCGCGAGCAAGCCGGTCATCGGGCAGGTCTGGACAGGGCAGTTGCCGCCGCCATTGATGTAGAAACTCTGGGGATCGGAGAACGGCCCATCAACACCGCTGACACGACCGGCAACGCGCCAGTAGTACACCGTGCAGTCAGTATAGTTGCCTGTGGGCACCCGCATCGTGGAGGGGTCGTTATCAGCGATATCAATGAGCGTGGTACCGAAGGCGGCATCGGTTGAAACCTCCAGGTGATAGCCTTCCGGAGCGCAGGTGATCACCGGATAATTCCATTCGTAGGTCGGTGCGTCATACCAGAACTCATGCCCCTCGTTCGGGAAAAGCGGAGCGGGTGCAGCGAGATCGGCTGCCGCACAGGCGTCCACCGCGGTAAAGGACCACACCGGTGACCAGGGACCTTCGTCCGTTCCAACCGTGGCCCGCACACGCCAATAATAGGTCGTGCCGGCCGTCAGCGGGATAGGCCATCCCATCGAATTGGGCATGGTCGTTGTCGCACCGTAGACGTCCGTGGCGAACGTGCTGTCGGTGCTTACTTCCGCTCGATAGCCCTCCGGGTCGCAGGCTGCGCTGGCATATGCCCACTGCAGTTGCGAGGACCCGATGATAAACAGGTCCCCATCCGGTGGCTGAAGCAACTCAACCGTTGTGAGGTTAGCCGGATCACAGTATGGCTGTGGTGTCGGGGTTCCACCCCCACAAGCAGCGAGCAAGAGTACAAGTGATCCCAGCATCATCCAAAGTATCCAGCGGTTCTTCATCGTCTCCTCCTTGGTCGAATACCGTCCAACAATCTGCTTTCCGGAACGTACAGCGATCTTCATCCAAAACTCACGCTGTAGCCGATCGTTTTCATGGACACTGGCAATAAGGTGCTCGGGTGACACGATCAACGTAGGTTCCTCCCGCAGCTTCGCAATCTGCGCGATTCATAGTGATGTTACACACCAGGGGATCTGCAGGCTCTTCCCAGCGGGGGATATCGCCCGTATCACCCGTTGGCTGCGTGCCATCCTGAGGCACCCAGCATAGCGTGCCGACGGAGTCCGGGTTTTCGACCACCCACCACTCCTCCATAAGATCCTGAGCGATCAAGGGAGTGAATTCCCCGGTGATGAAGTAGCCCAGAATCGCCGCCTCATAGGAAGGCCGTTCGTAGCAGGCCAGATCGCGTAAGGCTTCCAAGCGGATGTCCGGCACCAACGACTGCGCGCAGGTACCGGCATGGTTCATAAAGAACGATCGTGTCGCAGAGAAGGGGCCCATCACACCGTCCTGGACCGCCGCCACACGCCAGTAATGCGTGGCACAGTCCTGCGGAAATGGCCAGGTGAGGATCCATGTATTGGGATTCGAATAGGTTCCGAGGAGACTGACTCCGCCGAAGTTGGGATCCATCTGCACATCTACGACATAGCCATCAGGGATGCATCCAAATGAGTTTGCTGTAAACTCCAGCACAGCATATTCCCCATTAACCTCCCCCCCATCCGGCGGATACAGCAGATCCGGCGCGCCCAGCATGGAACTGGATGTGCACTCTGGTCCTGTGAAGAAGGTCCGCACCCCGCTTGAAGGGCCCAGCGTAGGTCCCACGCCGGGGATGACCTCCCAGAAATACTGCGTTGCCGGTTCAAGCGGGTTCGTGGGCGACGTCGTTGTGGATGGGTCCGTTGTACCGCCGGCGTAGACAATGTCCGACATGTCCCACCGAGTGGAGAGATTGACCAGGTAGCCCTCGGGCTGACACAGTGCCGGGTAGGTCCATTCCAGATAAGGATCCAGTGTGGAGATGATGTCGTACCAGGCCGGCCAGATCTGCTCCGGAGAAACCAGGTCCGCCTCGGCGCAGGCTAACGCAGAGCAGCTTCCATTGAGGTTAAGGCGGAAACTGCGCGTGGGAGACCAGGGGCCATCGGTGGTGCCATCATAGGCTGCCACCCGCCAGTAATACACCGTGCAGTCCGCTAACGTGCTGGCGGCGAAGTCATCACTGGTGGTCGGGTCCGGGCTGCGGCTTTCGTATGCGATGGATGTGAACGCAAAACCCGGATCATCCGCAATCTGGATATGGTAGCCTAACGGATCACAGGTCGGATCGCTGTAATCCCAGACCATAGACGGAAGGGGGTAGGAATATTCCGTGCCATCATCCGGGAAGATCAACCCAGGCGCAACCAGATCGGCCAGCTCACAGGGCGGCTTGGTATTAAACGACCAGGTCGGAGACCACGGTCCTGTGCCGCCGTCCAGCACGGCCTGAACGCGCCAGTAATAGGTTGTGTCCTGATCCAGGGGTGAGGGTGGCCACCACCAGGAATGAGGTGGATTGACGAAACCACCTACTTCCGTGCCGCTGAAATCGCTGGCTGTATTGACCTCAAGATTGTATCCCCCGGGCTCACAAGGCGAGGCGGGATATTCCCAATCGAGATTCTGGCCCAGCTCGAGGATGCCGCCATCAGAGGGCATGCTGAGCGTCGGTGCTACCAAGTCCGCGGCAGAACAGGTCGGAGGTGGAGGGCCTCCACATGCATGGAGTGCTGCAACGAAAACAAGAAGAATGCCGAACATCACCCATCGCGAACGCATCTGAAACCTCCTTTTGCGCCCTCGACAGGGATGGATGTGGGAAATAGAGGCGCATGGTCAACGATCCCTTGTACCAACACAACGGAAAACAGCGCCAGAATGTGACAGTGAGAAGAATACGTATGCGTATTGTACAGCAAGCCCAACACCCGACAAGCACGCCGGGGAACGAGCTTAGGGCTCGAATGAAGCCCGCAACCGGTCCCCCACGGCCGGCGCAAATCGCTCCAGGAGCTCCAATGTCTCCTCCGGACGGGGCACATTATGACCTGTGCCACGCTTGCGCACCTTGGCCGCTCCGGTCGCATTGGCCATTTGACCCATGGCCTCCAGCGGCCATCCCTTCAGATACGCGAAGAGAATGGCGGCATCCAGGCTGTCCCCGGCACCCGTTGTATCGAGCACACGCACAGGGAAACCCGGCGCAATATACTCCTCCTCAGCGGTGAGCAAGATGCATCCCGCCGGACCGCGTTTGATGACCACCAGCTCCGGACCGCCGGAGAGGATCTTGCGGGCGGACAACCAGGGATCTTCTTCGTGGGTGAACCCGCGAGCTTCATCTTCCGTAGCCAGGAATACGGTTGTATACGCAAGCGCATCATCCCACCACACGTTATCCACCCGCGGGTTGCCGGGTCCAGCATCGAAAAACACCGGCACATCGGCCGTAGAAGCCGCCTTAAGCCCGTCAAGGAGCAACCCCGGTACGTCAGGGGTTTCCGCCCATCCATCCACGAAGAGCGCCCGGGCGTCTGCAATCAAACCCTTCCACGACTCCGGGAACTCCTTCAGTTGGAGCGAGCCAGGATAACCGATGTAGGCTGGCTCCGCACCGCTGTCGACAATCACACCGGCCACCGGGGTCTCTGCTCCCGGGGTGACCTCCACATGTGTGATATCCACACCCTCCTCAACCAGACCTTCCAGCACAACCTCGCCAAACTGATCGTCGCCAACTTCACCCAGAACGGCGACATCCAGACCCAGTCGCGATGCCGCAATGGCGACATTCGTTGCGCCACCCGGTCCCAATTCCATATAGGTCGCGCGCGGCATGGCGCGCGCCTCGACGGGAAATGACGGGATATGCATGCTCAGGTCCGCGATCAAGTCACCCAGTATGATGATCATGGTATTCCTCCAACCATGCGCTGACAAACGCAGGTACAGTCAACGGTACGTTGTCCATTCCGAGCGCCTGTGCCAGGCGCACAAGCTGCGGCGCGTCCACGCCGGCACGCGTAAGCAGCTGCTTTTGCTGGAAAATGACCTCCGGCCGGTCATCCGCCAGAATGCGGGCATCCGCCATCACCATGACCCGGGAAAAGTGAGCGGCGCAGAAATCCAGGTCGTGCGAGATGGCCAGAACTGTGCGCCCCTCTCCAAGCAGTGATTCCACCAGCGCACCCATGAGCTCCAGTCCAGCCAGATCCTGCCCCGTGGTTGGCTCATCGAGAATGACGATGGGAGTCTCCATGGCGAGGGCCGCGGCAATCGCCACCAGCTTCCGCTCGGATGCATGCAGGTCATAGGGATGCATATCAGCAGCATCCAGCAAGCCAACCTGCTTCAGTGCCCGCCGGCAGCGGGCTTGAAGTCGCTCTCCTTCCAGGCCGATGTTGGCCGGGCCAAAGGCCACTTCACGCATCACGGTGCGTTCGAATAACTGGTCGTCTGGATTCTGAAAAATATAGCCCACTCGCGCGGCCATTCGAGCCACAGACACATCAGCGGTGTCCCAATCGCCAATCAACACCCTCCCCTGCGAAGGCGTCAGAAGGCCGTTGAGGTGTTTGGCCAGGGTCGTTTTCCCGGCACCGTTCTCGCCAATGATGGCAACCGCTTCCCCTGATTCAACCGTGAAATTGACTCCATCCAGGGCGTGGACATCACCAGGATAGGTAAAATGCAGGTCTTCCACGATGATTCTCATCGCAAGGCATCCAGCGCCTGTTCCAGCGTCACGGGCAGCGGTGAGCGGAGCTCTTTTACCTGCTCGCTCAACGCCCGGGCGGCAAGCGTGTAGCTGGTGGACCGTACGCCCAGCTCGGCTGCATCACGCCGTGAAAGCACTTCCCTTGGCGGGCCCTTGTGAAGAACTTGACCCTGATGCAAGAGAAGGACTTCATCAGCGCAGGTCGCCAACCATTCGAGCTTATGCGTGGCAATCACAACTGCGGTATCACGCTCTTCCGCCAGACGATGCAACACGTCGAAAACGTCACGCGTGCCGATGGGGTCAAGCTGAGACGTGGGTTCATCCAACACCAGCGCATCCGGCTGCATGACCAGCATGGAGGCGATCGCCAGTCGCTGCTGCTGCCCTCCAGACAGTTGATAGGGCGAACGGTCAGCGAGCTCACGCAGCCCCGTTGTTATCAGGGCTTGCTCCACTCGCGAATGCATTTCGCGCGTCGGAACACCAAGGTTTTCCAACCCGAATGCGATCTCCTCCCGCACACTAAACCGGGCACCGGATATCTGATTGAAAGGATTCTGGAAGACCAGCCCTGTTAATCCCGCCAGTGAGGCAAGCGATTGGATTCGCACGTCGCGCCCTGCAAGCCATAGTTGACCATCGAGCTTTCCATGGAAAAAATGAGGTATGAATCCCGTCAAGGCATAGCAAAGCGTGGATTTTCCAGCCTTATTCGCGCCCACAATGCCATACACCTTGCCCCGGATAATATGTACGCTGACATCCTCCAGTGCAGGTGCTGAGGCGCCTGGATAGCAATAGGTGACCCCGCGCAACTCGATCATCCCGCCAGCCTCGCTGCAATCCACACAGCAGCCGTTAAAACCAGAACAGCAAGCAGGCCATATCGAAGCGTGCGCTGCGTCACGCTATCCTCAAGTTGAGTGTAGGTGGTTCGGGCGCCTGCTCTGCTGAACGCGCGCGCTTCGAGCGCAATGGCCCGCTCCTCCAGTTCCAGTATGCTGCCCAGTATTAGCGGCGTGACGAGCGGAACCAGCATGCGTATGCGATGGAAAAGCCCACCCTCCGTTTCCAGGCCGCGCGAGCGCTGGGCGTCGAGGATGATCTGCGCCTGCTGCTGGAATCTGGGAATGATCTGCAAGGAGGTAAGCACAATGTAGGCAACCTGTCGCGGCAAACCACGCTCCATTAACGCCTGCATCATATGATCTGGACGAGTGATGAGCATGAGCAGGGTAGTTGTGCCCAACCAGACAAGCAGCCGTGTCGTAAACCGCACTGCCAGCATCACACCCTCTGCTTTCAGTGCGAAGGGGCCAAGGGAAACAAGCAGGATTTCTCCTGGAGCGAAGAAACCCTGAATGAGGAAAAGTGACATCGCAAAAGGCAGGATTAACCCCGTCGTCGTTCGTAAGAAGGGCCGGGCCACCTTCCCCAGGTAAGCAAGGGGGAGTAACCCAAGGATGAATAGCAGGACGACCTGCCAATATTCAGGCAACATCAACGCCAGGAGCAGAAACAAACCAGACCCGACAAGTTTGGTGAGGGGATGTAAGGCATGCAAGCTGGACTCACGCGGCAGAAACAATGTCGGTCGTCGCATAAGACGCTTTCGTGGTCAACATACGAGAGGGCGGGGACCAGGAATGCCCCACCCTCATTATTCTATCATTGAGATGCTTCTGGCGTCGCTACTTGATTTGGAAACGCGCCTTGAAACGCTCCGGCAGGGCCAGCAGAATAGCCCAGATCATCAAGAAGCTGGCAGCTTTATCGATAGGATCCGACACAACACCCTGCGCCATGTTCGCTCCAAGCGCGTCGAGTCCGGCGGCGCGGAACATCGCCACCACGGCGTCCGTACCACTACCCGTCACACCTCCGAAGACATACGCAGCAATCGGGGCCGACAGGATCGCGGCAATGACACCCGTCATCAAGCCCCCAAACAGCGACTTCCACCAGGACGCGAACCAGCCGCTGCTTCCCAACACGCCCGCCAGCGCACCGATGATGGCGCCCACACCTGCCCAGGCAATCGCCTCCGGGAAAAGTCCGGTCACGGTCCAGACGACATTCGACAGGAAACCGGTCACAGCTCCAGCCCAAGGTCCGACAAGCACACCGACCAGAATGGTGCCGATTGAGTCCAGATACAGCGGGATTTTCAGTGCCAGCACCAGCTGGCCGACCGCAACGTTAATGGCAATCGCAACCGGGATTAAAACCAACGTTAGTGTCGTAAATTCTTTTCGGATTCGATCCATGACAAGCCTCCTGTTGGTCAGGTCCGTTTCAATCAAAACCTTACCGCAGCCCGGGCTCACTGTCCAGTCGTTTCGCAGCTATCCCAGGCACACGATACCCTCTCCCTGAAGCATCCTTTGCCCCATGCATCCGGGAAGCTCGAAGCCGAGCCACCCCGTGCCCATCGGCGGACCTCCCACATCCCCCCAACGCCTGTTGGTCCCCTTTCCTGCGATGACCCGTAGAAAACATAGCTCAGAAAAGCCAATGGCCCGTCAGCGGAAACCGTCAGCCGTGATTTTTCGTGTGATAGAATGCCGGCAGACGCCCGGATGCCATCCGGGAATGACGAAGGAGTACGCAGTGTCACAATCGGTGAAAGACCACGAGGTCGTCGCCATCAACTACAAACTAACGGTCGAGGGCGAGGTCCTTGACTCAACCAATCCCGACGGCTCTGAACCGCTCGAGTACATTCACGGAATCGGACAGATTATTCCCGGGCTGGAAAAAGCCCTCTCCGGCATGACGATCGGCGAATCGAAAACCGTGACGGTCCCCCCCGAGGAGGGGTACGGACCGATGGACCACGATGCGCTTGTCTGGCTTGAACGAGGAGAATTCCCTGAGAACATGCCCCTGGAGCTCGGCATGCAGATACAGCTCGAAGACGATGAAGGCCATATCCATCTCGCAACCGTCATCGAACTTGAGGAAGAGCGGGTGCAGTTGGACATGAACCACCCCCTTGCCGGCCAGGATCTCACCTTCGACGTCACCGTCGCAAGCTTGCGAGCGGCAACCAAAGAAGAATTGGACCACGGGCACGTCCACGGCGACCACCAGCATTAACTCGTTCCCCCGTAAACGAGAATTGAAGCCCAATTCCTGCCGGATGGCACCCCGCCATCCGGCATTCACATCTTCAAGGGTGATCGGATCGTGATGCCTTCCACAAGGCCAGCGAGAGGAACGCAGGCAAGAGAGCAAAGGCGATGCTGATGAAACCCCATTTGAGGACACTGCAAAGCGGTGTCAGGATATCCACGATCGGCGTCCTGGCCGGGTAGCGCGCCATGACCATGGATGCCCCAATGTTTTCAAGCAGATCGAAGACCACGGCCAGCAAAGGGATCCCATTCAGCAGCCGCCACACACTTCCTGCCTCAAGGGCATGCGTCCCAGCCCAGCTCACGCTGGTCAGCAGAAACAACCCATAGACAACGGGAAAGATGAGGTCGAACGTGAAGCGGGCCCGAATATACGCTGCTCGGCCTTCCGGACCATACGCCTCGGCCATCTGGTACAACTCATCCGTACCGTAAAGGAACGTCGTATCGGGCGAACCAGCACCGGCGGCCGTTTCCTCGGCTTTCGCCGCCTGACCCGGCAGGACAAACACCATGAACAGTACGAATACGAGAAGCGCGGCAAGCGCCACTTTGCCTGAAGAGATCGTGTACAACCATCTGGAAAGGGACTTCATCCATCACGCTCCTTGAGCATATCTCGGATCGCAAGCAACTGAGGAAAGGTAAACGGATCGCCGGACAGGCTTGCCAACTCCGACTCGTCTTGCAGGTCAAACCAGCGTACGTCGATGATCGTGCGGTGAAGGTCTGAATCCACTTCGGGTTCAACACCGGGAGCGGCAACACCCGCTAGGACATGGCACTCGAAAGTCAGCAGACGTTGATACAAGTCGTCAAGGCTGGAGGGGATATCCAGCAAAAGCCCACTGACCTCGACATCCAGACCGGTTTCTTCGCGCACTTCTCGCTTTACACACGCCTGGGGTGTCTCGCCCGGCTCCCTCCCACCCCCTGGCAAGAGCCAGTAGATCTTCCCGCTTCCTTGCTCATGATTCTTAATCAGCAGCAGCCGCCACCCATCCAGGATCGCCCCCTGGAAACGCATCCGCCGATCAGCGGAACCCAGCGCCGGGCTCAAGCGTCACGACCTTTCCACATTTTGAGGAATGCGCTGCACTTCAGTTCCATTTGCATGAACCCCGCTTCGCCTCCTTCCCGAACGAAGAACCGCGTGGTCCGGAATCCAAGGCTCTCGAAGACACGTTGAGAACGACGGTTGAACGCGGCGATCGTGGCCCGGAAGGCATGCGGCGCGTGAAGCGTTTGCCCATACAGAAGCACACGCGCTGTATACGGCGCTCCCAGACCCTGGCCTGTCATGTCGGGCCGTAGTCCCAGACCGACATCCAGCACCTCGGGCTCTCCCGGAAGGTAAAGGCCTCCCGGCACACGCGCTTCAAGCCCAAAACAACAGAGACCGATGAGGTCCTCCTGGAGAACTGCAGCATAATAGCGCCTGTTCATATCCATCAGCAAGGGCACATCCTGATGGCCGAGATTGTACACCTCATAAGGCGGTGGGTATCTCCACCCGGCAATCGCCTGCGCATACGCAAAGGTCATCGGCTGAAAGGTCACCGATCGAAGAGTGAATGGGAACTTCTGCATGATAAGACGTCAACGAGCCCGGTTAGCCGTTAGTATACTCTCTCCACAGAAGATGGATGCCTTTTCTCTGCCTATTGCCTTTCGAGGTCGAAACCGCGATAATCCCCCAAGCCTCTTCGCGAGGACCACAACGAATAGTCGCCTGTCGGGTTAGAGTCAGTACATGCTGAGGATAAGGACATGACCGAATACAAAATCATCCTGAACCCCATTTCCGGGCACGGTGCAGGGCGCGAATCCATACCCGGCATCCATGCCGCGATGCAGGCAGCAAACCTCTCCTATGAGCTGGTTGAGACCCTGCGTCCCGGTCACGCCATTGAACTCGCCCGTCAAGCGGCGATCAGCGGGTTTGACGTGATTGTCTCCGCAGGCGGGGATGGCACCGCAAACGAAGTTCTCAACGGCCTCATGCTCGCCCGTGATGACGGCGTGGATGCGGCGATGGGCGTGCTGGGTATTGGGCGGGGGAATGATTTTGCCTTCGGAGCCTCGATCCCCGCAGGACTTGACGATGGTGTAGCGACCCTGGCGAACAACCACCGCAGCCGCATTGATATTGGCTATGTTGAGGGTGGCTACTTTCCGCAAGGACGCTATTTCGGAAACGGGATCGGTGTCGGCTTTGACGCTGTCGTTGGTTTTGAAGCCATGAAAATGAAGCGTCTGCGCGGCTTTCTCTCTTACCTCGTGGCCGCCCTGAAGACCATCTTCCTCTATTACCAGGCGCCGAGGGTACTGCTCGAGTTTGAGGGGGGAACGATGGAGCTGGACGCGCTCATGGTCTCCATCATGAATGGTCGACGCATGGGTGGAAGCTTCATGATGGCACCGGACTCCAGCAACACCGACGGCATGTTCGACCTCTGCATCGCAAAACAGATCAGCAAACCCGGCGTACTCATGCTCATACCGCGTTTCATGGCTGGTTCACAGGGTTCGCATAACGCGGTGCTGTTCACACGCGCCGGGGAATTAACCGTCAAGGCGCTCCGCGGGAGTCTTCCGGTACACGCCGATGGGGAAACGGTTTGCGAAGAAGGAACGGAACTGCACATCCGCATCCTGCCTTCTCAGCTCGAGGTCATCTGCTTACCGGAGGCGCTTGCGTGAGTTTGATCGAACGCGTCGTCAATGCGATCATCAAAAAACTTGTCCAAATCGCATGCCGCATCGACGCGGAACAACTGGAAAAGGTGCCGCAGGAAGGCCCCCTCATCATTATCACGAACCATATCACCTTCCTCGAAGCGCCGGTCGTGTATACCCACCTTATGCCGCGCCCGCTGACCGCTTTCTCCAAGACTGAAACATGGGAGAAACCATTTCTGGGATGGCTGTTTGACCTGTGGGGCATTATCCCCATTCGACGAGGTGAGGCTGATCTCTCCGCCCTGCGCAAAGGCTTGCAGGTACTGCGCGAAGGTTTCATCCTCACTGTCGCACCAGAAGGCACCCGCAGCGGGAATGGCGTGCTCGCAAAAGGACTACCCGGCGTCGTCACGGTTGCGCTGCGCAGCAAAGCGCCCATCCTTCCCGTGGCAACCTTCGGGCACGAGGCCCTCAATGAGAATCTCCGACGGCTTCGCCGTACCGACTTTAACATCCGTGTCGGTGAACCCTTTCACCTGAAAGAGATCGAAGGGAAAGTGACCCGAGAGATTCGCGAAGCGATGATCGACGAGATGATGTATCAGATCGCCGCGCTATTGCCCGAGCGCTATCGCGGAGTCTACGCGGACCTCGAAAACGCCCCTCATGACTACCTCATCTTCGACTGACAACGTTCCGTCCCCCTGCACCACAGCTCCACCCAATCAGCAATCGTCACCCGAAATGACGAGAGGATGCCGTCTCAGGTGTTTCCAACGTCCTCGCTGATGAGGTGAAAGTGGAGATGAGGTACGTGCTGATGCGGGCCGCCATTGACAATCAGCCGGTAACCTTTACGCTCAAGGTCAAACTTCTCGACCAAGCGCTGTGAGACCTCAACCAGGTCATGGAACAACGCAGCATCTTCCGGTCTCACATCCCCCCAGCCTCGGTAGGACCATTTTGGAACAAGCAGGACATGAAACGCATAACTCGGTGCCGGGTGGTGAAACGCGAGCAGCGTCTCTGTCTCCACCAGCCTGTCAACGGGAAGTAGATGACTCAAATGAGCAAAGGCTGCATGCATGAGGGCACCTCCCCAACGGGATTGCGCGCAACGCAACCACAACAGACCCCGGTGATCGGTCATTCTCGTAAAAAGAGTTGATGGAACTGCCCGCCCGGGCAGGTGTGGCGGATGGAGCACACCGGGCAAACCGTGAGCCCGAAAATCAGCGAATACACGACATGTGCCACGACATAACCAATGGCAAAGCCCAA
>Ga0272442_10002483_pt1 | contig 26697 bp, 26 predicted proteins | sample SSMForm2O_FD_200262 | JGI IMG/M metagenome (GOLD analysis project Ga0272442, IMG submission 200262) | Marine sediment archaeal communities from Little Sippewissett salt marsh, Falmouth, MA, United States - SSM-Form-2O | ecosystem: Environmental > Aquatic > Marine > Wetlands > Sediment ... | reverse complement strand
GTACACGCCGTACGGCCAGCGCTCCGTCTTCAAGAGCCCCGGCTCCAACGACGCGCTCTGTATGGCGCCGGTGCTCGAATCCCAGCGCGTCGAGGTCTCCGGCCAGCCCCAGCCCTACGGCCTGTGCGACGTGGGCCACCAGGGCCTCCTGCAGGACAAGGAATTCGGCCTCATCTACAACCGGGCGCGGTACGTCCACCCACGACTCGGGCGCTTCGTCAGCCCCGACCCGAAGGGGCACGCGGATGGTGTGAATCCACACGCCTCCCGCTTGAGCAACCCGTTCTTCTATCTGGATCCTGATGGCCGTGCTGCGACTCCGTGTCAGGATTACTATGATGACATGTGGCGAGCGTACCGGGCCGCCGAGGAACTCCGCAAGGATATCGAAGAGGCGCTCGAGCAACTGAATAACACGCCCTCCGGACTGGATAGGTTCCACGAGTGGGAAGATCTGCTCCGCAAACAGGTGGAGTTCCTACGGCGCCTAGCGGAGGCACACGCTAAGCTGGGCAAGCTCCACGAATGTTGTGTGGAGCAGTGGAAGAAGGGTCAGAAGCGTGTGGCGAAGCCGGGGTTCGTGCCCGAACGAGATGCAATGCGGAACGGGTGTGGCCCCGACGAGTGGCCCTGGAGGCGCACCATACCCAATAGGGTATTCGGATGGGACTTCGAGCCTGCCTGCAACGCACATGATGTCTGCGACACAGTGTGCGGTAAGGACCGGGTGAAGTGCGCTTCTGCGTTCCGCAATGATCTGTACGCCGAATGCGATAGGAAGGAGCGCAGGGGCTCTTGGTGGTGGAACCGATGCAGAGCAGTGGCGATCCTCTATGCAGATATGGTTTGGGACTACGGGGAGAAGGCCTACTGGAAAGGGCAGCTTGAGGGATGCCAATGTCCATAGAACTCGGGGGCACGGAGTTGTTCCGAAATATGAACCGCCGCAGGTGCATTGGAACTGTCCTATCGTTCTTCGCGACGATCGTAGGTTGCGATCGGACGGGCAGCGTAGGCCCCGAACGTCCATTCCGGAATGTTGTCGGGATGGAGATGATCTTTCTGAATACCGGGTACTACGTGAGCAAGTATGAAACACGGCAGAGCGAGTTTGCGAGAGTGATGGCCTATAACCCGAGTAGCTTCCTGGGAAGCGATCGTCCGGTCGAGCGCATCACCGCTGACGACGCGCTGGAATTCTGCGCCCGGCTCACAGAGTTGGAGGAAGGTCGAGGCGTGCTCCCCAAAGGGTTCGCGTATTCCTTGCCCACCTTTGAGCAATGGCGCCAGTACGTACAGGATGCTCCGGTGGAAGGGGACAACGTCGGTGTCCCGGAGAGGGTTGGCACGGTGCCTGTCAGCAGAGGGCGTGCCAACCGGCTCGGGATCGTGGGGCTGCGAGGAAACGTGACGGAGTATTCGCTGACGTACTATTCCGAGAGTGATGGCATCCGACTCGCCCTTGGCGCAAGCTGGAATACCCACCGGAGGGATCTGCTGCTTCCGACATCACGGGCGGGATACGGTTCCGCAGATAGCGCTCCGTTCACGGCCGGGTTTCGTTGCGTGCTCGTGCCGGATGACGGCGGCGCACCGAGAACCCTGGACACGCCCCTTCACCAAGCGGCGGCGGAAGGCGACGTTGCCCTGGTGAATCGGCTCATGGCCGAGGGGGCCGACATCAGCACCAGAAACGCATGGAAAGACACACCCCTGCACCGTGCGGCGCTCCTTGGGCGCGCCGGCTGCGCGAAAGCCCTGCTCTCAGCAGGTGCCGATGCCAATGCGAAGCGGCTGTTCGGATGGACGCCCTTGCACTTCGCAGCCAGAGGGGGGCACGCCGATATCGCCCGGCTTCTGCTTGCGGGCGGGGCAAGCGTACACGACAGGAGCCCCGGCGCCCGCACGGCGCTCCATCTCGCAGCCTGGTACGGCTATGCAGACATCGGATCGCTCTTGATCGCGGCCGGGGCCGAAGTGGATGCACAGGACGCGTATCCCTACACTCCGCTTCACCTGGCCGCCATGCGCGGGCACGTGGGAACGGTCGAGCTTCTCGCGAAGGCGGGCGCAGACGTGAACAAGGACGCGGCCGGTTGGGCGCCGCTTGACCTTGCCTTGCACTGCGGACATGAAAGGACTGCGGGCTTCTTGCGGGAACACGGTGCCAGAAAGCATGTTGAATGATCGGGCCCTGATGCTGCCTGCGGCATCGGATGCGCATTCCCGATCGAACAATCCACCGCAGGCATGACAAGGGCGAGGCGGGTGAGGACTGGACGCTGCGTCGAATCAGTTAGTCCGGGCGGCCGCTGGGCGACCGGCCGTTCGTGGCGCGAATCGGCGCCCTGCTCGGGAGAGACCTCCTGCCCGGCAAACGCGGCCGGCCGAGAAAGGACCAAAAACAGTATGATCTCCCCAGATATCCGGACACCGGCTAACGGATTGCAGCGGCCGCCGCAATGTCCCCCGCAGACCTCGGCAGAGGTCGCGCCATTCCAGACCGGCGTGGCAACGCCGGGGAACGGATGATGCCCAATACGCCCGGAACCGCGGCAGCGGTGGGACGAAGAACTCAGGGGCTCGCGCCCGTGGCCATTGGCAGCGTTCGCTTGCCGCCGCGGTCTCGGCGTCCGCAGCCTGCCCCCAAGGGGCGTTGAAAGCTCTTGCCCTCTTTTCGCCCTCGCGGGATAATCCCGGCCATGGGTGGCATGCGGGTCGTCAACTCGGGGCGTGCGAATCCCCCGGCCGAACCGGCCGGCGCTCGGCCTGAGCAAGTCCCGCACCGAAAATAGTAAGGTGTCCCCCGATATAGAGCTATGAGGGTGATCCGTGCATTGTCGTATCGCTGGAAGCTGACGGTGCTCACCGTTTGCGCACTGGGTGCGGCGCTCTTTCTTTTGCTGCCGTTGCTCATGAGCCAGCGAAGCCAGTTGAGGTCGAAGATTCGAGAGGCCGAACGGGACTACCAGAAGCATGGTGGCGAATGGCCGGTGCAGCGACTGGCAGATTGGGCTGCTGAGAGGTCCCTATACTGCGAGCTGGGCGAGTTGGCGCTGGATGACTCCGAGAGTCTGATTCTGCGTGAACGGGCCGTTCAGGTGCTCGGCGCTATCGGTGACGAGCGCGCGGTGTCGTGCCTGTGGACCATCATCGCTAGAACGGAGGGCAGGGCAGATCGGAGGTCAATGCCGACGCGGGATGAGCCAATCATAATGGGGCACGCGATCCTGCAGCTCAGGGAGGCCCGTGGCCCCGTTGAGCTTGGGCGATTGCTGGAGATCGCGAGGGCCGAGAACGAATGGCTGGGGTGTAGGAGGGAGGCGCTGCGGGTGATTCAAGCAAGAGGCACAGCTACTGAGGTGCCCGAACTGATACGGTTGTACCAGGCCGTGGGCACGGAGACATTGCGTCCCCAGATCGCACGTGTGGTGGAGGAACTGGCCTCGACGGATTTCGGAGACTACCACGAAGACAAGCAAGCATTTTGCCGAAGATTCGAGGCGTGGGCGGCGGCGCGGGGCTGCGTGTCGCACCCGACAGCGACAACCACAAGGAGCGCCGACTGATACGCAGCGGGAGGAGACGGCCCTGACGCTGCTGTACGACGCGCGTCCCGAAGGGATCCCCAAGGGAGAACCGGCTGGCCGTGTCGAAGATCGGCGAGGGGGGCGAGGGGTCAGGAACCTTTTCGGCTTGGGCTCAAGCCGACAGATAAGCCCGCTGAAGCGGGCTGTTGGGAAGGGAGAATATCAGGCCTTCGGTTCCCGGCCCAAAGGACCGGGGCTATGCCCGCCTTCGGCGGGACAAGGCCCGTGAACGGTCCTGACCGCGCGGCGCACACGCGCGGCCGTCCGCCCCGCTGCAGGCGCACAATCGCCAATCGCCAACTTGTCCTCCGTAGCTTCTGAGCGAAGCCGGAAGCCTCGGCGAAGGAGCATGGCGAAGGAGGATCGACAATCCCTTGCCGTTTCCCCGCCCGCGCGGGATAACCCCGGGGATATCCGGGGACACTATACTATTTTGATATCCGGGGACACTATACTATTTTATGGTTGACCCGGAGGGGATGAGGCGGTAGGCTTTCGCGCATGGGCAGAATCGCACGAGTCGTGGCGCCGGGCCGGCCCCATCACGTGACGCAGCGGGGCAATCGCCGGCAGAAGACGTTCTTTGATGACGAGGACTATCGCGCGTATGTCGAGTTGATGCGCGAGTGGTGCGGCCGGCACGCGGTCCGCGTGTGGGCCTGGTGCCTGATGCCCAACCACGTGCACCTGATCGTGGTCCCGCCGTCGGAGGAGTCGCTGTGCCGGGCCGTCGGCGAGGCCCACCGCCGCTACACGCGGCGCGTCAACTTCCGCAAGGGCTGGCGGGGGCACCTGTGGCAGGGGCGGTTCGCGTCGTTCGTGATGGACGAGCCGTACCTGCTGGCCGCGACGCGGTACATCGAGCGCAACCCGGTGAAGGCGGGGCGGGTCGCCCGCGCCGAGGACTGGCCGTGGTCGAGTGCGGCCGCGCACGTGGACGCCCGCCGGCGGGATGCCCTGGCGGAGACGGCGTGGCTTCGCGAGCGGACGGCCGGCTGGGTGTGCAGGTGGCGCGAGTACCTGGCCGAGCGGGACGAGGCGAAGGTGGCGGCCGCGTTGCGGACCCATGAGCATACGGGGCGCCCGCTGGGCGACCGGCCGTTCGTGGCGCGAATCGGCGCCCTGCTGGGGCGGAACCTGATGCCCGGCAAACGGGGCCGACCGAGGAGGGCCAAAAAATAATATGGTGTCCCCCGATATCCGCCGAACAGCAGCCGGCCGTCGTCGCCGAACGGGCTGAGGTCCACGTCCCACTGCTTGCGCGTCGAGAACCGCCGCGGCACGATACCGGCGTACGGCTCGCCGTATTCATGCGCCGACTCGCGCCCGACCCGGCAGGACACACCCGCCATCGCGAGCAGGTCGCCCTCGTACGTCGCATCGATGAACACCCGTCCGCGAAACACGGCCCCGTCGTCGCACCGGATCGCCTTGATGCGCGCCCTGTCCCTGCTCACGGCTGCGAGGCGGCGGCCGCACTGCACCGTCACCCCCGCTTCCCGCATCATCTGCCGCAGCACGGCGGCGCCGACGGACGGCTCGTGGAACCACCACTTGTCGTCGTGGATGCACCACGCCCCGGCCCGCTCGGTCTGGAGATACTGCTGCCGCGTCTGAAACGTCCACGCCGCGGGGTCGTCGTAGTGCGCCTTGATGCGCCGGTAGAACTCTCCCGCCAGGCCCCCGACGGTCGCCGCGATGCCGAAGTCGGTCCACCCGAGCCCGCCGGTGGCCATGCCACCGACGTGCCCGGATGGTTCGAGCACCGCCGCCGTCGCCCCTGCCCGCACGGCCGAGATCGCCGCGATGATCCCGCCAGCCGTGCCGCCGTAGATGATCACATCGTGTCGATCGGGCTCGTTGTCGGGGGCCGAACGGGTTCCTGTCATGCTGATAGCGGTTGCGCAAGACGATGGACCGGCGCGGGATCGTCTTCTCCATCATGAATTCAGGCGGTCATGGCTTCACCAGATGACTGTACCACGCCCCGCACTGCCTCAGATAGCCTGCGTGTCCGCGCCCGGAGTACCCGCTGACGCCAGCCTCTCACCCCGGAAGCCGATGAATTCCATTCCCGGCCGCCGCGGATAGCAGCGCCTCGTCGTTCTATCTCGGCAGGTACCTTGGTTGTGACTGCTTCGGCCGGGCGGTGGATCAGAAGTGGAGGGGCGATTCGGCTAGTCCGCGTGGGCGGGCCTGCGGGGCAGGGGGCGGACCGGCTCGAAGCGCAGCGTGATCTTGCCGTCGGCAATCTCGACATCGGTCAGGCGGATGCGGCGCTCGCGGCGGAAGCCGAAGGCGGTGGGCACGCCGTCGCCGTCGATGCCGCCGGCCACCGCCCGCAGGGCGGCGCCCACGTCCTCGGACGTCGGGGCGCCGGCGCCCAGCGGCCCGCCGCCCTCGCGCCGTTCGGCGTCGGGTTCGGGCAGGCGGCGCTTCATCTCCTCGACGGCCCGCCGCACGAGGGACCCCGGCGCCGGCAGCCGGCCCAGCCGCGCCCCGGCGACGGACACGCGCAGCTTGCCCGCCTCGTCGAACGCGAACGCCAGATCGACGGACAGGACCTTGTCGTACTTGGTGAGGCGGCACATGAACGTCAGCACGCCGTCGTCGAGGGTGACGGCCGGCGAGGAGATGCCGGCCTCGTCCATGGCCCGGCTCGCGTCCCCCGCCTTGTGCGCGTAGTGCAGCTCGACAATCTCATCCGCCGACGCAAGGTAGCTGTTGAGTTCCCCCTGCGTGAACGTCATCTCGAACGGGCGGGCGTCCTCGGCGCGGTTGTGCACCTCCGCCAGCACGGTGTTGACGAACGCCTTGGCGGCGCCCTCGCGCTGCTCGCGCGACAGGGCGGCCGGCTGGTACGCGGCCGGGACGGCGCTGGCGATCAGGTACAGCACGCCGGCCGCGACGGCCAGCAGCACGACCAGCACCAGCACGATTTTCAGCGCGATTCGCATGTTGTGGGGCGCTTCGCGGGCCGGCTATCGCGCCGTCCTGGCGACGAACGCGGCGTATTCCTCGGGCGTGTCGATCCGCGCGCCGCGGTAGTCCACGATGCCGACGGCGATTCGGTATCCGTGCTCGAGGGCGCGGAGCTGTTCGAGCTTCTCGGCCCGCTCGGCCGGCGTGGATTCGAGCGTCGCGAACGTCCGCAGGAATCCGGTTCGATACGCGTACACGCCGTGGTGCAGCAGGTACTCTACGCCGCCCTCGCCGTCGCGGTCGTGGGGGATTCGCACGCGCGAGAAGTACAGGGCGTGGCCGTCGCGGCCGCGGACGACCTTGGTCATGTTCGGCCGGTCCGCTTCGTCGGGCGTCATGGGCGTCGCCAGCGTCGCCATCGGGGCGTCGGCGCCCTCCAGCAGCTCGACCACCGCGTCCACGCACCACGCGGGGAACTCCGGCTCGTCGCCCTGGACGTTGACCACCACGGCGTCGTCGGGCAGGCCCAGCCTGTCGGCCGCCTCGGCCACGCGGTCGCTGCCCGTGCGACAGTCGGCGGAGGTCAGCGTCGCCTCGCCGCCGGCCGCCTCCACCGCCGCCACGATCCGCTCGTCGTCCGTCGCCACGACCACGCGGCCGACGCGCCTGGCGGCCGCGACGGATTCCATCACGTGGGCGATCAGCGGCCTGCCGGTCTCGGCGAGCAGCATCTTGCCGGGCAGGCGCGTGGAGGCGTACCGCGCCGGGATGATGACGGTGGCATTCACGAGGCGGAGGTCTCCAGCGGCTCGTACGCGTAACTCATCGCGGGCATGCGACGGGCCTCGCGGACGACGAACCGCAGCAGGACGTACTCGGGGTCGTCGGGCGACTTGAAGTACTCGTGCATCATGGGGTAGGCGTTCCAGGCTTCGGTTTTCTTCGCGGCGTCGTCGCAGACCTCCAGCCGGCCGGCAAGGCGCAGGTGGCTGTGGTCGGGCTTCATGTAGCAGAGTTCCGCCTCGTCGCACGCGCGGACCTGGGACATTTTGTCGCTGGAGGCGCCGGTCGCCATCCAGACGGCCTCGCCGTCGATCTCGACGGGGCTCATGGGGCGGACGTACGGACGGTCGCCGTCCGTCGTCGCGAGGAACGCGACGGGGTTCGCGGCGTGGAACTCGGCGATGGCGTCGGCTGCCTTCATGTGCGTCTCCTTCGTCGCCGCTGCAAAGGTCCCGCTCCCCCCTTGGGGGCAGGCTCGCGGTCGCGGCTCGCCTGCGCGGGAGCCACGCACGCTACGCGCGGCCGAGGTACTCGCCGGTCCGCGTATCGACCTTGACGATCTCGCCATTCTCGATGAACGGCGGCACCCTGATCCGCGCGCCGCCTTCGCACACGGCGTCCTTGAGCTGGTTGGTGGCGGTGGCGCCCTTGACCTGCGGCGGCGTGTCCTCGACCTTCAGCTCGACGGTGTTGGGCAGTTCGGCCGTCACGGGCTTGCCGTCCACGAGCGCCACCTGGAGCTGGATGTTGGGTTGCAGGTACACGCGCTGGTCACCGATGAGTTCCTCGGGCAGGGGGACCTGCTCGTAGGAGTCGAGGTCCATGACAATATGGCTGCTGGCGTCGGAGTAGAGGTACTCCATGGGCTTGCGGTCGAGCATGGCCTGATCGAACGCGTCATCCGTGCGGAATCGGTCCTTGATGAGCTGTCCGGTCTGGAGGTTCTTCAGTTCGATCACCTGGTAACTGCGCCAGTTGCCCTTGGCGACCTTCTCGTTGCTGATGCACACCCAGATGCCGTCTTTGTGATTGACGGCCATCCCTCGACGCAGATCGATTGCCTTTACGCTCATCCTGCTTCCGTCTCCGTGGCGGCTCCCGACAGGGGAGGCGAGCCCTTGGGCGTCCCGACGGGGCGCGTCGAAGGAGGATAGCCTTTGGCGGCGGCCTTTTCAACCGGCGTTGGCCTGGGTGCCGTGGTTCGCGGAGTTCCGATTCCCATCGGGACTCCGCAACCACGTGGAAGCGTGATGGACGCGTGGTTGCGTCGCTTCCCCAAGGGACGAGTCGCTCCGCAAACCACGGCACCCCGCGGCTCAGTCGGCCTCGGTCTGCTTGGCCAGGCGGCGGATTCGCTCCATTTGGGCGCGCAGCTCCGTTGCCGCCTGGGTGTCCGGGAACAGCGAGACGATGTCCTCCGCTACCCGCAGGGCCTCGGCGTACCGCCGGCGCCGAAGCAGGTCCCGCGCGCGGTCCCGCATCTCCCGCACCTCCTCGATCCGCGCGTTTTCCTGGAGCGTCGGCATCTGCACGCTGACTTCGTCCGCCTCCGGGCTGTCGGGGTATTGACGCAGCAGCCGTTGCGCAGCCTGGAAGGCGGGGCGCCAACGACGAGCGTCGGCGTGTCGCTGAATCTCGGTGAACAGGCGGTTCCGCTGCTCGGTCGTGAAGGCATTCGCCTCGCGCCGCACGCGTTCCAGCAGCGAGCGCGCCGCGTCCGACGTGGGGAACCGCGCAGCGAGCTGCGCAGCCGCCTCCTGGGCCTCTTTGAACGAGCTGATGGCCATCAGGTCTGAGATGCGCCGGGTCTCAGAGGCGACCTCCTCGTCGTCCGCCGCGGCGCGGCCGTGCGAGACACGCCGACGGAGCTCGGCGCACCGCTCGTCTTCACCGAACTCCTCGGCCAGCTGATCCAGGGCGCGGGCGGCCCGGTCGAACTCGCGCGCTGCCAGCGCTCCTTCCGCTTCCGCGTGCAGGCGCGCCGACAGCCGCGCCCGCCGTCGCTCCCACTTCGCCCGACGTTCGTCTTCGGTCAACAGCAGGTTTGCGTTGATCTCCGCCAGTTCCGCCAACAAAGACTCATTGCCGCTTGCGCGGGCTTCTGCCTCCCGGCCGGGGCGCTGTGAACCGTCCGCGTGTCGCCGTTGCGGGCTGCTGATCAGCAGCCGCTGGAGAACGGCCGCATCGTGCTGGCGGGAAACCAAGTACGCCAACGCCCAAAGCACGCAGCCGGCCGCGGGACCCGCGAATGCGCACGCGATGGCGGCGGTGACGACAAGGATGTCGAGCCCCTCCCCCCCGGCGGCTGTCAGCAACCAGGCCGCTGCGCAGGCGGGTCCGGCCAGCGCCAGCAGCGCCGCGAACGTCCGCAGGGCGACCATCAGGGGGATTGGCGGGAGCGGCAGAGGGTGAAGGTCATCGTCCATCGAGGCGTCCTTCCCAGTGTCCTATTCTGCGTCGCTGACGTAGGCAACGCAAGCGGAGGCCGGGCATTGCGGGCCCACGTGAAATGCCGACCGGGAGTGGTCCGGAGGCGCCGCGTTCTGGGGATCAATGCTTTTTCTTCTGTTTCCCCGTGCGGCATTTTGTTGTTAGTTTTTGTTCGGTAGAGGGTTAAGGCCACCCTAGGAACTGGCAGAAAAAATCAGGTGATTGCCTGATATTGGCTTGCCGCGGAGGCAATACAGCCTATAATTCTAGGCGTACGGGGTGTTGCCCTCCCGCTGACCACGTGGAAGGGAAAGCCCCGAAAACTTGGTCCCCGTTTTCGAACCGGTTCCCCCCCGGCCGGTTCGAATAATAGGCGAAGCCTGCCGTCCCCCCCCGCGGCGGGCTCGCCGTTTATAGGGACCTCATGTCCTTCGACCCGCGGCGCGCAGCTTTCGCGCACGCGTGTGAGACGCCGAGAGGGGACTGGTGCGCCGGCTAGCCGCCCGTGGCGATTGCCGAGGAGATCGGCTGCACGATGTTCGGCAGCACCACGCGGGTGACGAGTTCCTCGCACAGTTCACACTGGTGCTCGAAGCTCGCCTTCAAGTCGAAAACCTTCCCGGGCTGAGGGTACTGCCGGACGGTGAGGTAAATGCTGATGGGCTCGTCCTCGTATTCGCCCGTCCGAACCTGGTAGCTGTTGGAGTGCGTCTCGATATGCAGCCGCGCCTGCGTTTGGCACCCCGGGTCGAGCGTGATCACGTAGCTCGGCTCGCACTCCACGCAGCGGGCCGACTCGTCCTGCAGCAGCGCGCCCAACGGCGAGCCGGCCATCATCGCCTGCGCGACGATCGCATCGCGATTGCCCACGTAGTCCAGATTGAACCCGAACAGGATATCCAGGCTGTCCACGTCGAGCGCGTTGACGCCAAGGAAGTAGATGCTGCGTTCGAGAAGCCAGCGGTGGAGGTCGGTCGCGGGCGCCAGCGACGGCGGGTTGAAATGCCCGGCCGCCAGACGGTTCGCCGACAGTTCCAGCCAGCGGTACGTCCCGCTGTCGCGGTCGCCTTCCAGCACGAACTCGCCGGTCTCTCGCTGGAAGAACCCGGTCATGGAGGGGAACTGTCGCTGGACGGTCTCGTAGAAATGCAGCACGCTCTCGCGGTCGCCGGGGAGCGGCATCGTGGTCTGAAGGCTGAGGTTCACGAAGAAGTCGTCTGCGAGACTGCCGTAGTCCATCGGTTCTTCCTGGGCTGGGCCGGGCGTCGGCTCTGGGGGTCCAGTATAGGCTCGGGCGGTCCGCGACGCAACGCCGACCGCTAGCCCCGCTGCGAGGCCGGCCGCTTCGGACGGATCTCCGTTTCTGCGTCTTTGGGGACGACGAGGCTTCCGGCGTCCACGGAGCCCGCGATGTACGCATTCCCGCCGACGGTGGTCCGCCGGCCCACCACGGTCTGTCCGCCGAGGATGGTCGCGTTCGGGTAGATCGTCACATCGTCTTCGATGGTCGGATGGCGCTGAAGCCCCTTGATCAGCCGCCCGCGCTCGTCCTTGGGGAAGCTCTTTGCGCCGAGCGTCACGCCTTGGTAGATCTTCACGCGGTCGCCGATTCGCGTCGTTTCGCCGATGACCACGCCGGTGGAGTGATCGATGAAGAAGCTCCGCCCGATCTCCGCGCCCGGATGAATGTCCGCGCCGGTCAGGCTGTGCGCGTGCTCCGTCATGATCCGAGGCATCAGCGGAATGCCCATTTCGAGCAACTCGTGCGCGATGCGGTACACCGTCACGGCGTAGAACCCCGGGTAGCAGTAGATCACCTCGTCGAGGCCCTTCGCCGCGGGGTCGCCGTCGTACGCCGCCTGGGCGTCGAGGGCGAGCTTCCCGCGGATCGCAGGCACGTGCGACAGGAACTCGTGCGCCAGGCCGACCGCCTCCTCGCGGCAGGCCGATTCATCCGGGCAGCCGTCGCAGTGGCGAACGCTGCACAGGCAGTGCCCGATCTGCTCCGCCAGCTCCTGCTCGATCCGCATCAGCAGGTTGCCGACGTGGTAGCCGACGTTCTCCCACGTCAGACGCTTCTGCCCGAAGTAGCCGGGGAACAGCAGTTGGCGGACCTGCTCGAGGATCTCGACGATCCGCCCGCGGCTGGGCAGCGCGGTTTCGCCGATCCGCTCCGTGCGCTTCTCGGCCCGGTAGCTGGCGACGATCGCGTCCACGTGCTGCTCGACGTTTTTCGGTTTCGGCTCGGCCATGGCGTGGCCCTCTCTGTCCACCCACTTCCATTGTAGTTCCGGGGCCGCGGCTCCGCTATCTGTGTTCGCCCATGGGGCGCCCGTGCCGCCCGGTCGAAGAAGGCGGACTGCCGGTACGGGCGGGACGCGCGGACGACAGGACCAGGCCCCCAAGACGTGGACGCGGGAGTCCCGTTCCTTCTCCTGTCTACGGCTTGGCCGGCAGGGCGACTTCGGGCAGGGCGGTCAGCCAGTTGTCGCCGTTGCCTTCGCCGAGGTCGAGATCGGCGAGGCGGGGCAGGCGCACGGCCGCGAGGCGGGATGAGCTGTCGTGGGTGGCGAGGTACCAGTGCAGTCCGGCCGGGCCGCCGGGAAGATGCTGACGGGCGCGGTAGGCCAGCACGCGGCGCTCGCGGTCGAGGTCGGTGAGGTCTCCGCCGGCGAGCAGGTGGCGGTCGCCGGCGTAGTTGAGCGGCCCGGATGCGCCCGTTGCGAAGGAGCGCGTGGTCTTGCCCGTGGCCAATTCCCACTCGAGCAAGCGGACGGTGCTGCCCGCCGCGACGAGGGCGGCCATCCGCTTACCGTCGGGCGAGAACGCGGCCGAGTGAAGCGTGAGATTCCCGTCAAGCGGTACAGGCAGGTCGCCGCGCTGCGCGCGGTCCTCACTGCGGAGGACGCGGAGGGCCCGCCGCACGGGCACGACAATCAGCTTGCGCGTCGGGCCAAGCGCGGGCGTGCCGGCCGCGCCGCCGATCGCCCACACGGCCCGCCGGCCGCGGATCGACCACAGCACGAGTTGGTCGCCGTTGTGCGTGAGGATGCGGTCGCCATCGATGAAGGCGGCCGAGGTGATCGCTCGCTCCTTGGCGTCGCGTCCGGCGTAGGGGACAAAGCCCGTCACGTGCCGGCCGTCGTCAGCGGCATACACGTCGAGGCGCTCGATCCGCCCGTCCTTCTGAGGCCCGGGCGCGCCGACCATCGCGAGGGTCGCGTCGGGGGAGGCATCGAGCAGGCGGCTGAAGGTCGGGATCTTCGCCGCATGCAGGCGGCGTCCGGCGGCCAGGTCGTATAGCTCGAGCGTCGGGTCGGCGCCTTCGGCGAAGCGCTGCGGCCCCGCGACGGGATGGACGTTCCGCAGGACGACCGCGTGGAGGCAGTCCGGGGAGCCGAACCGGACGGCGATCGGCGTGCCGGGCGGGGCGTCGAGGTCTATCGACGCTTGCGGCAGGGGGGCGGGCGGCTTCGGCGGTGGTTCCGTCGCGCCGCGCCACGGCACCGGCCCGCCATAGAGGCGGCCGATCGGTGCGGGCGTCCAGGCGGGCGTGTCGAGTTCGGGCGGCTCGACGACCGGGCGGACGCGGAGCTTGACCTGCCGGGCGGCCTCGGCCATCGCGGCGCCGGCGACGCGTACGACGTGGACCTGCTGCGTCCGCCCGTTGCGCGAGACGAGCAGGAAGCGATCCGGGGCGACGAATTGCTGCGACTTCACGTGCGGGACGCCCAGGCTGCCGAGGCGGCTGCCGGTCCGCGCGTCGAGCACGTGTCCGAAGGCGGCGAAGCCGCTTCCATCGGGCAGCCAGTCGAACGGCGTGCGGCCGGTGGGCGTCCGCGGGAAGCGCAGCGGCACGGCGACGTCGGCGTCAGGCTGCTCGCCGGCGGCGAGGAAGCTGGCGATGCGGCTTTGGCGCCCGCCGCTGAGGAACACGGCCACGCGGGCGCCGTCGCGCGAATACGCGACGCCTGCAGGGGTGTAGCCGCCGTCGGGCAGTGGGCAGCGGGCGTCGATTCCGCCGTCGGTGAGGTCGTAGATGACGAGCTGAGGCTTGCCGCTGCCGTTGCCGGCGACCGCGACCGCGCAGTCCTGTCCGTCGGGCGAGAACGCGGCGCGCCCGGGCGACCAGGCGGCCACGGCAAGCTCCCGCCGCTTCGCCCCGGAGGCCGGATCGTACACTTCCAGCGTCGTGCCGATGCCGTGCCATCGCTTGAGCACAAGTCGCCGATCAGTGCTGAAGCCGGGTACATCGTACATCGTCGGCGGGCCCAGCGGGATGCGGGCGGTCCGCTTGCCCGTCGCGAACGACCAGACTTCCGCCGCATGTTCCTCGACGCCCGTTACCCGCAGCAGGTACGCGCCGCCGGGGCTGACCGCGTACCGCACCGCCGCGTTCCCGAAGCGAAGCTCCACCCTCCGCTCGTACGGACGCAAGCGCCACAGCTCGACGACCTCGGACCGGCCGGTCCGCAGCACGGCCAGGTGGTCGCTCGGAACCGCCGGATGGATGAGCTGCCGAAATGTGCCGAAGCTCGGCGACTTGACGGGCACGCCGACGGCGTCGGACGGACGCTCCGCCTGCGGCTCTGCCGGCGCGGGCGGCGTGCGCTTGGGCGCGCCGGGCGGCCTCGTGGTGGTCGGCCGGGGCGGGGGAAGCTGGAACCACGAGTCGCCCGCGTCCCCGCCGTCGTTGCGGCCGGGCGGGTCGGCGGCTTGCGGAGCGGGAGGGACGATCTGCGGCTCGACGGCCGCCCCGCCGGTCGGTTGGCCGGCGATGGCTTCGCCGGTGGGGCGGCTCGCGGCGAGGCTCGACTTCGGCATTGACGACGGGCCCTCGGCCAGCAGCGGGTACAGGATGCCCGCCAGCAGTGCCCCCACGACGAGGAAGATGGCCACGCTGATGAGCAGCCCGTTTCGGCCCAGCGGCTCGGCGGCTCGGCGGCGGCGCGCGAGGGAAGGAGCGCCGGCGCTCTGGAACGCCTCGGCCGCGGCGGCCGCCTCATCCGGCGGCGCCGCGGGCGCCGCCACCAGCGCGGGCTCGGCTGTCGGCTCGACGATCGCCGGCATCGCCAGGTCGGTGTCCCACGCGGAAGGCTTGTCGTCGGGGCGGGAGACGTCGAACAGGTAGCCGCACTGCTGGCACATGGCCGTCTTGCCGATGAACAGCTCATCGACCTTGTACGGGTGCCCGCAATTGTCACAGCGGCCTTCGACGATCATCCGGGGCTCCGGGGCGGTCCGCTCCGTGGGGTGCGGCGAGGGCGGCTTCTATACGCTACCCGACCGGCGGCGGTCAACCTAATGAATCGGCCGGAAGCGGGGGCGGCTTGGGCACAGTTTCGGGCGAGGGTCAGCCCCGGTCGGCGAGGGCGGCGGCGACGGTCCGGCCGAGTGCGTGGCACTGGCGGAGTACCTCGTCGTCCGGGACGTACTTGCTGCGGACCGGCTCGGCCACGACTTCCACCTTCATATCGGTCAGCAGGGCGGACAGGTCCTTGGCTGCCTCGCCGCTCCAGCCATAGGAGCCGAACGCCGCGCCGAGGACGCCTTGCGGACGCAGGCCCTTGAGGTACGTCAAGCAGTCCGCCAGCGTGGGGAAGATCTCATTGTTGATCGTCGGCGCCCCCACGAGCAGCGCTCCGGCGTCGAGCATCTCGGTGGCCACGTCGCTGCGGTGCGAGCCGGAAAGCGGCATCAGCCGCACGGCCGCCCCGCCGGCGCGCAGCCCCTCGCCGACGGCCCGCGCCATCAGGTCGGTGCTCTGCCACATGGTGTCATAGACGACGACGGCCTTGTTGCCTCGCGGCTGGCGGGCCCAGCGGGCGTAGTCGGCGACGATGCCGCCCGGGGCGCTCCGCCAGATCGGTCCGTGGTCCGGGGCGATGAGGTCGAGTTCCCACCCGGCCGCCTCGAGCTTTTCGAGGGCCTTGGTAACGAACCCGGACAGGGGCAGCAGGATGTTGGCGTAGTACCTGGCGGCCTCGTGCTTGAGCAGCGGGGCGGGCAGCTCGTCGTCGAATCGCTCGTACGTCGCCAGGTGCATGCCGAACGCATCCTGCGAGACCAGCAGTTTCTCCTCGGCCAGATATGTCACCATGCTGTCCGGCCAGTGGCACATCCGTGTCTCGGCGAAGCGGAAGGTCGAGCCCCCGAGCTTGAGTTCCTGCCCGTCCTCGATGGCCGTCACCTGGCCGCCCAGCCCGTAGTGATCCTGCAGTGCCTTGACGCCCTGGGCCGAGGCGAATGTCTTCTCCGGCCGGATGCGCGAAAGCGTCGCGGCGAGCGCTCCGGTATGGTCGGGCTCGGAGTGGTTGGAGACGACGTAGCGGACCTCGGCCGGATCGACGACCGACGCGACGCGGGCGAGCATCTCGTCGAAGAAGGGAGCCTTCACCGTGTCGAGCAGCACCGGCTCGTCGCCCGTGACGAGGTAGGCGTTGTACGTCGTGCCGCCCCCGGTCAGGTAGCCGTGGAAGTCGCGTACGGTCCAGTCGATGGCCCCGACCCACCACACGCGGTCGGTCACTCTGACGGCCTGAAATACGTCCTTCATGTCAAGTCATCGTAGGCGCGGCTACTGCACCTTCGCCAACTCCTCGTTGAGCGTGGCGATGTGGCCCATTTCCTGCTCGATGATGTCATCGACCTTCGCCTGCCCACGCTCGGGGACCAGTTTGCGGAGCCCCAGGTAGAAGACGATGGAGTCCTTCTCCAGGCCGATCGCGGTGTTCAGAATCTGCTCGATCGACTCGCCGCCCGTGAGCCTCTCCGACGGGTCGGATGGCTTGAACACCTTGCCGGCGGCCATCGCCTGCAGGTACTGCGCGCCCTGATCGTCCGGGTCGAACGTCACGGGCTTCTTCTGGGCGTCCGCGAGGCTCTCGCGCATCTCGCGGAAGGTCCGCAGGTGGTCGTCTTCCATGGCCGCCAGCTTCTCAAGCGCACCGGCCGCCGCCTGCGCCGCGCCCGACGCGGCCTTGCGATAGAAGGCCGCACCGTTCCGCTCGATCTGCTCCGCCATCTCGAAGATTTCGTCCGGGTTGAACTCGATCATTCTTCGCCTCCGCCGCCGCGCTTGCCCAGCATCTGGTCGATCTGGAACGTCGGGCCCGGCCCGCCCTTGATCAGCTTCAGCTTCTGGACGATGCCGTCGGCAGTGGCCTCTTCCTCGACCTGCTCATCGACGAACCACTTGAGGAACGACGCCGCCGGGTGGTCCTTCTCGGCCGTCGCCAGATCCACGAGTTTGTGGATTCGCCCGCTGATGTATTGCTCGTGCTTGTAGGCCGCCTGGAACGCCGCCAGCGGCGAGTCCCACTTCGTCTCCGGCGCCTTGATGGCCTTGAGCGTCACGCGCCCGCCGCGGTCCACGATGTGGTCGAAGAACTTCGCCGCGTGCGTCATCTCCTCCTGGGCCTGGACTTTCATCCAGGCCGCGAAGCCGCTGAGGTTCTCGGCCTCGAAGTACGCCGCCATCGACCAGTACAGGTACGCCGAAAATGTCTCGGCGTTGATCTGGTCGTTGAACGCGTCCAGCACCTTCTTTTTCATCTCAGAATCCCTTTCTTGGTGTTCTTTGTGTGCTTCTGTGGCCTTCGTGGTTCCCGTCAGGACTTCCACAATCCGTGGATGTTGCAGAACTCGCGGGCGGAGAGATTCTCGCCTTCGACCGGGAAGACAACCTCGGGCGTGTCGCCCGGCCGCAGGAACTGCCGATACGCCCGGCCGTCCGCGAGCAGCTCGATCCACTGGATGTAGTGCTTCGTCTCCATCGGGTGCAAGGCCGCCTGTCCGACCGTTACCTTCGTGCCGCCCTCAATGGGCTGAATCCACGGGACGTGCTTCTCCGTCGCGCGGTCCTCGGTCTTCTCTTCCTGCAGCGTCATCGGCTGGCCGCAGCAGACGGGGACGCCGGCGCCTTCTTCCTGGACCTCCACCACGATCCCGCAGACCCGACACTTGTACACTTCAAGACGTTTCGTCAACTCCGTACTCCCGAATGCCGTACGGCCGGTTCGTCCTAGGCGCCGCCGCGCATCGCGGCGCGAGCAGCGCCCAGGACCTCATCATAGTCCGGCTCATCCGTGATTTCGCCGACGAGCTGGGTATAGCGAATCGTGCCCTCGCGGTCCACGACAAACACGGTTCGCGCCAGTAGCCGAAACTCCCGGATGAGCACGCCGTACGCCTCGCCGAAGGCCGCATCGCGATGGTCCGACAGCGTCCGCACGGCATCGACGCCGGCCGCCCCGCACCAACGCTTCTGCGCGAACGGGAGGTCCATGCTCACCACCACGATGGCCACGTCGTCCCCGAGCTGGGCGGCCGACTCGTTGAAGCGGCGGGCCTCGGCGTCGCAAACGTCGGTGTCGAGCGACGGCACGGCCGCCAGGATAAGCACCTTGCCGCGGTACTCGGAGAGCTTCGCCTCGGTCATGTCGTTGGCGATGAGGGCAGCGTCCGGGGCCTGGTCGCCGACCTTGAGTTCCTCGCCGACGAGGGCGAAGGGTTGGCCCTGGAAGGTTACAGCGCCTTTGCGTTCCGTCATGGGGGATCCTTTCTAGTCTGAGCTTCCCATCGCGGCGTCAAGCGCCTGTCGGTAAGTGTCCGCCTGCTTGATCCCGGTCCAGTCGTTGGCCGGCTCGCCGCCGCGAAACAGGATTACGCGGGGGATTGCCGACACGCCGTAGCGGCGGGCGAGGCTCGGGGACTCACCCACGTTCAACTTGTACACGTGGGCCCGGCCTTGGTACTCGCCGTGGAGCTTCGCGATGGTGGGCGCGAGCTTGACGCACGGCCCGCACCAGTCGGCGTAGAAATCGACCAGCACGGGCTTGTCGGCCTGGAGGACCTTCTGCGTGAATTCCTCTTCCGATTCGATGTGCGGGACGTTGTCCGCCGCGGTGCGCCGCGAGCAGCCGCCGATGCTGCTCGCCCCGAAGGCGAGCCCCACCAGCAGCCCGACGAACGCGCCGCGCCAGGGGTTCGCCGTCAGCGGGCATGCGCCGCTGGTGCACTTGCCGAAGTACCCGAGCAGCGCCCCGGCCGTTGCGCCGATGCCGCCGCCGATCAGCAGTCTCCACAGCATCGCCATTTCTCTCTCCTCAGGCGCTCGCCTCGTTAACGACATGATAGCCGAGCTGTTCGACGGCCCGCTCCATTTGCCCACGGTCATACCCCGCCCCGGTGACGCGGGCGACGCCCCGCTGCCGGTCCACCTCCGCGCCCTGAACGCCCTCGCACTCCAGCAGCGCCCCGCGCACCGCCTGCTCGCAGTGGCTGCACGTCATCCCGCGAATCTCCAGCGTCTCCCCCGTCGAGTCCTCGAGCACCTCGCCCGGCGTGAGCGCCTTGCGGAACGCCCCGACGGCGAGGACCACCAGCAGCACGCCCGCGGCCGCCCACTTCACGATACCCGGCAGCATCCAGCCGTGCTCATGGGCGGCGGCGACTTGCGGCTGCGTGACGAGCAAGTCGAGCAGCAGCCCGCCACCGACGGCCGCGGCGAGCATCGTGCCCAGGTACACGATCAGGGCCTTGCGCCCCATGACCTTGAGCACCGTGACGATGGTGGCGGCGTTGGTGGCGGGCCCCGTCATCAGGAAGGCGAAGGCCGCCCCGGGCGAGACGCCGGCGATGATCAGGGCGTACGCCAACGGCACGGAGGCCGTGGCGCAGACATACACGGGGATGCCGGCGGCCATCAGGACGAGGATTTGCAGCGGGCCGCGCGGGACGACCGTCGCAAAGGAGAACTCGAACTCGACGACCAGGGCCGTGATCAGCGCCGCCAAGGCCACGCCGATCAGCAGTGACCGGCCGATGTCCTGCGGCAGCGTGACGAAGCCGTAATGGAAGATGCGGTACAGCCGCCCGTGGCGATGGGCGCTGGAGCAGCAGGCCTCTTCGCAGCCTTCGGCCGGCCGGTCCGTCGCGGCGGCGGGCTTCTCGGTAGCCGAGACGATCCACCCGCCGAAGATCCCGCTCAGGAACGCCGCCAGCGGGCGGAACAGCGCAAACACGCCGCCCAGCAGGCTGTACGTGACCAGGATGCTGTCCACGCCGGTCTGCGGCGTGGAAACCAGGAAGGAGACGGTAGGCCCATTGCCCGCACCGTGGCGCCGCAGGGAGGCGGAAACGGGGATCACGCCGCAACTGCACAGCGGCAAGGGCACGCCGAACGCGGCCGCCTTGACAGACGCCCACGCCCCGCGCCCGCCGAGGTGGCGCTCCACCAGCCGCGGCGAGATCAGCACCGACAGCAGCCCGGCCACGAAGAAGCCGAACAGCAGATAGGGGGCCATCTCGCTGAGGACGGCCCAGAAGCCGGCCGGGATGTTGAGGAGCCATTCAGGCATGCGCTCACGTTCACCTGCCCCATTCTAGGTGTGCTTCCCACGCCGCTGTGCCCGCCGGGGGACAATGACAGGAACAGGATTCCCGGGCCTGATGCGATTGCAGGGAAGATGCCCATGAAGCGAAGCGCCTCATCCCTGCGATCCGCGAAATCCCGTTCCTTTGGTTCGGCGCGCACGGCGCGCATCGGGGCGTCGGGCGATCCGACTACGCGAACGGGATGTACTTCTCCTTGACGGCGTTGCAGATCGGGCAGCGCTCGGGGGCGTCGCCCTCGATCGTATGTCCGCACACGCTGCAGATCTGCACGGGGCCCAGCTCCACGTCATTGCCGGCATCGACGGCCTTCCTGGCCTTGTCGAACATCGCCGCATGGATCTTCTCGGCGGCGATCGCGAACTCCATGCTCCGCACGGCCGCCGACTCGTCTTGCATGTTCGCGACCGCCAGGTACGCCGGATACATCTGTTCGACCTCGAACGTCTCTCCCTCGATGGCCCCCTGCAGATTCTCGCTGGTGGTTCCCAGTCCGAACCCGCCGCCGGCCGTTACGTCGTGGGCGCCGGCGACGCTCTTCATCGCCCGGAAATGCCCGGTCGCGTGCGCCTGTTCGGCGCGGGAGATCGCCCGGAAGAGCCTCGCCACGTTGGGCATCCCGTCCGTCTCGGCCTTGTCGCCCCAGACCTTGTAGCGCATGTGGGCCATCGACTCGCCGCCGAACGCGCTGCGCAGGTTCGCCGCTGTCATGTCCTGCATGGTTCCTCTCCGTCCGTCTTGGAATTACAGAAAACGCCCGCGGCCCCACGGCCCGGAACTCGAGAGACATTATAGCGCGGCCGGGCCCGGCGGGAACGGATGTGGCGTCTAGACCTCGAGGGCGAGGTCCATCGGTCGCTCGAACTGGATGGCGACGGCCACCAGGGCCGTATCTTCCAGCGGCTCGTGCCGGACCACGTCGGCGGGGGAGGCGAACTCCTCGAGCATGTAGGTGTTGGGGGTGCTTCGCGGGACTGAGAAAGTGACGTTTACCCGGTCGTGGATGCGCGGCAGGCGGTCGATCGGAACTGACACGCAGGCGCCGCCGTCGGAGAGGTTCATCGTCCGGCCTTTGGCCTGCAGGCGCCCGCTGCGGTCGAAGACGGAGGCCGGGCAGGCGATTTCTGTCCGGCGGTGCTTCCGTTGTTCCGAAGTGCGCTGGGACACGGTAGCGCTCCCGCGGCCGACATGCTGGGGCCGCTCCGGTGCTATCCTACGACGCTTCCGGCGGTGCGCCAACCCGTCAACCCCGATTCACTGTCGGGCTACCAGGCCGGATCAAAGGGGAGGATCCGATCGAACTGCAGCGCGAGGCCGACCGCCCCCGGGGTGTTCGTCTTCTCGTGGCGGATGACGGTGGCTTTGCAGCGGAAGCCCGGCCCTTCGCGATCCGGGCCAATCCCCATGAGATGCACGTCCACGACGCGCCGGTCCTTGGGGGCGCTCTCCAGCGGTATCCGGATGAAGGCCCCGCCGCGAGACAGGTTCACGGTTTTTCCCTCGATCGGCGGCTCGCCTCCCTGCGTCACCACCGAAATCGGGCAAGCGATGTCAACTCGGGGAAACCGCCGACGTTCCTGGTTCGGTCCGTTGCCCATAGGGCAGTTCCTATCCCCGCCGAATGGCGGCAAGCAATGGTCCGGCTGGGGCGGTTTCCCCACCCGGAATAATCAGAATATCGGCAAAGCCCGCCCTAGGACTTGAACTTGACTTTTCCCCCGACTAGGGTAATAACCGTACGTCCCCGAAGCTGCCAGCCCGCATACGGGCAATTCCGGCTCTTCGAAGCGAACCGCTCCGGCCGCACCGTCCAGCGGGCCTTCGGATCGATGACCGTGATGTCTGCGGTCAGTCCTTCATCGAGTTGTCCTAACCCATCGCCGCGCGGCCGAATGACGCCTCCCGGCCCCGCCGTCATTCGGGCGATGAGCCCCGGCCAGTCCAGCAGACCCGGTTCGATCAGCGCTTTCGCATACAGGGCCAGCGCGCACTCGATCGACAGGATGCCGAACGGCGCCAGGCCGAACTCAAGCTCCTTCTCTTCCGTCGCGTGTGGGGCGTGGTCGCTCGCCAGGCAATCGATCGTCCCGTCGGCGACCCCCGCCCGCAGCGCTTCCACATCTTCCAGCGAACGCAAGGGGGGGTTGACCTTGAAGTTCGGGTCGTAGCCCATGCACGCCGCGTCGGTGAGCAGCAGGTGGTGGGGTGTGGCCTCGGCCGTGACGGGCAGGCCGGCCGCCTTCGCCTGGCGAATGAGCTCCACGCTGCCCGCGGTCGAGGCGTGCAGCACGTGATAGCGCCCGCCCGTGTGCTCGACAAGCTTCAGGTCGCGCCGCAGCATGATCTGCTCGCCGGAGCCCGCGATGCCCGAAAGCCCCAGGCGAACGGCCACGGCGCCCGAGTTCATCTGTCCGCCCGCGAGGTCGCCGTCCTGGCAATGCTGCATCAGCGGCACGTCCAGCATGCGGGCATACTGCAGCGCCCGTTGCATAACGGCCGCCGACGCCACGCCGTCGCCGTCGTCCGTGAACGCGACCGCCCCGGCCTGCCGCATGCCGCCCATCTCGGCGAGTTCCTCGCCCGCCCGGCCCTTCGTGATGCAGCCGATGGGCAGCACGCGGGCCAGGTCCGCCTCGTCCGAGCGATGGAGGACATACTGGATCGCCCGCTCGTCGTCCTGGGGCGGATGCGTGTTGGGCATGGCGCAGATGGTGGTGAACCCGCCGGCGACGGCGGCGGCTGCGGCCGTGGCGATCGTTTCTTCCTCCTCGTGGCCCGGCTCGCGGCAGTGCACGTGCAGGTCGATCAGCCCGGGGCAGACGATCCTGCCCTTGGCGTCGATCGTCTCGCGCGCCTTGGCCGTCGTCTTGCCGATCCGCGCCACCTTGCCTTTGGCGACGGCGACGTCGGTGACTTCGTCTCGCCCGCTCGCCGGGTCGATCACCCGCCCATTCTGGATGAGAAGATCATGCATGGCTGAGTCCCTCGCGCTCTGCCCCGAGACTGGTTAGCCGTGGGCGTGGACCCGGCCCGAAGGGCCGGTGTGTGGCTAGCCGGGGGCGCGAGCCCCCGGAAGCCATGCCGACTCGAATAAGGAGCCCCGAAGGGGCGACAGAGCCTCTACGCCAAGATATGCCGCTCGTCGTACCCAATCCCGTGCCTTTCCAGCAGCGCGACCAGCTCTTCCCGGAAGCTGAGCTTCCGATGGTGCTCGGCCTGCTCGCGAATATACGCCTTCACTTTCGGCAGGATCGAGGGCGACACGCTGAACGCCGCATACCCGTCCTGCCACGAGAACACGCCGAGATCCGGGAACGTCTTATGAATCCAGCCGCTTGACCCCGCCTTGATCTTGCCGACAAACCCGGCGACCGCGGCCGTCGGATGCAGGGCCGCCGCAAGGTGAAGGTGGTCCGGCGCGCCACCTGCTTCGAGGACCTGCCCCTTTAACTCGCGTGCGATCCCGCTCACGTATTCCACAAGGCGGGGCATCAGCTCATCTGTCAGGAACGCCCGGCGATCTTTCGTCGAGAAGACGATGTGGCAGAACAAGCTCGTGTACGACATCGTCTGTCTCCTGTCGCCCCTTCGGGGCTCGGCCCGTTTGGGAGCGACGTTTCCGGGGGCTGCCGCCCCCGGCCAACCACTCACCGGCCCTTCGGGCCGGCCCGCTTCCGGAAGTTTGCCGCTACCGGCCAACCGCTCACCGGCCCTTCGGCTTACGCGCGTACATGCCGACACGTTGCATCGCGATCTTCCCGCCTGCCACACAGACTCAGGAGCGTTCGCACCGTCGTGCCGTGTCGCCGCCTTCCATCGCGGAGGGCCTATTGGGCACCTTCTTCCGGCGTGGCGCGGCTCACGAGATACAGCACGGCCATGCGGATCGCCAGACCGTTGGTCACCTGTTGAAGGATGCAACTGTTCGGCCCGTCCGCCACATCGGAGGTCAGTTCGACGCCCCGGTTGATCGGCCCCGGGTGCATTACGAGCACGTCCTTGCGGCAGCGCTTGAGCCGCCCGGCATCCAACCCGTAAAGATCCTGATACTCGCGGACGGACGGGAACAGCCGGCTCTGGAACCGCTCGAACTGGATTCGCAGCATATTGATCACGTCCACCTCGCCGAGGACGTCGTCAAGGCTGTGGGAGATTTCACAGCCCATCGCGGTGATGGTCCCGGGCACCAGCGTCGGCGGGCCGACGACTACGACTTCGGCGCCGAGCTTCCGCAGGCCGAGGATGTTGCTCCGCGCCACACGCGAGTGGGCGATGTCGCCTACGATGGCGACCTTCAGCCCCGCCACCCGCCCCAGCCGCTGGCGCATGGTGAAGATGTCCAGCAGCGCCTGTGTGGGATGCTCGTGCGAGCCGTCGCCGGCGTTGACGACCGAGGCCGAGATCTTCCGCGCGACCATGTGCGGGGCGCCCGGCTGGCGGTGTCGCATCACGAACACGTCCACCCCCATCGCCTCGATGTTCCGCACCGTGTCCAGCGTGGTCTCGCCCTTGGCCACCGACGAACCCTTCGACGTGAACAGCAGCGTGTCCGCGGACAGCCGGCTCGCCGCCAGCTCGAAGCTCATCCGCGTCCGCGTCGAGTCTTCGAAGAACAGCAGCGCCACCACCTTGCCGCGAAGCGCCGGCACCTTCTTGATCGAGCGCGTGGACACCTCGCGGAAGCTCTCCGCGGTGTCGAGCAGGTGGGTGATCTCCCCGGCCGAGAGTTCGTCGAGCCCGAGCAGGTCCTTCCGCGTCCAAACAAAGCGGCTGTCCCCGGTGCGTCGCCCGGTGGTTGTGCGTCGCCGCCTACGACTGGCTGAGGATGAAGACGCCTTCTTCGCCATCGGTTTCCTGGAGGCGGAGTTGGACGCGAGAGCCGGGGGGAGCGTCGACGGCGCGCCCGACGAAGTCCGCAGCGATGGGCAATTCGCGCCCGCCGCGGTCAATCAGCACCGCGAGGCGCACGAGTTTCGGCCGGCCAAAATCGGCCAGCGCGTCCATTGCCGCCCGGATGCTCCGCCCGGTCTGAAGCACGTCGTCCACCAGCAGCACCCACGTGTCGTCGAGGTCGAAGTCGATCTCCGTTGCCCGCACGAGCGGTGCCCCACGACGGCGCGACAAGTCGTCGCGGTAGAAGGTAATGTCGAGCACGCCGTACTCGACCGTGAGCTCGGGCTTCTCGGCCTGGAGCCGTTCGACGATTCGCCCCGCCAGCGTCTCGCCGCGCGTTCGAATGCCGACGACGGCGACGGGGGAATCCTTCGGCAAGTGTTCGAGGACGGCCTTGTAGAGCCGGTCAAGGGCACGTTTGACTTGTGCGGCCGTCAGAAGTTTCTTCATGGTGCGGCCCGGCGGTTCGCCAAGCATTGTGCGGAACATGGTAACGACCGTTTGCGGGAGACGCAAGACGAAAGCGCCCGCAGACGCGATCTCCATTGGCGAAGGCGGGGCGTGTGTCGTATAATGCCGGTCGTCGGATGCGCGGAAGGCCGCTCGTCCTGAGCGGGCCCCGAGGGGTTCGCCCATGGGCGGGAGGAAAGTCCGAGCACCGCTGGACCTCGGTGGTGGGTAACGCCCACCGTCCCGGTTCGCGAGAGCCGGGGCAGGGACAGTGCCACAGAAAACAGACCGCCGTTCGAGAAGCTCACGGCAAGCCCTGAGCGAGTCGAAGGGCAAGGGTGAAAAGGTGCGGTAAGAGCGCACCGCGCCGGCCGTGAGGTCGGCGGCACGGCAAACCCCACCGGGTGCAAGGCCAAGCAGCGGCGAGGCGTGGTCCAGGCCGATTGAGCCGCGGGTAGGTCGCTTCCCGATGGATGTCGGGAGAGCACGGCCGCGAGGTCGCGTCCAGATAGATGGCCTTCGCTTCGGCGGGCGGGCCCGGCTCGCCGGGGCACAGAACTCGGCTTACAGCGCATCGGGCAGGGCGTTTTGGTTGCGGATTGTGGATTGTGGATTGCGGATTGCCGATTGCCGAATTGCGGGTAGGCTATCCGGCTGCCTGATCGGCGAATTGCGGCTTGGTATTCGCGATTCGACGGGGCGTAGCTCAGTCCCTCAGGGACTTCGCCTTGGGGGTGGGAGCGCCGAATGAGGTGGCGGGCGCGGTACGGTATGGAAGATTGTGGTAGCACCGGGGCGTAGCTCAGCCCCTCAGGGACTTCGCCTTGGGCGCGCGAGGGCGGAATGAGGTGCCGGGCGCGGTCCGGTACGGTAAAGTGTGAGAAGATCGGGGCGTAGCTCAGCTTGGCTAGAGCGCTGCGTTCGGGACGCAGAGGTCGCTGGTTCAAATCCAGTCGCCCCGATTCCCGTAAGCCTCGTAATTAGAGAAGGTTACGAGGCTTCTCTTTGGGGCCGCCTGGAGGCATGTGACCGGCCTTCCGGGCGGATGTGTGAGCTTGTCCCCAAAAACTGGGCGCGCGTATAAGGTGGAATCGTCTCCGGGTAGGCTGGGCCGGCGAGGCCCGGGAAGGAGACGATTCGGTGGCACGGAAGCGACGGCGGTTTACGGCAGAGTTCAAGGCGCGTGTGGTTCGCGCGGCGTTGCGCGAGGACAAAACGGTCGCGGAGTTGGCCG
>Ga0272442_10002482_pt1 | contig 26700 bp, 16 predicted proteins | sample SSMForm2O_FD_200262 | JGI IMG/M metagenome (GOLD analysis project Ga0272442, IMG submission 200262) | Marine sediment archaeal communities from Little Sippewissett salt marsh, Falmouth, MA, United States - SSM-Form-2O | ecosystem: Environmental > Aquatic > Marine > Wetlands > Sediment ... | reverse complement strand
ATGCAGCAACAAGAACTAATACCTTCCGCAACATTTTATCATCTCCTCAAAAGCAAACTTACCCTGCTTACTCTTCGCACCGCTTAAAAATTCTTCTAATTCGCAGCCTCTTTGCTCTTAGCCTCATTGATATCTTCAACTTTGTTTGTCTCCCCTGCCTTAGCCTTTTCCTTTTTATCACGTTTGCCAGCAGTTCTTTTAGGCTTGCCGGCTGAACTCTCTTCGTCAGGCTGCGAGGCTTTTTGCTCGCTTTTCTCTATACGCATACGTATTCGTTGCCGTTTCCGCTCGTATCGCTGCTGCTGTTTTTCCAGAAGCTTGTCAACCCGCTCAATAATTTCGGTGGAATTTTCTTCGACGGCCAGTTGGCGAATTCTTTCCAGCCGGGCTAATCGTTTGCGATGTTTTGCTTCCTCTTCAAGAGCCTGCGTCTTAAACGCACTTAGTTGCTGCTGATGCTTCTTGAGCTCCTCAGACTTCTCAACCTTCCCTCGGGCTTGGGATTCGCCTTCAGCCTGTCGCCTCATTTGGCGCAATTTCTCACGTTTCCCTCTTTGTGTTTGGCGCTGTGATTCATCACGGAAATGTTTTCTTTCGCCCTTGCCGCTTGGCCGATTAGCATCAGCCTTGAAACCCTTGCTCCGTATCTGGTCTGTCTTGTCCTGAATCGCTTTTCTCCTGGACTTCTCGGCATGGTCGTCTTTACCCTGGCCAGCCTGTTTGGCTGAAGCTAACCCGCAGCTCCAAAATACAACCATCACAATAAAATATAAAAAGAGTATCTTTTTCATAGTGCCGACTCCTCACTTAAAATTAGAAAATTTTAACCAAAGCCTCCGGTAACGCTTAAAATATATGGCCGCCGACTAATGCCGTAATAACTTATTACGGGACGCTCACAATAGTATAGATAAATATATCGGATTTGCCCCAGAAAGCAACAAGAAAACAAGGGCCCATCTCAACAAAAAAACAAAAAGCGGTGCAACTATCCCAAAGTTTGAGCAGATTTTTTGTTTGACAGGGATTGGGGAATATGGTCTAATATAGCTTATGAGGCAAATTGGCTGTAAAAACACTGTTAAATGGTGGTGGCCTGCGGTTTTATAGTCCGACAGGCGTGCGGTGATTTGCTGTACAAAAACTTATTAGAGTGGTAAAAACAGCCTGTTGGAAAAGCAGGCTGTTTTTTTTGTTTGTATTTGCAGTGATTTTCAGATAAAAACCTTAACTAAAGGTGAAAAAATGGATGATTATAGACAAATAATACTTTCCGCCAAGCCGGGGCAAGTCGTTCCTGTTGTAAAAGAAATCGATATGAACGATCCGGTGGATTTCTTCGCCAAGCTGAGCGATTACGGCCGAGCAAAGAATTGCTGTCTGTTCGAGTCCAGAGAATACCTGGCTGACAGCGGGGCGCTAAGCTTCGGCACGGCAAGGCCGGCGCTTTATCTTACGGGTATCGGCTGCGAATTTACTATTAAAGCCCTAAGCAAAACCGGCTGCCGGATGATAAAATATTTATCCGTTGACAAAGGAAGATTTGATTTTTGTGAATCGGTCGAATTCAGATCGGATACGATTATCGGCCGAATCAAGCACTCTGAAAAAACAGTTGATGAACAAACCCGGCTGCAAAGTACGAACCAGATGGACGTTTTGCGCGCAGTCGCGTTTGTCTTCAGCCTTGCCAGCAAACCATTTCGGGTAACCTGCGGGCTGCTTGGGGCTTTAAGCTACGATTTCATAGACCAGTTCGAGAAACTGCCCCGTAATGAAAGCGATCTTCTTGGCAATCCGGATTATGAACTTTACTTTGCTGACAATATCTTCTTATGCGACCATGAACACAGTAAAGGCTATTGCGTTGTCAATTGTATGATAACCGACGGTAATCGCGATGCTGTAATTGCCGAAGCACAAGACTGCATTGACTACTACCTGGCTATCGAAGGGCTCAAAATACCTAAAGGGCAAAAATACGCCGGGCCGATTGCAGCCGGCTCAACTGATACCCCCCAAAACGAATACGAACAGATGGTTCGCAAAGCTAAACAGCATATTACAGATGGCGATATTTTTCAGGTGGTTCTAAGCAGAACAATAACCGAGCCCTGCCCGGATGAGCCTTTAGATGTTTATAAACGACTTAGAAAACTGAATCCTTCGCCTTATATGTTTTATCTGAACACGCCGAACACGACCCTGATGGGCTCGAGCCCGGAATTGAACTTGCGTGTCTCCGGCGATGAAAAGCGAAATGTTGAAATCAGGCCCATAGCAGGCACAAAGCCAAGAGGCAAGGCCGCCGACAAAATCGACCCCGACACTGATTTTAGATATGAAGCTGAACTCAAACTCGACCGCAAGGAACTGGCAGAGCATATTATGCTGGTCGATTTAGCCAGGAATGATATCGCCCACGTAGCTCAGCCCGGCAGCAGAATTGTTACAGAATTGCTGATAGTGGAAAAATACGCCTCGGTTCAGCATCTTGTCAGCAACGTTAAAGGCTCTCTCAGCGCCGATCTTGACGCATTGAGCGCTTATCTTGCGACAATGAATATGGGCACACTTACCGGAGCACCGAAAATCGAGGCGATGAAAATAATACGACAGTATGAAAAGACAAAACGCGGCTACTACGGCGGTGCCGTTTGTTACCTTACCGTTGACGGCCAATTCGACAGCTGCATTACCATAAGGAGCCTGCAGATAAAAGACCACACCGCTTATATTCGCGCAGGTGCAGGGATTGTCTATGACAGCGTCCCGAAAACCGAATTCGAGGAAACCGAACATAAGGCAAAATCGTGCCTGCAGGCGATTCGCGGCTGATTTATAAGTTAGGGTAATTGCTATGAAAAATAAAAAAGTCCTGTTCATCGATAATTTTGATTCGTTCACATACAATCTGGTTGACGATTTCTGTAAGCGTGATGCCACAGCTACGGTTTATCGGGCTGACACCAAACTTGACGAGCTTAAAGTTTTGGCCGATGAGCTTGCCCCCGACCTGCTTGTAATTTCGCCTGGGCCGGGCACACCGGATACTGCCGGCGTAACACTCTCGGCGATAGACTATTTCAAAGATAAACTGCCCATATTCGGAGTATGCCTGGGACACCAGGCAATTGCGCAATATTTCGGCGGAAAAGTCGGTCACGCCCCCAAACCAATGCACGGCAAAGGCTCAAAAGTTACGCATAATGGAAAAGGGATATTTTCAGGGATGGAAAATCCGCTCCAGGCGGGCCGATACCACAGCCTCTGTGTGCTGGAGTTGCCCGACTGTATGGAGCAAACCGCAGAGTTTGAGGGAATTGTCATGGCAGCGCAGCACAAAGAGCTGCCGATATTCGGCGTGCAGTTTCATCCGGAAAGTATTCTGACACCCACCGGCGGTAAAATAATCGAAAATGTCCTGTCCATCGTAGAAAAACAGAGGCACTGCGTATAGTAACAAGAAAAGGAATTCTAAATGGCAACTATAACTGAATATATCGAACCTTTGTTAAAGGGTGAAAGTTTAAGCTTTGAGAAGGCGTCGCAGCTTTTGGATATTATTTTTGAAGGCGAGGTCAGCGGAAATCAGGTCGCGGCTTTTCTCACAGCAATGCGTATTAAAGGGGCAACGGCTGCAGAATTAGCGGGGCTGGCTAAATCCCTGCGTACCCATGCAGTTGCGGTAAAAGTTGACGTTGATAATTTAGTTGATACCTGCGGAACCGGCGGAGCGTCAATCAAAACATTTAATATCTCGACGGCCTCTGCGCTTGTGGCAGCCGGTGCGGGCGTTTATATAGCCAAGCACGGCAATCGCGGAATCACCAGCGGCTGCGGCTCAGCGGACGTGCTCGAAGAATTGGGTGTTAAAATAGACACCAATGCTGAGACGGTAGCAAACTGTATAGAGCAGGCACATATCGGATTTATGTTCGCACCGATGTTCCACCCGGCGATGAAATACGTTCAGCCGATACGCAAGACCCTGGGTTTTAGAACGGTCTTCAATATTCTCGGCCCTTTGGCCAACCCCGCCAATGCTGCGGCACAGGTATTAGGCGTGGCTGACGAAAGTCTGATGCAGGTCGTTGCAGAGGCATTGAAGCTGCTCGGTGTACGGCGGGCGATGATAGTTCATAGTAACGGGCTCGATGAGATAAGCACGATGTCGGCTACTAAAATACTCGAACTGAAAAATGGTCAAATTGTTGAGGAGCAAATAAATCCGCAGGATTTTGGTATCAAACTGGCTGATATAGAAGATTTGAAAGCAGCTGACGCAAAGAGAAGTGCAGATATTTTCAGAAACATTTTAGGGGGTAAGGGAAACGGGCCTTGCAGGGATATTGTCATTCTAAATTCCGCTGCTGCCATAATTGCAGGCAATCTGGCTGATGATTTCAGCTCGGCAGTCAAGATAGCCGATAGTTCCGTCAATAGCGGCAGGGCAATGGTTTGCCTGGAGAAATTGATTGAGGTATCAAACCGTCAGCCGTAACTTTATGTCTTGGCTGCCGGATGAGCAACGAATATGTTGATAGTCAAAGTTAAAATTTGCGGTATTACCAATTACAAGGACGCTATGGCTGCGATAGATATGGGCGCGGACTTGCTGGGTTTCAATTTTTATCCGGAAAGCCCACGGTATGTATTTGTCGAAAAGGCAGCAGAGATAATAAACAGGCTGCCGGCCTTTATAGATGTTGCGGGCGTGTTCGTAAATGCAGGTTTGGAGCAGATTCGAGAAGTTATGGACCGGTGCCAGTTAAACTGGATTCAACTGCATGGCGATGAGAGCCCGCAGTTTTTTGAGTCATTTTTTTCTCTGAATATAAAAACAATGAAAGCGATACGCGTAAAGGACGCGTCAGACATCGAAAGGGCTGATACTTTCTTTACAGATGCCGTTTTGCTGGACGCCTTTAGAAACGAAAAATACGGAGGGACGGGGGAAAAATTCAATTGGAATATCGTCGGCCATATAAATAAGCGGGTGTTTTTAGCAGGCGGAATAAACCCGGACAACGCCGCCGAAGCTGTAAAAGTGGGAGTTTATGGAATCGACGTTTGCAGCGGGATTGAGGCTGAGCCGGGCAGAAAAGACCATAAAAAAATGAAAAAACTGTTTGATAATATACGGCATTTGAGAGGTTAAAGGGATTGGCTATGAAATATAAAGGCAGATTTGGAGACTACGGCGGTTTTTATGTGCCGGAAGTTTTGATACCGGTATTGGAAGAATTAGAGCAGGCATTTTACCGCTTTTATGAGGACAAAAAATTTATCGCCGAATTAGCTGAGCTTTCGAAACATTACGCAGGCCGACCTACGCCGCTTTATTACGCCAAAAGGTTCAGCGAGCAGGTAGGCTTGAAGGTATATCTAAAACGAGAAGACCTTCTGCACGGCGGAGCACATAAGGTCAACAACACACTCGGCCAAGGCCTCTTAGCCAAGTACATGGGCAAAACCAAACTCATTGCTGAAACCGGCGCGGGTCAGCACGGCCTGGCTACCGCGATGATAGGTGCTTTGTTCGGCATGGAGACAAAAATCTTTATGGGGACAACCGATATTGAACGACAAAGCGTCAACGTCCATAAGATGAGACTATGCGGCGCCGAAGTAATTGCCGTAGAAGGCGGCACAGGAACGCTCAAAGATGCCATCAACGATGCCCTTCGATACTGGACAGCACATGTGGCTGACACATTTTATCTGTTCGGCTCAGCCTGTGGGCCCCATCCATACCCCACAATAGTTAAACACTTCCAGACCTGTATCGGCAAAGAAGCCAGGGCGCAATGTCTCGAAGAAATCGGCAAATTGCCGGACATGGTAGTAGCCTGTGTCGGTGGCGGCAGTAATGCAATAGGCATCTTTTCAGAATTTATAGACGACAAGGATGTCAAGCTGATCGGCGTCGAAGCAGGGGGCAGAAGTGTAAGCAGCGGCAAACATGCGGCAACGCTGGTGGCTGGGCGGGTAGGTATCTTACACGGTGCAAAGGCATATCTATTGCAGGACGACCAAGGGCAGGTCTATGATACCGAATCTGTAAGTGCCGGCCTGGACTACCCTGCTGTCGGGCCGGAGCATTGTTTATTAAAAGACTCCGGCAGAGCCCAATATGTTGCCGCTGAAGATAATGATGTACTGGATGCCTTTGGGCTGCTGACTCAAACCGAGGGTATTCTGCCGGCACTCGAAAGCGCACACGCCCTGGCATATCTAATAAAACAAAAAGGCACTTTGGATGCAGATACCACAGTGGTAGTCAATCTTTCCGGCCGAGGCGATAAAGATGTTTCAATCGTGGAAAAACACCGACCATTAAAATAAGGACATTAGCAAATGAAAACATACAGGCAAACTTTCTCAGAACTCAATAGAGCCGCCCTGATACCGTTTTTTGTAATTGGCGACCCTGATTTCGATACGAGCCTTGCAATTGTAAAATCCGCCGTTGATGCCGGCGCTGATATTCTGGAACTGGGGATACCTTTCTCCGACCCTATAGCCGATGGGCCGACAATACAAAAAGGCGACATTCGCGCACTAAACAGTGGAATAACCGTGCGAAAGGCCCTGGAATTTATTCAGAAAGTTAAAGACTATAAGGATATTCCCATCGGCCTGCTGATGTATTACAACCTGATTTACCAGTACGGCACCAAAAAATTCTTCAGCGATTTCCATAAGGCCGGCGTTAACAGTGTTTTGGTTGCCGATTTGAGTATCGACGACGCCGATGAAATTATCGAACCGGCTGCTTCAGCAGGTCTCGACACCGTTTTTATGGTCACGCCAAATACTAATACTGCAAGAATGAAACTGATTGCTTCCAAAACCACAGGCTTTATTTACGCCGTTTCGCTGTTGGGTGTTACCGGCACCAGGGAGAAACTTTCTGAATCTGTTGAAGAGCTGGTCGGCAAATTGAAAAACCTTACCAGCGTTCCTGTCTGCGTGGGTTTTGGAATCAGCAAACCCGAACATGCAGCAACTATCGCTTCAACTGGTGCTGATGGGATAATCATCGGCTCAAAAATAGTGAAACTGATAGAGGATAACCTGAGCAATAAAGAGAAAATCTTAAACGAAGTCTCAGGCTTTATCCAGAAAGTTAAAACTGCAATTGAAAAACCAGACCAACTAACCTAAACCAGCCGACTTTGAAGCAAGAATTAAAAAAGGACAGAGACTAAGCCGCCAATTTCACATCTCACGTGAAGAAACAGATCACTTTTTGGGATACTACGTCACATATGAGTTGGAGTTGGCTGGAATCAACTTCATATACTTTGACAACATCTTCATACTTACGTTCTTCCGGGAAAAAATCGGTTAGTAAATTGGGTATTTCCAAGAGTTTGTCTTTGTTAAATACCACGTTTTCCTTCTGTGGGAAAAGAGCGACATAAAAGATATCGCTTTCAACCAGGTCCTGGAAGAAGTGTGTGCCGAAAGAAAGCTCCGGCATCAAGTTCCCTCCTTCATAAGCTATTTCAACAAGCACTATTATCTTATTAATTTCAGCAAAATTAACCGGAACACCTAAGCTTGGTGTGGTTGTGCCCCACCTGCCGGGACCAAACAGGATGGTTGGTGTAGTTTCTCTATTAACTATCTGCCTATTCAGCTTGCCTATCAGCCTTGCAATGCTATATTTCTGTGAAATCGGAGTTTCCACATATGCCTGCGGGTCAACATAGATAATTCTTTTAATTGGCTGGGAAATACTGCCTCCCATAGTGTAGCCCTGTGAAGCAAAAAGTATTTTTTCAGGTTTGATGTTTTCCGGCAGTTGTACGCTTGCCTGTATCCCTTTAGTTTGCAGAGGTCTGCATTGAACTAAATTGATTTTGAACGCATCATCACCTGTAAAGTTAACCGTGAATTCTATGTCCACGGGATATTGGTAATAGCTTTCAAGGTTTTTTAACATTTTCTGCATTATTTCTGTGAAGTTGGTATTTGACAGGAGCTTCTTAAATGTCAGGAGCCAATATCTTTGATTCTTCATACCCAGCTCTTTCATCTTTCGCTCGGTATGCGGATCTGTATCTGCTATCAAGTCCAGTTTCATATTGAGTTCATCATTCAATAGATCAGTCACGCTAACAGTTCTTAGACAGTTTTGGCAGGTATCGAGAAGGTCGGCATTATGTTGTGAGAATCTGCTTTCGCCTTCTCTATCTGCATAAGGCCTTAACAACGGTTGGTCCAAAGCTATTGTTTGCGGGTAATCATCCTCAACACGATCTACCGCTCGTGTGCCCAGGCCAAAGACGAGCCTCAGCATACCGGCTTTGGGGTCAAGGTCGGGTTTCCAGACAAAAGTATTATATGAGACACCTACGCCGGCCAGGTCTGGGAAAAAGTAACTTTTCTTATAGGAGCCTGATACACGTTGGACGAGTAAGGCCATTTGTTCATCATGTTGGTCAAGCCCTCGCTGCAAACGGTATGCAAGAGCATCTTCGTCCATAGTGCTCGCATAAACTCTTCGCACAGCCTTTTCAAATTCTGAGTAACGCTGTTCGGGGTCTCCCTGGTTTACCAGGAACAAACTTTCATATTTCCCGGCAAATGCATTGCCAAACGAATCTTCCAGCAGACTGCTTGATCGGACAATAATCGGCGATTGGCCGAAATATTCTATTATCTCCTGGAACCGCTCACGAACCTGATCTGGAAATTTGCCTCGCAGGAGGTTTTCCTTCATTTCAGGAGCTACTTCAAAGTAGTCGTCTTTTGTTTTCTGCTTCATAAGCAGTTTCCACCAGCCGTTTTCAACTATATAGCTGTAAAATACATCTGAGCCAACATAGAATGAATCATGCGGTTCGGTGTATTGATCCCAATCGAACTCCTTATCATTGGCTAAGATTTTTTGAGCCAGCAGCATTCCAACAGCCTTACCGCCGATGAAGCCGCTGCCAATCAATCTGCTTTTGATATTTATCAAATCCTCAAGAGAGAAAGTGTTTTGAGCAAGCTGTGAAATTCTTTTTTCTCGTCCAACCATTATCCTGCAAAGCTCCCTGAGGAGTTCTTTAACGTCTTTTGAGTCCGAAGATGCTTTTGTCAAACTGTCTGCTTTTATAAACAGGCGGTCCCAGTGGTCCAGAAATCTTGCCGAACCATTCGGGCTTTTCTGAGAAATGTGACTCAAAAGTTTACTCGCATCGACGCTGCTTATTACAGGTGTAAATTCTTCGCCTCGTTGCAAATGAGGCAAAAACATTGTAGGCGAATATCTTTTCCATACTTTTAAGGGATGGATATAAAAGTTTCCGTCAAAATCATAAATATCCAGCAGCAGCTGGGTCGTTTCGCGGATACGGGCAACGGTCTGGAAGGAATGATAATTTCGTAATATGGCGAAGTAGGCAATTGTGTTCAGTTCGAAAAGATAAGGACAAGTTACCATAAAGAAATTACCTACCATCAAATCCGTTGCCCATGCACTTAACAAGTCAGAAAGGCAATCAAATACGTAATAGGCTCCAGTGCCTTCCTGGGAGATTATAGCGTGAACCTGTGTGGAAAAACTTTCGAAACCACCCTTTGCATCGAGCTGGTATACTGTCACTTCCGGCTGATTTTCGATTAGAGGTTTATGCTGGGCAAACCGCATATAAATAAGGTTTCGCTTATCCTCCAAAGCTTTTTTTATATATGGCCGAACAAAGTGACTATAGTCTTCTATGCTATCGACCTGCCAAACAACATTGTCACCCTTTTTCAAATCGCAGATTATCTTGTCCAAACCTTTAAGGCCTGTACTTGCCCAAGCTGTCATAAATCAACCTTTCTTTTTATAGTATCTTCTATAATCTATGCCTAATTCTTTGACTTTATACCGTATGATTCTTGCCGTAGTTTTCAGGTCCCGAGCTGTTGCTGCCAGATTGCCGTTGCAGCGTTTAAGTGCATCAATAATAAGGTCACGTTCAAACAAGTTAATCCTTTCAGTTAACGAACCGGTTCCAACTGTACCTGTTGCATCCGAGGTTTGCAGCGTTGGAGGGAGGTGATGTCCGTGGATAACGCCGTCACTGCTTAAGAGCACTGCTCTTTCGATACAGTTCTCGAGTTCGCGTACATTACCAGGCCAATGATACGAGACCATCATATTGATCGCCGGCGTGCTGATTCGTCGAATATCTTTATTCATCTTTTTTGAGTATTGTTCTGCAAAAGAGTCAGCTAACAGTAAGATGTCATCCTTGCGATTACGCAGCGGGGGCAGCAAGATTGGAAACACGTTTATTCGATAATAAAGGTCCTGTCGGAAACTTCCTTTGTCCACTGCTTTTTCCAGGTCACAGTTCGTAGCTGTGATAATCCTGGCATTTGTTTTTAACGTCCGGTTACTGCCGACTCGTTCAAACTCTTTTTCCTGGAGAACACGAAGCAGTTTTACCTGGATAGCGGAGGAAAAATCACCTATCTCGTCAAGGAATATGGTACCGTTATCTGCCTCTTCAAGCCGACCTTTTCGAGTTTGTACTGCTCCGGTAAAAGCACCTTTTTCATGGCCGAATAACTCACTCTCGAGCAGGTTTTCATTCAGGGCAGCACAGTTAATCTTCACAAAAGGCCCGTCACTTCTCGGACTGGAAAAGGCAATAGCATGGGCAACTAATTCCTTTCCTGTACCTGATTCGCCGCGTATAAGTACCGTTGTGTCAGAAGCCGCTACCTGATGGATTTGACGATATACATCCCGCATAGCATTGGAATTGCCAATTATATTTTCAGGCCGGAACCTGTCTTCCAATTCATTTCGCAATCGTACATTCTCATCTTCAAGCACCTGGCGTTCAATTCTGGCCTGGCGGCGAGCTCTTAAATCATTTGCAATCATACTTGCTACAATGCTCAATATCCGCATTTCCTCGTCCAGCGGCGCTGTTTCTTCAAAAGGTCTATCAATCGAGAGCGTTCCAATCACATCATTGTTAATTGAAATGGGAACACAAATAAAGCTTAAGTCCTGCTTTGTAACATTCCACCTTTCAAAACGATTCAAAAACAGCGGTTCCTGGGAAACTTTTGGAACAATCATTGGCTTGCCGGTCTGCATAACCTTACCAGTTACGCCTTCTCCGATTCGATATGTAATTCTTTGGCTTTGCTGCTGCGAAAGGTTATGAGCAGCTTCAATTCTGATCTCGTTACCATCCAATGAAAGAAGTGTGATTGTACCTCTGGCCAGACCAAGGTCTTTATCGAGGATATCTAAAACCGCGGCAAGGGTCTCTTGCTGGCGTGTGCCGGCAGCTAATATCTGACTAACCTTATAAAGGGTTTCAAGCTGTGGCACGGGTCTTACGGCATACGTTCCAGTACCTTGTAAAAATGTAGTTTTCTTGGCCATTTCAAAATTTCCCGTTATTTATTAATACGACATAATTGTAACATTCCTTGACGGTATTACAAAACATTATTTCTAATATATATTATAAGATAGCTGACTAAAACGTATCTCTCTTAATAGCAAGCTATTACGAAAAGCAAGCAACATAACGCTGAAATGCCGACAAAATCGCATATTCTCGGTAGTTTGCCCTCGAAAGACGACAATTCTGTAGCAATTGTACAGTGCATTACAATATTGTCGCATATCATCGGCCATCCAATGCCTATTAGACTTGCGTATCACTCTGTAAAACAAGCACTTACAAGTTAATTACCATCTTGGCACGCTCATTGCTTATATAAAATGAGTTGGAACGTCAGTAAATACTGAAAGGAAAGAACAAAATGGAGATGGGAAATACAACTGACTTTACACAGGGACTCGACACTGTATGGGTGTTGCTGGGAGCCTTTCTGGTTTTCTTTATGCAGGCTGGTTTTGGAATGGTAGAGGCTGGATTTATCAGAGCAAAAAACACATGCAACATTCTGACAAAGAACTTTCTGGATTTCTGCATGGCTTCGCTGGGATTTTTTCTGATTGGATATGCCTTGATGTTCGGTAATGGCAATGGATTTACAGGATTAAAAGGCTGGTGCTTGTTCGGCCTTGATCCTATAGCCAATGGCATCCCCCTGTATGCGTTCTGGTTATTTCAGGCGGCTTTTTGTGGTGCTGCTGCAACGATAGTTGCAGGCGGAATGGCTGAGCGGATGAAATTTCCGGCATATCTGATTTACTCATTCTTAATCTCGGCGTTTATCTATCCTGTTGTTGGTCACTGGATTTGGGGAGGCGGATGGCTCAGCAAGATGGGTTTTGCTGACTTTGCCGGCTCGACAGTAGTTCATACGGTTGGTGGATTTGCTGCTTTAGTAGGGACATCGATGCTGAAACCGCGAGAGGACAAATATGCCATCGATGGCAAACCTAATGTTATTGCCGGTCACAATATTCCATTAGCATCTTTAGGAGTGTTTATTCTGTGGTTTGGCTGGTTTGGCTTCAACGCAGGCTCAACACTTTCGGTAGGTGACGGTTCATTGATTGGCAGAATTGCGATTAATACAAATATTGCAGCGGCAATAGGAGGCATTGTTGCAATGGCTACGGTTTGGAAAAGATTCGGCAAACCCGATTTGTCGATGGCAATGAACGGTACCTTGGCGGGTCTTGTGGCAATTACCGCACCATGTGCCTATGTCGAACCATGGGCAGCAATAGTAATCGGCGGGATAGCTGGATACGTTGTAATAAGAGGAGTTGAATTGCTTGACAAGCTGCAAATTGATGACCCCGTTGGTGCGTTTCCTGTTCATGGAATATGCGGTATTTGGGGAACGCTCTGTATCGGGATTTTTGGCAAGGCATCGTTGGGTTTGGCTAATAATGGTTTTGTCTACGGTGGAAATCCTATGCAATTAGGTATCCAGATAGTCGGCAGTGTAAGCACAATAGCATTTGTGGTGGTTAGTATGAGTATAGTTTTCAAACTAATTGATCTTACCATCGGCCTGAGAATAGGCAGAGAGGAAGAATTGAGAGGACTGGATATTGGAGAACATGGCATGGAAGCATACGGAGGCTTCCAGATATTCAGCACCATGTAAATGTTAAGAAGGATTGGATTATGAAACTCGTGGTCGCATATGTTCAGCCGTACAAATTAAAAGATGTTAAACAAGCTCTGTACAAGGCTCAGGTTTGCAAAATGTCTGTCACTAATGCTATGGGTTGCGGCGAACAGCATGGATACGAAGAAAGCTATAGAGGCATCAAATTTGAAGTGAATTTACTTAAAAAAGTAAGACTTGAGATAGCTATTAACGAAGATTTTGTAGAAAAAACCATCAAGGCAATTATTGAGGGAGCAAAAACAGGCCAAATCGGTGACGGTAAGATATTTGTGCTGGATCTCCCAGAGTGTATTCGTATCCGGACCGGCGAAAAAGGTAAAAAGGCAATTGGTTAAGTGCAGAACGTTTAATAAAAATACCCAATAAAAAATCAGGAGAAGTAAGATGGATAAACATTACCAGACAGTAACAGAGGTGTTCGGGTCAAACGTTTTTAATGATTCGGTGATGCGAGAGCGATTGCCAAAGGATGTTTATAAATCTCTCAAAGCTACGATTTCCGGCAATGAGCCTCTCGATCCGGCTTTGGCTAACGTGATTGCTAATTCAATGAAAGACTGGGCAATCGAAAAGGGAGCTACACATTTTTGCCATTGGTTTCAGCCGATGACCGGCTTTACGGCAGAAAAACACGACTCTTTTATTTCGCCCACCCCTGACGGTAAGACAATGATGGAATTCAGCGGCAAGGAGCTTATAAAAGGAGAACCAGATGCGTCTTCATTCCCTTCTGGCGGCCTGCGGGCAACCTTTGAAGCTCGCGGCTATACCGCATGGGACTGTACATCACCTGTCTTTGTAAAGAAAAAAGGAAATAGTATTATTCTATATATACCATGTGCCTTTTGTTCATATACCGGAGATGCGCTGGATAAGAAAACACCTCTACTGCGTTCAATGGATGCACTGAACAAACAGGCTGTTCGGGTTCTTAGTGCGCTCGGCAATACCTCCTCGAAAAAGGTTATTGCAACGCTGGGTCCTGAACAGGAGTATTTCCTTATCGACCGTTCGTTTTTCGAGAAGCGTCTGGACCTGGTGCTAACGGGCCGAACCTTATTTGGTGCGGCTTCGCCAAGGGGACAGGAAATGGAAGATCACTATTTCGGTACATTGCATGAAAGAGTGGCTTCATTCATGGAAGAACTTAATTCGGAATTATGGAAACTGGGCGTTTCAGCCAAGACCCAGCACAACGAAGTTGCGCCGGCCCAGTATGAGTTAGCACCGGTTTTCACAACTGTTAATATTGCGACCGACCATAATCAGTTGGTTATGGAAACGATGCAGACAGTTGCTCTGCGGCATGACTTTGTCTGCCTGCTGCATGAAAAACCTTTTGCGGGCGTCAATGGTTCAGGCAAGCACAATAACTGGAGCGTAGTGACCGATAACGGGATTAATCTGCTCGACCCCGGCAGCACACCTCACGACAATATGGTATTTCTCGTTTTTCTCTGCGCCGTCATACGGGCCGTGGACAAATATGCAAAACTATTGCGGGCAAGTGTTGCCAATGTCGGCAATGAGCATCGCCTGGGAGCCAACGAAGCACCGCCAGCCATTGTTTCGATATTCTTAGGCGAGCAATTAACCGATATTTTAAACCAGCTTGCCAATGGCAGCGTAACCTCATCCCAGGCGGGCGGGGAACTCAAGTTGGGTGTTTCAACATTGCCGCCATTACCAAAGGATTGTACCGATCGTAACCGAACTTCGCCTTTTGCTTTTACCGGTAATAAATTCGAGTTCAGAATGGTCGGTTCATCACAGTCAACTGCCGGACCGATGTTTGTGCTCAATACGATTGTTGCCGATGTGCTGTCTGAAATTGCAGATGAACTGGAAAAGGCTAAGGATATCAGAATATCGGTACAGAAAATTCTTTGCAATATCGCAAAAAAGCATCATCGCGTAATATACAATGGTGATAATTACATCCCGGAATGGGTCCAAGAAGCCCAAAAACGCGGACTGCCGAATATCCGTTCTACCACTGAATCACTTAGTACCATAATGGACAAGGAAAATGTACGGGTCTTTGCAAAACACAAGGTACTGAGTAAGACAGAGCTGCATGCCCGGATGGAGATCCTTTTCGAGGTTTACAGTAAAATGATTAACATTGAGGCACTAACAATGCTGAATATTGTCAAACGCAGGATTTTACCTGCTTCAATAGAGTATTCAGGTCGGTTGGCTGCAGCGGTTGGAGCGATAAGTTCAACAGGGCTTTCTGCGGAAACCCAGAAAGCGATGCTCGAAAAAGTCTGTTACCTAGTCGGTTCTTTGGATGATTGTACTAAAAAACTCGAGAAAGCAGTTGGTAATGCAAATACGAAAGTTAATTTTCTGGAAAAAGCCGAGTACTATAGAGATGCAGTTGTAAAACAGATGCATGCAGTAAGGCAGACTTCTGATGAGCTGGAGACTATTGTTGATGCTGACTTATGGCCGTTGCCAACTTATGCTGAAATGCTGTTTTTGAAGTGAAATAATTCTGAACAGGAAAAGTGATGGTTTTTGAACCAAAAGATCAAGGCTTATACGAAGTTCGCCGCGAGCATGACGGCTGTGGTATTGGTGCAGTTGTAAATATTAACGGCCGGCGCAGCCACTCCATTATTGAATATGGCAAGGAAATACTGGTTAATTTGCATCATCGAGGAGCAGCCGGTGCCGATGAAGTTACCGGTGACGGGGCTGGGATTCTGTTTCAGATTCCGCATGAGTTTTTTAACGCTGAATGTGCAAACTTAGGATTTTCTTTGCCGCCGGTTTCAAAATATGGTGTAGGCATGGTATTTGGTCCGCAGAATGAAGAACTGAACAAAAAATGCAACAAAGTTCTTGAGGATTCAGTCAAACACTATGGTATGAAAGTATTGGGTTGGCGCAATGTACCAACTCTAAATGATTGTCTGGGTAAAATAGCTCTTGAATCTGAACCAACTATAAGACAGATATTTGTCGATGGCTCAGGATTAGAAGATGAACTGCTGGAACGAGCATTATATTTGACTCGCAAAAAAGCTGAAAAACTTGTCAGGAAGCAGTTTGGTCAGGAAGGAAAAGATTTTTATGTAGCTTCGCTTTCGGCCAGGACCATTTGTTATAAGGGAATGTTTATGGCCTGGCAGTTGTTTGCCTATTACCCTGACCTTGCCGATGAACGTCTGACTTCTGCCCTTGCCATCATTCATCAGCGGTACAGCACTAATACATTCCCAAGCTGGCAATTAGCTCAGCCTCTGCGGTGCGTAGCTCATAACGGAGAGATAAATACGCTCAGCGGTAACCGCAACTGGATGCAGGCTCGTCAGATGAAGATGTCCAGCGAAGTGTTCGGCGATAACATCAGTGACGTTTTTCCGATTTTGACTCCAGCGGCGAGCGACTCGGCTTGTTTTGATAATGTACTTGAATTGCTTGTTCGTGCCGGCAGGAGTATGCCTCATTCTGTAATGATGATGATACCAGAGGCCTTTGGCTCAAGTTATCACATCAGCACAGATAAACGTGCATTCTATGAATATCACGCTTCGATAATGGAGCCGTGGGATGGCCCTGCTGCAATGGTTTTTACCGATGGCAGGCTCGTTGGCGGGACACTCGACCGCAATGGCCTGAGACCTTGTCGCTGGCTGGCAACAACTGATGGTTTGGTTGTCATGGCCAGTGAAGCCGGTGTTATCCAGTTTCTGCCGGAAAAAATCCGGCAAAAGGGACGACTCCAACCCGGCCATATGTTTCTTGTCGATACGGCTGAGGGTCGAATAATTTCCGACAATGAGATAAAAAGCAAGATTGCCCGACAGAGACCTTACCGAAGATGGCTGGATCAAAATAAAATCGAACTTCGCGGCCTGTTTGATGTGCCAAAACTGGTACACACTGATGCAGATACGTTAGCTCAGAGGCTGCGATTGTTCGGCTATACCCGTGAAGAGTTGAAGATGATTCTGCTTCCGATGGCTTTAAACGCCCAGGAACCGGTCGGCTCTATGGGTAACGATACTCCTTTAGCGGTGCTTTCTGATAAGCCGAAACTGTTGTTTAGCTATTTCAAACAGCTCTTTGCTCAGGTGACAAATCCTGCGATAGATCCTCTGCGTGAAGGTCGGGTAATGAGCCTGATGAATTTTGTGGGTAAAAAGCCAAATATCCTTGAGGAAACTCCTAAACACTGCCAACAGTTGAAATTGCCTCATCCGATACTGACCAACGAAGATATTGAACGGTTGCGTACTGCTAAAAGACAAGACCTTAAAGTTGCAACTATCTCATCAGTGTTTGATACTAATGTTGCTGATATCGGTAGCAGTTTGGGACAGGCTCTGAGTGAACTGGTTGATTCTGCTCAACAAGCTATCGAAAGTGGAACCTCACTGATAATAATCAGTGATCACCAGACATCACAGACGAAGGTTCCAATTCCATCGCTTCTGGCAACGGCTGCGGTCCATCACGGGTTGCTTAATCTTGGTCTTCGCGGCGAAGCAGGATTGATTGTTGAAAGCGGCGAACCGCGTGAGGTAATGCATTTTTGTCTTTTGTGTGGTTTTGGTGCTAATGCGATAAATCCCTATCTGGCATTTGAAACCCTCGACTACCTTCAGCAGGAAAATAGGCTTCCTAAAGAAATGGAATCCTCACAGATAGCGGACAATTATATTGCCGCGGTCAAAAAAGGTATTTTAAAGACGATGAGCAAGATGGGGATTTCAACGCTGCGAAGTTATACAGGTGCTCAGTTATTTGAGGCTATCGGCTTAAATCGTTCTCTTGTGGATGAGTACTTTACCGGTACAAGTTCGCGGATTGGCGGAATTGGTCTTACAGAAATAGCACAAGAAGCTGTTTTTCGTCATAAAACCGCTTTCGAGCAGCGCCCCTCGGGGGTGCTTGAGTTAGATTTTGGTGGTGAATATCATTTCAGACATAACGGCGAGCAGCATCTTTGGAACCCGACGACAATTGCTCGGCTGCAGCATGCGGTCAAATATGCAGACAGTCGGGCTTATGATGATTATGCCAAAGCAGTAAATCAGCAGACTCGAAAGCTGTACACTTTGCGAGGACTTTTTGAATTTATTGACGGCAACCCAGTACCAATTGAACAGGTTGAACCTGCCGGCGAAATTGTTAAAAGATTCTGCACCGGTGCAATGAGTCACGGTTCAATCAGCAAAGAAGCACACGAATGTCTGGCCGTTGCCATGAATCATATAGGGGCAATGAGCAACACCGGCGAGGGTGGCGAAGATCCTTGCCGTTACATACCTGAATCCAATGGTGATTCGAAAAATTGTGCCATTAAACAAGTTGCCAGTGGAAGATTTGGTGTGACAATTAATTATCTGGCTCATGCAAAAGAGCTTCAGATAAAAATAGCTCAAGGTGCAAAACCAGGTGAAGGCGGGCAACTGCCCGGACACAAGGTAACTGAAGAAATTGCGAAAATGAGATATTCAACGCCTGGCGTAACTCTCATTTCACCGCCGCCTCACCACGATATATACTCGATTGAGGACCTGGCACAGTTAATATACGACCTCAAGTGCAGCAATCCAGGAGTAAAGGTTTCCGTCAAGCTCGTTGCCGAAGTCGGAGTCGGGACAATCGCCGCCGGTGTTGCCAAAGGTAATGCCGATGAAGTCCTTATCAGTGGCCACGACGGCGGCACCGGTGCAAGCCCGCTATCTTCAATCAAGCATACCGGCTGTCCGTGGGAGCTGGGACTGGCTGAGACTCAGCAGGTTCTGGTAATGAACAATCTGCGAGACCGAATCCGAGTGCAAACTGATGGCCAACTCAAGACAGGCAGAGATGTTGTTGTTGCAGCCTTATTAGGAGCGGAACAATTCGGGTTTGGAACAGCAGCATTAGTTACACTTGGCTGTACATTGCTGCGAAAATGTCACGAAGGTGCCTGTCCTTTCGGGATTGGTACCCAGGACCCGGAACTGCGGAAACGTTTTGCAGGAAAGCCGGAATATATTGAACGATTTATGTATTTTGTCGCAGAAGAAGTACGACAGATTATGTCTCAGCTCGGTTTTAGAAAATTTGAGGATATGGTTGGCAGAGTTGACAAACTCCAAACCAGCAAAGCGATTGACCACTGGAAGGCAAAGGGATTGGACTTTTCTGCCATCTTCCATCAGGGCGGAAACTGCGATGAAAATGGGAAAAGATACACTAATTCACAAGCTGACAAACTTAGCGACCACCTTGATTGGCAGATACTGGATAAAGCCAAATCTGCGATTGAGAAGCAGAAGAAGACTATTATAGAGATGCCGGTCCGAAATACAAATCGGACAATCGGAGCGATTTTAAGTAGCAAAATTATTCAAAAATGTGGCGAAAAAGGCCTGCCCGATGACACACTGCAAGTTGTCCTGCATGGCTCTGCTGGGCAAAGCTTTGGTGCATTCCTTGCGCCGGGGGTAACCCTGAAGCTGGTAGGAGAAAGTAATGATTATCTCGGCAAAGGCCTTTCCGGCGGCAGAATTATTGTCAAAATACCAGAAGATTCACCGTTTATCAGCCATGAAAATATTATTGTAGGTAATACCGTTCTTTATGGTGCTACATCAGGCGAAGTTTTTATAAATGGGATGGCTGGTGAAAGATTCTGTGTTAGAAATAGCGGGGCAACTGCTGTTGTCGAAGGAGTTGGCGACCATTGTTGTGAGTATATGACAGGTGGATTAGTCGTTGTACTTGGAAAAACCGGATGTAATTTCGGCGCTGGTATGAGTGGCGGCCTTGCTTACGTGCTCGATGAGGCACAATTGTTTGATACGATGTGTAACCTTGATATGGTCGAGCTGGAAAGTGTCTGGAAAGAAGAAGACAAAAATTTGCTGCACGATTTGATCCAGCAGCATCTAAAGTGGACTGACAGCAGCCGTGCACAATACATACTGGACGCATGGCCTGATATGATAGGGAAATTTGTAAAGGTTGTCCCGATAGATTACCGCAAGGCGATGGAAAAGATGCGTGCCGCTCAACAGAGAGATACGGAAACAATCCCTGCAACTGAAGAGGTGTTTCAATGGGCGAAGTAAAAGGTTTTTTAAAATACAAACGTCAGGAAGTCGGGCATCGGCTGGTTGAGCAAAGGATACATGATTTCGGCGAGCTTGACTCAGCCCTTACCCCTGAGCAAATTTATCAGCAGACAGCAAGGTGTATGGACTGTGGAATACCGTTTTGTCATGGTGTGGGTTGTCCGCTTAAAAATTCCATACCTGACATAAACGACCTTGTCTATGAAGACAGATGGCAGCAGGCCTGCCAGATGCTTCATTCGACTAATAATTTTCCTGAAATCACAGGCCGAGTATGCCCTGCCCCTTGTGAAGCTGCGTGTACGCTTTCTATTAACGATGAACCGGTGTTGATTAGACACATTGAGTTTCAGATTGTCGAACGCGGCTTCAAAGAAGGCTGGATCAAACCATTGCCTGCTAAGCAAAAAACCCAAAATAAGATTGCGGTAATTGGTTCCGGACCTGCTGGTTTGGCAGCTGCTCAGCAGTTAGCACGAGCCGGGCACAGTGTGATTGTGTTTGAAAAAGATAAGCAAATTGGAGGACTGCTGCGATACGGCATCCCTGATTTTAAACTTGCCAAAGACATTATCGATCGCAGATTAAAGCAGCTAACAGCCGAAGGTATTGAATTTCAAACAGGTGTTAATGTCGGTGAGGATATTTCCGCAAGGTATCTGAAAAAAATGTTTGATTGCATCTGCCTGACAATGGGTGCAGGTCAGCCTCGTGATCTCAACATAGTCGGCAGAGGTTATGAGAACATACTGTTTGCTATGGATTATCTGAAAACACAGAACAAACTCTGCTCCGGCGAAGAAATGGATGAATCTACAATTATCACAGCAAGGAACAAAGTTGTAGTCGTAATAGGCGGCGGTGATACGGGAAGCGACTGCGTCGGGACAGCCCGAAGACAGGGAGCCAAAGAGATTCACCAACTGGAAATTCTGCCCAAACCGCCCGAAGCCAGGCCGGATGATACCCCCTGGCCTATGTGGCCGAGAATTATGAGAACCTCCAGTTCGCATGAAGAAGGCTGCAATCGGCAATGGTCTGTAATGACCAGGAAGTTCTCCGGTGTAGAAACACGAGTTACTCAACTGCATTGCTGCAAGGTTGAGTGGTTCCAGAAAGATGGTTCCTGGAAACTTAGGGAGTTGTCAGGCACAGAATTTACCCTTGATGCTGATATAGTACTGCTGGCAACAGGGTTTCTTCATGTTTCACATAGCGGGCTTGTAAAAGAATTCGACTTAAAACTCAATGAGTCAGGCAATGTTGCAGTAGAAAACTGCCAAACAAGCCAGCCGTCGGTATTTGCTGCGGGCGATACGATTAACGGAGCCTCATTGGTTGTCAGGGCAATTGACAGTGGACGACAAGCTGCTGCGAGTATTAACGATTGGTTAAAGACACAAGGTTAAGAGGAAACTGATTTGCGAATAGCTCTGGCACAATTTAACGCCTCAGTTGGTGACATTAAGGGAAACACCGAGAAAATCCGGAAGTTGAGCACCAAAGCATATGATTTAGGTGCCGATATCGTGGTGTTTCCTGAAATGGCCATATGCGGTTATCCTCCGGAAGATTTATTGCTTAAAAAACATTTTTTAGATGATAACCGCTCGGCAGTAGAACGACTGGCGAAAAGCTGTCCTGAAGTTGCCGTTGTTGTCGGCTTTGCGGAGGTAAGCGAAAAGGGCTTTTTTAACTCACTGGCTGTATTAAAGGACGGCAGGATTACAAAAATTTACCGCAAGAGCATTCTGCCTAACTACGGTGTTTTTGACGAAAGACGTTATTTTCAGCCTGGAACCGAAGCGGTAAGAATTGTAATCAATAACGTAGCAGTGGCTTTTACGATTTGTGAGGATATTTGGCGTCTTAAGTGGCTGGATAGTTTTTATGGCCAAATACCAGGAATAGATCTAATCATAAATATTTCTGCATCTCCTTTTCATATAGGCAAAATTAAACAAAGACAGGAAATCCTCTGTCAATGTGCAAAACATTTCAATTGTGCCGTTGCCTATTGTAATTTGGTTGGCGGCCAGGATGAACTGGTTTTCGATGGGGCAAGCTGCTTTGTAGACTCATCGGGCCAGGTCATCTGCCAGGCCAAGGCATTTGCAGAAGACATACTCCTGGCGGATTTATCCATAGGCCAAGGCAAGGGAAATAAGTTTGTCCCCATTGCCGCTTATAACGATTCTGCTCGCTCTTTGCCGACTGAGCCTATTACTGAAATTTATCAGGCACTTGTCATCGGGACCAGGGACTATGTGTGTAAAAACGGGTTTTCCAAGGCCATAATAGGATTAAGTGGCGGGATAGATTCATCGCTTACTGCTGCGATTGCTGTAGATGCCCTGGGTGCCAAAAAGGTTATTGGAATAACCATGCCATCGAACTTCAATAGTCCCCTGACAATAAAAGATGCTCAACTACTGGCAGATAATCTGGATATTGAGTTCTATAGTGTTCCTATCGAAACGGTGCTTGACAAGTTCAATAGCTTGTTTGGCAAATTTGATAAATGGACTACCGAAATAATAGCTTATGAAAATCTCCAGGCAAGGATTCGCGGATGTATACTTATGTCTTTGAGCAACAGTTATGGCTATCTTGTTTTGACTACAAGTAATAAAAGCGAAACTGCTGTTGGATACGCCACTCTTTATGGCGACACAGCCGGTGGTTTTGCAGTACTTAAGGATGTCCCCAAAACAATGGTATACAAGTTAGCTGAATACGTAAACAGAATTCATCACCGCCGGGTTATTCCTGTTACTGTGATAAACCGACCGCCGAGTGCTGAACTGAGAGAAAATCAAAAGGATATAGATTCTCTTCCTTCATATGACGTCCTGGACAGCATTCTTGCCGGCTATGTAGAGCAGGATAAGTCAGCATACCAGCTGGTCAAAGATGGTTTGCCGAAGGAAATAGTTGGTCGGGTTATCGGTATGATAGACCGGAATGAATACAAAAGAAGGCAATCGCCGCCCGGGATCAAGATTACTCCAAAGGCATTTGGCAAAGACAGACGAATGCCAATAACAAACCTTTTTACTTCTGAGGGATTTAATGGTAAATAAGACCATAGCGAGATCAACGATTTAAAAAAATCGAGAAAGGGAACGATGCCGAAACGTAAAGACATCAAAAAGATATTAATTATAGGCTCCGGTCCCATCGTCATAGGCCAAGGCTGTGAATTTGACTATTCCGGTACTCAGGCCTGCAAGGTATTAAAGCAGGAGGGATTCAAAGTTATACTGGTTAACAGCAACCCCGCCACAATAATGACCGATCCTGAGATAGCCTATAGAACTTACATTGAACCAATTACTCCGGAAATCATCGAGAAAATAATTAGTATAGAAAAACCGGACAGTATTCTGCCAACATTAGGCGGTCAGACAGGTCTCAATGCTGCTGTTGCACTAGCGGAAAACGGAACCCTGAAGAAATATAATGTCAAGCTGCTCGGTGCCAATCTGAAGTCTATTAAAAGGGCTGAAGAGCGAGATAAGTTCAAAAAGATTATCGGAGATATCGGCCTGGAAGTTCCCAAGAGCGGATACGCTCACAGTTGGCAGGAAGCTCAGGACATAATCAAATATGTCGGTTTTCCAACTATCATAAGGCCGTCATACACATTGGGCGGCATGGGCGGAAACGTCGCCTACAATATCGAAGAATACGACAAATATATCCATTGGGGGTTAAACCTGAGCCCCAAGAGTCAGGTACTTGTGGAAGAGTCTGTCATCGGCTGGAAAGAATACGAACTTGAGGTTATGAGAGACAGAAAAGATAACGTCGTTATTATCTGCTCGATCGAAAACCTTGACCCTATGGGTATTCATACCGGAGACAGCATCACCGTTGCTCCTGCCCAGACTCTGACTGATAAAGAATACCAGATTATGCGTAATGCCGCGATTAAGATTATACGTGCTATCGGTGTTGAAACCGGCGGTTCAAACATACAGTTTGCAGTTAATCCCGAAAATGGCAAGCTCTATGTAATCGAGATGAATCCGCGTGTTTCCCGAAGCTCTGCTCTTGCATCCAAAGCCACTGGTTTCCCTATCGCCAAAATAGCTTCGTTGTTGGCAGTTGGTTACACCTTAGATGAAATCCCTAACGATATAACAAAGAAAACACCTGCTTGTTTTGAACCTACCATTGATTACTGTGTTGTTAAATGGCCGCGGTTTACATTCGAAAAATTCCCCAAAACCAATCCTGAACTTACTGTGCAGATGAAGTCCGTTGGTGAAGCTATGGCTATTGGCAGGACATTCAAGGAATCATTGCAAAAAGCTATAAGGTCGCTGGAAATCGACCGTTACTCTCTTGACAAAAAGCATATTAATGGCGGCCTTAGCTTGACTCAGTTGAAAAAGAAGCTGCAAACCAACTGCTGGGATAAAATCTGGTATGTTGCTGAGGCTTTTAGAAGAAAACTTTCAACTGATGAAATTTACCAACTGACAAAAATCGATCCCTGGTTTCTCAATAACGTCAGTGATATTGTCAACTTAGAGAAAAAAATCAAGTCAACTACTTTTGATAAACTTGGGCCAGGTTTAATACGTAAGACAAAAGAATATGGTTTCAGCGATAAATATCTGGCGTTCATATTCGACATATCAGAAGAAAAATTCAGAAAACACCGTCAACAGATGCAAGTAGATACTGTCTACAAAACTGTTGACACCTGCGGAGCCGAATTCGAGGCAACCACACCGTATCTTTACTCAACCTTTGAAAGCGAATGTGAAGCAAACCCAACCAATAACAAGAAAGTTATCATTCTCGGCGGAGGCCCGAATCGTATAGGTCAGGGGATCGAATTCGATTATTGCTGTGTCCACGCAGCCTTCGCATTGAAGGAAATAGGCATCGAATCAATAATGGTAAATTGCAACCCCGAAACCGTTAGCACCGACTATGATACCTCCGACAGACTTTATTTTGAGCCGTTGACATTTGAAGATGTGATGAGCATTATTGAAAAGGAAAAGCCTGATGGTGTTATTGTTCAATTCGGCGGCCAGACGCCTTTGAAATTAGCTGTTCCTTTAGAGAAAGCGGGTGTGAAGATAATCGGCACCTCGCCTGACAGTATCGCCCAGGCTGAAGATCGCAAGCGTTTCAATAAGCTGGTTGAAAAACTAAAACTGCGTCAGCCTTACAGCGGAACTGCTATCAGTTACGAAGAAACCTTAGCAATTGCAAAAAAACTTGGGTTCCCCTTACTTATCAGGCCTTCTTTTGTATTGGGAGGCCGTGCAATGGTAATTGTTCATGACGAAAAATCGCTTCGAGCCTGCGTTGAAAATGCTATCGAAGCTTCAGGAAAGCATCCGATACTGATTGACAAATTTCTTGACGACGCGACTGAATTAGATGTCGATGCCATAAGTGATGGTAAGCGAGTAGTTGTAGCCGGGATTATGGAACATATCGAAGAGGCAGGCGTGCATTCAGGTGATAGCGCCTGCTCTTTACCACCAGTTTCGATACCAGCAAACGTCCTGGCTGAGATTAAGCGACAGACAAAACTTTTAGCACTTGAATTAAAAGTTAAAGGCCTGACGAATATTCAGTTTGCGGTTAAGGATAACCAGATTTACATACTTGAGGTTAACCCGCGTGCATCCCGAACCATTCCGTTCGTCAGCAAATCGATTGGCATACCCTTAGCCAAGCTCGCAACAAAGGTGATGACGGGAATGACTTTGGATGAGTTGAACTTTACCAAAGAAATACAGCCGAAACATTTTTCGGTGAAAGAAGCGGTATTTCCATTCTTGAAGTTCCCCTGCATAGATACATTACTTGGGCCGGAGATGCTCTCCACCGGTGAAGTTATGGGTTTATCTGATGATTTTGGCATTGCTTTCGCAAAATCCCAGTTGGCAGCTGGCAACAGTCTGCCTATGTGCGGCAATGTTCTTTTTAGCGTCAGGGACGATGATAAGAAAAAAGCTGTTGGGCTTGCAGGTGCTTTACAGCAAATGGGCTTTAAGATTGTTGCAACTAAAGGTACGTGCATTGAGTTTATCAATAACAATATACCATCTGAGTTTGTACTGAAAATGAGCGAGGGCAGGCCGAATATAGTTGACTGGATAATAAATGGCAAAATCAGTCTTATCATAAACACAACGGTAGGTGCTCAATCTATCAAAGATTCTTTCTCAATAAGAAGAACTGCCCTTGATAAACAAATTCCGTATGTAACAACGATAAGAGGTGCTGGGGCGGTGGTAAAAGCCATCTCTGCGATGAAAGAAAGGAAATTAAATGTAAAACCAATTCAATCGTTTTATCAATAATTTGATCTCTGATAGAAGGCGTTTGATTGAGTTATCAACAAAATCGGTTGACTTTTCAACCAATGCGGTTTACTTTATTAGGCCAGCCGGAAAAAACAGAACTCGAATACCGCGTTGTAGCGGTAAATCTTGTCCCCGAGAAGCTGCTATCATGCCTGCCCCAGCATGTTTTAGGCCGGGGGTTTTGCAACAGGGGAAAAACCGGC
>Ga0272442_10002481_pt1 | contig 26705 bp, 22 predicted proteins | sample SSMForm2O_FD_200262 | JGI IMG/M metagenome (GOLD analysis project Ga0272442, IMG submission 200262) | Marine sediment archaeal communities from Little Sippewissett salt marsh, Falmouth, MA, United States - SSM-Form-2O | ecosystem: Environmental > Aquatic > Marine > Wetlands > Sediment ... | reverse complement strand
TTCCACAACCATTAGTGCCACCAATATTGTTTTGGTGACAAGAGTAGATAAATGATTGGTCAGAAGGGAGTATTTTTATTTCATTCGGTGAGCGTTAAGGAAAATATCAGGTCTTACTACTATTTTCTTACAGGAAAATACACCTCGGTAACAACATCTCCAGAAATAACTGGCTTGATTCTCATAAATTTTCGTAACTATTCAGCCTATGTAAAACAGAATCAATAGCCATCTTTAGTAAAGTTCAATAGATAAATTCCTGTAGATTCATTTAAAGGATTTAACTGGTAGAGCGAAATCAAAAAAGTCTAATATCTCCGAAAATAATTTCCACTTGAAATCTTCGTTCAATTGGGTAAGCAGAGGTTTCACAAGTAGTCACCAGAGGAGAATTATATACCTTTACAAATAAATATTACGGTTTTAAATTGAATTAAACAGATTTTTAAACAAAAATTGTATCCTCTTTAAAATGAGTGATAAACTGCTTACTTTCAGCTCTATGTACTTTTTTGTCTGATAAGTTGAACCAGAGAAATCATCTTAAATTCCTTGCTCACTCTATCAAAGACGTAATCATATGCACTTACCCCCAATAGGTGAATATAGATAAATAAAGTGGATATTATATTTCATCTGTGATTGTATCCATAAAATTTGAAGAGGATACATAAATGTATCTAATATTGTATAAATAATAAAATATAATATATCAATAGTCAGGAAGTAATTTCATTAAAAAAGTACAAACTGTGAGATTCGTGGATTAAAGTTTCCCTGAAAGTGAGAACGCCTTATTTCGATGGAATCCGTCAGATCGAGCGTTTCCAGGGTCGTATTCTCAATCGAGCTTTCAGGTGAAACCCTGGAAGGTAAAGCCCTTCTTGTCGTTTACAGTAGCGATGACTGCAAAGCATCGGTGAGATCAGTGGAAATCGTCTATCTTTGAAGTTGGGATATTGACTTTAGATACTGAGCGTACCAAAAAGCGACATTCTGGTGTGCAGACTCCGCTCATTTATTTAAAAGGATTTGGCAGGTACACAAACATGGCGATAATGACCAGCAAAACGACAGCAATCGCCAGAACTGCACTGATCAGTTTCTTTGCTTCCATTTTATCGCTCCTTTGTTATTTTAAGCGCTGTCCCCTATAAAAAACATTTCATTTAAGCTGAGATTGTTTTACATGTAATGTTTTAAATAAAAATGAAGAGTTATCAGTTCAGTAGCAATTTTGTAGAAACTTTTCAGCAAACTATCTTTCAAACTATCTCTCAAAATGTTTCTTCAGGTGAAAAGCATGGGAAGCCAGAAAATGATCCAGGACCAGCAGCAAATCGAAGCAATCCTCAAAGAAGCAAAATTCATCCGCCTAGCCCTCTCCGACCCCGAAACAAATGATCCGTACATTGTCCCCCTCTCCTTTGGCTATAAGGACAATACAATCTACCTCCACGGTTCACCCCGAGGCGAGAAGGTCGACATCATCAAGAAGAACAACAAGGTCTGCTTCGAAGCCGACATCGAAGCCGAAGTTATAAGCTCCGACGACCCCTGCAAGTACAATGTCCGCTACAGAAGTGCAATCGGGAATGGAAAAGCTCAGATCGTCGAAGATTTCGAGGAGAAGGTTGAAGGGCTTACGGTGCTTTCGGAACATTACGGGAAGAAGAGGCCTCTTGAGCTTGAGGAAGCGAAGGTGAAGAAGGTGGGTGTCATTAAGATCGAGATTGAGAAGATGACGGGGAAGGAGTACGGGTTTTAAGAATATCCGTTTTCCCTGAAGATTACAAAAACAGCAACTTGGAGTTTACTGTAAAGTACTGTAAAGCCAAATATTTTACAGTAAACTGCTTTTCTGATTTACTGTTAAATACCCCATGGTTTTGGTTTTAACAGCAGGCTTTCAATTATCGAATTTACTGCTAACTACTGCGGTCGAAGTTTAGCAGTAAGCAAGCAGGATGAAATTTACTGTAAGAGGCATAAGAAGAGGCGTTCTTGTAGACGCTTGCAGATTATCCGGGGCAACATCCCCGGACCGAAGGTCCGGCCTGAGCAATGATAAATTGAAAAATAGAAATGAAGACCGCAAACACCCCTGCCAGACCTGATAAGCGACTGCAAAATACAAAACCACCCAAATCGTCTTCTTTTTAGAGGAGGATTTAAAACATCATTTTTGGAGCTATTGCTTTTTCAATTAAATATTGAGGCCTGTTTTTTCTTTCAAATTATCTTCCTACAATATTACCTGCTCAGGCCGGGCTTCGCCCGGAAACCGCCCCCTGTTCAAGTGCATGATCAAAACCAAAACGCCGCATGAATCAGATTTCATTTCAAAATTGAGACATAACGAACCTTAACAGCTAAGAAAAAAGTGTAAATTCTCAAGAATTCGATGAGAATGTTTAAACTATTAAAAACGGTAACAAGGAATTTACCGTAAAGTACTGTAAAGCCGAATATTTTACAGTAAACGTGAATATGGAATTTACCGTTAAATATTTACCTTTACGGTACTTAACAGTAAGTATGGACATTGAAAAACTCCTCGCCTTAATTCAGGAAGGGGAGTCTGAAAGGGTAGAGTTTAAGCAGAAAGCTACGGGAGCACTTAATAAAGAGCTTACAGCTTTTGCAAATGCTAATGGCGGGTATCTCCTCTTAGGAGTTGATGATTACGGGAAAATTGTGGGCACGGATGTGAAAAAAGCCCAGGAAGCCGTATCTGCCGCTGCTCAAAACGTAATTCCTCCCCTGAGACTGAAGACACAGAAATTTTCAATCGATGCCAAAGACATCCTTGCGGTTGAAATTAAAAAAGGGGATACCCTTTCTTCCGTGGGAGGTGTTGTATACATCAGGATTGGGTGCAGTTCAAGGCCTCTTTCCATACAGGAAATCCTGATGCTTTCCAGTGAACTTGGAACCCTTAACTGGGATGAAGCCACGTTAATTCCTTTCAAGGCCGCAAAAGCCGAATTCCTTGACTGGTTTTTTTCGGAAATCAGGGAAAGAAGGGGTAAAAGTATAGCTGACGAGAACAGGAACCGGTACCTGCGAAGTGCAGGTGCTGCAAAAGACAGCATGCTGACAAATGCGGGAACACTCTTTTTTACGGATGTTCAGGAGTTTATCCCTCATGCAAGGATCAGAATCATAGGCATTGAAAAAGACCAGCCTGCATGGAGCAAGGAATATGAGGGGCCTGTATGGAAATGCATTGAATCGGCTTATGGGGACCTTCTGCGGGAGATTAAAAAAATAGAGTTCATCAAAGGGACAAAAAGGGTCAAAATGGAAGAATACCCCCCGAGAGCCCTGAGGGAAGCAATCATAAACGCTGTCTCCCACAGGAATTATGTCATCAATGCCGATGTCCGAATTTTCCTCTACCCCGACCGCATAGAGATCAAAAACCCCGGCGGACTGCTGCCAGGTGTGGACCTCGATGACCCGGACCATGTCCCCAGGAACCCTGCAATCTGCAACCTCCTCTACGATACCGGTTTTATAGAAAGGTACGGTTATGGAATCCAGCTTATAAAAAAGGAAACTGAAGAACACCCCCTCTGTACCGTAAGCTTCAGGACCGACCCTAACCGCTTTGTCGTGACTTTCAAAAAGGACCTCTCGATGGCTCTCGATGATTATGATAAGAAGATCCTGCAGTCCGTCGTATCCCCCACGAGAAGCGGTGAAATTGCCGAGCTTGCGGGTATGTCCAAACCTACGGTACTCCAGCACCTTAAAAAGCTCGAAGAGCTGGAGCTGATAAGAAAAATAGGCTCCGGGGCCGGGACCAGGTATGAGATAGTAAAGTAATTTGCACCTTGAATTTTGGACATGAGAATGTTGAAACTATTAAAAACGGTAACAAGGAATTTACCGTAAAGTACTGTAAAGCCAAATATTTTACGGTAAACTGCATGATATCGAATTTACCGTAAAGTACTGTAAAGCCTAATATTTTACAGTAAACTGCTTTTTCCTATCTACTGTAAGATATTCCAGGTTTTTAGACTTAACAGTAAATCTCCCGGTTTCGATTTACTGTATAAAGCTACAAAAATCCAAATTTACTGTAAGATGTATAAAAGAAGGTATGTTTCTGTAGGTGCTCGCAGTTTATCCGGGGCAGCATCCCTGAACAGAAGGTCCGGCCCGAGCAATAAAAAGTTGAAAATTGAAATTGTTTAAGCGTACGAGCTCCCCAAAACCATGTGATTCAGATTTCATCCCAGAAATGAAACAGACCGAGAAGGGGTATCTTTGCGGGTGTAAATGCGTCCCGCAGTAGATGGGAAGCATAGCCTGCCGCCGCAAAGAAGAGCCCGAAAGCGGTTACATTTCCCGGGTTAGCGGTCAGGACTTTCGCATAGGTATAGATGGTAAATAACAGTACCAGTATCAGGAAAAGTATCGAATGGAAAAACTTCCTGTGGTAGCCTCCCCGTGGAGGTTCCAGCAGATCGGGCAGCCTGGACCCTATTGATGCTGAAGCAATAGCCAGTAATATGAATTCAAAGCCGTAGATAAGGCCCCTTGAATTTAACAATATGAGGAGCAGGATAGAAACCATTACCCCTATGTAAAAATGCTCTTTTCGGCCTGCCAGAGTGCATACCACCTTTTCTCATACCTTTAGCTTCATCGGGTAGATAATTGTGCACTAAATTTTATTCAGGCAAATAAATACATTTAATAGATTTTTATGAGGGAATTTTTATAAGAAGATCTTGTGTCAGGTAATTTTCATCAGAGATCCTGTATTATGTAGACAGCATCATGTAGACAGCATCATGTGGACAGCATCAGGGAATCCTGTAAGCCAGGACGTAAGCAAAGAAACTTAAAAACAGCCTTATCGAAGAAAAAGCAATCGAAACCATTGAAAACGCCAGCAGATAAATATTCAGGGCAAGGATATCCATAAAAAAGCCGGATAAGTCTGCTTTAAGCAGCAGGGCGACCACATTTACCAGGATAATAAAAGAAAATATAGTAACAAAGCCCCTTGAAGCTCCCTTCAGGTCCTCTTTGCTAAGAGCGATATGGGAGGAAATCCCGATTGCCAGGGCAAAATAGATCCAGAAATTAAGGTTGCCCACGTTTTCAGCCGAAAAGATGCTGCCAAAGAGTTCGGCGGTAAGCATGAAAATCTGCATAAGGATCTCGGAGTCCAGCTGGGTGGGCTCAAGGGCGAGAAAGTCCGCAAACCTGGAAAAAGAATCCGGCAAAAGCAAATACATCCCCAGGACCAGGGCTGCCGTGCCGCTGAATATGGGTCCCATTCCGATGAAGAAATTGCCTATATTCTGGTAAAGGCTCTTCTGGTCCCAGCCGTGCTGGACGTATCCCAGGACCCCGTCTTTCCTCTTCAGGGCAAGCAGCTTGAACTCCTTTACATCATGCCTGAAGAGATAGCACATCATCAGGTGCCCGAATTCGTGCACAGGAGTGCCTATCCAGGCGGTAAGCATGATCCCTTTCCTGCCGAACACCTTCTGGACGTAAAGGTTGGCTCTGTTTCCGATAATGCCGAGAATTAGACCTATGAGGATGAGGAGACCTGTCACGCAGAAGGTTTCGAACAGGCTGAGTTTTAAGATCGCGAATAATGTGCTTTCCAATTTTTAACTCCCCGGTTGTCGGATCTGGTCAGAAATTCGTAAGTCTATTTCATGGTTAAAGTTACATGGTTAAAAGTTTCATGGCTAAAAGGGTCGATAAACGTTATTAAAGATTTTCTCCATGCACAAGGCTCGTAAAATAAGCTTCCTCAATATAGTTGCATAATTCCAGGACCCTCGTCTGATGAGTCTCCTCAAGCTGCCGGAAAGGATCATCGTAAACGGCATCCAGCATTTTATCGAGGTTCTCAAGGTAGCGGAGGGATTTGTCATCCTTCACCTTTTTCTTCAGGACTTCCACCGTCACCTTGACGGCAAACACTTCATCATTTTTGCACTGGTCCCGGAGTTCATTCAGGGTCCGTGCGATGTCCAGGGCAGCAAGTTCTCCTTCCCTTCTTTCACCGGCTTTCCTGGCTTCCATTTTCATCAATTCGATTTTTGCATCAGCCATTTTCGCCTCGTTTTCGATCTGCCGGTAGCCGGCGGTATCTTCCCTTTTGATGGCTTTTAGCTGGCGGAGGAGTTCGAGGCCTTCCTGGGCTTCTTTCATGTCCGCTTTGAATTCCTCGGAATTTTCAGTTCCCGAAGCCCCGCTGCCGATGATTACGGAGTCTTTTATGGTGATCGATTTACGGGTGTCCAGTTTGCGAGAGTCCATATACTCTGCTTCGCGCCCATAACTATTAAATTTATTTCAAGAAAGAATGTTATTTATAGTGAATCCAGAAATTAATTACACATTTCAAAATCAATTATAGTTAAGGGCCAAAATTTTTACATCAATCTCAATTACAGGTTTAACCACAGAAGGCACGGAATAAAGGAAATAAGGGCACAATCTTTCCGTGCTTTCTGTGTCTTCCGTGGTTTAGTAAGTGTAAATATTTACGTTTGGGACTATAAGTGTCTTAAGTGTCCTTTAACTTATAACAAAAATTACATTTACGATTATAGCAAATTGTAAAGCGGAGGGTTTTAAGCCTGTGGACCTGGATATCAAACGTGGGTATGAAGTGCTTCCCGACAACACGGTGAGGTTCGGCATTCGTGTGAGCAACCCCGGGAATTCCGCAATTTCCGATGTTGAAGTCATCCTGGATTACAATGATTCGCTTTTCGAGCTTGAAGGCAGTATTGTGGAAAAGCTGGGTACGCTTCCCCCGTTAGTCCCCAGGACCGCAAAATTCCTGCTAAAACCCCGCGGCTGCGTCCACAGGGAAGAGATCGGGGCGACAGTCCGTTACAAAGACCACAGCTGGGAAAAGCACACCCTCAACATGCGCCCGAAGGTTATCCACTGCTTATGTCCTTTCCTGAAAGAAAAGGCAATCACAAGGTCCGAGTTCCTGAAGCTGTACGATACCGGAAACTCGGCAGAACACGGCATTAATTTTGAAAACATCTCTCCTGAAAACCTCGTAGAGTTTCTCTCCCACACCTGCAAAAACCGGCTGTACAAAGTTGACGAATTTTCCATCGAAAACGGAAAAGTCCTCTACCTCGCAGGTGAATCTCCCGCGGAAAAAGCGTATTACCTGCTCACAGCCATTGTCCTGGAAGAGGGAGGAATCGTCCGGGTCCTCCTGCATGCAAACTCGGACAGAGCCTTCGGGCTCAACGGCTTTTTGAACGAAATTCTTGAAAACCTCAGGCACCTTGTGCAGAACGCCGGTGCCGCCAGGGAAATCGGGATTATCAAAAAGGAGCAGGTCATCAACATCATTGACTCGGTAGTGCAGCATACGAATTTTGCAGGAGGAACTGAGGCGCAGTCAGTTACCGTCCAGGGCAGTGTGGTGCAGCGGAGCAAAATAGGCTTCCTTCAAGAAGAGGAAGAGGAAAAGGCAACAGAACAAACCGTATCTGAAAAAACCGCACCGAAAAAATCCATACCTGAAAAAACAATTCCTGAAGCCGCCATTAAGCAGCCTCCAGAAAAGAAAGCTCCCGCAAAAGAGCCACTTTCCCGGCCCCCAGAGAAAAAATCTGATAACGCATCTAAAAAACCGGTCCCTGTCTTCGGCCTGATGCTCATCGGAATCCTTCTTGTGGGAGCTTCTGCCATAGTTCTGGACTGGGGTGAAGGCCCCGGAACCCCTGACTCTTACACAAACTCCGTCGGCATGGAGTTCGTACTGATCCCCGAAGGAGAGTTCTTGATGGGCTCACCTTCAGGCGAAAGCGGCGCGGATGCTGATGAAAGTCCCTTGCATAAAGTTACGATAGGAGAGCCGTTCTATCTGGGCAAATACGAAGTTACCCAGGAACAGTGGCAAAAAGTAATGGGAAACAACCCCTCATATTTCAAAGGGGACAGGCTCCCGGTTGAAGGAGTTTCCTGGAAAGAAGCCCGGGAATTCATACAAAAGCTCAACGAGATGGAAAAAACCGACAGATACCGCCTCCCCTCGGAATCCGAATGGGAATACGCCTGCAGGGCAGGAAGCAGCGACAAGTACTCTTTCAATTACGATGTTTCAAGCCTCGAAGAATATGCCTGGTATGATGCTAATTCGGAAGACAAAACCCACCCCGTAGGCCAGAAGAACCCCAACCCCTGGGGCCTCTACGACATGCATGGAAACGTCTGGGAATGGGTACAGGACGGCTGGCACGATTCCTATTACGGGGCTCCTTCCGACGGCAGCGCCCGGGAAAGTTCGAGCAACTCCCTCAAGGTCAGGCGGGGCGGGAGCTGGGAAGGCAGCGCCGGATACTGCAGGGCAGCGAACCGGGGGAACAGCGGCTCAGGGTACAGGAGTTCAGGGCTCGGGTTTCGGGTTCTGAGGAATTTGTGATTTTTTGAGGGAATTGTAATCCGTTTTCAGTTTGCTCGTTTTACCTGATTCCTGAAACTCTTTTATCCATATAAGAAATCGGCTTTGTAGAAGACCAATCTAATCAACCCTGACAGGCAGCCGTAATTCTACCATTCAACATTCCCGGAAACCTTTTTTCTATCTGCTTTTCAGGTACCGGCATTCTCACCGGTCAGCTTGCTGACCGGCTTTTCCATAAAGTATATTTAAGAGACTAAAAATTGTATGTAAGTTGCCAAAAAATATCTTTAGATGATTTAAAAATCAGAATGTTGACATGAAGAGTTGGATAAAAGTAAAAGCTCGTATAAATTGTAATGGAAGCCAATGATTGTAGTTAATGATTGTAGCTAACAACGGTAGTTTATTTTGTAAGCACTTTGTCATGAAGGTGTGTTTTGAGTATTTTCACTTTTTGTGTTTTTTTTTCATAATTTCAGGAAAGGCCGCCCACTTCGTGGGCGGTGAGGGCCCTGGGAATCGATACTAAAAAAGAAAAAAGCAAAGTTGGATTTCTATTAAGCCCTGACCCCTGTCATAAACCAGGGCCTCTTTCTTTTCCCGGAAGCTAGCCCATGTTTGTTATCGGAAACCATGGGCAGGTGCTTAAGCCGAAAAGGCTAAAGTAATATTAACTGAATGCAATGCCCACGGAATGCAATACAGGGGGTGGGACAAGTGGTTTCGGATAGCGAAGAGAAAAAACCTTCAATAAAAGTCGTAAAAGATTGTCCGGAACTGCCCGTCGGGAGCCCTGAGCTGTTCCAGAGACGGGGTGCCGTATGAAGATGAAACTAGGCCTCCTGAAATCACTATTTGCAAGGACAGTTTCTACAAAGTTGTCGGAAATATCGAACTGGAAGACCCTGACGGTTCGGCCCCGCAATCAAAAGAACATTACACGCTCTGCCGCTGCGGAGCTTCAAAAAACAAGCCTTTTTGTGACGGGTCGCACTGGCAGATTAAATTCAAGGATGAGAAGAACTGATCAGGCAGAGGTCCGGGGAGATATCCGTGGTTAGATCCGGGATAATTTTGCTTATCTTATTTTTTAACGTCAGATATCTATATACACAATAATTAACAAATATGATTATCATAATGTTATAAGATGTAAAATTGATGCATATAAATTTCTGCACTAAAATAGCCAAAATTGATAATTATTGTGTATTGCTATGAGTGAAAAGTTCAAAATTCTCAACGCCCTCATGCGGAAGGGTCCCATTTTTACTTTCGAAGATGCGCAAAAAGTCAGCAATCTGAAGCGGGAAAGCTTGCGTGTACTTTTGAGCAGGATGGAAAAGGAAGGTTGGATCGAACGCATAGAGAGGGGAAAGTACCTCATAATCCCGTTGGGGGCAGAAAAAGGCAAGCATACCGTGCATGAGTTTGTGATGGCTTCCGCACTCATTGAGCCTGCGGTCATTTCATACTGGAGCGCCCTTAACTATCACGGTTTAACGGAGCAGATTCCGGGGATGGTTTTTATTCAGAGTACAGGCAGGAAGAACAGGCAGGAACTTGAGGTCTTCGGGGTAAGATACAAAATAATCAGGGTTAAAGAGGAGAAGCTTTTCGGGATTGAAAGGGTATGGATCGAGGGAAACCTCGTCCTCATCACCGATCCCGAGAAAACAATCGTTGATTGTCTTGAGAATCCCAAATACTGTGGGGGGATCATTGAAGTTGCAAAGGCCCTGGAAGAAGATGTCAATATTGAAAAAGTTCTGGAATATGCAAAGATGACCGGGAACTCTGCGGTGATAAAAAGGCTTGGCTATCTTTGTGAACAGCTTGGAATTTCGATCAAGATTACTGAAGAGGACCTCGCAAAAGGCTATCCTCTGCTTGATCCTTCTGCGAAAGATGGAGGACATTTTAACAGAAGGTGGAAAATCCTGAATAACCTGGATGAAGGCATGCTTGAGGTTCTGGAATGATCCGGGATTTTGAAATCAGGGAGAAAGCAAGGATTTTTGAGGTTCCCGAATCCACCATAGAAAAAGATTATGCCCTCGGATGGATACTGAGATCCCTCTACCGGCAAACAGATGTACTTGTGCTTAAGGGTGGAACCGGAATACGCAAAGCATACATCGAAGACTTCCGTTTTTCCGAAGACCTTGACTTTACGGTTCTCGAACCTTATAGCATGGAGAAACTTGAAAGCATAATAAGAAATGTCATATCAAATGCAAGTAAAGAAAGCGGAATCAACTTCAGTGATAGGTTCAGGTCAAAAGAAAACATCAATGGTTACCAGATAGATGTATATTTCAGGCTCCTCCGACAAAGCGGTACCAGCCCGCTTAGGATCAAACTTGACATCACAAAATACGGGGCAGAAAGCCTTCTTCTTCCTCCCGTGAAAAGAAAACTCTTGCATTTATATTCAGACAAGTGCTCCGGAACTTTGCTGGTGTATTCAATGAACGAAATTGTAGCTGAGAAATTCCGCTCCCTCTTCCAGCGTACCCGACCAAGAGACCTTTATGATAGCTGGTATATCCCACAAAAGTTCGACATAAATGATGCAGTAGAAATTTTTCCAAAAAAGTGTAGGATAAAGGATGTCAGGCCGAACATAGAATCCCTGATTGAGCGAAAGGAAAACTTCGCTGGAGCCTGGAAAAGTTCACTTGGACATCAACTGAAAGACCTACCTGATTTCGAACTGGTTTTTGGTGAAGTTGTCGAGTTTTTAAAAACTTATGTAAATTCCTTAAATAATGCAGGTTAAGTTTTTAGAGTGGTTCGGTCTTTTTACAACAAAATACATGAAAATTAACAAAAATGGTAATTTACACGTATTCAAATGAACAATTCCAATTTACCCTTTTTATCACCTTCTCACTTAATACCCTTTTTTCCTCACCCCTCTCCAGTACCCTAATCCCACCAGCAGCAACGGATAAACCACCCACCAGCTGAACCCCGAAACCAGAAATGAAAGCGAAACAAACGAGAGACCCGTAAAAACCCACCGCTTCCATCCGGTTTCGAGCTTCCAGTACGAAAGCACTACAAAAGCGTAGAGGAAGACAAAGTTCTGGTCAACGATGAGCACCATGGCTGAAATCGGGACTTTGAAGACATAGGTAGCAGCGATGAGGAGAAGAGAAACTGCATAAAGAGCAAGCAGAGCCGGGACCGGGATCGATCTTCCCGAGAGCTTGCCCAGGGATGCGGGGAAAATCCCCTCGTTTGCTGCGGAGTAGAGCAGACGGCTGACTGTGAAGTTCCAGGAGCTTGCGTTTGCCACCAGGACGATTACGATTAGCAAGAGCAGCAGGTTTCCACCCGGGGTCAGCTCGACCAGGCCTGCAAGGCCGGAAGCCCCTTTCAGGGAAACGCCGCTTACTTCGGCACCGGCTGTCGTAAAGGCGAGCAGGAGGTAGATGAGGACCACAACTGCAAAGCTCAGCCAGTAGACCCTTGGCACGTTTTTTTCCGGGGACTCGAGTTCACCCAGGGAGAAAGAAAAACTTCCCCAGCCCAGGAAAGCCCAGAAGAGGAGGGCTGCGATTGTCCAGAGCCTTTCGAATTCCACGCTGCCTTCCCCGGAAAGGGCCTGCGGGAGGAGGGAGAGTCCCGTGACAAAAAAGTCCAGGTTAAAAACGGAAATCACAAGGAGCAGAAGGACCAGGACCGCCAGGGCTGCGTAGTTGACAAGCGAAACCGCTCGGACGCCTGCGAGGTTGAAAAGGGTCATTGCGGTTACGATGAGTACGGCGAGAAACGGGACGTAATCAAAGGGCAGGGAAAAGAGACGCTGGACATACTCAGCCCCGATAAGGGTGAGAGCAGGGATCCCGGGAACCGAGCCAAAGACCAGGTAAGCAACGGCATAGCCGCCCCATGGTCCGACTGCTGCCTCAGCGTAGCGGGCAAGGCCTGCACTTGTCGGGAATTTCAGGCCGAGGGTCGCAAAGATCCGGATCAGGGGAAAAACAATAAGGGAAATTAAAATCCAGCCCAGGATTGCCTCGTAGGGGTTTCCGATTTCCAGAACCAGGCCCGGAAGGCCAAGAAGGCCGGAGCCTATAATCATGGAAACTGCAAGGGCGGCTCCTCTCCAGAGTGTTATTTCTTTTCCAAGCCCGGGACCGGACGTTTTCTGGCCTCCTCTATGTGTCCTCTATGTTACTTTTACAGATTTCTTAATGTTACCTTTACCGATTTGCATAATGAGTTTGTTTTCAGGCCTTAAAGTTCTGGTGTCTGGGCTTTGCAGAAACTCTGGCTTTGTAGAAAACCTACCTGAATAAACCATTATAGGGTAGTTGTAATTCCCCTGTTCAGCTATCCCCGATAATCTTTTTCCGACTTGCTTTATAGGTACCGACATTCTCACCGGTCGTCGTAGACGACCGGCTTTTCCACCCGAATTCCGCTTCGGGATCACAGAAAATCGGAGATTTTCTGGGAGTTGCACTGCAAGTGCAACAGCACGGTGTCCGTTTCGCTCGCTTTGATCGCTCAAGCGGACAAAAAGCTGAGTTTTAAGTCATATTTTTTATTTTTTGGTTGTGCTGGGCTGCTGCGTGCACTTTTCCAAAACAACCGTAATTTCCAAAAGAAATCGAAATGAGCCTTCCCATCATTTCGTTGTGAAGTTTCCGTAAAATCTGAAAAGTGTTTGCACGATTGCCTGGTGGATCCCGGGGCTCTCACCGGTCAGCTTGCTGACCGGCTTTTACATTAAGTATGTTTAAAGGAATAAGAATAGTAACTAAGTATAGTCAGGTAAGTGACCAAAAAATGCATACGTATAACCAAAAAATCGAAATGTGGCGTAAAGTGAGTTGAATAAAGAGAAAAGCCAATAGAGCCAATAATTGCGGTTTATTTTGCAGTTGCTTCTTTTCAGAAATTTCAGTAAGGCCGCTTTCTTCGAAAGCGGGGAGGGCCCTGGACACTATATAAAGCTCGAAACCTAACTTGAAATTGAATTCAAGATATGGCACAAACCAGGGCCATTTTAAGCAATATGACAGGATTTGTAGGAAGCCTTTTTTTGGCTTTTAACTTGCTTCATCCTGTCAACACCAGTAACTTTCAGTGCTGAAACCCAACCGGAAGCTCACTTTCATCCGGGCTGACCACATACTGCTTTTCTTTTTCCAGGAGTTTCATCTTTTAGGAAACGTTCCACCTGTAGTATCCGAGCCCTATCAGGCAGATCGGGTAGATAATTTCCCAGGTGAAGCCCGAGACCAGAAAGGCAAGGGAAGCAAGGGAAAGGGCTGAGAAAACCCATCTCTTCAACCCGGTTTCAGTCTTCCAGTAGGCGAGGATGATGAAGGCATAGAGGAAAACGAAGTTCTGGTTCACCAGCAGGATAAGGTCTGAGACCGAGATCCTGAAGACGTAGCTTGCCAGGATCAGGGCAAATGATGAGATGAAAAGGACTGCAAGGGCGGGCACGGGGATGCTTTTCACGGACAGTTTCCCCAGGCTTGCCGGAAATATTCCGGTCCTGCCTCCGGAAAAGAGCAGGCGGCTTGCGGTAAAGTTCCAGGAACAGGCGTTTGCTGCGACCACTATGACCATGAACCAGACCAGAAGGTCTCCTCCGGGGGTGAAACGGACAAGGCCCGAGAGTCCGGCTGCGCCATGGAGAGGGACTCCGGCTGCTTTTGCTCCCGCACTGATAAATGCCAGGAGGAGGTAGATTGAGGTTACCAGGACAAAGCTCAGCCAGTAGAGGCGGGGGACATTTTTCTCAGGTTCCTTGATTTCCCCCAGGGAAAAGGAGAGGTTCTCCCAGCCAAGGAAAGCCCAGAAGAGAAGGGCTGCGATGGTCCAGAGGTGATTCGGGTCCACGATTGCACCCATGCCTGCACCTGCATCTGCACTCAAGCTCCCGTTAAAACTGCTTATAAGGGCTTCAAGGGCGATTTCCAGCCCTGCCGAGAAAAAGTTCAGGTTGAAAAGGACAAGCAAGCTTAGCAAAAGAAAGAGCACTGCAAGGGCTGCATAGTTGATCAGGGAAACAGCCCTTATGCCGGCCAGGTTTGAAAGAGTCATCAGGACTATTAGGAGGACTGCAAAAAGGGCAACACCAAGATCCGAAATGGGCAGAAGCTGCTGCACATATTCGGCTCCGACAAGGGCAACGGCGGGGAGCCCGAAGAGAAAAGAGCCTCCGACAAGATAAGAAACCGCATACCCGCCCCAGGGACCAACGGCTTCTTCGGCGTAGCGGGCAAGCCCGGAGGTGGAGGGGAATTTCAGGCCCAGGCGGGCACAGATCTGGATAAGGGGGACTGCGACAAGTGAGATGAGCAGCCAGCCGAGGACTGCCTCATGGACGTTTCCGGCATCAAGGGCCAGGCCGGGGAGCGCAAGGATTCCCGTACCTATAAGCATACAGATTGCAAGGCCGAGGCCCCTCCAGAGGGTTATTGTTTTTTCAAGTTCTGCCATTTTTTCGTCGGCGTAGAATCGGCATTTTAGTATATATTGCTTGGCTGGTGGATTTTCGGCATCATTTCCACTGGAAATCCATCAACGCGTTATTCAGGACATCAGGCAGCACATCAGGCAGCACATCTCTCTTCTTCAAGGCTTTCGCTTTCACGGGTCTGGCGCCGGTTTTTCCTTACAAAGCCGTAATACCCTAGTCCGGTCAGGGCTACGGAATAGAGGATCTTCCAGGTGAAACCTGAGACCAGGAAGGAGAGCGAGAGCAGGGAAAGGGCCGAATAGACCCAGCGCCTCCATCCGGTTTCGATCTTCCAGAAGGAGAGCAGGATGAAGCCGTAGAGGAAGAGGAAGTTCTGGTTTGTGAGCATGATCAGGGAAGAAATCGGGACCTTGAAGATCCAGGTCCCCAGGATCACAAGTACGAAGACCGCGTACATGCTCAGGATGCATGCCATGGGCTGCCCGTGTTTCGAAAGCTTTCCCAGATATGCGGGCAGGATTCCTTCCTTTCCCGAGGCGTAGAGGAGGCGGCTGGAGGCAAAGTTCCAGCAGGTCACGTTCGCCACGATAACGATTGCCATAAGCCAGATCAGCAGGTTTCCCGGAGGCGTGAATTTAACCAGCTCCACAAGCCCGGACGCCCCTGCCAGGGGGACTCCGCTCGCATCCGCCCCTATGCTCGTTACGGCCAGCATCAGGTAGATGAAAATTGTCAGGATAAAGCTAAGCCAGAAGACCCTGAATACGTTCTTTTTTGGGTTCTGGAGTTCCCCAAGCCCGAAAGACATGTTTTCCCAGCCCAGGAAAGCCCAGAAGAGGAGGGCGGAAATCTTCCAGACCCTGTAGGGGTCAAGGGTTTCGAAATCCCCTCCTGCAATTGCAGATACGCCTTTGGAAAGGGCTTCCATGGAAAAGCCTAAGCCTGAGGCAAAGAAATCGAAGTTGAAGTAAGTGAGAGCCGCAATCAGGAAGAGAAGTACGACTACAGCTGCATAATTGAAGATCGAGACAAGCCTGACCCCGGCTATCGTGATGAAGGTCATGGCTGTAACTATAAGAATTGCAAGCAGGTAAACCCCGGAAGGGGGAAGGTCAAAGAGGTGCTGAAGGTATTCCCCGCCGATAAGAGCGACCATGGGCTCACCGATCATAAAAGAGCCGCAGACAAGAGCTGTTACCGCATATCCTCCCCATTCCCCGACAGCTTCCCTGGCATAAAGGGAAATCCCGCCCGAATACGGGAACTTCACCCCGAGCCTGGCGCAGATCTGGATAAGGGGCATTGTTGCAAGGATGATCAGGAGCCAGCCGAAGACCACTTCCTCCACTGTCCCTACATCCGCCACAAGGCCCGGGAGGCCCAGCAGCCCGGAACCTATGACCATCAGCATGGCAAGCACCACACCGCGTCCAAGAGTAACTGTTTTTTTTAGCTCGGTCATTTTTCATCCCTTCTGAATCTTCATCCTTTCCGAATCAATAAAGTAATACAGTAAATATAAAAAATTACAGGAATAAAGATAAGAAGCAGATTGATGCCTTTCAGCCCTATAACCTTTGCGTTTCTGATTTGCTGCCAGATAAAACCTTTCTTCATCCAGTAGGGGAATGTCAGCAGCAAATCTGAAGGGCAAAGAATGCCTGAATACAGGAAGAAAATATTCATTCACTTCCCGATTTTACCGAAATTTCAAGAGAAACAAGGTCCCCGGTACTGACTTGCCCGGTACTGACTTGCCCGGTACTGATATGCTCCCTGTAGTCGGACACACGTCTCTTCTCTTCCCTGATTTTCTGTTTTTTTGCGTTCCTTACAAACCCGTAATATCCAAGCCCTGTAAGGGTAATGGAATAAAGGATCCTCCATGTAAAACCTGAGACAAGGAAGGAAAGTGAGATCAGGGAAAGGGCCGAGTAGACCAAGCGTCTCCACCCGGTTTCGACCTTCCAGTAGGAAAGCAGTATAAAACCGTAGATTAAGAGGTAGTTCTGGTTCACAAGCATGAGAAGGGCAGAGATCGGAACCCTGAATACGTATGTTCCCAGGAGCACCAGCACAAAGGCAGCGTACATGCTCAGAATACTTGCCATTGGCTGCCCTTTACTTGAAAGTTTTCCCAGGTACGCGGGAAGCACTTCCTCTTTTCCCGAAGCGTAGAGAAGGCGGCTTGAGGCAAAGTTCCAGGAAGTCATGTTTGCCAGGATAACGATTGCCATGAGCCATATCAGGGGTCTTCCATGAGGTGTGAATTTTACAAGCTCGGCAAGGCCTGAAGCTCCTGTAAGGGGGACTCCTCCTGCATCAGCCCCGATGCTTGTGGCTGCCAGCGTAAGGTAGATGAAAATTGTGAGGACAAAACTGTACCAGAAGACTTTAGATACGTTTTTTTCCGGGTCCTTGAGTTCTCCCAGGCCAAAGGACATGTTTTCCCAGCCTTGAAATGCCCAGAAGAGCAGGGCGGAAATCTTCCAGATGCTGCAGGGGTTTAAATGCCCGGATGCTTTCTCAAGGCCGGATATACCTTCGTACAGGGCCCTGGCTGAAAAAAGAACTCCCGAGGAAAATAAATCGGAGTTGAAGACTACAATGGTTCCAATCAGGAACAAAAGCACGGCCACAGCTACGTAATTGAAGACCGAAACCAGCCTGACCCCGGATATGGTGATGAAGGTCATGACCGTTATAAGAAGAAAAGCAATTATATGAGTCCCGTAATCGGGCATGTCAAAAAGATGTTTAATGTATTCCCCTCCAATAAGGGCAATTGCGGGCTCTCCAAGAATAAAAGATCCGCAAGCAAGAGCTGTCACAGCATATCCTCCCCATTCGCCTACGGCTTCCCTGGCGTACTGGAAGAGTCCCCCTGTACAGGGAAATTTTACCCCGAGTCTGATACAGACCTGGATAAGGGGCATTGTCGCAAGGATGATAAAAAGCCATCCAAAAACCACTTCATCCACAGTCCCGCTATCCGCTATAAGCCCCGGCAAGCCCAGGAGTCCCGAACCTATAACCATCAGAACCGCAAGAACAACCCCCCTTCCAAGAGTGACCGATTTATTAAGCTCGTTCATTATTCCATCCCTTCTAAGACAATTAATTTCAAAAGTTTCCAGAGGGAGGGAGGGATGCATCTAAACTCTTTAAGTTTTTCGTTTTTTTCTGAGTGTCTGAGATATTATATCATAAAATAGCTCCAGCCTGACAACCCAGACGCTCGAACTTCACACCTGCCTTTAAGTCCTGAGCTTACCTCTCCCGAGTGAAGCGAAGATCCCGATAAAGCAGAGTACCGAAAAGAGAGTAAACGCTGTGCGTACACTGGTCAGGAGTTCCGAGTGGTACTCGGCGGTTATCTCCACCCTGCCGATGAAGATCGAAAAGATCATCATGGAAAGCCCCAGGCTCAGCATCTGCCCGATCAGGCGCATGGTGCCCATGGTCCCTGAAGCAACGCCGTAATAGCGCCTTTCCACTGAACTCATGATGGCGTTGGTGTTGGGGGAAGAAAAGAGGGCAAAACCAAGCCCCAGTACCATGAGGATCGCCATAATGTTCCTGAGAGGGGTCTCTTCGGTAAGGAAACTGAAGGCGAAAAGGCAGACAGCAGCAAGCCCCATCCCAACGGATGCCACGATCCTGGGCTCAACCTTGTCCGAGAGCTTCCCGGCAAAGGGGGAAAAGAGCGCCATCACAACCGGCTGGGCAACAAGCACGGTGCCCGCAGCCAGGGGAGAGAGCCCCTTGTTATACTGAAGGAAAAGGCTGAGGAGAAAAGCAACAGCAGCCGTTGCACTGTAGTTTATCAGGGCTGCAAGGTTCGAGAGGGCAAAGGTATGGTTGTCCCGGAAGAGCCGCAGGTTAATAACAGGGCTTTCCGCTTTCATCTCCCAGAAGACAAAACCCAGGAACCCCGCAAACCCGGCTGCAAGAAACGCATAAGCCGTCTGCTCCGGAACAAGGGAAAGCCCGTAGATCAGGGAAAAGAGCATGAAGCCGTAAATCAGGGCTCCGACGGAATCGAACTTTTCCTTTTTCAACCCCGTATCCTCGATCTTCAGCATGACCGCGAAAAACGCCGCACAGGCCCCTACCGGCACGATCGAGAAAAAGATGCTCCTCCACCCGAAAGCCTCCGCAAGCACCCCTCCCAGGAAAGGCCCCGCAGAAAGCCCGATGTACACAGCCGAAACATTGATCCCAAGCACCCTCCCCCTCTCATTTGCCGGAAAGACCGCAGTCAGGAGAGCAATGGCTGTCGCATAAATCATCGCACCCCCTACCCCCGCCAGCATCTGGCAGCCAATAAGCATGGGAACAGACCTTGCAAAAGCACAGAGACAGGCAGCCCCGGTATAAACCCCGATCCCATAAATGAAAATCTTCCTCATCCCGTAGAGGTCCGCAAGCCTCCCGAAAGGTATCAGGAGCACTGCCGAAGTCAAAAGGTAAGTGGTTGGGATCCAGCCCAGCAGCACCGCATTTGCCCCGAACTCCCTCCCGATCAGCGGAAGCGCAATATTAATGGAAGATGCAATATACGGGGACAGGAAAGAAGCAATAGTCGCTGCAATGAGGATGCACTTTCTTTCCATGCTGCTGCACTCGACAGCCGGGGGAGCTGGTTTCGGGGAATTCATGATAGTTAGGTCCTTTTTTTAGTATTATCCGGTCTTTTGAGAGATCCGATTAGAGAGCAGTTTTCCTCCCGATTGTTTAAAGACCTTTCCAAAAAATCCCGGCAGGTCTTCAGCTAATTTTTTAGTTCCCCGGGGACCGTTAAACCTCAGAAGCTGAAGGCGAGTACCGTGGCTCTCACCGGTCGTCGTAGACGACCGGCTTTTCCCTGAAAAAAATTGAAGAAAAAAAATGGACTGAAGAAAAAACAACAAGCAATAAACAGGAAGTTTATTGAATTGAAAATTATTATGCCACCGGAAACGTTTCTTACAATTTCAAGCGGTATCCGGATTCCAATTCTCAGAAATAACTTCCACTCTTTTTTCACACCCTTAAACAAAAACCACACCGAGGTAATGTAGGACTGCAACAGTGAGTGCAACGAAACTAACTATCAAAAAGAACCCTGAAAACTGTACAAGCCGGCATTTTTTCTTAAGTACCTTATGAAATACTTTTTTAGATTCTTTACTTGAATTTATATTTATTTCATGCATGCTCCTGAAAAAAACCATAACAGCAAAAACAAGGCTGAGTAACCAGAGCATCAGAGGAGCAACATAGATCAAAATCGAGTATTCAGACCATATCCTCAAATCCGAATAAGCGATAGCATGAAAATATATCCCTTGAAGCAAACTGGTGATAACCACAAACTGCCTGGCAGTAGTTTCAATCGAGGAAAAAGATTCTCCTACAAGCTTTTCAGCATTTTGCTTCCAGAAAGGATTCGGCTCAACGGGAACAACCGGAATTTCCTCGTTAACGTCATCCGTCCCTTCATCATCATTCATGCTTTCACTTCGTATACAAAAGTCTTCCCACAATTCGGGCACTTGATGTCTATGGAGAAACTCTTTCCAGGCTTATTCTTCAAAAAGTCAAATATACCCTTTGCCATCTGAGCTTTTCCTTCTTCCACCAGCTCATTCACATCCATGCGGAACTTGTACCCACAAAAAGGGCATTTTATAAGTTCAAGCGTCATGATTATTCACCAGCCTTTCAAGTTGAGCTTTAAATTCTTCCTCTCCCATTTTATCTCTCAATCCTGCCAGATCCCTTCCAGCCAGTTGAGCATATGGAGAATTAAGATATTTGAATATTGAAAAAGCATTTAAGTAAGCCTGAAGAGCAAGGGGATACTCTCCCTTTTCCACATGTATCCTCCCTAATTGCCCCAGTGTTGAAGCAATTCCGCTTTTGTCCCCCAGTTCTTCTTTCATTTTCAGGGACTCGTTATACTTTTTGACCGCTTCTTCGTAGTTGCCCTGATCCTGATGAATTATTCCTATCTGGTGCAGTGTTGAAGCAATTCCGCTTTTGTTCCCCAGTTCTTCTTCAATTTTCAGGGACTCGTTATACTTTTTGACCGCTTCTTCGTAGTTGCCCTGATCCTGATGAATCATTCCTATCGCATGAAGTACAACTGCAACCCCCCTATAATCCCCCCTTTCCTCATATTTATATTTAATCTTTTTATATAATTCATGAGCTGTATTCAGGTCTCCAAGACGATGGAAAATAGTCGCACGGGTGTACTCGGCGTTTATCTGTGTCAATCCTGAGGTTGTTTCGATGGATTCGTCTAACAGGTTCATTGCAAGTTCAATGTGTCCCCACCGGATCAAATAGTCAGAAGTACTTTCCACAATACTGTTTGCACTATCCCAGTCTTCTGCCTGATAGTAGTAATCTCTCGCTTTCAGGTGATCCCAGAGGTTTCTGGATTGGATGACAAGATTCTCGTAATATCTGGCAGCCCTTATGAGGAGCTCCTTTTCGTCCAGCCCATCTTCTTCCAGTTTCTTGCGAGCAAAATCTTTTACAATCGTGTGTTCCGAGTAAACGGTTTCGCCATACTCCTGCTCTTTTGAGATAAGCCCCCATTGGAGGAGTTTTTGAAGAGGTTCTCCGACGGACGGACTTGCATCCTTTTCATCCCCGACAATCCAGGATAGGGCTTCGATAGGGACGGCTTCTTCATAGATTGAGGCGCAGAGGAGCAGTTTTCTTGCGGCTTCGTCCAACTTTGAATAGGACTTGTCCAGCAGAGTGAACTCGATAAGGTCTTTTTTCAGGGGCTGGAGGTCCAGCAGTAAGTCGTCCACTCCCTGCACGGCGGCATGTTTTGCGAACTGGCCTATTGTCCAGGGGTGGCCGCCTATAATATCATATATTTCCTTTTTCTTCCTTATTCCCAAGTCTGCCAGTTCCGTATAGTTGTTCATTAGCCAATTGGTCTGCGGGAAATGGAGTTCTGGAAGGGAAACATGTTCTATGCCGCCGGTGAGCCTGCCTTCGAGGGGGTCGAAGTCGTAGCGGGTTGTTATAATGAATTTAGTACCGGTGTAGGTGTCGTTCAGGAGCTGCCGGATGAAAGACTTTAGTTCAGGGCTTTCAATATCGTTTTTCTCTTCGTTCATGCAGTCTTCAAAGTTGTCAAGGATTATCAGGAAGCGGTATTGGCTTAGTATATTTGCCAGCAGGGAAGTTTTGGCTTCAAGCGGGAACTGCTGGTTTATGACCTGGTTCAATTCGGCTTTTCCTTTCATTAGCAAAAAAGTGTTAATTTTGTTCATAACGTCTTCAGGTTTGGTGGAGGACGTGAACTTTACACCTACAACGCCGTCAAAGTATTCGTTCATCTTTAGCGCAAGACGGGTAGAGAGTACGGTTTTTCCAATCCCACCGAAACCGTGGACTATGGCAGCCCGCTTTACATCGGACTTGAAACCCCTTTCAAGAATCCGAAGCTCTTTTCTCCTGGCAACAAAGCCCTTCTTCATGACCTGTATTTCCGGGAGCATCATGGGCTTGTTTACGAATTCCGAAGGCTCGGCTTTTATTTTCCCGGTCTGGATGCAGTTGTGGTCCGAAAGGTAGAGTACCGGGGTTGCAAAGTCCAGCCCGTTGCTTTCCTCCGAACTTTTCATCATGAGCCTGGCTTCTTTCAGGGAAAGGTCAACCGGTCTTCCGCCTGTGAGCGTCCTGTAAAAAGTGTATGCAAATTTCGTGGCAACGTCGTCGAGTACCGAGTACTGCATGGCTACAACTGCGGGGATTCCCCGCTTCGAGAGCATACTGGCTAAGTCGGCAAAGGCTTTTTTGTTTGAGCCTTTAGCTGATTTGCAGGAGCTGAGTACTACGAGCCTGATGCCCCGGTCCGAAAGAAGATTTGCAAGGGTTTCGTTGTCTATAAGGCTTGTTTTCCTTTCTTCGGTTTCGAACAGGAGGTAGCCTTTGCCCTCTTGCCATGCTCCGTGCCCGGTGAAATGCACGATCTGGTAATCGCGTTCATTAAGGTAGCCCTGGATATTGTCAAAAGTCGCGTCTTCAGCAAAGTCAACTTTCATTTTCTGGTCTCTTTGCAGCCTGTCCACGGCTTCCAGAATTATTTCCTGCTCTTTTTCCGTATTCAGGGGCGGAACTTTGGGGTCTTCGGGACCGGAAATAATCACAAGCATGCGGAGTACTGATTCAAGCGGTGGAAACTCGGTCTTTCTAATCTCCGGTGGAAGCCTTGAGATTAAAACGTTCCTTCTGGTGATCAGAAACTCATTCCCGTTGTACAGGTACTCCCAGGGAAGCGCCGCAATTTCCGGGACTCCTTCGTCACACCTTAGAGAAATCCTGAGCCCACTGCCGTTATTTTTTACTTCCTCAAGACGTTCGTTAAAATGCCTGCCCATTTCCCCGGAGAAAACTTTTTCGTACAGCATTTTCCCGAATTCTACATGGACATCTTCTTCCGGCTGGGGTGCGGAGACTACGGCTTTTTTCTCGATCCGGTCAAGCATCTCCTGGAACTTATAGTCCGGTCTTAGTTCGAAATCGTTGCTTGCTACGACATTTCCATCCTCCAGAATTGAGACACGGTATGAATATAGAGGTGCTTCGGGGGTTCTGGTAAGCTGAAGATCGAGAGAAGAGTAGTCCAAAAAAATCACCGGGTATTATTTGGACATCATACTTAATAAATTTAAAGTGTATATAAAGATAAAAATAATAATTAAGAAATGAAAACAGATGTTAATTTTACTTCTTCCAATTAATTTTTAAGAAAAAGCCGGTCAGCAAGCTGACCGGTGAGAACCCGGGGTTCTGAGATCAATCGCACCCCGGCTAGACTGGATACGGAGGAACAGTCATTCCCAACGTTACTCAATTTACCCTAAAACCTCATCCTTTTTATTCCCATCGTTTTTATTCAGCTTTTTTTATACTGTGAATTTTATTCCCGTATTTTTTATTCCACCTTTTATATTCTCAACCTTACTCCTTCTTCTCAAGGCAGATCAGTTCTTCACAATACGGGAGCTCCTTAATCATCCAGGCGCAAAATTCCCGCCATTCCTCAAGCTTGTGGTGTCTGCGCTGGAAGTAGATGTTCCGGAGTTCGGCGTAGTTGGTGATGACCGTTCTTTTCTGCATAAAGGCGCTCGGGAGATCCTGGACGAGTTCCCTGAAGATCTCCTTACGGTATGCTGAATCCTCTTCGCTTTCGCCTTTGCAGGCATTGTAGGTCTCGATCAGTTCGTTCAGGTGTGAGACCTGGGCTTCCCGGTATTCGGTCACTTTGTCGAAGGAGAAGTCCTCGAGGGTCAGGGGGCGGCTGGTGAGTTTGTGCATGGTGGAGCAGGAGTTCTTTTCAACGAACTTGTAGGTGTCAAATTCCTTCCACCAGTAAAAGGGGGCGTCGAGGTCAAAGCAGACCTGGATGAACCTTAAGAACTTGCCGTGCTCGGTCCCTGCAAGGGTCAGGCGCTGAGCCAGGTTCAGGTCTTTTTCCCCGAGCTTGCAGTTTCCGGCTGCATCCGGTTCGCTGCTGTCCATCAGGTGCCAGGAGTTCATGGGGTTTCGCATGCCCTGGATTGCGTAGTAGATGTTGTATGTGCCGTGTAACTCGATTTTGATCATGAAAGCGCCTCTTAAGCCAGTTTGTAACTATGGTTAACTGTGACTAACTGTGATTAACTAAAGTTAATTCTGATTAACTGTGATTAACTATGATTATGACCGGTTTTAAATATTTATTTTGCATGGAAGGGGGTGGCAGCAGATGCTGATGAAAAAGACCTTAAAGCGTCCTTAAGCTCTTCATGCATATAGTTCCGCTGCTTTCCGATACGGATTCAATATTATTTTTCAAAAGTGCCTGTTCTATATCGGAGGTTCTGCATATAACCGTTTTCATTAATATATAAAAAAAGAAGAAAAGAAAAGCGGGAAAAAGAAAACAGGAGAAAGGAATCCAGAGGATTTCTACGCAGTCAAAATATATATTAGAGAACGAGAATATATATAAGGATATTAGCAAAAATAGAAAGAATAAATCAGTTTTATATGGGGGAGGAAGAAATGGCTGATTTAATTGGACTTTCTTTCTTATTTCTGATATTAGCTCTGATTGCTTACATACTCGGCGCAAAAGGGATCGCCGGACTATCTGTATCAATTGCAAAATGGCTTGCGATAATCTTCATTATACTTGCTATTATCTCTGCACTGCTGTAAAACTCCTTGTCACCGAGTAAAATAAAAATAATGGCAAAGGGCTGCAGACCCTTCTACTATGTTTTGACCTCAGGTCTTACCTTTCATTTCGGGAGATACATCCCTGAAAGGAGCCCGGATAGTACAAACACAGCCACGACACCCGAACTTTCTTTTTTCCTGCTCAGCAGGAATAGAGGCGTTACTGAAGGCAGAACTATACAGTTTTCGAGAAGAGCCTTGAAATTCATAGTCACCTTTAAACAGGTATCTATGGCTTTTCGGGATAAAACAAGGACTTTTCGGATAGGTTCTAAATATTAATAAAACACTATAATTACCTGGGGGATAAAATGAATCGGAGAAACCTTGCGATTATTGGTTTACTGGTGGTACTGGTTGCGGCTGCCGGTATTTATGCCTACACATCCACACAGCCGGATACATCGCGATTAATCGTTTCTACAACAACGAGTCTGGAAGATACAGGGCTTCTGGAAGAAATAGAGGCAGCATTTGAGGAGGAATATCCCAGCGTGGACGTATCGGTTATATCCGGAGGTACGGGTATAGCCCTGCAGTATGGTGAAAGGGGAGATGCCGATGTCCTTCTTACTCATGACAAAGTTCGGGAAGAGGAATTCGTTGAGAATGGTTTCGGTACGGAGCGTACGGAAATAGCGTATAATTATTTCTGGATTGTGGGGCCTGAAGATGATCCGGCAGGAATAAGCGGCCTTAATGCTACGGAAGCATTTAGCAAGATAATGGAAGAAGGGCAAAATAATCCCGAACAGGTTAAATTTGCATCCCGTGGAGACGATTCAGGCACACATGCAAGGGAGAAACTAATCTGGGAAATGACCGGAGTAAGCTATGATGAGGTTAGCGGTTCGGGCGCCTGGTACATTGAAAGCGGCAGAGGTATGGGGCAAACCCTTTTACTTGCCAGTGAACAGGATGCCTATACTTTAACCGATTCCGGCACATTCCTCGCATATACACAGGAAGGAAGAATCCAGATCGTACCGATAGTAACAACAGGCGATGAATTGCTCAACGTTTATGCAGCTATGCCGGTAAATCCGGAAAGGCATCCTGTTAACTATGAGGGCGCCCAAAACTTCGTAGACTTCCTTGTCTCTCCGGAAGGACAGGAAATAATCGAAAATTATGGTGAAGAACAATATGGGGAACCACTTTTTAATCCGATATCAGAGGGTTTGCCATCCTGAGTCTGAGGGTTTAAACCCTAAATTATTTTTCAACCGGAATTCCTCGAACAAGCTGACGTAAGCGCATAAACCATGAGATTACTTTAGTCTCGAAATTAAATACTTACACTTAATTTACAACCACGGAAGACACGGAAAGCACGGAAGGACTGGGCCATTATTCACTTTATTCCGCGTTTTCCGTGCTTTCGGTGGTTAAACTTTTACTTGAGATTGGTGAAATAATTTGGGTCCTTGACTATAAATTCAAGGATCAAGTTCAGGTGGTCGCTTGAATGAAATTATCCAGGCAATTTTGCAGGCAATAGAATTAATCGTAGAACTTGATCCGGAATTGCTCAGAATAACGAAATTAAGCCTTTATATTTCACTAACTGCAACACTCATAGCTTCCTTAATT